>Ga0207841_1000072_pt1 | contig 165419 bp, 158 predicted proteins | sample HigsolmetaGSP18D_FD_184846 | JGI IMG/M metagenome (GOLD analysis project Ga0207841, IMG submission 184846) | High solid enriched microbial communities from the Joint BioEnergy Institute, USA - SP1-8-D (SPAdes) | ecosystem: Engineered > Bioreactor > SSF (Solid state fermentation) > Aerobic >...
AAAGCTCTGATCATTCCAATCTACCTAACTATCTGACCACTATTTATGGACTTAGGGGTTAAGACCTTCCGAATACTTCTTTGTTTAATGATCCCGAGACATTTTCGTGAAATAACAAAGGAAAATAGGTGTTTCGGGTATAGACAGTATGATCCCTTTATTGCAGGGATTATGACCCTTTCCAGATCCGAATCGGCGTGTGCTGACTAGGCTCATAGGTCTCTTGGCATACCACTAGGTTATAGTGGTAATATTCGGCTGACAGTATGCTACCTAGGAAAGAGGATTCATGGATTGCAATGTGATTGATGGGACAGAATGGGATGGGGTGCAGAGCAAGGTCAAGGTTTTGTTTGAGGTCAAGATCAATCAAGACAGGATTTGGTCCTGCAGTCAGTCCCTCTCCCTTCTCTCTGTTTCACTCTCTCAGAGGCTAGATGTCCTTGCTATGTAAGATTCTGTGAGAGACTTACAAAGTACTGTATGTATAAAACAAAAGATACCATATTGTGATTGTGCTTATCTTACTTATCTCTCTCTCTCTCTTTTTTTTTTTTAAAAAAAAGGAAGGCCAAAAGAGATTAAAGAAAAAAAGAAGGATCATCAGAAAGGAAATGAATGCAGGAAATGCAGCAAAATAGCCCTCACATCATCAGGCAATATAATACTGGAATACTGAAATTAAAAAGAAGCTTTCCCATCCTCCATCTTTCTTACTTACTGTGCACTAGACACAATACCTACCCACCAAACCTACCCATCTACCTACCTAAGTATTCTATTTCTTGACAGGATATTATTTACATTTTTTCTTCCGGTGATACCAATACTCATCTCGGTCAGTCGGTCAGTTTCTAAAGTTGTCCAAGTCTATTGCCATGCATCATCATCATCATTAGCAAATATCATAGGCAAGTCATCTGAGCTGCCTATATATGGTCTACAGTTCTTCTACTGTTTGTTACCAGGTCCAGGCTTTGATTTTCTTGCAGTTCGAGTTCCAGTTCACTCATTGTCGGCGTCGGCGTCCTTGATTGCCTACTGTTTAATCTTAATCTAATTCATGGATGGGGCTAGGGCTGGCTGTCGCTCTCTCTCCCCCTCTTTCTCCCTCTCCCTCCCTCTCTCTCTCTCTGTCTGCCTTATGTTTAATAGCAGTATATACAGTACTTGGTCCAGTGAAATTATGTTACGCAGTTGCAGATTCCAATTTATTCTACCTTTACCCTTGCTCGAAAAAAAAGGGAAAAAAATGAAATTCACACCATTTAAGTAATGTACATATACGTACGGCGATACTATCTGTGTATGTTCTGCACTATTGTTTGTGTCTGTGTCTGTGTCTGTGGATGGTATGGCATGCATGTTTCTCCAGGTCTCCTTTCTTCTTTCTTGCGGATGTATCGCTGCTGTATGTAGTTGGCGAGATGTTATTTATTGAGAGATGGGTACCGTACTTATTCCACTTTGATTTATTTCTTGTTTTTGTTTTAATTTTTTTTTCAGTTGGTTCAATTTAAAAGCGATGAACCTGCGTGTGTTACCAGTATTTAAATTTAAATATATACACGCATTGAACGGAAATGTCTACCGTTTCAAAAGGCCTTTAATGAAAAAAAAAATCCGAAAAAGAAAAAGACAACTGGGTATCAATCGTGGGCATGCTGATGTATCATATCATATCAGGATGTATCAGGTAGATAGGCATGGTATGGTACCTATTTAAGTACCTAAAGCGTAGGAAAGCACGTATGCTGTGGACAAAATATGTCCACCAAAACAAAAGAATAAAAGAGGACAAGAAGAAAGATACCCATCTCCGTATGGACCACATAAAAGAATAAAAACAAGGTTTCATGAACAAAAAAATCAAGCGAAGAAACCACGCGCCTGAGATCAGAATACGTACTAAACCTAGGTAGGTATTGAAAACTCCCTCCCTATCGAACATCCCGCTGTCTGCCCCGTGTCTCGGCGAACCAGGACCGGATCGGCTCCCACAGACGACAGCGCTGGTGCCGTTTCCGTTCCCGAGAGGCGGCCCTTCGCTGCGCGTACAGGGACGGGGTGAGGATCCGTGGAGGCGGGACCGGTAGTCGCGATGGTGGGGTGAAAGGCATGTCAAAAGTAGAAGGCATGGTTTCAATGGCATCCTCATATTTTTGGGATGACGATGGTGGTGGTTGTGAGGAGGAGACAGAAGAGAGCGTGGCTGGAGGAGATACAGGCAGCGGAGGTAGTGATTTGGACTCGATCGAGACTGATCGAAGGAGGGACGGCGGCTCTGGAGGAAGAGGTGGCACCGGCCGCTGGAGATGTTGCGCGCCGAATGCCATGTCCAGGTCATTCTCGCGCGAGCTGGAGTCTCGGTGCGTCGTCGATTGGGAATCCGACAGGGACGGTGGCGAGCTACCCGGCGAGCTTAGCCTTGTTGTATCATTATGATTGTAGTTCTTGTGGTTGTGAACATCAACGCGCAGTGTAGGTCTGGCAGGTGAATCTGCGCAATCGCCGTCGCCGTCGCGGGGGAGGCTATGCGACTGGGCCTCCGTTTGCTGATGCTGACCGGAGGTGGTGAACGCGTGGCAGAACGCCGCGTAGGACTCGTAGAGGTCGTGATCTTCCTGTTCTGCCTCTCGATTACTGCTGTTGTCGACGGCGAGATATTGGCGGGAGATCTTCTTCGACGCCCATCGTGACAGCCGCTGCACGGTCCGTCGCCTTCGGAGGCCTCCTTGGTATTTGATGACGGAGGAATCGCAGCTCGAGGTGAACGAGGCGTTGTCGTCTACGATGATAATATCGTTTTGCATTTTGTTTTGTCTCTTCGAGTGGTTATGCTCGTTTGTAGAGAGTGTGTCAATAGATCGCGAAGATCTGTGATATGGCCATCAACCTCGAAGATATCGAACTGTGGCCTGCAAATGACGAGCTCGTGATACCACAAATCGACTTTCCTGGGGTATGTTCTCTGAGGTTCTCAGCTCTTAAGGACTCCCTAGACACCCTTATCTCAGTCTCCTGTGCCCTCATGCGAGGACCGGGACCACCGCGGGGCAGACTGGAGCTCAGCACCGAATAGACATCGATCAAGGACGAGCTGCGCCGTGCAGCAGCAGCATCGCCCCTTTGGCACAAAGACAGCAAGAAAAAAAGATAGAAGAAAGTAGCTGAAAAGGATACCTGACAGAAGGAGAACGTTGGAAGAGGAGGAAGCGAGCCATGATCGCCTTATCAGCGGTCGCATGACCCACGAACGACTGGCTGTTCCCCCCTCGGGCCAACGAAGCTAAACTGAGACAGCGGGAGAGGTGATGGATGCCTCACGGCGACCTGAGGATCAGAAAGAAAAAATACAAATAAAAATAAAAATAACCGGCATGCTGCAGGGTTGGCGGGACACCCTCTCTCATCAACATGAAAAGTTGGACTGGACGCGCGGTTCACACGCACCCTTGCTCCTGAGGACGCATATATCGACATTATAACATCGCACATGTCTTCTTTTCTTTTCGGTCTGCAGCCGCCAAGGGGAGGCGTGCCAATCTGCTGACACCTTGCGATGCCACCCAGCAGGGGGGCCTGGCTCCCTCCGCGTTAGCATGATTCTTAGCATCGCGTCCCGCGGCCTCTCAGGAGCGACGACTGGCACGGTCATGGATACCTACAGCACCGTGACGGCAGCGAAAGGCAGGTCTCATGCTCCTTGCCATGGCGGTTGTGTACAGGGTAGTACACCTGCTCAGGTCCTCGTGCAAGTTTGCTCCATCTGGCTTGGTCTGCGCCATTGCGGGGTAGGGATGCACAGGAAGATCCTCAGCCAGCTGAACCAAGTTGGAACCCTTGCAAGTGGCAGCATCTGCGCCGTTGATCTTATGATTAAAATAGTTGCCTGAAACTCAGTATATTCTGGAGAGGTCTTCACTCTGGAAGACATCATTCCATAACATATATATAGTATATATGTCGCACGGCGTCTCGGTAGAAATTAAGCTAGGTAGTAGTAGAGATAAGATAATCATGTATCGTTGCACCACACCCCGCACGCTCCACAATCCGCATCCTTATCGTAATCACCGAGTCTGAGGATGGTAGAAAGACGGAGCAGATTCTTACCTGCCAAGCTTGCACTCGGATCAGTAAGTAAACTCCCGAGGAGGCACGGTACATTTTCATCATGTCCGTCGTCGTTTGCATGACACTCACTACTAACCGCAACATGCAATGCCCCAAAGTCCTGCAACACAGTAAGCTAAGTAAGTAACCCCACAGAAGTTTCTATAAAAAAAAGGGGGGGAGTACTGAAGATACTCTGATATTCTGCTCCGTTTGCGGAAACAGCATGTGTTTTTCTCCTGTGAAGCTTAGCATGGGACCTTGAGGGGTACCTAAAACAAAAGACAGAGGAAGAAGAGATGGGAAATCGAAGCAGCTCTAGACACGCTGAGAGATGGCATTCTGCATCTGTCAAACTCCTCCAGCATTTCCATCGGAGTATACGAGATCTATCTATCTAAATTCTAAATCGACGCAGACATCTATGATCCATCTGCCATTCCACGCCATTGGCATTAGCATTATAATTCAAACCGGACGATCGACATCCACATCGACAGCCACCGGCTAGGCTTCTGTACAACAGCACGATTCGATTCGACTCTAGATCCGCCTCGCCCCTCGCCTCGCGCTGCGCAAGGATCGGATACGACTGGCCGTGCTGCGCCCTACATTACAATTACTTACAGGTTGCATTGCAGAACAGAACAGTGTCAGTCAGTCAGTGCGACTGTACCTGCAGGATGGACGACGACGATGACGACGGCGTCTGAGCCACAGCATGGCACAGCAGGCACGGCACAGGTTCTTTCTTTGAGGAGACGTTTTGAAAGGTGGCTGGATGAAATGGAACGCTACATGTAGGTGGACTTGGACATCCTAGAGGTTGGGTGGCTGCCACAGATGGGCCTGGAGGGCTGCTCCTGGGGCCGTGGCAGTGCTACTTACTACCTACTACTACTCTGGAGTTCAGTATTGATAGAGGCAGACGTCGTTCCTCTCGTCTTGAATTTGTCTATAATGATTGGTCATATCTTACATTTCCTCCCTTTTTCTCGTCCACGCCTTCTAATAATGTAGCTGTCCCTTGTGTCTATACGCGTATAACCGAAACCCGACTACGGGTTAAGCATCTTCTGGGGACATACAGCTTCTCAATGGCCGCCCTGGCGCAGATTCCTGTGTCCGGCACAGCACTTATGTACGTGTCTGGTGGGTTACGGCACGACGGAAGCTCGCCGCCAGTGTGTTACATCTAGTCCAAGACCCCGTCTCGACCCAACCCCCATCGACCGACCTCGCGCATCGCCTCTTCTCCGCCCTCGGCCAGCCTGCCGTCCGCGTTCGACGGGTTGTCTTCGCCAAGCACGCCGGCCACGCAGTGCCATCCGTTCCGTCCACCGCCGTGGCGGAGGACCTCGTTCTTGTACCGCTCGCCCGCCTCTCGGTCCACAGCGGCCTTGCCGCCCTTGAACACGTCCTGCCAGAGCTTGTTTGCGATCGCGCGGTCGAAGATGTAGCTGTAGTAGGTGGCGCCGTACCCGTACAGGTGTCCAAAAAATCCCTGCCAGGACGTGGGTGGCTTCGCGTCCACCGGATCAGGCAGGCTGGAGTACTGGGAGAAGACGCGGTGGTAGATCTCGGTGCTGTCGACGGCAGAGGTGTCGGAGGGCAGTGAATGATACGCCTGGTCCACCAGGGCCATGAGAATCTGCGACTCATCCTCCACGGCGCCGTAGATCGACCCGTGGGTCGATCGATCGATTTCCATGCTGCGCATCATGCTCTCCGAAAGCGGCTCATCCGTCTGCCAGTGACGCGCATAAAGCGACAACACCTCCGGGGCGGTCGCAAAACTCTCCATCAGCACAGAAGGCAGCTCTGCAAAGTCGGTGGCGCAGCGCGTTCCGGAGATCGACTGAAGGGGCGTCTGGCCCAATATGGAGTGGAGTGCGTGTCCCATCTCGTGGAAGAGCGTGCGGACACTGTGCTCATTGAGGAGAGTCGGAGGACCATCGCCGGAGACTGGAGGCTCCGGGAAGTCGCAGACAAGGGCGATGGTCGGGAGTTGTCGAAGTGTGTTCGACTCTGGGTCCCTGGCGGTGGCCATTCCATCGTTGGGGTGGTATGGAGGATCCGTGGACGCAGACTCTGCAATTTCCTCTGCAGAGATCTCACGCGAGCAGCGTAGCGTGAAATGTGCTGGGTTTGGACTCTTGTCCGGCCTGGTGAACAGGTCACAGTATATCACGGCAATATGGCGCTCGGACTCGTCGACGACGTCCAGTCGCCTGACATCCGAATTCCACGTTTCTCCAGGAGCAGTTTCCTGCGGGACCAGCCGTACGCCGTAGAGATGATCGAAGAGGCGGGAAAGACCCTGCATTACGGTTCCCAGGGAGAAGAACTCTGGGACTCTGCTAAGCTCACGAGATTTCCGGGCTCGAGAGTATTCCAGAACGCGCTGGTGAACAAAGTATGCATGGTCCCAGGGCTGCAACGGCGACACACCCTTCATGCGCTGCAGAGCCGAGAGCTCTTCTTGGACCTGGCCTCGGTTGCTAGCGACAAGAGACGTCAAAAAGTTGGACACTGCCTCTGGCGTCTTCGCCATCTTATCGCTCAGAGCCATGTGGGCAAAGCTGGGATAACCAGAGAGCTTGGCAAGTTCTGCTCTCTTGACCAGCAGCTCCTCCAGTCGCTGTAACTGTCTCCTGCTGGAGGTCCGCGTTGCGAGATAGATCTGCTTCCTTGCGTCTTCATCGTGGACAGAGCGCAGAGCCAGCCTGGGCACCATCCCCACTGACGGCACAGACGCTTTGTTCCAGCTCGATATCTTCTGAATCACGAGCGGATCCAGGCCGCGGAGACTGTTCTTGCTGAGCACAACATGCGACTTGGCAGGCTCTGCGCCGTTGACGAATTCGGACCCCAGCTGGCTGATATCGTTGGACAGGTTAACAAATCTCTGTCTCTCGTTGGGTGGCATGTGGATCGCCGAGTTCTTGAAGTCCTTGAGCAGTATCTGGGCGACCATCTTCTCACCCTCGCTCCAATGCGACGTGACCTGCGGGTCCTCAACAGCCTTCTTGAGCTGGTCATGAAGACCCGTTGTAGTATTCAGCACGTTCATGTACTCGAACATGAGCGAATACGCCTGCGTAGCCGCCTCCTGGACTCTCGGGTCCGGATGGATCGTTCGCATGAAGTCCGACAGATCGATGACCCGACACAGCAGATCGCTCAGACGGTCCAGGTCCCGCGCCATCGCCCTGTATTCCTCCAAGGTCGACGCCGCCAGCACCTTGGCCACGATCTTCTGGCATTTCTGCAGCGAGACATTAGCGAACTCCCGGAACCCGTCGGGGCTCGTCAGGTATTGGTTCTGCACGAGTCCGGTGCGCTTCGAAAGGCTAGCGCCTCGCTGGGAGAACTCCCTCCAGAAGGGCCGCGAGTCAAAGACCTTCCGTAGCGTTTCATCGCCATGGCGCCTCTCTGCGGCGTTGGCGGACGGCACGTAGTCGTAGGGCGGGGTCCTCGCGGTCGAGGTGGCAGCGGTCTCGAGGGACCGTCGCAACTGGGACCGCTGCAGCCGCTGCAGACACTGTCGGCAGGTCCATGGCCGACGCCTCAGGGAGTTCAGCATCTTCTGAGCGAAGTGCTGACGCTTTTGGGGGGGGGGGGGGTGCAGGAAAGCAGAGTGAGCGTCGAGCGGCCGGCGGCGAGGGCGGAGCTGGCGTCCGATCTCTTTCTTTTTCTCGCCCGCAGAGCCGAGTTCCCGCAAAAGGCTTGGCTCCGGCCGGCGGCAACGACGTCGACAACGTCAGGGCTCCGAAGAATTTCACCCTCGACCCTGTGAACCGGAATCAATTGGCCATTGACCCCTCAATCACCCAGGATGGCATTCCGGCCAATTTTCCAGCGGGTACGCAATCCTCTGCCTTTACGTGTGTCCCTCCCTGTCTTCCTCGCTGACGAGTTTCCTAGCGGGCTGTCGCTCCCGTTGCCGCTACCCTCCTCGCCGGAGGTGTAGCCCTCTATCCCAGGCAGACGGCCTTTGCAGAGGCGCCTCAAGAGGTACGTAACGGTCGATTACAGCATTCGTGACTTCAACGTGTCTGACGCTTCCCCCGACGCAGAGAAAACCCATCTACGATGAGCCGCCCGCAGAGAAAGCGCCCCGACTCGAGGCGCCCTCCAAGGCTCCTTCTGCCCAGCCCACCCCGACAGACCTCCTGACCGCGCAGGTCCGAGAAGCCCGCCTCTTCCTCTACAGGCACTGCCTCGCCGCCGAGAACAGCTTCAACGACTTCCTCTCCCGCGTCCTCCGCGTGGAAAACGCCTTCACCGACACCATCGCCTCGCTCGCGCCCTCGCCCGAGTCCGGGGAGCGTCTGCTCCCAGGCGGCATCTACGTCGTCGTCTCCGCAATGGCGGGCTCGATCGTGTCGCGGAACCGCGGCATCTTCCTGCGGACGGTGACCCCGCTCGGTTTCGGCACCGTGGCCGCCTGGACCCTGCTGCCCGTGACGATGCGCAACGTCTCTGACCTCATCTGGGAGTACGAGAAGAAGGTGCCCGTCGTGGCGGACCAGCACCTGCGGTTCCGGAACTTCGTGGAGCACACATGGAGCACTGGCGTTGCGCACAGCGCCATGGCGAGGGCCATGATGGAGGAGAAGATTCGACAGGGTCGGGAGAAGCTGGAGGAATGGGTCAGGAAGGGTCTATGAAGCGAGGCTTAGAATTGCCAAGAACCTTCTCGGACTCAATGGCTCAGAATGAGCCGTGTGCAAAGGTACAAGCGCTTCATGCGCGCCAGAACTGTAGCAATGGATGACCTCTTGTATATGTATCCTAGGACTTCGATTCGGGAGCACCCAGGTCCTGTTCTCGAATCTTCTTACTTGTACTATCCAAAAAAATCTCACTTGTTTCATTAAGGTACCAGATGCATGGTATCACTAAGACATAGAAACAAACCCGATGCTTGCAATCCACCCGACCTGATCATGACTCCAGAACGATAGTAATACACGGTCGTAATACTCCTTTCAGCAAACCATCCAGTGTCTTACTCCTACGCAGCGGGCTCGCTTGAAGTAGCTGTAGGTGCAGGGCTAGCGAATCTCGAGGGCGGGCCGCCCTTGGGAGGCGGCGGCACCGGCGTTCCTCTCCTGGATGGAGCATAGTCTTGCTCTTGACTCTTCCTCTCGCCTTCAGCAAAGTACTCATCGAACGCCCGGTTTGGAGATAACGCTGCATGGCGATGCTTCCTCCCGGATCTCGCCGCCGCCGGTTTCCCTGTCGACGGAGCTGCCACCGCGGACAACGGAGGCGGCGAGGTCATGTTCGCGGGGACCAGGAAATTTCCTCCAGTAGTAGTCGGGACACTCGGGCCGGGTCCAGATTGTTCTGATGAGAAGCCGTCCTCCTTGGATTCGAAGACGACTTCGCCAGGTCCTTCCACCTCCTCTCCCAGGCCGACGGGCAGCCGGTGCAAGGCACCGTATCCTAGCACGGCGCCCAGTGCGCCCTCACCACCCCATCCTCTTCTAGGGACCAGTTGTACCTCCCGCACGACGTCGAACTCGCTGTTGTAGACCCATAGGGTCAGAGTGCGGTTCAGATGGTCTTCCACTAGTTCCCCGAGCGCGGATTCGCCCCTGAGCGTGCCGCTAGGCGTTCCGATTATGTAGTCGGAGTGAGGAAGGAGACCGGCCAGATACGCCGGACTAAGTGGTGACGGGATGGAGAGGACGTGCCATATGTGCTGCGTGGATGAGAGCGGGGCTAGTTGCAGGGTGAGACCGAGCTTAGGATTCTCAGCGGGAACCGGTATGGTAATGGTATGCGTTCGTTGGCCCTGGGGAGATGGTTAGCAAATGATGGTCAGTCTCGAGAGAAATCGGTTTACACCAGCCTTTGCGCTCCAGATCTCGAGGGAGACACTCGCGCCTGCGCAGTTGCGCACTTCTGTAGCGAAGAGTTTTGGGTCGGGATCATCCTGTAGGACAGCGTATGAGCATAAAAGAAAGAATTAAAGCATGTCATGAAGAGTCCTTACGATAAGTCGACCGTTAATGCCAATTATAAAATCGAACCATGGCTCCAAAGGCAGATCGGGGTCCTTGTTGCGGAGCACCTGGAAGCCGAACGAGTTGTCTCCGATGGTGGTTTGTTGCGAGGTTTCGGGTTCGAGGCGCCCGATAAACCTGTTGAGAGCCCCGAACATGACGCTCCAGTGCCCCGGATAGGACAAATCTAAAAAAGAAGTTCGCTGAACAGAGTGCTTGTTATGTGTTTACCTTCCCTACCCCTCGACCTGGAGAGCTGTCCAGAACAGATAACGCTCCGCATGCAAACATTGCAAACACGGCGACCGCTGCTCTTCTCGGATAGAAAATGGGAATAGCTGCCTCATAGGTATCATTACGCAACAGGGGCAGGAAACCAGCCCAACAGACATCTTCCCAGCCTTCTGCCATGAGTGCGGACACTGAGGAGGCGCCTCCTGAGGTACATCATTACAAGGATAGGGGAGAGGTCCCGTGGGATATTCAAAAGTACAACACCCGTTCCTTGACATTGGTCATTACTAATTCCGCTTTCAGCTACTGGGCCCAGCGTTACAAGATATTCTCCAAATATGATGAGGGCATATGGCTAACCGATGATGCTTGGTTTGGAGTAACACCAGAACCGGTGGCAAAGTTCGTGAGCAAGCTCAGGTGCAATCACTTTTCGTTCATTAGCTGAAACCTTGTGCAGTAAAATAGCAGAACATGTCGCGAATGCCGCTCCCGCTGGGCGGAGCATCCTGGTTGATGCATTTGCCGGCGCAGGTGGAAACACCATCGCATTTGCGAAATCAGGAAAATGGAAACGTGTCTATGCTATTGAGAAAGACCCTGTGGTTCTTCAGTGCGCCAAGCACAATGCCAAGATCTACGGTGTGCAGAACAAGATCACCTGGTTCGAAGGCGACTGCTTTGAGATACTGAAGAACCAGCTCAAAGACCTGGCACCATACAGTGTGCTCTTTGCGAGCCCTCCCTGGGGCGGTATGTCATGCCCTGTTCTAAAAACTCCTGTTCATATCGGACTGGTATGGAGGCTAACTAATGATGCTAGGACCGGGATATCGCTCGGATGAAGTGTTCAGCTTGCGCACTATGGAGCCCTATTCATTGAAGAAGCTTTATGAGGAATTCTCACACTTTACAGAGCATATGGTTCTGTACCTCCCAAGGACCTCTGATGTGAGACAGCTGGCGAAAGTGGTCAAGGACGGCAAGAAGGCGACTGTCATGCACTATTGTATGGAGGGCGCTAGCAAAGCGCTGTGTGTTTACTATGGCGATTTTAAGATGTAATTTTATGTGAAACTCTTTTTATTAAAGTACATATATAACTCTGGTGTCCTGGCAGAAATGGAAGAGCATATCGCAGACAGCTCATCACTAGTACCTACAGCACGTGCGTGTCGCCGCACGACAGTCACGAGAGGCGGCGTCAACTCAGCGCAACCTCCTTCACCAGCAGAAACTGATGGCTCTGAATAACATCAGATGCAGTTCCATGATACCTTATTCTTCATCTGTTGACAGCTAGCACCATCTATACTGTGCTCCATCATTTCAAGCTCCCACAGGGTGAGCTGATTACCAATCCGGGACTAGCGCGTGTAGCCCTTTGCCTCCGCCCGGGGCGCGCCTCTTACAACTCCATCAACCTCCTCCCCGCAGACAAAGCTCGGCCGCGGCCTTCTCTCTTTCCTCAGTTCTTCGCAGCGCAAGTCTTCTCGGATCTGCATGACAGAGATCCGATCTCGATGCCCACGACGTGATCTTGCGCGCGACCAAAACACCGTTCGGTCCATCTGTCTCAACCGCAGAGTTTAGCCGATACAGTGTTACCCTAGACGGATTCGAAACTTTCGCGCACACCGTCATTCAAGATGCCTCACGCGACGGAACACGATGCGCCAGATTCCGACGATGCCGACTTCCAGAATGTGATGCGACAGATCAACGCCCCCTTCGGGGAGGGCGGTCTTGACTTCGACTTTCTGTCGCGCGACTTGGAGCCTGGTGAGAAAGCGGAGGATGCGGTCGACTACGAGGATATCTCCGATGAGGATCTCCCGGAAGAGGAAGAGCCCTCGGCCCGTCCACCGGGTGAAGATGTCATGGACACGACAACCCAGGAAAAAGAGGAGTTACAGGAGATGGAGGACGTCTTCGGAGAGGAAGACGGCGGTGAACGAGCGGACGGTGCGGACGGCGCGGACGGCGATGAGCTTGACGATCTGTTTGGCGACGTGCCATCTTCCCCTGCTGCGGACCAGGAGGATCAGACAAGGGATCTGTTCTTCGAGGATGAAGAGCCACCGGTTCCTGACGGCCCTGTCGAGGAGCCAGCTGCTGAGGCTCAGGAAGCGGAAGCGGAAGCGGAAGAGGATGCTGCTCTCGAGGACAAACGCTCCGTCTCTCCAGCTGAGGAGGAGGAGGAGGAGGATATGGATCCTGCCACACTTCGAGCATGGAAGCTTCAACAGGCCTTGTTTGCCATGCATGCTCCCGGTCCCGATAACCCCCCAGCGCCGCCGGAGAATATTGAAGAGCTCCTTCACTCTCTGTGGCCGAAATTTGATCGTAACGCTCTTCCGCGGTTCTTGGAGCTTATTCCTCACAAGAAAGCGTATTTTGTTGGAAAACAGCCTCTTAAACCACCGAAGCCCGTTCAGCCCACCAAGATTAACCTGGAACTCGCTCCGGACCAGGAGCGGGCCTTCAAAGCGGGGGGGCAGGCCAACAAGCGTGCTCTTGAGTCGGAGCAACTGGGGATCGTTCCCATCGCAGGCGTCTCTGAAGAGGAAGACAGTCTAGAAGAGGACTTTGGAGCAGACACGGACCCTAATGAAGTGTTCCCAGGTGGAGTCACTATGCAGGATCTTCGGGTGATTTGCGCAGATTGGGATATCAAGAGCCAGACCTCTGAAATGGAAGTTGACGAGGAATTTGAGAACGCAAAGGCTATGGAACAATCAGCTGACGATGACGATTGGCTCTTCGAGACTACTCGTCCTGCAAAGAAGCGCAAGCTCGGCAGAGATCCCAAGGAGATCATAGCCCTTTCACATATCGATCTACCAATATTCGATGACCCCGAGCAAGTGACTGCTCGAATCGCCAAGAAGGTTACAATCGACATGAATGATCCCCATTTGCTCCTTGATGAGCTTCGTCCAGACTCTATGGTTCAGAAACCGAAGACTCTGGGAGCCATCAAGCGGGACGAAATGGACGCTAATGTTACGAAGCGTCTGACCCAGCGGTACAACATATCGAATGACGAGGCCTACGACATGCTGAAGGAAAATCACCAGAATAAGGTCCGCAGCACCCTTGGTGGTATTTCTTTGGAGCATAGCATGCCCGCACTGCGCCTGCAATGGCCGTACTATAAGACGGAGCTCTCTACGTCCGAAAAGAGATCTTTTCACCGCCCAGCATTGTCCTTCCGACCTGGCCAATCCTGCTGGTTCAAGAATCCTGCCTATATCAAACGAAAACATCAGAAAGGCAAGGATATTAAGACCCTCTACAATTCCACGAAATCTCTTTCGATGGCCGATAACTCGCATTCGCTGTTGCTTGAGTATTCGGAGGAAGTGCCAATAATGATGTCCAACTTTGGAATGGCCAACCGTATTATAAACTACTACCGTCGGAAAAATATGGAAGATAACGCTCGCCCAAAGGCTGAAATTGGAGAGACGGCCGTGCTTCTGCCCCAAGATAAGAGCCCCTTTTCCATTTTTGGACATATAGACCCGGGTGAGACGACTATAGCCATCTCAAACGCAATGTACCGAGCTCCGTTGTTCCATCATCAAGCCAAACCGACCGACTTTTTGGTGATTCGCAATAGCACAGTTACTGGCGGATCGGATTATTACATAAGGAACATCGACCACCTGTACGTCGTCGGACAGGAGTTTCCTTCCACCGATGTTCCTGGTCCACATTCTAGAAAGGTCACGACAACGGCCAAAAACCGCCTTAAAATGCTCACCTTCCGTCTCCTGAAAAAGTCAGGGGAGGGGAAGCTCTCTATCTCTGATATCACGGCCCATTTCCCCGGTTCCACCGATATGCAGAATCGCCAGAAGATGAAGGAGTTTGTCCACCATGACAAGGATTCTAAACTGTGGGTGCCAAAGGAGCCAATCCCGGACTCTGACACTATCCGGTCTTGGATTCAGCCCGAGGATGTTTGCCTTCTGGAGTCTATGCAGGTCGGCCAGCAGCATCTTCATGATTCAGGGTATGCCGACGACGCCATCAAGGGTGGCGACGACGACGAAGATGTAGAAGGCGAGAGTTTGGAGCAGCAAATGGCTCCCTGGAAGACCACGCGTAACTTCTTGCTGGCATCACAGGGGAAGGCGATGTTGAAGCTGCATGGAGAAGGAGACCCTACAGGCCGTGGAGAGGGCTTCAGTTTCATCAAGACGTCAATGAAAGGCGGTTTCAAGCCTATCGGCGAGAGTGTCGAAGACAAGCTCGACGCGCAGAGACTCAAGGAGCTTGGCGGCCACAGTTACAATGTGGCCCGTCAGCAGAAATCTTACGAAACTTCCATTCGGCGCATCTGGGAGGCCCAGAAGGCAAGCCTGTCGTCGACGGTCGAACCCTCCGATGTTGAAAGCGACATCGACGATGAGGAAGATGAATTCGATAAACCAACACCCAGGCCTGGCCGCCGCGACGACGAGTCCGTGAGCCAGTTCAGCAGCAAGACGACTGGGACCAGCCAACGAGGCAAAGTGTTGAGAATTATCCGCGAGTACAAGAACGAAAAGGGCGAGCTTTACCAACAGGAGCAGCTTGTTTGGGACCCTCGCGTCATAAAGCAGTATACGCAATACCGGTACAATCTGGAAGCTATGTCTACAAAGTACGTATCGTCACTGGCATTGCTTGTCTTTGAGCGTTTGTTCTGACCCCTGCCACAGGGAAAGGCTTGATCAGATCGAACCGACTGGTGATCCTGAGATTGACGCTCGTAATAAGAAACTGTGCGTCACCTGCTTCCCCCTCTCCCCCTCCTCCCGGTCTGTCGCAGGAAAACTAATGTGTGATGTGTGTGATGTCTAGGCTCGAGACCGAACTTAACCGCCTTAACCGCAACAAAGAACGGCGCTTCGCTCGCGAGAAGCAGAAGGGAGCCGCCCGAGCCTCGACAGGAGAGTCTCCGGACGGCGGAACCCCAGGCGCTGGCAAAACCGGAGGAACCCAGCGCAAGTGTGCCAACTGCGGCCAGGTCGGCCACATCAAGACCAACAAAAAGTGCGCAAAATACGTCCCTCCCCAGAAGGAATGACACAGCACAAACCACCCCCTCCAGCCCTTTTTCCCCCGTCTTCTCGGTTACCCTTCTGGGAAAAATCTTCAACCCGACAACCACCCACCCACCCATTCACTCAACACAAAAGGACAAAAAGGAACCCGCTTGCTAACATGGATTGCTTTCGTCAAACAGGCTTTGCCCGCTCCTCAACGGCACCATGAAACCCGAAGACCGCATGAGCAGTTCCGCCTTCCCGATGGCGCCCCCGCCAGCGCTCTAAATTTAAATAGACCGATTCGGATTTCATCTCGTTTCGTTTCACTTGAAATTTGTGAAATCCGCGCGCTTGCTTTTCGATTCTATTAAATTCCAATCGAATGAATACATACATACATACGGTACGATGCGTACACGTACGCACGTACACCCACGACACGATACGGATGCGATACCCTCTACATATTTTTAACGCTTTTTCCTCTTTTCTTATTTTCTTTTTTTCTCTTTCGCGCGCTCCGCTACATGACCCCGACCCGTCTCGATCCTGGCGATCGGATAACGGAGTGAAGGGTCAATCAAGGAGGAGGATATGAATGAATACACGGATACATAACATACATTACATCCACCCAGAAGATATTCCAGGCTCTGAGTTCGGTTCTGTGGATGGGTTTCTCGAGTTTTTGTTTTGTGTGTATGCTATGGATGGCTATGGGTGATTGGTGATGATATGCTACTCTGGGATTTCTTAGGTTTTTTTTTTCCTGGACTCACGTCTTTTTTCAAAAGAAAACTCATTTTGGAGTCCGTCTGCATGTCCATGTTAATGTAGTTTGTGCCCTTGATGGGACCACCATCCTAGATGGCATGGGCCCAGAACGGTGTGCAAGCTAATTTCTCCTTCTTCTTCCCTTTTGTCTACTCTCCGGGACCACAAAACAAGTATGGGACTGGTGAAAAAGCGCAGGATGATTTTGTTGCAATTCCGGCGTATGTAGTTGTTTTACGTGAGCCGGAATAATGACTTCGGCGAATAATATCCCATTCATACATTTTTGACCTTAATTATAAGGTCTCTAAGAATAGTCTGTCATTAACTATTGAAAAGAACAGCGTAGTAATGAGCGAAGCTTTGCGCAGTCAAAACGATGAGACACCTTGTGGAATATGCACAAATCGTCAACATGCCTCAACCAAGTGCCCGACGACTCGCGGACGAAACTTGACTTTTCCGCAAAAAAAAATAGCTAAGCAGACGCATCAACGGATCAAGCGACAGGTAGGTCTGTCCGGGCCAGCAAAGGTCTACCTCTCTCGGTTTCGAGCACCGATGCTACCCCTTTTGGTCGACGGTATGTGTATCCCAAGAACGCACCTCTCTTTCGGATGTCGAGCACAGTCTTGCCTACAATCTCATCCCGCAAGATCTTATCTCGAGGCCGCTTCTTTTCCTTCCTCTTCTTGTAGGGCTTTGCCGGGATCTTCATTGCAGCGTCGAGTTTGGCAGGATACTGTCCGCTAGCGCTGTTGGTCGTCTTATTTGGAGATTCTGCTCCGTGATCAGGTTCCACAGCGTCCACCATAGGAACGTCAATGTCTTGTTCAGGAGTAGGTGGAGCATCAGGAGGATCACTAGCGCTTGACCCATCATCGATGTCACTTATTGGCTCCTCGTCTTCGAAGTATCTCGTATCTTCCCAATTCTTTACTTTCGGGACGAAGGGGGGTTTCCGAAGGTGGAGTTCATCCCACTTAATTCCTCTGAAGAAAGGGTGTGCTTTGATATCACCTGCATCATCAGGGTACACGTAAAACCCTTTATAGTTCTTGCTCGTTCGATCTGCAGGTCGATTAACGAGTTCGCCTGGTGACCGCTTTGAGTGCAAGTAGTCGTTCAGCATATACTTCCTTGAGCATAGTCGATACTCTTTCTCTTGAAGGAGTTGGCTGATGAGATCAATCGCTTCCGCCGACACGAGCTTGTCTGATGGCTTTTCAACCGGGAAATGCAGCGTTCGAGGATGTTGCTGTTCAAATGTCAGTGAAATGAAGGAGAGATGTAGAGAGGAAGCAGCACATACCAAAATCTTCAGTTTTGTATCCTGGCGATTTTCACAGGCGAAAGGAGTAAACCCATACAGGCACTATCAGAGTTAGTAACCATTTAAACATTCCACACGAAGACAGTACCTCGTATAATATGATCCCGATACTCCACCAGTCACACCTGCCGTCATACAACTCTCCCCTTATGACTTCAGGAGCCATATACTGGCTCGTTCCGACGACACTCTTTGCGAGCTTCCTCTTTTCCTTTCGATTACGCCATTGTAGGAGACCCTCATGGGGCGCTGGACCCTTGACTTCGTCTTCGTTATCATTAGCTTGTCTAGGAGGTGTCGCGGGTGGTGTGTTCGCCGCAGCCTTCGCCTCTTCACGATCCTGCGCGTCACCTTCAATCGTGATACCCAACTTCTTCAGTAGAGAATGCCGGTGGTTGTTGAAGTATGCTTGATCATGTGCCCAATGACCATCGAAAGCCAGTCCGAAGTCGGAAATCTTCAGGTGACCGGATGCAGAGATGAGGAAGTTGTCAGGTTTTACATCACGATGTATCCATTGTAGACGATGGGCCTCCTCGACGCAGAGGATCATCTCGGCAACGTACCATCTCGTTACATCTTCTGACAGAATATTCTTCCGGATTAGCAAGCCGAGGAAGTCTCCACCGACCATATAATCCATCACAAGATACAGATTGTGAGTATCCTGGAAGCTTGCAATTAGAGGCACGATCCAGCGGGACTTCTCAGACGCAACAAGAAAATCTCTTTCGGCCCGCAGGTGACCTTCTTGACTATTGCGTAGCATATCGGACTTTCGTATAACTTTCATCGCAAAGACCTCCTTCTTCATCTTGCTGAGGTCTCTTCTGCGACCTGTTCGAGTTCCGTCGACTGCCGACCTGAGTGCATCAAGAGTGTTCGGCTTGGAATGACCAACTTCATTCTTTGGAGATGAAGCCTCTTCACTTGCAGCAGCAGTCGATACATCGTCGCCCTCCTTTTTCTCCTTGACCAAGCGCACAACACCGAAACTTCCTTTGCCTAGGACTTTGATGACTTCGTATCCCGCAATTGAGACGGTCTCACCGTGGCGAACGCAATTGGAGCGAGTCTTGAGGACCCGAGACTGACGAAGATATTCACTCTCTTGCGCGAGCCAGGATTTTCTGGCCTTGGCTCGCTCCTCTGAAGAGACCGGTAGCGAATGAAGCTGCTCTTCGAGTTCACGCAGACGCTGAGCGCGAGGGTTTACGCCAGAAAATATAGAGTTAAAATGCGTTTCGAAGAATATCTTCGCAGTGGCCGTGGCTTCGACGGTGACTATAGAAGGCGAAACGACAGGTGACTCTTCAATCGGACGCAGCTTTTTATCCGGTTCACGGTTCCAGAGTGACAAGCTTTTACTCCTGTCAAGTGCGCTCCTAGTCCGACGTTTAGATTTATCAGGTAAAAGAGAAGCCCCTTCAGAAGTCGGGTTTGTAGACTGTCTAAGTGAAGGTGAGACGCTCCCGCTGGGAGTGGTTGAAGGATCCGAACTATCCTGAGCGTTATCACCCTGTTTGCTTAGAGTGCTGAGGGACGGAGGAGCCTCGAGAGTGGGGATACTTGGCCTAGATCGGTGACTGGCACGGTGGATAACAGTTGGATGTCCAAAAGTTGTAGACAGTTTCCGAGAGAACCGGTAAGGAAGGCCGGGAGTAGACCGACTTCGTCGGACCCCGTACTGAGGCTTGTAATCACTAGGGAGAGGCAGATCGCATGATTGAATGAGAGTTTTCGGATTCTGCTGATTCTTTGGACGTTTTTCATGAGCAGCGGTTCTCAAAGCTTCAACTGGGCGATCCGAGCTTCGACGTTGTGGAGCCTTCTTGTTGACCGGGGAGACAACCAGATGACTTGGGATTTCGGGAACCGGGAGAGTATCCTGGCAAACATGGCACTCTTCTGGAGGGGACGAAGGCGCTGAATCCGCCACACCGTCGACAGCATCTGGGGTACTGTGCTGGTCGGACTGCTCAGGTACTGTCTTGCTCGCTATAGTGGGAGTCAGCAAGTAGGGGGGAAAAAGGACTAGAAGCAACGATCCCAACCATTGTTACTCCGAAGGCCCAACATGTACAACAGCTTCGAGCTGCTCCTCCTGAAACGTCCTTTGATACCACCATCCTTGCCACCATTTTGCGCCATGTTTGGTCCCACACCAGCGTCAGAAACAGACGTCAAAGAGCTGCTTGGTGCTTGCTGAAGATCGCCATCGACGACCAGCACCTTGTTGGGAGTCCATATACTAAACACACTCCGCGAAGCCCTGCTCTTCCTCTTTCGACTGGACATGATCCCCTATGTGAGACAACTTCTAGTAAAGAGAGACGGTAGAGGGGTAAATATATCCAGGCTCCGGACACTGCCAGCACGATCTGTTGGCCCGATTAAGTATACTGATAAGGGGTGCAGATTAAACGAACAGAACGACGTCCAGAGCCATCCTGAGAAGGGGGATATCACACCAGCAGTGAGAATGACAGAGGGAGGAAGAGAACAGCGAGGGAGAGACGGCCCAGAGGCTCCAACGTCCCTCCCAGGCCTGCGCGGGCACATCTGGAAGGAGCAGCCGTATCCCGTCAGATACGGAAACTAAGAGGATCTCGCCCCCTCGTCCGCAAAAATCACGTCAAGAGGTCCTCGAAAGGGACCAAAATAGCTGCCGTCAAGGACTCGGGTCCTGGAGAAATATCAGTGAACATAGGTTAGAGCTGAGGAGCAATGACAGCAGAGAAAAACCTCACTTATACGCGCGGAAGATCGATCAGAAGTTGAAGCGAGTTCAAGCTTCAGTACCTGATGGGATCCATGCCCAACCAGTGGATCGACAAGGCTCCGGCAATCACCCGCTGTGTTTACCAAAACCAAGGGGAAGGTAACTTTCGGAAAACAGTGACGGAGGATGGTAGCGGACAGAAGATCCGAAACCTTGACCCGGTAAATATTGCTATATGCTAAAGATCTTTTTGCCAACAGCCTATACACAGAGCTCTAGCGTTAAGTCCAACACCAACATCAAAATACATGCCAGTTGGTAGGAAACTTTGAAGGATTTGGCAAAGAGCTCCCTCGAGGATTCAGTAAAGGGGGTTAAGTAGAGATAGGAAGGGCTTAAAGGGATCCCCGAAGGGCGGTCCAAAGGAGACGACAAAGGGGTCATAATAGGATTCAAACGCATGAAGAAATCCCTAAGGGGTATGGTGAGGAAGGCTCTGAATGGGTCATAATATGTTTTGAATGGCCCGAAGGGATCCCTAAAGGAGGTTCCAAGCAGTCACAACAATATGATTCATCGATTCTGAGAGTGATGAATACCAATATGCAGCTCTGCTAACCTCACAAGCGTGAAGCACGGAATTTTTCGCACACAATTTTTACACTCTGACATATTAAGCTCAAGGTCGTGGCAGGGAAAGACCCCTAGAACGGAAGAACTTCTATTTTGAGACAGCTTGACCTAGCTACCACAGTACCACCGGCTAGCTAAGGTGACGGCATTCCAGCAAGCAGTATCAGTCGACTTAGCCAGACAGGGGAAAGCACTAGAGAATAATAACTTTTAGACTCAACAGTGACTTTTAACTCCGTGCGCGATATCCTCATTCCTGCCGAATGCAACAAAAAAATCTGTGCAAAAAAGAACAAGTCGGATATCCCAGGAATGATGGAATTGGAAATCCAGAACCCCGTAAGAGAAAACACGACTGAAGGAGGAAAAGCAAACGGGGCAGACAAAGTACTTTGACAAGGTGGTGGGCTAAAGTCCCATCACCTATGAGACGACGCTATAAGAAATTGGTTCCATGGGGCGGTACGATCGAAGGGCATGTGCATCTACCGAGAGAAGTCCTTTATTTGATCTCAAGCAGTTTGACGTCGAAGATGAGCTTCGAGTTCGGCGGGATACCGGGCATGGCCTTCTTGCCGTAGCCGAGGTGAGGCGGGATGGTGATACGGCGTTCACCACCGGCAGCCATGCCGGCAATACCAATGTCCCAGCCCTTGATGACCTCACCCTTACCCAGCTTGAACGTGAAAGGCTTTCCCTTCTTGTTGGCTAGAGAGGAAAGGATCAGCTTTTGTCATAATGGTTACATGGAAGAAATAGGCGGCTCACCATCAAAAACCTTGCCATCCTCAAGCTTTCCGATGTACCTCAGGGAAACGGTGTTGCCCTCCTTAGCAGCAGGGCCCGTTCCCAGCTTCTTGTCGTCGATCTTCACACCCTTAACCTCCTTGACACCAAGAGTACCGGTGGTCTTCTTCTCAGCTGACTTCTCAGCTGGCTTCTTGTCCTGGGACGATGGAGTCGGGCCCTGCTCGAGGTTCTTTGCGAACTGAACCTTCTTGTCCGACTTGGACGTGGAGGCAGGGGACTCCTTGGTCTCCTTCTTCTGTTCCGTCTCCTTCTTGTGTTCGGTGTCCTTCTTCTCCACAGGGGCAGCTTCGCCGTTGTTCTTCTTCAGCTTCTTCTGCTGCTTCTTGCTGAGGTTCGCGTCGCCATTGGGCTTTTCATCGGAATCCTCAGCAGCGCGCTTGTTCTTGCCCTTGGCCTGGACGAGTTTCGGAGCCTCCTCCTCCTCATCGGAGTGGATCTCAGTGATCCTCGGGTTCTCCAACCCATCAAGCTCGTCACTCTCCTCACCCTCGTCGATGAATTCGATCTCGTCCTCGTCGGGGGACAGGTCGTACTCGTCCTCATCGTCATCCTCGTCATCCTCGTCCTCGTCGAACTGACGGCCCTCGTCCGCCGGGATGACATAGTTACCGGTAAGATAGATAGTGTGGGTACCGGTGACCTTGAAGAAGACACGCTCGTCCTCAGAGACGGTGATGTCAAGCGGTTGCTGCCATTGCTGTTACAGGTATTAGTAGCGTTCTTCTGGGTGAGATTGAGTGCTCGGACGAACCTTCTCTGGGTCCAGAGTGCAGACTACAACCTCCTCGAGCTCCAGACCCTCGTCTGACTCCTCATCATCCTCGTCACCAGTAGCGCGGCCCTTTCCCTTGATGAGCTTGGAGATGGCAGTCTTCATGTCGACATCGCCATCACCGCTATCCGAGTCCTCGTCCATAGCATCCTCCATTTCCTTCCTGGCAGCAGCCTCCTTCAGCTTCTTGGCCTTTTCCTTGTCGCTAGGGCCGCCGTTCACTTCCTCGTCGTCAGAATCTTCGTCGCTCTCGACCTCGTAGTCTTCGTCGTCGGAGTCGTCGAAATCCACGCTGCGCACGAGCTTGAGAGTTGCACGGGCAGGCTTGCTAGAGTCGGCATTTTCGTATTCAGGCTCCTCGTTTGGATCGATGGCAGCCATGCTCACACGGAACTATAGCATTGCACTTCAGTCAATTTGGGAAAACACCGGGATAAACAGTGGATAGCATCGAGGTTGTAAACTATTGTCAAGCCCATATCGACTTGTACTTACCATCGCGCCGGACTTGGGAACCGCGGGGACCAGGACCTCCCCTGGCGGGACCTTCAAGGCGTACACAGCAACAGGTTGAGTGCCGGACATCTTGACGGTATAACGATAGATTCGAGGAAGCGGTAAATAGCAGCTTCTTTCCCAACGGAAAAAAGGGCAGCGAGTGGGAAAGTAGGACAAAAAGAAGGAACAAAAGCAGAGAAGCGAATGATCAGTCGACTGTCCGGTATAAAAGTAAAGGAGGAGAGAAGGGGGAAAAAAATTTGTCAACAAGAGGGTGGAGAGGCAGCGGGAGCTTCCCTGGCGCCGCGAACTTTTTTTTGCTGCCCTGGACCGCCAGCCAACCAGCGGCGCGCCCGCGCGACCGCCAGACCGGGCCCGCTGTTCTGCCCGCGCACACCGCCTCCGTCCGCCGCGCGGTCAGGTGATCCCGTTCCGCCCCCCGCGGCCGGCGCGTCGTCCGCCGCCACCCGACGTGTCTCGACCAAGCCGACGATACCGTCTTCAGAGAGATCTCTGCAGACATGAACGTGCAGCGTGCCTGCCATGGGCTCTTCCCTCGATGCCAACTCCAGGGCCGTGCGCAAGCGGATTGAGAACCGTAAGTCTGTCTGCTGTTAGAAAGATAGCTGCTTTCCTAACCGGGTATCAGATACCTTTGATAACGAGGAAGGCGAAGAGTATGAGGCTTCAACCTTCGGGGGGTTTGGTGATTATATACGTCGGAAGAAGATAAAGCTCCAGAACCTCGATGCGGAGATTCGCGCCTCGTCAAAGGACAATCCCCCCATCTTCCGCGGCGTCGTGGCGCACGTCAACGGCTACACCCAGCCTTCTTTGAACGACCTCCATCACCTCATCGTCAGCCATGGCGGTTGCTTTCTCCAATATCTAGACGGCAAGACCGTTGCTACGCACATTATTGCCAGCTCCCTGACACCCAAGAAGCGGGAGGAGTTTCGCAAGTATCGTGTTGTGAAGCCCGCGTGGGTAGTGGAGAGTATCAAAGCTGGCCGTCTTCTCCCTTGGGATGCTTTCAGGCTCGTGGATGAAGGTCAGTCGCAAAAGGTTCTCAAGTTCGATAATGGACGTATCATTAGTCAGGCGAACCGTCAGCAGGAAAGCTACAAAGACCAGAGCAGCGGCAGTTGGTACGCTTCTCAGCTCAGGAACTCAAATAAGGATACAGATGGATCCGTCTCTTCTATCCATTCTCCATCGGCTCCGGGGACGGCTCCGCCGTTTGATCCAGCTTCGAGTAGTAGTTCGGGATCCGATTATGGCGAGTTTCCGAGCCTTGGGTCCTCTGTGGAGGCCGGCGATGAATCAGCTGCTGAGATTAAAAAAGAGGAGACTGCTAAAAGAAAGGAGACTGATAAAGAAGACTCTACGATCGTCAATGCTGTGGACAGCGATGCTCTTGACACAAAGTCCGCCCCAGAAGAAGCTCCAGGCCCAATGCCGTTACCCCTCGTTCGGGATACCATTCCTGCCAAACCGGAAATGACCCCTGAAGAGTACAATGCGAAACTTCTCTCGGATACGCGAATGAGGACTTCAAGCGTTGCCAATCCTGAATTTGTGCAGCAGTACTACAGGGAGTCTCGTCTCCATCATCTGTCAACTTGGAAAGCCGAGCTAAAGGCGCAGCTTCAAGCAGCTGCCCAAGAGAAGCTGCAGGCCCAGAACAGTGTGAAAAAGCGCGTCCCAGGTGCAAGGAGATACATTATGCATGTTGACTTTGACTGCTTCTTCGCTGCAGTCTCGATACGAAATCACCCAGAGCTTGCCGACAAGCCCGTAGCCATAGCTCATGGTACTGGAAATAGCTCAGAGATTGCCAGCTGCAACTATCCAGCTCGTGCCTACGGCATTAAAAATGGGATGTGGATGAAGGTAGCACTGGAGATGTGTCCCGAACTCAAGGTGTTACCGTATGACTTCCCAGCGTATGAGGAGGCGAGCCGGAAGTTTTACAGCTGCCTTCTTGCCACGGATGGCATTGTCCAGAGTGTTAGTATCGATGAGGCTCTCGTCGATATTACAACGCAATGTCTCGAAGCTGGAGGCACGGATGGGAGGGGCATTTCCGAAGGGTCTATATATCGCGAACAAGCCAAGGCAGACGAGGTGGCCAGGAGCCTTCGAGAGGCTGTAAGGGAGAAGACTGGATGCGAGGTCTCCATTGGCATCGGTGGGAATATTCTCCTGGCCAAGGTTGCCTTGAAGAAGGCAAAGCCGGCTGGGCAGTTTCAACTGAAGCCGGAGGCCGTCTTGGACTTTATTGGAAACTTGACCGTCCAAGATCTGCCAGGTGTGGCATATAGTCTGGGTGCAAAACTGGAGGAACTTGGCGTGAAATTTGTCAAGGATATCCGGGAGCTTTCCAGGGAGAAACTGGTTTCCAGTCTCGGGCCAAAGACCGGTGCAAAGCTATGGGACTATGCGCGCGGCATCGATCGAACCGAAGTCGGCACTCAGGTTATGAGGAAATCTGTGTCTGCTGAGATCAACTGGGGAATTCGGTTCGTCAATCAAGCTCAAGCAGAGGAGTTTGTACAAAATTTGTGCGATGAACTCCACAGGCGACTGGTTGAAAATATGGTCAAAGGCAGGCAGCTCACGATGCGAGTCATGCGGAGATCCGCAGATGCTCCCTTGGAGCCTGCAAAACATCTGGGGCACGGAAAGTGTGATGTCTTCACCAGAAGCGTCATGCTTGGGGTGGCGACCAATTCGAAGGACATCATCGGGAAAGAAGCAATTTCTATTCTTAGGAGTTTCGGTTTCTCTCCGGGTGACCTGAGAGGCTTGGGAGTCCAGATGACCAAGCTTGAGCCCGTCAAATCTGTAAACGGAGAGCGACCCGAAAGCACTCAACGGCAGCTTAACTTCAAGGCGTCCCCAGTCCGCAAAAAGATTGAACAGAATGTTGATCCAGATGAGCTCGAGAGCCCCCAGAAAGACGATGCATCATGCCTCCCTGCCTCTGACTCTCTTGGCCTTGCGCCATCATTGAATGACAGCACCGAGAAGCCTCTGAACATAACAGGGACTCAATTTATTCTGCCAACCCAGCCGGATCCAGAAGTTCTCGCTGAACTTCCAGGCAATATTCGGTCCAAATTTGTGCCGAAGCCCAAAAATCAGGGCACGATCTCTCGCTCTGTATCTCCTTCTCCGCAGCCTCGCCCTCGATCACAGTTGGCTGCTGCAGAACTCCCTCCCCCATCGCAATTAGATCCCGAGATCCTTGATGCTCTCCCAGAGGATGTGCGCGCTGAGGTTTTATCCTACTACGACCAGCCGTCAAGGGCACCTCCACCCCAGCTCTCTGTTTCCTCATCCCGCCCTCGGTCGTCTGGGTCCGCAAAGGCCAGAAAGGTAACAACACCAACGAAAAGGCGTCGTGGTAGACCTCCAAAGGCCGCTGTTGCATCCAAACCATCTGGAAATGCAACACTGACCCAGTCAAGCTTCATCCTCACACGGCCAGGGTCTTCCACGGCTGGTCCAGCCAACGAGACGACCACACGGCAAGCATCCCCGCAGGATGAAGAGATTGGGGAGATATCTCCCGACTTCCTCGCAGCCCTACCGGAAGACATTCGCCGTGAGGTTCTCGAGGAGCACAGACGTGCGCGCATGCAGCAGCGTTCCGGACTCAATCTCCCACCCGTCCGAAAGCCTCTTCAGCCGAAGCCAGCCACCGCGGCTCCGCAAGGGCAAAAGCGCCTTCGTCTCCCTCCCCGTCCGGAGAAACCCACTTTTACATCGAGCAAGCTCTCCACCCTGCCAGAATTGCGAGAGGCGCTAAGCACGTGGTACTCTTCCTTTGCCACGGACGGCCCATTCAGCGAGGATGTGGCTGCTTTGGCAAAGTACCTTAGGCGAGTCGTGCTCGAAGAAAGGGACATTGAGAAGGCGGTCTCGGTGACCAATTGGCTTGAATGGTTGATCCTTGATGGAAGCAACAAGGATTGTAATAATAATAATAATAGTAATAAAGAGTCCGAAACGAAGTCGGACACGGAGACGCAAGAGCCGAGTTCACAGTCTGTGACGTGGGATAAGGCTCTTCGAACCGTGCGGGAGAGCATTAATAGCGCTGTGCAGGAAAGAGGGTTACCTCCGGTGGAGTTCTCGTGATTTTTCACCCCATTTTTGTTTTATAAAATGCCCCATGTTGTTATTGGCGTCTGTGGGTTCTGTGCGGCGTATCGTCGGGTATTTTCTATTCTATGGGATCAGGGTGAGCATATCGGGTTACGAGTGATGATCTTTTTCCATTTCTGTTTCTGTGTATATAGATGTTATGCCTCTTGTATCACGGGCTTTGTGGTGAGGCATTTGGACTTATCGGCTGGGATGAGGCCAGTATATATACCTTTTTTTTCTACTTCCTATAAGAAGACCTCTCGTGATTTTTTTTTAAAAAAAAAGTTCAGCCGTTTGTGATTTGTCCTGAGCATTGTCGTCATCAGAATAAAAATACGCTAGGAACACGTTATGTTGATGGGTTGGAATTCTGGAGTCTAGGTCGGACATAAAACCCACGTTTCTTCCTCAAAGTACCTACTCAAAGGCCACGGCTTAATTTCCGCGGTTCCATGGACCTAAACACACAATCCTACGACAGGAAGAAAGCAAAGCAGCATATGGTGATGAGTGTGAAGGACTACAAATGACAGGACGACTCTAACTAATAACTGAAAATAAGACGCGTCTGATCTAGATTGAGAGTTTATTTCCTTTTTTCGGTAGGTTCTTTTAGACGTTGGGCGTGATATTCCAGAAATTGTTACTGTTCGCTTTTTATGTCTTGCATCTTAACTCCCCCGCAATTTATAATTTCATGCTCACATTCCCCATGTATGTATGGACGATCAGTAAACCCACAACAGTTACAAACATGCGGATCCGAACCTGTCTAAAAAAAATCTCATACAAAATCCAAAATGCCCTACAAAGCAGACGGTCTTCATACACTAAGTACAGTAGTACATCGCGTCGAAAGTCGCCGCTGGAGCTATCACAAAACGAACAAGCTAAAGGGCTGTGACGAGCTGAAAAGCAACTAGAGCATGACGGCTAACAACAAAGCGGGCTTGTGGTTTAGTGGTATAATACCCCCTTAGCATGGGGGTGGTCCGGGGTTCGATTCCCCGCGAGTCCAGCTTTCCTTTTTCATCCCAGTGCACTTTTACTCTTTTTTGCTCCCCAACGCACAAACCACACTTACCAGCCAACGAGTCAACATCGCTCTTTTATTTATTATTGTTATTAGGTTACTACATTCGATAATTGATGGGGGTTTTTATTCCTTGTTGATCCCCTGTCCCGAAAGTATTATGAATGGTAGGAATAGGGTGTGATGAAAGCTGCCGCTGCTGCTACGACGATTACTACTACAGCGGAATACATACATACAAAAATTTTCCCCCTCGCTGCGGGATTGGTGGGAAGAAATATGGATCAGATCAAGAACTTTTGTTTCTGCTACGAGCGAGCGCTGCGCGACTTACTTGGATTGGTTGGCCTGCACTGCACGAGCCTTCGCTGTAAGAAATATAGCGATATATAGGCTGCAGAGATCGAGTCGTACATGAACTGAACATCTATTTACATAAACTCAGATCACCAGAATCAAATAATCCGAGGCGTATACTTAGGAAGTTCACCTGTCCGACGCCCACCTCCCCCTGAAATACCTCACCATCCTATCCACCATTCCCTGATCCAGCACTTTTGCGCCCGCAAGCGCGGGCGAGAGCCGTCTCGCCTCGTCGGTGCACCACTTCAGATTTCGACGATGACGACCGGTACCTCCACCGTACTTGTTCTCGAAGAACTCCACCAACTTGATCGGCGGATTGACCGCGGGATCGGGGTTCGACTCGCGCAGCCGCCGCAGCCACTCATGCTGGTCGAGCTCTTCGAACTCGAGCCCCGCTCCACGGAGACGAGGGAGCAAGTCCCGCGTCCAGTGGAAGGAGTTGTGGTTTACGACGTTCAACACGCTACATGCCTTTGCGGAGGGGGATAGGGATAGGGATATCTCGATGACGGCGTCCGCGACGACGTCGACGGGGAGCCAGAGGGGGCATTCGTCCAGGCGCGGCAGCGCACCGATCGTGATCGCGGACTGGAGCATCAGGGGGATGGCTTCGGTCGGGTTCCAGATGCCGTGCTTCGCGTCGCCGATGATCTGGCCGATCCGGAGGACTCGGGCTCGGATGCCTGTCTTCTCGGCTGCGAGGCTGCAGATGTGCTCTCCGACGAGCTTGGATCGGGCGTAGCCCATGTTCTGGGCGTAGCTGAGCTTCTTGGGGAGAGCTTCGGGGACCTCGTCTCCCTCGGTATTGGCGGTGGTGCTGACGGACGAGCAGAAGTTGAAGGAGGCTGGTGCGGGCCTTTGGGCTTTGAGACAGAGGTCGATCAGGTTTTTGAGTCCGGCGATGCTGTCTTTCTCGAAGCTGTTGAGGTGTAAGTTGAAGTTTACAGACCAGGCACAGTGGATGAGGTCTGTTATCTCGGAAGTCAGCAAGTTGTAGGTGGTCGAGTCAAGTCCTAGGTTGGGCTGAGAGATATCGGATGGAAGGGCAGAGAGTTTGCTTCGGGAAGAATCCGGAAGGTCTTCGTAGACTCGACGTTCACGCATGGACTTGAGCAGACGGTCATAAGCTTCGACAGTTGATCCTGCGCGCACCAGACAGTAAACCTTCTCGACGTCAGGTAAAGCAGCAAGTTTTGCAGCTATATGACTGCCTAGAGAGCCGGTAGCGCCGGTAAGAACCTGCTTTCGTCAGCGTTGACTTCCAGCAAGAGGATAAAAAGAAGAATAAAAAGAAGAAGAAGAAGACTTACTATGTATCTTCCAGCAAGACCATTTGGCAGTGGCCTGTGCGGTCCAAAATCGCTGTATTTCCTTATCAACTTCTCCATCAGCTCCTCTATCGACTCGATATCGGTCCTAGTCCCAGATCCCAAAGAATGGAGATGACGCGCCAGGGAGTTTATGGCAGGATAGTCGAATGCTACATTCAACCCCAACTTCCGATCATTCGTATCAATGCGTTTTACCAATATAGACCTCAGCTGTGTGGCCTGCAGCGAGTCCATCCCAAGGCCAAAGAAGTCTGCGTCATCAGTCAAAGCTGAAGGGTTCTTCAGATGCAAGATATTTTGAAGCTGCTCCCGGATGAATTTCTTCAGTTCTGGTTCTGATAATGCAAGAGATTCTTTGACACCGTTCTCTTCATACGCCTCTTCGATTATCTGACTGAAATGTCGGTAGAACGCCTGTCTGATAACCGTCCCCTTATCCGTACGAGGATATTGCGTGTCGGGAGGCAGAACTTTGACCATGTCTCTGGAGAGGTGGCCATAAGCAGGCATCGTGGCCTGCACTCTTTCCACAGCGGGCCAGATGCGGTCGACGATCTGCCCGGACGACAGACCAGATGCAGCTTCGGATGGAATTATCATCAACCCGATGCAGGCCTTGCCGGCTCCAAAAACAACCGCCTCGGAGACGGCCTCGTCTTGTCTGATAGTGCCCTCCATCGCCAACGGATTGACCTTCTCCCCGTTGACGAGGACGATTGTGTCATCCAACCGAGCGTAATATTTGTACGCCTCCATGGTTGGATGTTTCGTGAATAGATCCTTCGTGGCGTAGGAACCGTCAGGCCTATTCGACATCACCTTCGACGGCCATCCATCGAGGCAGATCAGCTCGAAGATGCCCGGAGCGCGCTCTTCGAACCGAAGGAATGGCTTAACGGCGTCGGAGGGACGCAGATAGTCCCAGTCCTTGTCCTCCCGTGGTCTGAACGAGGTCATCAACTGGCCGGTTTCAGTCCTGCAAGGAGTTAGAGTATCCATTCGCCAGACAATCTATAGTTAGAGACGGGAAGGGGAATTACGCACGTCCCATAATGGCTAACCAGGTTTACGCCATTGGCGACCAATTTGTCCCCCAGCGAGTCAGGGCACGGAGAGCCGCCGAACATGACAATCTTGAACCTAGCCAGAGCTTCGATACCCTCGGTCGACTCAGCGAGCAGCTTCAGCGCATACGGGACGCCGTAGAAGATCTCAAAGTCATGGGCTCTCATGATGTCGATCAGATACTGTTTGGTGAGAGGCAAGCTTGCATTGTAAAGATGAATGCGCTTGCCAGAATGGATTGTCCGGAAAAGGCAGCTGATGCCGTGATTGTGATATAACGGGAGGGTAATAAACCCGTCCATGTTCATGTTGGTCGCGTAGTTTCGTATCGCAGCTTTCTGGGTCTGGAAAATTGGCTTTGGAAGACCGGTCGAGCCGCTTGAGTGGATGATCCAGCAGACATTCTTTGCCTCCTGGACTGGATCGAGGGTGGGGACAAGATTCGTATTGACATTTTCGTCGAGTGGGTAGTCGTAGGTGTCTTGGGCTGGGATCTCGTCGATCTGGAGATCGGCGATCCGCTTTTGCAGCTCGTTGGCCGTGTCCCGGAAAGATCCATGGACGACAATGTTTCTAGATTGTGTATTTTCGAGCAGAGATCTGTATGCGTCAATGGATATACGTGTTGACAGAAGCAGGACGGTGTGGCCGAGCTTTGAGAGCGCAAGAAGCGTGACCAGATAGTTGAGATCAGAAGGCCCTAGAAGAGCAACAACAGATGGCTTCTGGGCAGATGAATACCTCGGCGGAATGCGAGCAGCTAGCTTCTTTGCGACGCGAAAAGCAAAGCAGTCGAGCTGGCGGAGAGAGTAGTCGACATAGTCGATACCAGACGACGGGTAGGAAACCACGGGTTTATCCGACAACAGCGCGGCACGATTTCGAATGAGCTCATCGATTGTGAGTGGCTCCCTTTCGGTGACGTCTACCTGAACATGCTCGACTGGGGTCTTTTCTGTTAATGTTTCTGCCACTCGAGTAGTAGCCACAGACGACATTTCGGCTGCTCATGAGGTATCTTGATGTATCAGAGGGCAAGTTCTGGCAACCTGGTGAGGGTAACAGATGAATTAAAGAAACAATGGCCTGAGTAAGGACTTCTTCCTGATATATGTATCCCAAGGACTGCACCCCACAAGGCCTTTGTTGAAGTCGTAGACTCGTTCCCGGTTCCATCCGCCGGCAAGACCGTGAAACTTTGTGGAGAGTTGTGAGCCAGGAACTCCGGCCATAATGCACCAATCCACGATATGGTGGCTGGAAATGATGTTGTAGGGAGTGCAAATGGAGATCCGGATTATTGGTATAACACGGAAAATGAATCTCGAGGACCGGATAAAAATCCGGCAGCCCTGATCGACGTTCATAGACTCTAAACATGGAAAGAAGACCTACTTAGTAGGTACCTCTGTAGACATGAGGTTCCAAACGGCTTTTCACGACGTCTTTTCGTAGCCCTTGTACTCACGTAAGGTAGGTGAGCATTCTCTTCCAAATATTAGCCCGAATTTAAGCAGACGTTAGCACTTATCAGATAAACAACCTGAATAGCTCTGTCCAGAGTCCATACAACATCCAAGAAGCATAGCAGAAAGATAGTAGACATACCTATCAAAGCCTCACCTCCACCCCCCGACCCCCAACCACACTCTCCACCACCCACCTCACCTCCCCCGCAACCACATCCGGCCTCACCAGATGCACAGAGTGCCCACAATCTGGCACGTCCACCAACCTCCCGTTCCCCGACAGCCCCGGCATCTCCTCATTCAGCCCCCTACCGACCTCATCCCACCGATCCAGCAGGGCCCGGAAGGCCCTCCTCTCCTCTTCCGTCCCGTTCCCGGCCTCGACCCCGGCCTTGTAGATGCGCTCGTAATCCCGCACGCTCCGGCACCGGATGACGCTCAGCGGCTTGTCCCCCAGCGGTCGACGGCGACACTGGTCCTTTGCCGCGAGGGTCTCGCAGACCTCGACGAAGGAGGCCGCTTCAACGTGCGCCGCCCCCGCGGCCCCGCGAGCCATGTCCGCCGCGCGGACGCGCCACTCGTCGCGGGACAGCTTGGCCTGGTCGCGGAGGCCGGTGACGCGCGCGAAGTTGAGGTCGCCCAGGACGGCGGCGATGTTGGGGTCCGGGATGCGGAAGTAGTGGTGCTGGCGCTCGGTGGCGGGGTCGGCGAGGACCATGCCCGCGACGTCCGCGGGGTGGAGGTGGAGGAACTCGCGGGCGACGATGGCGCCGTAGGAGTGGGCGACGAGGATGTATGGCGGGGTTAGACGCAGGGCGTCGAGCAAGGCGTGGAGCTCCTCCGCAGCCGTCACGGCGGTGGCAGCAGTAGCAGGACGGCTGGAAGCGTCTTCGCTCCGTCCCAGCCCGGAGCGGTCGTAGAGGAGGATGCGGGCGAAGGAGGCGACGAGGCGCTGGACGGCCGGGTAGGAGGAGGAGCTCTCGCCGGCGCCGGGGAGGACGATCACGACGGGGTCGCCATCCTGGCGCGCTGGGCCGCTGATGGACGCACAGAGTCTGTGTGTGCCGATGGAGATGAGGGCGGATGTGGTGCAGGTGTTCCAGCCCTCGTCTTCAGATGCCATGGGTTCCTGGGCAGGTTGGTTGCCGTTGTCTTCGAGGACGGAGTTGTGGGGGGCCGTAAGGTGACATGAGCGTTTCATTCCATGGCCGTCTAGCTCGTATACTAGCTGGTCGCGGTAAAAGGCTCTTCAGTGCAGAGTCCAACCATTCAGTAACAGAAATAGGAAGCTGAATAATGAGATGATAAAAGCAACAACCTCCGCTACTCGATTCTTGTGATGTCAACTTCTTGTGAGTAACCATTCTCATATTTTTTTTTGGAGTCCCATGCAGATCCACCGCAAGCCAGCCTCTACATAAGAGTTGAAATAACGGTCTGGTCACCAAGAAAAATACCGGCGTCAACTGCAAGTAGATGAGGCTCAAGTAGTATTTTTGGTCCACAACTATGTCCCAGAGTCATCAATTAGTTAATAATGAGTATGGCCATTTTCTGCTGAGCCGATTGTGCTCCACCCTGTAGAGACCGTCGGTTTGAATCGCCCACTGTTCCCAGTGATGATTCCCACCAGACTCCATTAAACAGTGTTTACACCGTCCGCATTCTTTGCTGGTAGCTTCTCCCCTGGCACATGCTTCCTTCGACATAGTATCTATCTCGACTTCAAAGCAGCACGATCCAAGGACACAAGGGAAGGTCGGCCGTGCACACGTGATCACCGCGTGACCTCGGGCCGCTAACCAGACACGGTAATTTTCACGTGGCGCAGCCCAGCGCCCTGCCAAGCCGTCGGGCTGAGGCTGTGCTCGTCGGTCGGGGCCCGCCCGAGGGCCCCGCAATCCGCTTCGGTAAACGTTACTGTATCTAAACGGGGCCGATAACCCTAAGTCTTGATCTACTCCGTACGTATCTCGGTGAGCTCCGTCTGTTAAGCACAGGCCACAAATCCGGATCCGATATTATTTAAGTTGTTAGCTTGGCCGATTCATAAAGAGAACATATCGAAGGGTTGAGCACGTGATAGTTCACAAGTACGGAGTACGCAGCAGGTAGTCACCTACCCATGTCTCCAGGTTGTAGCGGTGTCAACTCGACACGCCCAGAGACTCCAAGCTGGCTGGTGCCGCTTGGCCTGAATTAGGCAGATTGCTGTTCCATAAAGGAGCTGTATCTTATCCTTTGAAGTCAGCCAAATCAGAGAAGGGCCAAGTCTGGCACGGTCACCTGGAAGAAAACCGGCTCTGCGGGACACATTCCATTTTTATTGTAATCGATAATTCATTCAAATTCGGGAAATAAACTAGGTCAATGATGCTGTTCAGTCTCCTAGCCTCCTCCGCGCTTGTTCTGGGCACATCTACCGCCGCCGCGCCGTCCAATGGCACCACCAACGTCTGCACCGACCCGGTCACACGCCAGGAGTGGCGGCAACTCTCTCCCCAGCAAAGGGACAGCTACATCAAGGCGGTGCAGTGTCTGGCGACGAAGCCGTCTCGCCTGGGCCTCAGCACCACGCTGTATGATGATTTTGCCTACGTCCACAATCAGTTGAACGATGAGGGTATGACGTCGGAAGAGCTGTGAGGGCTTTTTCTTGAGATTTGTTTCTGCTGACAGATGTCAAAAGTCCATTCAGTGGCATCGTTTCTTCCGTGGCATCGGTACTTTGTTCATGTGGATGAGCAGGCTCTGAGGGAATGTGGGTATGAGGGCAGTACAACGTAGGTCGATCTCAACTACTTACCTAGCGTACCTGCATGTTAGTTTCTGCGTGTAGCAGTTCCTTTTGAATAATATGGTTGGAACTTAAGTCTATATTCTACAACAGGTACTGGGACTGGACCCTCGACTCCTCCGACCCCTCGCACTCCCCCATCTGGGACCCCGAGACCGGCTTCGGCGGCAACGGCAGCCCCCGACAATACACAGGATCTGGACGACGGGTGGGCGTTCAGATGCGTCTCCGACGGCCCCTTGATTAACCTCCGACCGGCCTACATGGGAGACAGATACGAGCCGCACTGCCTGGGCCGCGACTTCAACAATGGGACGGACCAGGTCGGCGACTTGCTGGGCTACGCGTACACCCCCAAGGCGATAGCAGAGATAAACGCGCTGGACGACTACGACAGTTTCAGGGTCAAGCTGGAAGGGAGGCCGCATGGGGCCATACATTCTGCGATCGGGGGGATATGGTGCCTGGGACGTCGCCGAACGGTACGTATTGATTCTCAAAAAAACAGCGCGAAGAAAAGGGTTTCTCTTGTCTTTCTGACACTCTCATCGTGCTGGTTGGTATATAGACCCCATCTTCTTCCTCCACCACACCCAGATCGACCGCCTCTGGTGGCTCTGGCAGCAGGAGAAGCCCGACACGCGGAACACGGACTACGGCGGCTTCAAGACGCAGGACCAGCTCGACGGCACCACGTCGCCGCCGGCGTCCCTGGACGATATCCTTCCTATGCGTGGACTCGCGGACGATCGGCCCGTCAGGGAGCTGATGCTGACGGAGAGCGAGCTGCTTGCTACAGGTATTAGCTGGTTTAGTTAGCGTTATGAAGAGAGGATGAGCCGGTGTGATTTTTTTTTTTCACTTTGATACCTGACGAAACTCGCATGGTTGGGTATCGAGACTGCAGTGCAGAGACTGTATTCGCCTTGTCACATTCCAGAGTTGGCAGACTCGGGGATCGCTAGCAGAAGAGTCGATCAATCCAGAATTCTACAGTGCGCCGGTAAGGAGTTGGGCGCCCCTTGCCAATATATATATCTGTTATCTTTGGATCAGGACATGAGGACATATCATGCTACACCTGCTGACGGTGGCCTACGACAGTATGTACATACAATAGGGGGATATCTCTCTGTGATTATTACATTATTATATATTATTATATTTAGCTAGAGGGTCCTGTGCTAATCTCCACCTAAAACCCTACCTCCCAGCCCTATATTCCTATCTGACTATTTACAGTACATCTTTATTTTTTTCTCTTTATATACAGTATTTACATAGCTCTGTCCAGAGCTGTGAGAAAGAAAGAAAAAAAACCATTAACACATCAATAAATCGAAATTTCCCCTCCTGTGTGGCGGGTTCCAAACCGCAAGATCCAACCGGACCGAAAGAGCAGCTCTCAGCGGAGCTTGGATGTTGGTGATAACGCTGTATCGCTGTATCTCCAACAGGACCATGCTTAGGTATTCTCCCATCGCAAGGCCATATCAACTGACCGAGATGTTGAGTTGAGTTGGACCATTGTTGTTAAAGGAAGATATATATATATTCTAGTCGAGAGAAAACCGCCGCGGCGGCTGCAGATAAACCGACGACGGCGAGTGCGGCGAGACAGGCGACCGCGGCGCCGCGTAGCCCGTCGGGATCCTCTCGAAACCGTACGAGGTGTTGAGGTATGCGACCTGGCCCTTCTTTTCCCGGTCGCCCAGTAGAAGCGGCTTGAGGCCGCGGTCAAAGTTCATCATGCACTGCAGCGCCCAGATCAGGGTGAGCACGACAAAGGCCAGGGCGGCGACGGCGAACAGCAGCATCATGTCCTTGCCGGCCGTGTGGGCGCGGCTGCTGCCGGTGCTGCAGAGGACGGCGATTCGGCTCAGGAGGTACATGATTGCTGCGATGTAGCTGATCTGTTGTATGTGAGATTTATTTGTTAGCTCCTTGATCCAAGGTAGTATCACATGAGGTTTTTTTTTTCTTTTACATACGATTATAGCAATCATTCCGATCTTGGTTTCATGTCTCACGCAGTGCACCGCTAGGGCCAATACGATCGGGGTGAGAGGGATCAGGACCGTCGTCAGAGAGAACTCGGGCTCGTCGAAATGCACGTCGATCAGATTGTACTGCACGACGAAGCCGAGGAAGAAGTAGAGATCGAGCTTGATAAACACAAGGTAAACCTGTATCAATCTGGTATGTAAGCACATCTCGAGAAGAAGGCAAAGAGGGTTTTTCTACCTGATACGTCAGATACCGGCTCTTCACATCCGAATCCGCATGGATATGCTTGTATATCGCCCACGCGAAATCCCGGTGGAGCTTCGACGCCAGCGCCCACATCACGGAGCTGCAGACCCCCACGATGAAGGGGATGACCAGCAGCGCCGGGCCCGCCTGCGGCCAGATGTCCTCGCCGCTCTTCACGAGCGGATTAACCCGAACGTCATGTGCGTCGTGATATAGCCGCCTGATTATGCCCCGCATCTGCCCAAAGTGCATGGCGGCGAAGACGAAGTTGCAGACGTCGCAGATGCAGAGCGCGGAGAGCAGGATGTTGTTCTTGTACTGGATCGCGTCGTACGAGAGGAGGACCTCGTAGAGGCACCCGAAGACGAAGATGCCGAGATGGATGGGGACGACGAACGAGACGGGGACCTGGTAGATGGTGGGCTCGACCCAGTGGTGCCATCGGATATAGACGAATCTGTTGTTCAGGGCAAATGTCGATGTCAGCACAACCGACTGAATCTCTCCCATAATAGAAAACGGATGGTGAATGCTATGGCTGACGCTCAAGAGCAGTAACTAGGATGGCCTGCGCCGCTGCAGTCCCAAAGAAACTCCATTCCCATCGTGTCTGCGGTATGTACATGGCGGATAATCGATTGATGATGATGATGTATTGAAGGCTCGGTTCCCGTCGACAGGAAAAGGCCTTGTACTTGTAGAATGAAGTGAACATTTTCTACCTGACATCAACGCCTCCACGTGCCACCGCATCATAATAAGGCAGCCTGCTGAGAATGGAAAAGGGTTGGACTGTGGAGCGGAGAATACAGTAGTGTTACAGTATACCTAAGTCCAAACAGGTAGGCTGAGAGGTAGCAGGCGTACGGAGGCCCTCCGTAAGGCTGCCCATGACCGACTTGATCGAGATCGGATCGACGTCGACTTGCCCAGAGAGGAACAATCTCTGGCTCCCCTTTTTCCTCGAGAAGAGGCATTGTTGAATAACTAGCTTAATATTTCCGAATAGCGTTGACGCTCGTTGCTTAGTAGGTAAGCTTAAGGCTATCCGTAGATTTGAATGATTATCTGTAGCAACCTAGGTACGTACGTACTTCGTATATAACCGTTGCACAGTTAAGTATGTACATACATACCTCGTAGTCTGTCAAGGCCAAACCAAAAGCGAATAAACTCTCAATTAAGCAGTGACAATGCGGTACGTCTCACTCTATATCAGCCTACAGCCTACAGCTCGGCATGGGTGGAATTTACAGTAGATGGATATACAGACCTGTCTGCCAACCTATACGCAGTATGTATGCGGAACCTTTTTCCGTCCCAACGGGACGTCCCCCACAGCCTAACCTTCATTCTGCTCAAGATCGTTCCTGCTTATCCCAATCTGTATAAATGTAGACAGTTCTGATCGGAGACGCCGAGAGTCCGACTCCCAGCTCGACCAAACCCATGTGCCCATACCTCGCCTGGTTGGTGGGATGTAAACGCCATGGCTCCTACTCCAGGTTACCTGACCGGAAAAGACGGTAGGGCTGAAAAAAGGTGCTCATCTGACGCCCCTATCCGGGAGATAGAAATTAAAAGAGTATAGAGCTCACGACGGAGTACTCGGTAGAACTGTGGACATCACCGAACGTTGATTTGATTGATCCATATAGAAGGAGTATCAAAGAAGAAAGGGAACAAAAACTTACATCACTCTTCCATCTACATACCGATACCGGCTTCATATAGAAAGGAAAAAAAATTCCAGAATCGGCCGACTAGATAGGTAGGTATTTGTATCTACTCGGGCATCGGACCATCGGAGGATTTTGAACAGGCGATCCCGATGCCAAGACCCTGAAGACCCACGTGCACAGCCACCTGCCGCCCGCCCGGGCACTACCAAGGCATGCCCGAATAGGAATGGTAGTATATCAGGGAACAATACTTGCGGGAATATAATAACCTTATCTTCACTTTTTTATATGATGGACGTCGATCGACGGACGGGAGGCGTGTGTGAGGCACGGATGCAGCAGGGCCCCGCGACGTCAAAGACCGAGGTCAAATGATATATTTTTTTGGTATGTTGAGAACAGATCTGGTCGTTGCGATAATAAGAACTTCCGTTCCTGGTAGGAAATTGTATAACTTTTCTTTTTCTTGAGCAGACAGCAGTTACATGCTGCAGACAGGTAACCTGGTCAAAAGAGGCTACAATTACACTGAAGGAGAGGACATGCATGCTACAGACTATGCTGGTGCCACTATTATTTATTATATATTCCAGGGTATCGAAATACTTGAGACCACTATATAGACTCTTAGATGCAAGGCGCAGGCATTTGCTAGCAGTCAGCACACCCAGTCGCCGATAATACAAATAATACCTATCTAACTCAAAACGTGAACATCGAAGAATCATTCCCACTCCCAATACTAGAAAACGCCTGTAAAATGCAAATAGATAGAATTAGTACCCTCCTCCTTACAAACAAAAGCGAGAGCATGGAATGTGACGACACGACTTACCCAAGAATCCAACTGCGTCCACCACGTCGATCCGCCCTCCCAGCAGTTCTCGGAGAGGAGGCCCAAGTCCGGACATGCATCGTCATGGTTGTTTACTTCGAGATGTGGTGCTTGTAGCTCACCGGGGATCAGTGGGGCATTAGGGTTCGGGTTCGGGGGGTTATATGACTCCAGGGGGACTGAGTACTCGGTATCAGCAGCAGTAGGTGTGCGAGTATGAGGCTTCTGCCGCTGCTGCTCCGAGAGGGCGATAGGCACTGTCTTCTGTGCGTCTCTGCTGATAGAATCATTTTCAGACATGCCACCGACGACACCGGACGTAGACGTCCGCAACGTATACGCAGCAATCTGTCGATGGACTTCCAGCCGCAGCTCCTCAAGTATAATGCTGTACCGACGGCTCGGGCAGTTCCTCCGCGTCGCCTGGGCCAGATGCTGCTGGCAGCTCTCCGCGAGGCTGAACAGCGAGCGGGCTTCGTCGTCTTTACCGACACTTCCTCCCAGAGCAGAAGACTCTGGCAACGGACACTGTCTATACTGCTGAATCGTATAGATATACGCCACAATAATCGCGCAGAAGCAGACGTAATGCGTGAGCCAGAACGACTGGACTAGGATGCCCTGATCGGCCAGACTGACCACGAGCGTCATCACGTCCTTGGCCGCGGAGATGCATTTCTGCACGTGTGTCTTGATCTTGTCCTTCATCACTGAGGACCGTCCTCGACTGAGGTCAGAGGTGAAGTCGTTCAAAAGGAAGGATCTCGTTGCGTGGATCATGGCGTGGGAATACGCTAGCTGCAGGACGTGGCTCTGCCGGCAGAGAGGGGGGATGAGGCTCGATGCCCGGACTCTACTGAATAAAGGTGGGACGCTTTCTTTCCACTTTTCCAGCTCGGATGTCAGGTGGAGTGCGGCTTCGAGGGGCGCGCTCTTGGAGCAGGGCTTGATGGTGTACACTTGTCGGGAGATTTCGCCGAGGATGCGTGCTAGTCTGGAGATCTATTAGCTCGGCAAAACTAGATAAATGGTTTTAGGGCATGTAATGGAGAATATACCGAAAATGCAAATTCACAGCAATCATCAAACAGTCCGCAGACTCGGTCTCCTGCTTCTGCTGTGGGTGCTCAGGATCCCGTTCAGGGTCCATATCTTCATCATCGACCACATCAGGCAGCTCCTGATCGATATCCTCATCATGCAGCAACCGAGGCCGCCCAAACATCACACTGAGGTACTTGTCAATCGTGTACACGCTCCAGAAAACGCGCTTCCGGAGCTCATGCTCGAGGTAAGCGGACCGGGCTTTGGGCAGCGTCGTTGCCGTGGCAGGCCGTCTGCGATGCAGCCCGAGCGCCGTTACGAGTTGTGAGGCGGTGCCGAAGGCGTACCAGCACTCGTTTGCCCGTGAAGAGGACAGTAGATACAGACACTGGCCAAGGCGTGCTTGGATCGTCTCCAGTTTCGGCCGCCCGGTCTCGATGGAAGACATGTACTTTGAAGCGATGTACCATCGTTCGCTGGATCTCGATCAGTTCAAGTAGCAAGCAACAAAGAAATGACAAGTCTGACCTCTCATTACACTCTTCAGAATCACTATCACCAGGCCTCCGTTCCCCATGCATCGTCGCAACCGCGAAAACCATAAAGACAATCGCGGCCCTCGCGACCAGGTTCCCAGTCGGCGGATTGGCCGGGGATATATTCTTCTCATACATCTCCCTCACCCACGACTCCACAGCGCCCCTGTGCAGAAAGCGATACGTGACGATGGAGAAATCAAAATAGATGCCCACGAGCTGCAGAGCCTTCTCGAGGGGCGGAAGAGTAAATCCAGTCTCGGTATAATCCTCAGATAACGGCCTGTCGCCAAACCTGAATACAGAGGAGGAGGAGGAGCCACTGCTCTTGTTCTTGCAGGCCTCTTCCTGCGGCAAGCAACTTGGACTGGGAATCGTCGAGACGTCATCCTGGCGCAGACGGAGACGACGCCAGACCCGGTTCAGGAACGAGATGCCGGATGTGGGACCTAGGTAGTTACCCTCGAGGTCTGTGGCCCCTGGCTCTGGGGAGCTTCGCGGTGACAACACGGGGGGAGGAGCAACAACGGACCGAGACTGGGAACGGCGCTCTGATTTGAGGGAGTGCATTGATGAACAGGAGGAAGCATGGGATACCGAATTCTCGGGGGTCCATGCAACTCTTTCCGTGTAGGCAGGAGAGGAACGACTGTGCGTCGCATATCTTAGCATCAACTCCGGGGCCGGCGGCGGTGATGGAGGCAGCCCTCTCGAGTACGCTGCAGTGTATTCGCACGGGAGAGAGAGCCTCGTGCATCTCAGGCACGGAAGGGTCCCGGTGCATCGTGTCTTTTTCCTTGGGACCGCGTCAGCAGATTTTCCATACCAGTCAAAACTAGACAATTAGGAATCAGGAGTATGTATGCTACGAACCCTTTACAAGAATCGCAAGCCCTAGTGATTTTCCGGCGCTCAGGTTTAGTTGTATTAATGATGGGCCCGGACACCTCGGAGGCCTTCCTCTTCCGCCCGGAGGCTGTTCCGCTGCGCGTGCAGCTTGGCGATCCTAGACCATTTCCCTCTATGACTGTATAATCGCTGGGACTGGACGAGGCCCGCATGACAGATCCGGTGCTGCTGGCCATCGGGCAGATGCAGGATTGGACTGTCTGTTAGCAGGCAGGGTAAACTAAACTCCGCTCTCCCCACTGGGCTCCGCTCCGCCTGCACAACGATCGCAGAGAGAGCACAAGAAATTGAAGGTGCCAGAGCGTATCGGAAGCGGGAGGAAATGGAGAGGAGAAGTTTCCGTGCATCAACGGATTCGCTATAGCATAGTATTTTTGAGTCATTGCGGCGTTTTTGCCGGACGGTTTGCAGTGCGGGGTCTCCGCACTTTCAAAGAGCCGACGGGTGAACGAGATCCGGGGCGGAGGATCTCCGAGTACAACCCGTGGAGCTCATGGTTGATATCGCAGAACAAAACAAAAAAAAATGAGATGAGAGTGCTGATAAGCGCAACATCTATAGCCCTCGCGGGACACTTGAAGTTCGAGATACAAATTCCCCGAGTCCAAACGGTTAATAGATATCGGGCACACATCAAGTGTCCATGTGCAGACAGTGCACAGTACATCGCAACAAGGCACCATGTCGCTTTGTTAAAGCGCTCCATTGGAACCACAATCGCTGCGAACCAGCCCGAGTAAATGTGTAGAAACAGCACCGGCATTCGCGCTGTCTCTTCCCCGGCAGCGTGTTGCACCAATGATCGAGTTGTGCGACAGGGGGGCCAGAATCTGATCAAGCAAGACAAGTGAATGATACAACTACGCATATACCACAAATTCTACTATGAATCGGGAATCCCGAAAACAACTTAATCCCAAGTTGTGTAACAGCAGTCTCAAACCTAGCCTAGGTATCAACAGGTCAAGAAACGCGAAATGCCAAACCGAAGCCGATAACTATAACCAGCAACAGAAGCAGAAATAAAGAAACAAGAGGTCGCCGGAGAAGAAGCAGATCCATATCATACAGTCCTAGTGTCATGCAGGACGTACTCCATCCATCGAGGGGAATCAACCCATCAGCCCATCATCCAAAACAACGAGAAAACAAGAGTTAAAGCCGCTGAGGCAGAACTAGTAAATCGGACGTCCCTCCTCCCACTTCTTCGACTCGCGCCGCGGGCCCTTCGCAACGCTAGCATCGCCCTCAGCATCGCCGCGGGGGGAATGAGCCTCGCCACCCGGCGATGTCGAGAAACGGACCTTGCCGCTCTCCCTGCGCGCAGGGCCCTCGAGATCTGCGCCCACGCTGCTGACGCCGCCGATCCACTCCCACACCCGCGCAACGTCGCCGCCGCGGCCCTCGCGGACCGCTGCCCGGACGTTGGCGTTCCCCTCGACCACGCTGCGCACGCGCTTCCAGAGCTCCTCGCGCCGGCTGCCGCGCAGCTCGGTGCGGAGCACATCGTCGCGCAACTGGCCCACGGCGATCCAGGGTTCCATGGCTTCACCGCGAGCGTACAGCGCAGCTTGCGTCGCAAGGCGGTCGAGCGTGGTGGCCACGAGCTCCGGGACACGCGCCATGTCGGACCGGCGCGCAAGCACCCGGGAGCGTGCATAAGCCAGAGCGATGATGACGACGGTTAGAATTGAAAGAGGGAGTCGATACGCGAGGAGAGAGAGTCGAAGGTGGCGACGGACGGCGCAGGTGAAGGGGAGGCCTGCGAGCGATGTCGAAGTGAGGGTGAGGACTTGGGAGGGTCTGTGATTGCGATGTTGCCTCTGTTAGTTCCAATGCGCACGTCAGAACTGTTGTCTTTGGCAAACATTTCAGGGACAAGGAACCGAAAGTTGGAAAGTCAGATAGAGGATAAACCTACCCTTTCGTCTCGCTCACAACCTCGTCCCGTCCGATAATCTCCCCAATTGCTCCCTTCCAGAGATCGTCGAACTCGGCATCGCTCATCTTCCTCCGCCTCTTCTTCGCAACTTCCTGCTTCAATTCCGGTTCGGGAACCTCGGCTGGCTTCGGTCCTTTGCCGTCCTCCTGCAGCTCTCCGCACTCCCACTTGGCTCTCCGATCTCTGAGCTCCTCCACAGCCTTATCAGCGACGGCCTTGACCCGACGCGTCTTCTCGCTATCAGGCTCGCATGTTGGAGGCAATGGAATCAGGCCCCCCAGCGACAGAGGGTGCGGCTTGAGCAGGAAGTCATGCTCACACTTTGTCTCCAAATTAGGGTAGCAGAAGGCATGTGCTGGGCAGGGCTCACAGTGCGGCTCCAGCACCTTGGCCCAGTCAGGCACTCGGGTCTCTGCCAGGGACCAATTCGATTTCCCAACCCCGCAATAGCCTATCTCCATCTTCTCCTTACGCCACCAGGCCCCGAAGCCACCAAACAGCGACAGTATGACCACCCAGGGAGCCGCTCTGCTGGCGAATCCCTGTTTCCGGGGTCGTCGCCGTCGAGCTGCATGCAACTGCTCTCTAGCTGCCGCCTCCTGCTCCAATGCCAATTGCTCTTCGGGGGTGAACTCTTCCCCAGCGCTCAAAACCTCGTCCTCGGACTCCTCTACCTTGGGAGTCTTTGGCTTCGAAACAGGGAAGTCGAACGGAGATCTCGTAGGCACATTCACATCGTCTTCCTGCTTGATCTTTACGGGGGTTTCCGACGTTCGCTTTAGCTGTTCATCTGTAGCTGCAGTACTCTCAGAGAGCCGTAAGCTGCTGCTCTTTCGGGGACTGGCAGAACGAGGCCGGTGGCCCCAGGTCGACGGAGAGCGTCCGCTCTGGAAAGGGTTGTCATCCGTGAACACACTCTCATCTCTTGCTTCCGTTTTAACGGGAAAGGCTGGTGACTGCTCTACCTCAACCGAGGGCAGAGCTTCATTCTTCCGCAACTTCCTCGGGCTGGCCCTCCGAGGAGTCGCATCGACAGCTCTAGGGGTGGCCACACCATCCTCCCCAGTCTCCGTATCCGACGCGCGAGGGTGCTTGCTGGCGGTACTCCTCCCCGTCCTTCTCCTCGACAAAGTGGAAGGCGTAGGCAGGGCATTGCCGTCCTCCGAATCCGTTGCCGTAGACCCTCTTACAGTCTGCCTAGACCGCCCTCTTCTCACCCCAGCCGCTGTCGACGTAGTCGAAGGCGTAGGCGGCGGCGGCATGGACTCCCTATCCCGCTCCGCTGCTACCTCTCTCTCACCCTCATCCCTGTCACTCACTACCGACGTCTCGCGACTGCTCATATCCATGATCCCCTCACTCGTCCTCCGGACAAGCTCGCGCTCGCGCAGCAGCTTCTTGGCCTTTGGCAGCACCTCATCTTGCAGAATCCGGATAAGCTGCGCCTTCTTCGCAGAGGCCGGGTACGAGACGTCGTGGCTGACGAGGATGGCACGGAGGCGAGGGACGGTAAGGGTGTTCAGGTCAAAATCCGGAGAGAGATACTCCAGATCATCGAAGCCATTGCTGTTGGCCATGGTGTGAAGTTGGGTAGGGAGAATAGGTAGCTGGTGTCGCTGAACGGACACCTTTCAACGGCGGGACTTATGTGACCTCACTTCAACAATCGTAGACAAGAAGAAAGTCGTTCAGAATCCGAATTCGATGGAATGTACAGGTGGTCGTAGTATTCCGTCCAAGGCGTGGAGAACATCCAATTGCTTGGAGAAGCAAGCTGCACCAAGCAAGGGGTTGGCTCGAGAAGAAGCACAGACCGCCCGATTTCCAATTGGCAAATTGCTCTTGGGTATGTCCCAGAAAAGAAAAGAAAGCAAATCGAGCTGGGATGCTGCTTTATTGATCGACGTGCAGGCTCGGTCGCGCCGAAAAGCAACGCGAGTCGAAACAGCCGTATCCAGGGCAACAGGAGGTGCGGGGCGGGGCGCCGTTTTAGCCGTTGGGTGCTGTACCCGATCTAGTCTCGACGGAGCAGAGATGAGGCTGAAGCCACAGTGTAGTAGGCAGCGACCAAGGTTGGCACATCTGCTGGTAGGGGAGCACAGAGGTGAAGGAGGAGAGGGCTAGAGATTGAAAGGCGATGACGACGGCCGGCAGCTGAAAGGGCGACGTCAGGAAACATCCGCACCAAAGACTCCGGACAGACCAGTCACATGACCGGAAGCCTGCGCCACAGAGGCTGAGCCACAGCGGCCCACGCGAACCGTCCGCTCGGAACCCTCTGTACGAACTATCTCATCGCATTCAGAACTACAGGTGATAGCTCTCTACAATAGATGTACCTAATAAAAGATATGTATTATCTAGAGAATCTCACATCACTTTCACAAGGAAAAAAAAAGAGATAGTAGACAGACAATCATCAGTATGGAAACCATGGGGGAGAAAACCGTATATATATATATATAGATCGGCCAAGAGAAAGGAGAACTTTCCGCCACACCATACCGAGAAACAAAAAGGTAACAACACCGCCAGTTCAAGATCTGAGGTCGCAAAGAAAGTTTAGGATTTACATCCACCGCGCTCCATTCCATGCCATGCAAGGTCCGTGGTCCTCATTGTGCGGAGAAGCTGCCAAGCCCCAAGACAAACAGCATAGACACGAAAAGAAAAATGAAAAGACCTGATTCCACCAGAGCTCCCAGATCATACTCCCAAGCTTCCCATACTCGATGCCATGATGATTCCCAAAAGACGCCGATATACAAACGGAAGAAAACAAAAACGAGTGATATACTTGATGAGATTACGAGATTATTAAGGTCGTAGATACGGAACAAAAAAAAAGTACGTGCTCAAGTGCGTTATTCGCTCCCTGGAAGGTCGGGGGGCTCAGGAGACTGGACGCGGGACGAGGACGCGGAGCTGATGTCGCTTCTCGGGCTCTCGGGCAACGGCTCTGGGAACCTCGAAAACCGCGACCGGCGGCGATCGGCAGCATTGTCGGCACCGAGCTGCTCTTTGAGGGCCTTGAATTCCGCAAGCTGCGTCTGCAGCTGCAGCATCACCTCCGCCATTGGAACGGCGTGATCTTCGAGTCTGTCGCCTGGCTTGAAGGGACGCATCAGGTGGCGCACGGCGAGCGTGTTGACACATGTCTGCAAGAAAAGAGGCGCGTTAGTACATTCAACTCGACGATAGAACAACGGAATGGGAACACTAACCTCAATACGTGTCACTTGCTGCTCAACGAGGCTGACAACGGTGGAATCAGCAAGCTCACCACCGCGATTCTTGACCACGTTGAAAAGCGCCATATTTGGCTCCCTGAGGCGAGTCTCGCCAGGATGCTCGAGAGAGCTGCAAATCCTCTCTAGACGAAGGGTGATCTCCCATAGCCGCCAGATCAAGTCCGTCTGCAGTTCCAGCTGCGAGTGCTTGGAAATGGTGGCTACGGTAGGCGTTGGGGGCTGCTGCTGCTGCTGCTGCTGCTGCTCCTCCTCCTCCTCCATGTTCTCCATGAAAGCAATACGACCGGACAGAGAATGAGGGTAGATGAGGTAGACCGGCTCAGGGTTCTCCAGACCCTTGAGTTTGCGTTGGCCTTGATCTTTGATTACGAAGCCCTGGCTGTTGAGTTGCTGGAGTTCACGGCGAATGTTTTGGGAAAGAGGGTCGGTTGGTACTTCCTCGCCAGCGGAAACCATGCGTTCGTAATCAGCGTAAGCCTCGAGGTTACGCTGGATGTCGCCCATGAAATCTGACGACACAAATATTTGGCCTCCGTCCGCTACCGCAGAGATACGAGAGGCGCGATTCACCATCGGACCGAAGTAGTCCATGCGATTTGTGACGGGGTCCTTTTCACAGACAGGTTCTCCCCAGTGGATGCCCATGCGAACTGACAAGCCTCTGAAGATGACGTTGTGGTCGGTGTCAAACCGCTCTCTACACTGCGGCTGTTCGAGGATCTCCGTCGGCCATTCTGCTTCAAGAAGTTGGACCTGACAGTTGAAACACCAAAGCAGGGCAGCAGTCGTGGTGGAAAATGCTACCATGAAGGCATCTCCTTCCGTCTTGACCTCATACCCGCCGATGAGTCCAAGCTGTCTGCGCAATATGTCATTATGTATCTGGATGGCGGACCGCATGGCATCGGGACAAGTTTCCCAGAGCGCCGTTGACTTCTTTATATCGGTGAAGATGATAGCAAGCTCGCCAATGGGGGCATCCACATAGTCAAAGCGAGCAAGTCGGGAGTCCACAGGCCCGTCCCGAGGCTTCTTGGCGCGCTTGGTGCTGGGAATGATCTGCTGCTCCTCAGCAAAGGGAGACGGGCCCATGTAAAGGCTCGGGCCCCGGAACTTGTACTTCTCCCGTTTCTTCAAATCGCTGACGCCAAGGATCATTACCATGAGCTTGTTGGTTGCACCAAACGAGATGGCCAAATCCCGGATCTTCTGGGCAGCGATCATCAAGTCTCTCCGTTCGGTCCTGGCCACGTCAACGACAAGGTCCGGTGTGACGTATTCCCACAGCTCCCTTGATCCCAGGATGATCATTTCGTCCTGCTCGGTCAAGGTAACACGCGTGGTGTCAGGCGCGGCGATGACCGCTGGTATCATGGGGAAATATCCAAAGGCACGAGAAACGCGAAGCACATCGTTCAGCTTCCCATTTCTGGATACATATCCACCGGCCGCTCGGATCCGTGCCCTCTCGCGAGCCTCGGCGGGGTCATGCACGCGAGTAAGGTGCCTATGGGAGCCATCCATCTTGACAAGGACGGCCTGCGCATCACCGACGTTGGCGACATACAGATCCATGTCCTTTAGGTATAACACAGTGGCGACGCCGCCACTGTTGATATCATCCTGATTGAGCCTCCTTGCGGCGGTTGATCCACGCGGGTATCGGCGGATCTCCCGGTCATCGATAGACTTGTATGCGGCTGCGGCCATGTCTTTGTTCAAGGCCAGAAACGTCCTCCTCAGTGCGTCCAAGGGGGTCTCCCCATTGTCCGTTTGCAGCTTCTTCAGTTCGTCGATGAATGTGGGCGTAAAGTTCTCGTGCAGATACTTTGCAATCCTTGATCCTCCACCGGCCTGGGCTTGACCATCGAACAATCCCACCACCGTCTCGAGATCGTCAGGCCGCAGACGCGGCACCATCATATCGATGATCGAAAGATGCTCATTCTTACCGAGGTAGTCGGCCATTCCGTAGGCAAGCGAGCCTGCAAGTGAAGCAGACGTCCTGACGCGCCGATCCTCGGTCTCCTCCGGAATGGTTGAAGTTGTCAGGGTGACATCCATGAGCCCCAGCACTCTAAGATGAGTGAGAGAATTGAAATCGGTCAAGTCCGTTCCATGGGCCGCGGCAGATCCCAGGGAGGATATGCTTGGCTTGATCTCCAGCCGTTTGTTTCCGGAGAAGTTGAGATATCTCAGGTTGTGGTTCCAGTTCCAGTTCCAGTCGTAGGGCCAATTCGAGACATTGTACTTCAAAGAGTTGCTACCCACGTCCAGAACGGAAAGCTTACTGACTTTGCAGAGCTCAGCCGGGAGTACCTGGAATCTGTTGGCATTGAGATGGAGGGTTCTAAGATTGCTTCCTTCCTCGAGGTCATCCGATGGCAACGATGTCAGCTCATTGCCAGACAGATACAGTTCCGAAAGGAACGGCCAGCGCTTGAGAAGGCCCTGGGGTAGTTCCGTCAGCTCGTTATATGAGAGATTCAGTACCCGCAATTCCGGGAGCAGCGACAGCTCGCGGAAGACATCGTCTTCGAGGCGGTTATCAGCGAGATACAAATACCTCAGCGACCCCGCGAACGTGTTCGCAACCCTTTGTGAAAAGTTTGAATCTTTTCTGGAAGATGACGACCCATCAGCAGTGGAGCGCGACGCGGTAGATACCTTCCTTGCTCCGCCCTGCCCGTAGGCGGAAGAAGCGACAGAAGCTTTCCGGTACGATCCACTCGGCGAACCGCCCACATTCAGAAGCCCACCGGATGCCTGACTGGGCCTCCGTGCCTCGGCATCCTCAGCTTCTGCGAGGTCCTCGAGGCTCGGGGTGGTCGAGATCCCCGGGGTTGATGTGGGCGTGCCGCTTGCTTCGCCTGGTGGTTGCAGCTGTTGTTGGCTGACGAGTTTGGGAAAGCTGTCCAGGACGTTCGAAGATACATTCAGCGTCTCCAGCTTCAGACAGTACCAGATCTCCGAAGGCAGCTTGCTCAGATTGCATTCTCTGAGGTTGAGGTATTTGAGCTCTGTTAGATTGCCTATGGTTTTGGGCAACATCGAAAGAGGGTTCTTAATCATGCTGAAGTATTCCAGTTTCCTAAGCTTTCCGATCTGAGGAGAAAGAGAGGAAAAGTGGTTCTTGTCCAGAATCAGTCTTGTCAGGTTCGGCACATTCTCAAAGAGCGAATCCTTGAACTGGACAAGCTTTGCCGATGCGACATTTAGTGAAAGGAGGCTCGGAACAGGAGCATCCAGATCGAATTGCGTGATGGGACAGTGGTCAAGGACCAAGGTCCGTAACTTTGGCCAGGAGCCTTTGAATTTTGATATGGCATTGTGACCAAGCAGCAGCAGTTCCAGACGTGGCAGTTGTGAGATACTGTCTATGTTCGTGATGGAGTTGAAACGTGCGTCAAGCTCTTTGAGGTTTACAAGATCCTTGAACGATTCATCAAGCGGTCCGCGGAGCATGTTATTTGTGACCCACAGTCGCTCCAAAGTCTGGAGCTTTCCAATGTTGGGGAGTTCGCTGATCGAATTAAAACTGACATCAAGATCAACCAAACTTGGCAGATTGCAGAGAAAATCAGGGAAAGCCTGGAAACTGTTGGAAGATATGTTGAGGCTTCTCAGATGCTTGAAGTTCCCAAAATAGCTGGGCAGCTGGCTCAATTGATTGTTAGCCAATTTGATGCTGACCAGGCCTTGGAGGTTATCTAGGTGGGCATGGTCCAACTGCTCAAGGCGATTGTTGGAGACATCCAAGTATGTCAACCGAGTGGCAAGACTGAAGCTAGCAGGCAGACGCCACGCTTCGTTGCCCATAAACTTGATTTCCCGCAAGTTTATGCAGCTCTGGATGAAATCCTTAGGGACGTCTAGGGCGAGATTTCTCGACAGGTTGAGGGATATAATCTCCGACGCCTTCCTGTAAAGCATGATGGGGATTGTGACCAGACTCCGACCCTGAAGATCCACGTGACTGAATTTCTGCATCTTGTGGAACCCGGGATCGCCCTCTAGACTGCTATATCCGCTGAGTTTCGTCGGCAGGAAGGTGAAACGGCACAGATAGCTGTGATCCTCCCGTCCAATGTCTTCGATCTTGTCTGCCGCGGTGTATCCGACTTGCTCGAGCAGTCGTTTCTGCATCAGGATCGGCCTTTCCCCGAGCTCAAGTTGCCTCGAGAGATCATTCTTGCGCATGACGATTTCATAATTGTTCAGGTCATCTTGCAGGAACGACTTCCGGCCGAGCATCACTAGAATATCAGCAACAGTGGCATTCAGAGGGGCTGACAGTGTGGCGAAAGTTGAATCGATCCGGAAGACACGAATGAAATATGATGTTCCATCATCCTGTACCCCTCCACCTGCCAGATCGTCTGCTATTTCTGGAAGTCGTCCTACGATGTCGTCGCCATGTTTCTTCACCTGCCAGCTTTCGGGGGCATCCCAATTACCGGCAGGCATGCCGTTCATGTCTTTTCCATCGTCACCACGCGACGTTCCATCAAATATACCTCCTCCCCTGTCTGTCGGCGACAAGGGACGCGGCTGGCTAATAATCCCTTCCATATGCTCGAGGTCGGTATCGAGAGCCCAAACACCCTCCTGTTCGAGTCCAGTCCTAGCATCTTTGCCAAAGTAGGCACCGTCACGTTTGCTACGGAACTTGGGAGCACCGATGCCTAATCCCTTACCGGAGGAATCCTTTTTGCGCTCATGATCGGGCAGGTCCGAACCTTCGACGCTTCCTTGGCGACCTCGCCTAGCAGGGGATGCGTCTCGTTTTGACTGTTTAGATTTACCTGAATCCAGTAGGGACTTTGACGATCCTGGAAGGTTCTTAAGACTGCTGGGGCCTTTGTGGCGGAGAAGTTTATCGAAGAGTGAACGCTTGTTCGGGGGCGGCCCAGGGGACTGCTGACCCCCGGACTCTCGGTATAAAGAGCTCTGGGTGCTCGGGGTGGGACTTGTCGACCGCTCAGGAAGGTTAGTGGATGAGCCCATCGTATTAACCGACCCTTCCCGAGGATGTCGGACTCCAACATTGATATCATCTTTACCCGTTGCGGGACGCATGAAGAACTCAGATTCGGTAGAAGACGTTGGCTTTTCTTCCTTGCTTCGTGAATGACGATGTCTGGGAAAGTGCCGACGATTCTGTTCATTGCTTCCAGTATAGTAGCGATGTCGATCAGGTCCGGTAGGCTCATCACGGACCGGTGCCTCTCCAAACTGTGGAATGTCCTGAGAAAGCAAGCACATTAGCATAGATTTCCTGAATTGAGATAAAACAGGTCAACCGGAACAGAGGTGGCAAGCAAATACTGCACAGAAGGATTTCGAGGTGAAAGAGTAGATAAGCGCCAGGGTAGTGAGGTATTGCTCGAAGGTCTGCAGAGGCGAATGGGAAGGCACGATGCCCTCCAAAATCACGAAGTGAGGGCGAAAGACAGGGGACTAAAGGTAGTTACTTACGTTGAACCTCTGATACATCCATGGAGTAACTTCACTGGACGGGAGAGGGGTGAGCGGTCTAGTCGTGTCAGGCGATGGAGGTCGTTCAGGACCCCTCTCTGGAAGAGTGCGCGCGCCAATCGAGTTATTTCTCCCACGGGGCTTGGAGTGGTCTCGAGATCCTAACCCGAAGCTGGGATCGGAATCATGCCGGGCCTCCAGATATTCGTCACCAAAGAATCCTTGCAGGCGTTTTCGGAACCTTCCCCCGGTGCTGGATTTCGAGCCCTGGCTGCTCACGGTGGTCGCACTGGCAACAGAGGGTCTGCGGTGATCGGGATCGGGATCATAGCCCAGGTCCGCGGAGTCGCTTGCCACCGTACGCCCAGTTCCGGGACGGAACGAGGCGGACGCTGGAGAGGCCTCCTGTTCGGAGAAGTCGTTGTAGAAGGTTCCCGGAGAACCGCTAGGAAGCACTGTCGGAGATGAAGACCATGGGGCAGAGGGTTCCAGTGCATTGGGATTGGACTGATCAGAGGGCAAGGGAGGTGGTCTAGAAGTTGAAGTCGACGAGATAGAAGCATCATCCGCCCCAAGGATCGCAAGCGCCTTTCGGTGGTTGCTGAAGCCAGTGAACTTGCGCTGGTCTGTTGGAGATACGTCGGGAGAGCTGGAGGGAGGAATGGAGGTATTGATATTGCTGGGGCGCTCCCGAGACGGTCCTCTGGTGTGCGATTCAGATCTGACGTATATAAGCGGTCAGAAACAATGCCATAAACAAGCTGGGAGGCGATGCAGTGAGACAGGATTGAAGTTGCAGAACCCAAAGGCCGAGAGAGAGAGAGAGAGATCCCATGTGCCATTGCCAAAGACCATGGCTCACCAAGCGACCCCGCACAAAGACCACAGGCTTTACTGGGACAAGCGGGACAAGTATAAAGATCCATGGAGAGCTTCTAGAAGCGGAATCAGAAGCTTCCAACGGCATCCCGCCTCCAGAAGCACGCGGGGGGGGCTGGATCAGGTCTCCATGAATGGAAAGCAGCACTGCCCGGGTGGCCTTGGTCTCACAGATCCAACACACAGTCTCCCCATTCCACCGGCCGCTCATATCAGATGAAACTCAACCTCTATCTTGTCGTCTCTCCACATGCACGCCTGGGGAGTACAGGGGACAACGCGCGAGGAAATGTCGAGGATGTGCTCACCTGTCTGACTGTGTGTCCATGGACCACGGTTGGGCACCGCGACCGTTGGAGAAGTTCTCACCGGGGCCCTGGCTCTGGCCCTCTCTCACGGTCTCCTGGGAGCGTAGGCTGCCATTGCTCGGGCTCTCAGAGCCGTTCCTCCCGTCCGGCTGGTCGTGCTCCCGCTTCGCCATGATGGCTCACCCAGCGAGGCTCCCTCACCGGCGACGGGGTGAGGAAGCAGTTGCAACGGAGGTTCACAGCAGCGGCGGGCGGGAGTTGGATTGATCATCCACCGGGACCAGCCGTGGGTCAGGGGGTGGGGCGAGGCGAGAGGTGTTCGACGGGAGAACGCGGCGGGGAGGCAAGCTGATGGAGCGGAGACGGCGTCGGGTGGAGGTGGCTCGTCAGAGGGAAAGGAGGGGCAGGAGGAAGATCTGGGAACGATGTGAAAGGGGCCGACGATGCACGGAGGGGTCTTGGGGAGAGAGGAGATGGCGGAGGAGGACAGGCCGCGAGGTTCATGTGCGCTGCGCGGCGACGGAGACGGAGCTTAGGGGAGCGTGGACGAGTAGGGAGACGGGGGACGGGTGGGAGGTCAAGCTGCAGGGGCGGGCGCGATGATGCGATGACATCTTCACGTCCTGGCGGGACGGAGGGGCGCGAGGGCGGTGCAAGTCGTCGGCGCCAGGCAGGACGAACAGCTCATCGTCGACGGGGGGGAGGGATGGGGATGGGAAGCGGAGAGGAAGCTGATGCAGCGGAGGATGTTCAGGATGAGGTTCGAGGAGGTCGAGGCAGCGAGAGGGAGGGCCGGAGCAGCAGCACGGGCGGCGCAGGAGGCTCCGACGCCGCGGGGGCTCGGCCGGTCGCAGCGCGCCCTCCGCGGCCCCGTCGCAGCCTCTTCTCGTCTCTACACAAGACGTGTACATGAGATGAAGATCAATACCAGATGCATGCCAGATATCGATGGTTCTTTGCATAGACACCGTCCCTCTCCAGCCGTCTCTCCCCTGCGCCTCCGGGGTGCGTGGTCCGTGAGGGCGTCTGTGCTTCCCGTGATGATGACAGGGGAAGCTTCGTGAAGACCTGGCCGACGGCGCAGACAGAATCCTCTACCTAACATCCCCGGATCGTCCTGCATGCAGCCTTTCTAGAATCCACCGTGCCCCTGTGGCCTGTTCCCCGTCCTTTGGACGGCCAGCTCTCGAGCCACACACTCCCCGCTTGCTCCCCGTACAGGGCTGCCTGGGTCCAAACGAATATATCACGACCATTAGCTGCGCCGCATCCAGGACTGCCCTGAAGTCATCCAAACATGGCAGAAGGACCCCCCCTTCTACATTTCCCGTCTCCTCCCTCTGATTTTACCCGTACAGTATTACCGAAAAAGTCGAGAAATGAAGCCCGAACGAGGTCCCCGGTACAGCACTAGTGCAGAAGCCGCGCGTTCTTATCTACGGGGTATGCTGGCTGTTTTCCCGGATTCGGGTCCCTCTTGGTCGATCTCCGGTTATCTAAAGGCTTCTGGATCGTAAAAGACTTCTATTTCCTGGCTGATCGTCTGCCTACGGTAGTCACAATTCATCTAACATGAGAGGTACCTATGACAGCAGTATAGACAACTGACAATACCATTCTCTAGTCAATTCGAATTGCAAGGGAAATGACGATCTGTTCGGCACAATATCGACATCGCAAAGGTCCAATTCCAATAGGCAAGTGCTCCATAAACAAACATTGGCACCCTAGAACCCCCAGAACCATATGTTCCAATTATTATTCCAAATAACCGGAGATTACGCAGCAGAATTAATATTAGACAGGCACACTGAAACATCGCCAATAAAACAATCCACCCTGACCCTCAGATCCTTTCCTTCGCTCCGATCAAGGCTCCTGGAGGCACCTGAAACTTGATATGATATCCCAGCTCATCCCGTGCCCTCCGTCCGTAGCCATGCCAGGCCGTCAGCAGGCCGCAGCACGTCCATCATCACACCATAATAATTAATCCACCCATGGACGGACGAGGCGCACGCTGGCGTCGGCGCAAGCCGTCCAACGGTGACGGTCTGACCACTGAGCGCACATGGTCGATCCCAGCGACCACGCACGCGGGACTCGTAGCCGCGAGTTATGTAGTTCCACTTGAGTAATGCACCAGGGTGCCAACTTATGCAGTAACTAGTCCGATGAGGCGCTCGTTAAGGCCGGAGATATATCCAATTTTTGTATTATTACGGATCCACAGAGGTATATACTCCGGAGGGCAGGCTGCAGCACCGTTGCGAACGAGGACTTGGACCAGGACAGGACATGTTTCCGGGGGGATTTATCTAGGGGAAGATAAAACTTGGGCGATCGTCAACTATCATTGGTGCGTAACGGCAGGGCGAGGATTCGGCTAGTAGTAGGGCAGGCAAGGTTATGAGGCTGAGGCTGATCTACTCCGTAAACATCCAAAGAGTTGGTCCCCAGTCCGGGTGTCCATTAAGGTTGGCGCGCGGGCGCGCGGATGTCCGGACCGTGCCCGGATAAGTATGAACTGGCTGGCGGAGTAACCTTGGAACTAAAGTAACCTGCGCCGTGTCCGAGTCGCTCGGCGGAGATGTGCTCCGTGAGCTGCGCTCCCTATTATTACGATAGCGTAGGCGGGCAGATAGATAGAAAAGGGAGGATAATCGTTGTTGGAATCGGAAAAAGCTTGGAGCGGATCGTAGATATACATACAGTCTGAAACTACCGCTGTTGCTGACTGAGGAGATGAACTGAGGAGATGATAAGCACTATGAACTATTATTCATCAACAAGGTGTAGATAGAAAATCAGTCCAACACGTCAGCAGTCGGAGCATCCATACAGGCCGTTCATATTATTATTAGCTTCGGCAGTCTAACTATCTGCGTACTGATGCTGCTGACTAAGTAACTTCTCTGTGTCCCAATCATAACTAGGTAGCAGCCGGCACCTTGTTTCGTATGGAGTACGAGTACGAGCACGAAGCACGAATCCGACGCTGTCGATTGATGCGTCAGCGACCAGCATATCTAATAATAGATCACAGACCGCACAGTATTACTTATGCAGATATTTTTATCTCCACGCAGAATCTCTGGAGGCTTTACATATATCCTACAAGGGTTCTCTAAATGGATATGATATAAGAAAAAAAAAAGAGAGAATGATGCACGGATACTTATGAAAGTAATGTTTCAATTTCAACTTCTGCTTCCATTTCTATCTCTGGCTCTATTTTGTTCCACCTCTTCCTTTCCGATTTCAGCAATATCCCCGCGATGTTCCTGGACATGCGGTCCAGGGTGATTATCTGATACATCACATCATTTCGCCTGCCAATGGGAGTTGTCGCAAGTTGTGGACCTGGTCCGCTTGCGGAGGTATTCGAATGAGCCGGAGCAATCAAACAGAGTAGACAAGTGCCTCATGGATCTTGCTTTTGGTATGTTGCATTCGTTCATAGAATCAAGATTCTGTTCAGAGTGTTCTCGCCCTGAGAGACAAAGACATCGCGCAAAAGATGTTCGCATTCTTAGCTGCAATTTCGAGATTTTTATCGTTCAGATTGGTTCTGAGTCTGGATTTCTCCATCGCACCATATATATATACAAACATGGATATGTCAACCGTTCTCCGCTGTTTGAATCCGTAAGAGGTAGGTAATTGGGGGAATTTTATCTGATTTCGTTGTGCGCGTCGTGTATATATAATATACAACCCCCATTGGGCTTCTCTTAGCGATTGCATGCCATGCTATACCATGCCGTGCGTGCATGCATGCATGCCTGCTTGAATGTTCATGCCCCTGTAACTGCATCTGTATATAATGATCCCAACTTCACCATGGAAGTTGATGTATATATTCCACATTCGTCACCGCGATCGCTGGCTCTGGGACGCGAAACAGGCGGGATTTCTTGCTTGAGGCTGTGTATGTATAATAGGTCTGAGTGACCGGAACAGCAACTGCCAATTAATTTATTCAGAATGGAATTCGAAACCCCCAGGACCGGATCTTTATGATATATTGACGGGCGAGGCTGTTGGTCTCATCTCTGATCGCTTGGATCCTGCAGTACTGAATATATGGGTTAGTAAGCTGGTATGTTCTGTTTAGTGTTGAATCATGCATATTTACATTGCCTGCAGAAATCGAGCTGATATCTAACCGTTTGGTCCTTTGTAAGTAGGTAAGTAGAAAGCCGGCAAAGCCAAGATGCAGGTTAGAAAGAAGGGTAATGAAACAGTTAGAAGGACTAGAGTCACAGGTCGGAAGACAGAAGCAGGACATCAGGCGGCGTTTCTTTTCGGCGAGGGAAGAGAAGATGAGCTTCGCCCCTCAAAGAGTCCTAGGAGATATGCTCTATATATCCACTGTTCCTCAGATTTCTCATGGCGGTTGATGCATACCATCCAGGTATGCATCCCGCTCTGTCCAGGATATATATAAGAATAAAATTCTCGAGTTCTTCATCGGAGCCAATGATTCTTCCTCCACACTCATCACCGCGCTTGATGATGACCTTTCACTTCTCTAGGCGCGAAAAGGAGAGAAGATATTATTTATATATACACATACTCCTCAGAAATCTTCTGTCGATCGCGGAACTGAGCCGATTTCTCTTCCACCACGATCAACTTTGCACTCCTCGTTCTGAGAAGTGGGAGAAAAAGATATATGTTATATAAGAGGGTCTGAGCCACGTACTGGCCAGATCCAGACTCTTTTCGAAGGGAACCATTTTGATGCGTGCATGTAGTATGCATCTCCGTTCGGTCCAATATATAATTTCAGACTCATTATCCCATTCTCACCAGACAGCGTATATATATAAAAAGAAAGAACAAAAGGGGGCCACATGGGTAAACGGACCCCGAGATTGCAGAAGAATGGAGAAAGAGGGAGACGCGTGCCCGGTCGAACGCGCGTAATGGTTTATATATAGATAGACCGACAGCCCAAGTCATCGGGCTGGTTCCGTTGTTGAAGCTCGCGACTATCCATCATACGTGCTCGTCTCTGTGGATGAAGGAGAAAAAAATGCTTTTTCTCTCGATGGATGATATATGTGCTAGCTTTTCGGTTCCCCGAACTGACTGGCCACGCTTGTCGTTCCTGATACGACGAAAAAGCAGATCTTCCTTGTTGTGTATATAATGTTTCTTTGGGCCCCTTGATCAGTCGGAGCCAACGTGATGAGCCGGCATTGACCAATTTGAAATATATTATTTTTTTGCTTCCCGGCAGCCTGTTTTCCGGCACCTGGTCCGTCCAGCCCAGCCCACCCTCCGTCGGGTATGTTTTGTTGCTCCGAAGTCATGGATGCTCGACGACTTTTCTCTGCATCCCCCCAAGGGGCGCTGAGCAGGTTGGGGCCCCTTCTAGTCCTTCCTTCATTCACCGAGCTGGGAAATATACATATAGGTAAAGGTACATTATGCTGGTTTGCGGCAATCTTTGCTATTTTCGGGTTTAACGGCGAGCCCACCCGCCATGCGTAATGGCGGTGTCGATGCCGGTTATGTCCTATATAATCCCTATCCAAATTTCTCGAAGATCTTTGGAGATAATATATAGAGGCCGTTTTTGTTGTTCTCATTTTGAAGACAACCCAGCACACCCAAAATGGAGGATAGTCACTTCCACTGTGGCCCGTATGCGTTCTCGTCCCTGTTGATCTCCTTCCGGGGGGATTGAATCATCTGATCCTGCGCCATCGTTTACGAATGAAGCGGTCGATACAATTCCCGTATTGACGAGAATCTTGAAGATATATATTGTCTCTGCCCTGTGGACCCCCCTTCTTGCAGCGAGACGCTGCAGAGACGCGCTATGGCGCCAGAAATGTGTCTCACATTATATATTGTCTTGGCCTTACGGCCTCCCCCTTTTCCTCACGGGCCCCAGCCACACCAAGGCGCACTATGGCGCCGGAAATTCGTCTCACGTTGTATATTATATTATATAAGATACTAGGCGACCTCTCTGAGCAACCCTTTGGACCGTGGGCTTTCGGGGCTCCCAGTCCCTGGTATCAAAAGAGCATGTGCTCTATATAAGGATATATATAGACGACGTCGCTCGGCGCTGGCAGCACGTGTGTGAAGAAGACATGTCTATTGCACTTCATCGTTGGCGCCGTCAAGACCTTTTGGAGGCACAAATGAGCAAGGGTCGTCCCCACATGAGAGGTTTCACTTCATTTCGACAACATCTTGGACCTTGTCCACATAGAAGCTCTTCGGAGCTGGAATTAATAGGTATATATATAAGTCGGTTTCCTGGGACGCGGGCCCTCGATGGATGTGCGATTAGAGTGTCGAAATCGGCGGCTTAATTCTCGTTCTCATCCCTGACTACTATAATTCCTTCTATGAACCACCGGAATGGGGCCCTTGTCGAAGGTCATCTCATTACTCCCACTCTGTTCGCTTTTCGACTTCTTCCGTTTCCGCAAATTTGGTGCCACACGCGAAAGGCGAACGAGGTATTGTTATATATAACGATGGACAGGACAGAACATGAAGAGATGGAGAGAATGGGATGGTGTCTCCTAGACTAGATGGAGAGCGTGCAATGTATATAATATAACTTTTATGTCGGAGTGAGGAGGGAAGGGATCTTGCTTCGCGACCGAGCGTGTAAATTTCAGTGCAAGCAAAGCCCTGGAATGGTTTGTCGGGAACTGAGAATATATATCCCCTTTTTCTTCCCGTGTTGCTCACGGCGAGTTGAAGTCGAAAACGTCTCGACGAAAAAGGGCGTAGAGCGGTGTCTTTCCAGCGGCTTGTTTTCCATTCAGATCGTCGCAGAATTCTCTTTTTATGTCGATGGGTCTAACCCCACCCTGAGATTGGGTGTTGGTGAATGACATATAATATGAAAAAACTCGAGGAGAACGGTCGGATGCTTTGGGGCGTACGGGGGCCCCGCATCGCCGTTGCCGTTGTCGTTGTCGTTATCGTTGTCGACTTTTGTTCCCAGGAGGTGAAATATATAGAAAAATATAAATGAGGAAGTATATAAAACTCCTCGGATCCCTTTCCATCGCCTTGGAGATCCTTCATTTCGAAGAATGGGGCCGCACGCCGGGGACCCGAAAATGGGAACAGACCTTTTTTTCTCTCGCAGATGTGACTCCAACCTGGTAGGCTGCCTGAAGTGCCGTATATAGGCTAGAAAAGATTTTTATTGTTGCTGCATCCCTGTGTGGTCATCTAGCAAAAACCAGGACCCTGAGTTCTTCTCTTTCCTCTGGCTGTGGAGCGACTCTTGTCAACGGCAGAGCCAAAGTTCGTGCAGTATGCCAAGTTTTGTAACATTATATATGCCGGGTCTTGAAAGGAAAGAGACGACACCTCGAATTATCCCTCATGCTGCTCTCTTGTCGAGCAGCAGCCTTCTTTTGTTTTGGGGCCTCAATGGGCCACCGGAGCTTCTTATCTCCCGCAGCATTTCGCCGGGATGCAGCGGCCCATAGGGGCCGGCGTGCGTCGTCGGGCAATTCTATAGATATAGTAAAGTGGGCACCGCACGGCCTTCTCCCACATTTCTTTGGCCTGGGCAGCGCAGGCATTGAAATCGCTGTGCTGCGGTGTTCCAGGTTGGAGTCTCCACCAATCTTTGCTTGATTCTGTCCATATATGTATATATAACAGCTGAGCATGCCCACGTCTCCCACTCCCAACCCACCCCACAGCAAAAGCTCACGCTACCGTTGTGTCCTCTGTACATATCATGCCGGAGGATTTCAGTAAAAATCCAGGCCGGAAAATATATATAAAGATCACGCAACGGCAGGGCTCATGACGGAGGACCCGATAGAAGTCCAAGTCGTAAAAGGTATATAAAGAATATGAAATGGCAGGGCCTCATAAGTAACAATGGGCCCGTCAATGCAGGAGACTCAGTTCCTCCTTCTCCGTGTGGATTTGTTTTCTTCGTTGGCCTCTGGTCGTCGCTCCCGATAGTTCTGGGGGTGTCTCTTTGGGAGGAGAGCGTGTCAAGCTCTTCGATCTTTCGCCAGTTTTGTATATGTCGGGAGGGCAAATTTTTCGCGGTGGAGTTATATATACCGTCAGTCATTCCTCAGGATATCATTGTGAGATATATACAATGGGCACGTAACCAGGCCCAGAGGTCCCGGCAAGGACTGAAAAGAGAAGAGTTGGATCGATGTTGTCTGGCGCGACAGACGTCAGGTGACTGGGATCCGGGTGTTGTTCTGGTTGAAGACAGAGGGTCGCTGGGGGCAGGAGACTTCCGCTCTTGCGGTTCTTCTTCCGTCTGCGGCCCTTGTTCGCCTGCCTGTTCCTCGAGTTTATAAGCATAAAACCTCTTGAGCGTTTCCTCCGCCTCGTTGGCTGCCGCAGAAGACGGCAAACCGCGTCGATATATATATATATATATATATGCTGTCCGCGACAGCAGATCCCTCCGACAGCTGGAACGTCCTCGGGGAGCCATTTGGCGGTGCCTCCCTCCCCCAAAGCCTTGCTCTCGTAGGCGCTGGGCCCAAATGGTTAGCAAAACCGGACTTGAAATTGGACTGGCATCTATCACTCACACGAGATCTTTATATAAGATTGTTGTGATGGGCCCCTTTTCTGACTCAAGCGGAGTCGCAAAGGCCCGCGGGCTGTAGGAATATATATAAATCGGGCCCATATCATATGGGCTCTCAGGTAAACATCAATATCACACCCCCTCAGTGGGCCCGATGTCTTTATGTCGGCTCTGTCAATAGACTGTGGTATATAAAAATCTAGCCGAGATTCTCGGCCACGTTTGCAGATCATATGGCTATTCCGGAGTTCTATATTGATCGGTCGTCGTTGCTACTGTAAAGGAGCAAGGTGATCTTGCATCCTGACTCGGCGAACCTCTTATATATTCCTGAATTTTGGAGACGCCCCGAATGAAGGAGACCGCGGAGACAGGGTGGCCGTCCGTGCTCGAGAGGTTTCGACACCAATTGGACGAAGAATATCGCATATACAGGTGCATTTTGGAGAATCGAAGAGGAGGGAGTCGCGGTATAATCGCAGAGGACGCTGAAGTCGAGAAGACGGCAAAGGAAATATATATTCGAGATATGGTTCACCCGACGAGACATTGTAGTCGGGGGACGTTGTCTTGACCATGAACATTCATGGTCGCGGCAGCGAATCTCTATATAGAGAGAATTTATGTCCAATGGTAATAGGAACGGCATGACATGATAGTCAATGCCAGGTCGGGGAACTTTTCCGTCGAACGCGTCTTCGTCAGAGAAAGGTCGGAAGAAATATATAAAAACGCCAAAGGAAACGAATATTCTTCTCTGGCTGGCATTTCGACCATTCCTGCCAGACGAAATCCGGATATAAAGAACCGACAATCGAAAGATGCTTACAAAGCATCAACCAAGGGACAATGTGCATGTAAGAAATATATATATATTGGTGGATATCCCCTTCGACAGTCGAACTAGTGGCATTGCACGGCGCTCGACGTTGCGCACGAAGTCGAACCGAAGTCTGTCTGACATATTCTGAGAATATATATTAAAGGGCCTATGGGCCCGCGGGAATCTTGTCCCCCTTACTTCCTCTTCTTCTTTTTGCTCAAAGGGAGGAGCTGCAAGACTATCCACGTCAGACGTCGCCAATGGATGTTAAGGGCGATACAGAACAAGCAGAAGGTCAAGGAGGAAGGAACTCACAAAATGGTGTTATATATCGCAGACCGCGGCGTCCTCGCGACGAGATGAACTTTAAGCCGCGAGGACAGTTGAACCTCGTCTATGTATATCTCGAGATCTCAATGATCTTGGCTCCCTCGAGACAAAGATGTATATATCAACCGGGAAATGGAGGTTGATTGTCCCGGAGCGAACAAAGATATATATGATCGGGGGAAAGTGCCCTCTCCCTGAGTTGACCATGCAGAGCAAGTACATGGCCTTGAGTAAAAGAAGGAAGGAACTTGAAGTTTAGTGATATATAAAAAAGCACATGGTATTGTGTGCAGCATAATAACCAATCTCAAGGATCTTGATAATATATAAAGCAACACATCCAGAGAGGTGGTAGATGCGAACTCCCCTCTCCTCCTGGGATCGGGGGATCATATATATAGGAACTTGGAAGGAACGAAGGATGATGGAGAGAGGAAGAGGAGAGATCGAGGACGGGTGAGGAAGGTGGTTTATATAATTTTCTGGAAGGCCTCGCTTAGCTAGCGCCAATTCATTCATCGTTCTTACTCCGTGATTGTTGGTCCTATCCGTCACTATTCTCTCTCTATCCGTGAAGTCGATGACATTTGGCGGGAGATGGGCGCCAATAGGCGTTCGAGGTGGCGCTAGAATTCACGGATGGTCGGAACAAAGCGGTTCAAAGAGAGGAACCCTGCACAGGCAGTCACAGTCCAGGGATAGGGCAGAACAGACGTTCTGTAGGGAAAGAGGGAATATTGGGAGGTCTTGGGATCATGGGGCTGGATTGTATGGCGGTTATGCTGCCTTCTATCTGAACTATACAATCTTGAAGGTTCGTTTACAAACAAGCCGCTGACAGCTTTATGTAGTTCTACATACTATATCGCCATGGCGATCCCAATTGTGTGGCCTTTCTTGTTTAGGTACTCTGCATACATGGCCATGACCATTTTGTCAGCATGGCAATCTCAGCAAACATTCACTCCCACATGCAAAGTAGCATTCAGTAGGAGCATAGTAGACCCTGCACTTGGCCACTGAAATTCACTCTAAGAATCAAGTAGTCACAGAAGCAAAGTGACAGCAAGATGCAGGATGGAACACAGAGCCTCTGCCCGCGAACAGGATCGCACAGTCTAGTTGAATAGACAGGTTTAAGCTGACTATCTTTGATGGATATTATATATTTTCCAAGCAGGGTGGTATATTAATGACTGAGACTGTTGGCCTCTGCCAGCAAGCTTCTGGCTGCTCTCAGTTAGGACACCTTGTATGCTGCCTCTACACGATCTAGGTATGATTTGATGAACCTGCTAGGATTTCATCGATAACAACCTGTGTACTAACAGTTTACTGGCACGCCCAACAGGCCATTTACCTCGATATTAAAATGACAGACAAGACTCGAATCCTTACGAGAACAACTTCTGTATGTTCAGCACCTCATACAATACTACGCCAAACTCCTCCTTGTAGGGATGATACGAAGTCGGAGAAACACAATATACCAGGTATCTTGGATGCTGTTCCGGTAGCACCGTCGGCAGAAGTTGGAGTTGGAGGAGATTCCGATATCCATCGCTCTACTGTACGCAGACCACCTGCTTTACAGTCTTTGAACAAAGGAACCAGATATGCTAAACCACCATGCTAGACAGTCTGAATATTCAAATAATGCGGTGCTACCAGTTCCCATTTCAAGCCGGAATCCCATACCTACTCAGGAGGAGTGAAACAATAGCCGTTACTCGTAGCACTTTGACAACTGGCCGCAAACGGCGAGTCCGAAATTTCCAATCCGGAAAGAGGAGCATCGGCTTTGTTAGGATGGACGATACAGACTTTTTTTTTTTTTTTTTTTTTTTTTTTTTTTTTTTTTTTTTTTTTTTTTTTTTTTTTTTTTTTTTTTTTTTTTTTTTTTTTTTTCCCATTCTATGGTCGGGGAATGAGAATTCGGTGGTCGCCTGGGCTTAGATAATTATAGCCGCCTCGCTCCATGGTAGTCCTCCGTTGTCTACAGTATATGATGGATTTCTTACTTCTTTACTGAAGGACTGTACTAGGATGTTGCCTTGCACGCCTTTTATATTAGCTGGTTCTTCTTGTGAGTCCTGCGATTCTAGTAGCAGCATTATCAATGTCTACTGGATGTGATTTTCTTAATCTAGAAGCTCTAAGTTTAAACAGTTGCTTCAGGACAAGCCTGTTAACAAGTCCGCTCTTCTCCTGTCATCCCGAACTTTTGTGAATCCCCAACATTGAAAATCCGCAGCATGACTCCACACAGGAATTAGCAACGCTCTCATTACTCACAGAACCTCCAGACACCGCAGCACCAGCAAGACGCCCGGCCTACCACTTCACCTCGATCCGAACCCTGCGCAAACACGTCCACGCACACTCGGACGTGCTCCACGCGGAGCGCTCAACAAAGCAATACCTCGTCTTCCACGGCGTCACAAAGAAAACCCGCGACCAGATCGACCGCCTGCGGCACAGCATCGGCAAACACATCCGGGCGACCCACTACGCGGACAGAGATCTGCTGATCCTCAAGCTCAGGCTCTCGATCAGACACCAGGTCCCGCACCTCACGCTCATCCAGTGGTATCTCACCACCGCACTCTACCGCATGGGCGTACCGCGGTATGAGCTTGTACCTGTTGGAGGCGCGACGTTCTACGCCCCTACTTCATCCTCCTCCAAGGAAGACGACGAATCGTACATGCCCCGATCCTGACTCCCATTGACAGATTCGTCGTGGCCGACGATCGTCTTCCAGACGGGGCTGTCGGAGTCGCTGCGCCTGCTGAGGAGCGACGCGCGGTGGTTGCTCACGCACTCGGGGGGCGAGGTGAAGGTTGCCGTTTCGCTCTCGACGTCGTCATCATCGCTCGGAGGATAAGATGATCCGGATCGAGAAGTGGTGTCTTACGCCGCCGGCTGGGAGGCCTGAGACGAGGGCAAACCCGAATACCAATGTCTATGCGCCGGCGATGGTGCAGGAGATTAGTATTACCCCGGATCTCTCTGGGCCAGCGGGTTGCTCCGCTGCTGCTGCGCAGACGCAGGTACAGGTACGGGGAACACTGGATCGGCTTATATTGGTCACTGGGGCGCCTCTGGTTCTGCCGTTTGAGGATATCTTTCTGCGAGCTCCGGTGCGACAGGAACATGATATCGTTGTCACTGAAACGGATCTTGCTGAGTGGGCAGGTGTTTACTGGAGTACTACATAAATAGAAGAGACAGACAGAGAGAGTGTGTGTGATTGATAAGGCATGGCCAGATGACTGATCTATTGCAGGTGAGTCTTGTCATCAAGAGATAAAACTCGGTATCCCCACTCTGCTATATGGCTAATCTCGAGTACATTCTCGGAGCAGAGTCTAAACAGAACCTGATGATCAGACAGAACGGGTTGATGAATGGATCCTCAGTCGTTGTGAACGGGAGAGACGGCTTTGATATCGGTGATTACGAGGGCTTCTGTGGAACCGCTACACTGAGCGTCGGCCAAATGACTCATGATGCTAGCAGCGCAGAGATGACGTTTCCCGAAGACTACTCGTGCTCTGGATATTTGTGAGAAAGATACACATATCTTCTTTCCGTGACCTGGGACACCTGGCTAGGGACACCTGGCTAACCGGCACCATGTCGCTACAACAACCACAGGAAGGCATTATGGAGTTTCACTACAGCGAGGAAGAAACAGAGGATGGCCGGCAATAGCTCTGGGACGGAATTAAGAGAACAGGATGGCTTCTGAAGAAAAAAAAGTATGGATTTCGTGACGTGGGATCATGGAGAAAGAACATGGGTGCTACTTGCTGTAAACATGACAACGTGAGTACCGAAGAAGCGGTCGCAAAGCCACCAAGCCGTCACAGCATTCGTCAGCCTTACATGCAGCTTTAGCGTCAGGGTTCAGACCTGCAGGCTGCAGCCGCTGCACAACTCATGAGTACTGCGTATGTGCGTGGGCGCTGCAAGGTGTCGTTGAACAGCTGTTAGCTCGTGGTCTAGAACGCGTGACGAAGCTCACTCCCCAGCCATCGAAACAATGCAAATGATGAGATTCGGATTTCACCAGGCGGCATGAGGTCAGAGCCATTCGAATTATTGTATCCAGTGGTAAAAGAGGGCAGTACCTTCGTCGTCTGCGAGGACCGCTGGCGGACGAGGTGAGGTTCAAAGAAGTCGGGAGGCTGGGCGGTGTGCGGGAACCGGCGTGGGGCGGCGTGGCCGACCGCCTTCCTGCCTCCTGCTTTTTTGCAGCTCCGTCGGGATTCGGGATCGAGATAAGGACAATAGAGACCTAAGTTAAAATGAACAAAAACAAATGAATTTCGAGACTATCGAAGTTACGGTGGCTCCAAGCAGCTCCCGAGGAGCGGTGACGAGGACCTGCGACAGTTGTTGATTCTCGTGCTCTTGGTCCCTGGATCCGAGCGGAAAGCCCGATACGGCAGGGTTCCAGCATGAGTGGCTTTCCGGCGCAAGCCACACGGGGTGGCTTCCCGCGACGCCCTGGCCAATCGGCAGCCCGGACCCTGCGCCGCCCTGCAGCCCTAGCTCCCCCGCAGCCTTGGCCACGACAACGGGAAACCTCCAGCAGGCAGGAACGAGGAGGTTGGGCCTGTGTTGTCTGCGTCCATCATGGCTGCCGTGCTGTTCGAGGGCGCCGGCGGCCCTCCGGCCGCGCCTGCTGCTGTTTGTTCACCCTCTTCTTGTTCTCTTTCTCCCCGGGACTCCATCTCTCTCCCTCCTCTGTACTCACATCTCCCTCCCAGCGAGTATCTGGGTATCAACTTCTGCAGCTGTTAGCCGTTGCGTTATCTCGTTTCTTCGTCGCATTGATCCATCAGCTGCATCTCGTATCTCTTCAGTTATTTGTCCCGCATCGCAGAGAACACCATGAAGCTCTCAGCGGCTAGAGTGGCTGCTCTGCTGCTCTCGTCGTCTTCGCTCGTGGCAGCCCAGACCTTCACAGACTGCAACCCGCTCGAGAAGAGTAAGTTAGTCACTGTTGATCGTTCTGGCATTCGGTGCTGATCACCTCCCTCCAGCCTGTCCCCCGGACCCAGCGTTCGGCAGGTCTGGCACCTTTGACTTCACCAAGGGCCCGTCTGGAGACTTCAAACCCATCGGGAACCCGACGTACGGCAGCAATGGCGCTGCCTTCACCGTGGCCAAGCAGGGTGACTCTCCCCTGCTCCAGTCCAACTGGTACATTATGTTTGGGCGCGTCGACTTCCAGATCAAGGCGGCTCCCGGCAAGGGCATCGTCAGCAGCGCCGTCCTCCAGTCCGACGACCTGGACGAGATCGACTGGGAGTGGCTGGGCGGTGACGACTCGCAGGTGCAGACCAACTACTTTGGCAAGGGCAATACCAAGAGCTTCAGCCGGGGAGCCTTCCACTCGAACCCGGGCAACCACGATGGCTTCCACACCTACACGATTGAGTGGACCAGCGAGCAGATCGTCTGGCAGATCGACGGCCAAACCGTCCGCGTCGTCACCCCTGAGACCGCAGAGGCAAACCAGTATCCCCAGTCGCCCATGATGATCAGGGTGGGAATCTGGGCCGGTGGTGACCCGAACAACAACCCTGGCACTATCCGTGAGTGACCCCCTTTGAGTTCCGGAAAAAGTTTCCATGCTGACAACCGTCCAGAGTGGGCTGGTGGTCCGACGGACTACGGCGCCGGTCCCTACACTATGTATTTGAAGTCGATCTCCGTGACCGACTACTCGACCGGCTCTCAGTACGTGTACGGAGACCACTCAGGGTCGTGGCAGTCCATCAAGTCCGTCGGTGGCAAAGTAAACGGCAACATCGGTGCTGCTCCCAAGTCGGTCGCTTCTGCGCCTCCGGTGACTGCCACGCCGGACACCAGTGCACCTCTTCCTTGGAGCGGTACGCACCGGGAAACGTCCAGTTTCGTGACTCCTAGCATCTACCCCTGGATTCCCAAACCCACGGAATCTGATACGACGGCTCCGACGACTTATCCAGGACTCCCCAGTGGCTGGACCGTGACCGGCTCTGGGAGAGTCGTACCGCCGAGTGCGGCGTCTGTGAGTGAGCACACCCTAGGTCCGCGAAATCCATTGCTGGATCTCTTACTGACTTCATCTGCGGCAGCAAACGTCCCCGGCTACCTTGTCCTCGTCTGCTTCTTCGTCGGCCTCGTCTTCCCCTTCTGGCACCATCACTGAGTCGTCCACCTCTACTCGCGGTGCAACCACTGCCAGCAGCCGGACGTTTGCTACCAAGACCACAGCAGCAGCCGCACGGACAAGCTTGTCCACCCCGTCTTCCACTGTTGCTCCTTCCACCGGTGGCGCCAATAGCAACCTCAGAGTTACGATGGCTCTTGGTTCTTTCTGCGCGTTTCTTGGTGCGGCTTTTGCTCTCTTCTGATGGTGAGTGCACATGTCTTTTGTCGAACATCGCTTGGAAGCCGGGCTGACGATAGTCAAGATGCTGTCTATGATGAACCACGAAATGATTAACGTCTGACACGACTCATGTAGCGGACATTGGTGGTGTTAATGCTTTTCCTATTGTCTATGGTTCCCTCACTATACATAGCATGGATTGGCGCATGTTTTATGGATGCAAAGAACGGAAATGACATCATTGGGAGCATGAAGGGTTGTCACTATTACTGGCGCAAAGGGTTGTTTGTTTTCCTGTAGTTCTTAGACTTGAGGGGATGCTGTCTTGATAGATTAGACACTGTATAGATTAAAGATGTCACACGATGGATGTGCACAATTATTTCCACTCGAGTCATTGGAGTGTATACAGAGATCCAGTCTGGTTGATATGGGCCGCCCCGAAGTTCTGGTCTGCTCCTGCTCGAATCCGTATCATGTGATACGGGAAGCCGCGACTGCAGCCCCAGTTTGAGATGGCCAAAGCAGCAGCACATTTGTCGTATCTACACAGGGCTTCATGGAATCAGATGCCAATGTGTGATGAGCTTCCATCACGAACGTGTCTTCTTCCTACTCGTTTGCATTACTATTCTAGTCGTCCCGTCCTCAGAGTCCTGCGTTACCTGCCAGACAGTGCAGCCTTATCGAAGCCTCTCACTCGACGGGACCGAGTGCTGCCCGTCTAAGTAGGTAATCAGTTGATCTTTCGATCGCGAGTCCGCTGCCTTATACTCCGCTGCTTAGTGCTGTCGTTGACATCATCACAGGCATCCGAGCAGAATTGACGTCGGAGAAACGTGATATCAAGTCTTGTAGGTGCGAATATACTCTCGGCTTTCCGCATCCGGAGCTAATCCCTTGCTTTTCTTGCCAGAAGATCGGGCTCTCCTGTACCAAACTGCGGTACCTACATCAGCGTCATGTCATATTGCCTGAGAGCCTGGAAAGCCGCCTCGGACAACATGGTCCGGGACGGCTCAACCAGCTTACTATGAGATTAAGGTTCGACTACCCAATTCACGATCCATGAGATCTACACCCGTATCAACAAGTATATATACGCATGCTTCGAACTCGCCCGCGCAGCCGTCCGTTCCGCCCGCAAGGTTGGCATTAGCATCAACTTGCAGCAGCAGTAGCAATTCCATCCAGCAAGAGAGACGAGAGAATGAGCGCGCGTATCTTCCTGGTCCGGCACGGCGAGACCGAGTGGTCTCGCGGCGGCAAGCACACCAGCACCTCCGAGGTGCCGCTGTCCAAGGAGGGCGAGAAGCAGGTCGAGAAGGCCCGCGAGGCGTTTGTCGGCGAGGGCAAGCTGATCAATCCGTTTGATATCTGTCGGATGTACGTGTTCTTTTTCTGTCGCTGTTTCCAAAGGATTCCTGGCTTGAAGCATCAAAAATCATAATATCGATAATAATGACCATAACAGCTACTCCTCCCCCCGCAACCGCGCCAAACGCACCGTCGAGCTCCTCCACCTGGGCGTCCACGCCCACCACCACTTCAAGGACCGCACCACCGACACCGAGGAGACCACCAAGGCGCCCACCAACACCAGCGAGACGACCGTCGAGGTCACGCCCTGGCTGCAGGAGTGGGACTACGGCGACTACGAGGGGCTCACGATCGGCGAGGTGCACCGGCTCCGCAAGGATCGCGGCCTGGACAAGGGGCGCAACTGGAACATCTGGCTCGACGGGTGTGAGGGGGGAGAGTGAGTATTACCTCCTCAACAAGTAGAGATGTCCCGTTGGGACGGGACATATCCGAACCAAGACTGTTGTCTCTAACGGGGATAAATCAAGGAGTCCGCAACAAGTCTCCGACCGCCTCGACCTCCTCATCGCCGAGCTCAAGACGCAGATCGGGCGCGTCTGCTCCGAGCGGCCGGGGGGCCAGAACATCCCGCAGCCGCGCAACATCGTGTGCGTCGCGCACGGCCACATCCTGGCGGCGCTGGCGCTGCGGTGGGCGCAGCAGCCGCTCAAGAACGGCATGCGGCTGCTCATGGATACGGCGGGTGTGGCTGTTTTGGGGTGAGCTCGCTCCCTTTTTTTTTTCCCTTTTTTTTGCATGTTGTGATGATTGTGGTCGTCGTGGTGGTTTGGAAATATAGGGGTTCTTGCTGACTGAGATAATATAGTTTTGAACACGACGATCTGAACGAGCCGGCGATTGTTCTGGGGCGCAAGGCGGGTAAATAGATAAGTACATGTACATCTCAGTTACATGAATGGTTGGATATTATATTATAAATGGGTAAACGGGCAAACGGACAAATAGGTAGACAGGTAGATAGAACGGATTTTTATATTAGATAGAATTAGATTTACAAGTTCAGTTATTTTATATACCTTTTATTATTATTATTATTATTATATTTGGATTTTTTTTCTATTTGTCAATTTTAATTCCGATTTGCTTCCTGGGATATACGTACTAATCTAGATAGGTGGATATTAGCATATGGGACTGACCCCAAGCTGAACTCTAGGTGGATAATTAGGTTAGGTTAGGTGCCTGTGCATAGATAGATAACCCTTTACCAGTCAGGTGAAGCTAGATGATGTAAACAGATAAATACCTAGGTAGTAACTGTCAAAAGGTATCAACTGTCTAACAGTTGATCTATTATTCTTAAAGTGAGATAGTTGATAGGAGTCAAGAAACTAAAGACAAGTAAATCAGTTAAATACCTAGATCCTAAGATCTGTATGAGAATAAGACATGATCAAGAGAAGCAGTCTCTTGTTCAGAGAAGAATATCCTTATATCCTCCTCCATGGTAGTCAGTCTGTTGGTATATCTTCCTGTTCTTCTTCCAAACTAGCACAGTCTCTTGGAAGTCAGACTGCCCATATTCCCTTTTCCTCATCTACTATATATCACTTCCAGTTATGTGTCCTGTACTCTTCTTTGTCCCTCTTGTCTAGTCTCCTTGTTACCCCTCATTGGACTTTGTGTCACTCTACATCTCTCTCAAGGTTCATCCTTCTGACAATATCTCATCAGGTTGCTAGAGAATACACTATCTGCTCATTGTTTAAAAAATTCTGATAAATCAGTACTAATATAATGACACTATTGCATAGATACTTACTTACGTTTTATTTCTTCTAAAATATTGCAGTTCATAACAGTGTTATTGTCAAAATATAGGGTAATCCGGTAACCTGACAGGTAACTAGATAACCCGTAAGGCTTCTTAATGTGAGAGCAGTAGGTAGGAGCTTGACGGAATAAGTAGATTCCCTATATTGATCCTAAGATCTGTATGAGAATAAGACGCGGTAGACTAGATACATGCTTGGGCAATTGGGCCTATTTATGCTTGTTCCATCATATCACATTCTTTGCTTTCCAATCCCTTGATATGTCGTCATACCAGGTGATTTGACCGGATCGGATTATCTTTATTCCTTGCGTCCACGTAACCCTTGCATCCAGGGTCTTGCTGACAGTTATATTTCTTGACAAACTCCTTAAAGAGCAGCATGAACATTTAGTAGTATTATATTTTTGTAGAACTGGCTGTTTTTAGACACCTATAATATATCTGCAGATCTGTTATCTGTACTCTCAGCTAATGCAGCTATAAGCATTAGGCTTTGATAAGCCAGGTATACAATGAGATGGTTAGCGGGGCGCTGGGAACAGCCGCCTACGGACCCGCCTGCCGCGACGATTACCGTCCCGTCCCAATCCGGTTTGGCGCAGCCCCATCGGGACTAGCGAGTCCCGTTTGGGGATGGCGCGCCCGCTCACCGATTTGGTATATAAACCGTCGTGTCGTCCTCGAACGTCCGGCACGAACTGCTTAGCATGTGCCCGAAACCAGGCAATGCAACATTTCTTGCCATCGGAAGACAAAAAGAGGGCTAGGATTATCTCATTTGGTCCTATTTAACCTTGAAAAGCTTGCTGTTTCAAAATTTCATGTTTTGCCAACCTGTATCATGGAAATATATTATTGCAAGGGACTAAAGATTTGTGGCCTCTACCAGCAACTTTTATCACAAGTCTTTGACTAAGGAGAATACCCAGTTTTCTGATGCCCAGCTTGGCGGTCTAGGAGGTGTTTGTCCTACAAACAGTGCATTTGCCAAGATTGACCAGGTGTTTGACATCGCCTCGATCGCATCTCCAACTCTGAAGCGGTCCCAGCAATTGAGAATATCCAGCCAGCAATAGAATTGTCCTTCAATCGTGAATCTAAAACATGCGCACTTTTCTTGCACTGAAGAACAGGAAAGAATCATGCCAGTGGATTGGAGTTCTCTGAAAAGGTCAATGAAGTAATTGTCTGAAGATTTGAAGCGTCAACAATGCTAACGTCTCGGTAGCCATTAGAAAACACAACATGGTACAGGTGATCACGGTATTCTGAAAAGATGCCGTTAGACAAGGCTTAGCCGAGAGGGAGAGCGAGAGGGAGAGAGGGCCGGGGGGTACCTGGACGTAATTTTCTTGGTTTCGACGTCGAAAAATCTAGCACAATGTAGTGCTGCATGATGTTTGATTTTATCATACCGTAATATGCGCCACCAGGTTCAAACCTTTCCATGTGTTCTACCAGCTTATCGCGATTTCTCAACAACTCAAAACCCCATTTCTTGGCTGAGACAAGAAAGTCGATCGTGCCACCTCCCTTCCCTTTCTTCGCGACATACTCAGGAGAGACGAGGACTTGGCCATCTAACAGAGTATAAAAGGAGCGGTAAAACTCCTTTTGATATTGATCCTCTAGCGGAAGAGTCCCGCCAGCTGATGACCGTGGAGGGTCGGAAAGGTGGCGAGGGAGAAAGCCTCGAATAGCGCCTATAGCGAGTTCTAATGCCGTCGTATAGTGAATTACGCCTGTGGGCGCCGTCTGATGCAGCATATAGGAACAGAACCTAGAACCAAGGTTTCTCAGTGATAAACGTAAAGCGAACTGGAATATAAGCTCACCAACGATGGATGCTGCTGGGAAATATGTAGCGAACTCCGTAATTTGTCTTCTTGGCATGTAGCCAGCCATTCCTCCATATCATTTCTAGCGTCTCAACTTCCGTAGTCTTCTCAAAATCATCCGCGCCAACTTCATCACAGGCTACCGCTCGCTTAAAGACCGTCGCTACGCCCTGACGCTGGAGAATGTCGGCTTTTGGCATGCCTCTCGTGAAGGGGGTGTCCTTCAGGTAGCGAAATAATTTACCAGGGTGGTTGAACAGGTTTTCGCGAACGGTGTCGAGCTCAAACTGGGGATCGTGACGTCTCTGATGTTCCAGTTCCTATATGGGATGGATTGATGTCAGTTTTAAGGCATATGTTACTGCTGGACTGTAGACTACGTAAAACACTTACTGCCGCTCGTCCTAGAACTCCCATGAGTGCGGTAAGGCATCCGACATGCCCATTGCTGATGAGAAACAGCTCATCCATCAAGTCCTTCGACAGGGAAGGAGGGCCCACCGCGTCGATATACTTCTTCACAACATCAGTTGCCTCCTCGGCATCGAGCAGCAGGCCCAGGCCATTCTGATCGTCGCAGTCCATTGCCTCTTCATCGAAAGATTCCTCAGCGCGCATAGAGATCAGCTGGCTAGGCCCAAAATCCATGGGCGTCTTGAAGTATTTCTGTTCGTAAAACCCCGAGTTGCCTCGGCCGGGGGAGCCATATGACGCAAACAACATAACACATGGACTTTCGGCAGCGTTGAATGGGATTATTGCTTTGAAAAAAGCAGACCATAGAGTGGTGTCCCAATAAGACTCCTGAGCTTCATCGAGCAGAAGATAGGCCGGGGAAGTGGGCCAAGCACGTCCTTCAATCCCTGTCTCCTGCATCAGATAGTTATTCCAACCCCCTGCCTTTTCCACTTGTTTCTCGTCCCAGCCAGTGATGATATGTACGGGAGTCTCTCCCGAATGGCGTGCTAGCAACTCATTTGCGAGGAGGTTCATTAAGGTCGTCTTTCCACAGGCAGGTGTCCCTCTCACGAGGATCAGGCGATACTTCTCAGCTCGATCGACGATTCCATTTACCAGCTGTACTCGAGGAGACACTATTGTCGGGATCTCTGTGGATTCAATCAATAACGAAATTACTTTGTGCTTCAATGGTGAATTATTTACTGTAAGGGTCTGTGATTAGTGATCGAGGGGCGCCCTTGGAAGTATGGTTTCGGTCTTCAGGACGTCCGTCAGTGACTCGATGCAGAACAGCTGCATTGGCAGTGGTAGGTGGTGCTTACCATAATCATGGTGGACCTCCATCAGATGCCCACAATTCTCGCAGGGGATGAAGCTCCAGGAGTCGCTTGAGGAGACAGAACACTCTCCGGAGGGGCACGCACATCGAAATCCATTATTCCCTTGGAACTGACAGGGGCCCATGGCTATGTGTACCCCGCGAGCAGAGCTGAAGGAAGAGTTGGATGTGGATGGACGGCCTCGGCTGAAAATAGAAAATGGTGATAAAGCCGCCATATGGAAAGGCTGTGCATTTGAGAGTTAAATAATCTATTGTACAGAAGATTGTGTTTGAGGAAGGTATGGAAGCCTCATCCTTCCTCGTTAGCAGCCGCGTGACCAAGGTCAGCTGACTCAGAGAAAACTCGTCATCTAACGTGTAGCGTGCTCCAAGGCTTAGATAGAATAATCAAGCATTTCAGCACGAAGGAAAAAAGAGTGTGATGACAGATGGATGATTGATTGTGTATCAAAAGGAAATGGAGGTGGAAAACGGAAGATGTCCCGCAATATGCGATGTCGGAGGCGGTCTAGTACTGCCACCATCCATCAACCGTCATAAGTGGGCCAGGGACCACAACCCCCGCGTGGCCGACCAGCGGCGTGTGTGGAGTTAAGGATGTGAGACTGTGGGTGTTGTTGCACGCGATGCCAAGACCAAGAATGGTTAGCAGGACTTGCAAAACAGCGTCAGGTGTTGCCATTTTGGGCCGCCAGCTAACCGTCTTATTGTTAAATAAAGCATCCTTTCATAACTGTTGATTGAAGTGTCTGTATTGGAGCTGATTGTTACAAAGCGCCGCCAAGTCATCACAGCTCGGCAACAGAATTACTTAGATCCGGAGGACTGATCACCATGTGACCACCTGCGATCATATTGATCATACTGATCATGGTGATCATATTGATTGTGGCGATCATGTTGACCATGACCCTAGGATTCTACCATGTATATAACAATGCTCTTTTCAGATAGATTCTGACCCCTGTGGTCAACTCACATAGCAATTCAAGCAGTATACAGTTGCTAGTAACCCAGGCCTACTCATACCACTCACCTCCTTATTTCTTGTCTTCAAGATAAACCCAGTGACCTTTTAGCCTAGTCAATTGAGCCTGTCATTACACTTTGACTATCTTTCTTGCAGGAAGCAAGGCGTGCATAGATGTTCAGGAGATCAGCAACATAAAATGATATATCTCTACTCAGAAACTTGCCCAAATAGTAAGAGAACTCCATAAACAGATTCAGCAATTACAGAAGCAGTTATTGAAGCAGGTCAATAAGAATATATAGCTCTAAAACCAGATAGACTATTTTAAACAGCAGGTATATCAGAATATAAAAAACATCTCAAGACTGACAGCTGAGATAACTCTTTGTCAAATTATGTGACGGCGCTCAGTCATAGTATTATTAGCTAGAACTATGGTAGCTTGTCATACAGAATCGAAAGCATGAGGGGAAAGGAAAGAATCTGCAGGGCTTTGTGTAGTGTGATATACATAGGCAAGTAGGACCAGCAGTATCCCAGAGACAAAGGGATGCTCAACACCGCCTACCTTACTGCCTAGGTGTGCCGTGCCGTCACAAGGACTCAGGAAACTAACATGTATATAATAACACTCTTTTCAGATAGATTTTGACCCTTGTGGTTAACTCACATAGCAACCTGTTATATAGACATTGCTAGTAACACAGGCTTGTTTTTACTATTATATTGCTCACCTCCTTGTTTCTTGTTTTCAAGATAAAACTCAACAGCCCTTCTTGGTCTAGTTATCTAGACCTGTCGTTACAAGTATACATGAAACATGTATGTGCCATACTGCCTACCTACCTACGTTACGAATACATACATACATACATACATACATACATACATATATACAAAACCCATGCAATCAATGTCCGGATGCGAATGCAAACTATCTAGCTCCTAATTAATTCATTTAAGCAGGTAGGTACAGCACAGACTGTACTGAGGCGTTTCGCCAAAGCAGTTTCCGGTCCCGTCAGGAAAATGGACCCTTGTGAATGCCCTCTTTTAGGAGACGAATCTACCCTTTCCACAATATCATCCTTCGTGCGTATGTGAGCTCTATTCTGTGTCGGCAGCTCACCTATGGGGTTGCTGAAAGGAGGATTTTTGCTGGGTATACAACAGGCCCCAGGTGTCCTCTGGATTATTCTTTTCTCTTGTTTCTTGATAATTAGTTTTTAAGAAAGGGTTCCCCTGAACCAGTTTCTTTATTTCTTATGTTGAGGGGCCAATCCATATCCAATCTCCTGGTCTTATTTCCCTTCCACCCATCAGCTCGCCTCCTATAACGAGGCTTTGCGAATTACGGCAGTTTAAATACCAAGCTTCGTCGCCTCCTGCCTAACTAATCAACCTATATAAGGCGAACATTGGTATCTGCATATGGTCAGGGAGATGACAATAGAAGAAGTATCATGTAAGTAGTAGTAGTTTTACTATTAATATTAGCAAGTATTCGATAGTACCTCTTATTCAACTCCCCTTGACCTCCGCCTCCATCATCCCGCACCGCCCCGGCCCCGCGGCCGCCGTCGCCGCGATGGCGCTCGTCGTGAGGAAGTACGACCGGTCCATGGCCGCCTTGTTCGGGTGTGCGTGCAGCTCGTCCGAGGCCGGCTGCGCCGAGACGTGCGCCGCGATCTCGTCGTCGTGGATGCCGATGTCGGCTCTTCCAGTTCCCGGAACTTGTTAGTGTATTATCTATCTATATAGGAAGTATAGATTGGGGGGGAGGTGGGGGGAATTAGGGGGAAGGGGAAAGAGGTGTTCACAGCGTGGATTTATCCCTATGCTCCGTGCTGGGTTCCTTGAGCAGTGATTTCCAGCTGGCGCGGCTGGTTTCGATGAGAGTGTTTGCGAAGCTGTGGATATCAATATCCATATAAAAATATCAGAAGGTAGATAGAAGATGGGTATACTCACTTCCGATCCATCACCTCCGCCCCCATCGCGATCTCATTCTCCTTCTTCCCATCCGGCACCTTGTACACCCGGAACCAGTACTTCATGACGTCCAGGTACGTCGGCATGTGGCGCTCCACGTCGGCGACGCAGTCGATCTTGGATGCCAGCGGGTCGTGCACGTCGATGGCGATGATCTTCCAGTCCGTCTCGCCCTGGTCGAGGATGGCCAGGGCGCCGAGCACTTTCACCTGCTTCACCTGGCCCGTCGAGGCGACGTCGGAGCCGAGCTCGCAGACGTCGAGGGGGTCGTCGTCGCCGCGCTTGTGGGTGTGCGGGTCCGTGAGGGAGGGGTCTTCCCAGGTCTGTGGTCCATAGAATAAAATAGAATCAATACATACGTAAATATATACATAGGTGGTTAAGGGGAAAGGTGGATCACCTGCGGCAGCGCCCCGTAGTTCCACGGGTATCCCTTGTGCGGGAAGATGTTGGGCACGTAGCGCGGCTGGCCCTTCTTCGTGTCCTGCTTGATCGGGTTGAGGAAGTCATCTTTTGCTATCTATCATCCCACTTTAGTACCTGTTTATATACATATATACTTGTACCTGACTGGGTAGGGGTGGGCTGGTGTAAGTGCTAACCTCCATCTTCGCATTACTCCACCGCGGGATCTCGACCACCATATTTAACACATTCTTGTTATCCTCTCCCTCCGGGTACAGCGGGATGTCGTGCCACGCGGAGACGACTTTCCCGTCCTGCTCGATGTAGGCGCGGTACTCGGGCGTGAAGGGCTGTCCGGTTTTGCGGACGGTGTAGGTTGACATGATGTCTTATCTTCTTTGCTCTGCGTTTCTAGGCTTGTGTGTATGCGAGGGCGTGGTTGTTGTTGCTGTTAGGGATTGATGGTGATGGTGATGTTGATGTTAATGTTCATATGTTTGGGGACGGATTATTTATGATTAATTAGCTGTTCCTCTAGAGGAGGATGTGAGTTAGATCTAGCAGGCTTGCCTTCTCGTAGGCTATGCGGCATGTAAGTGTGTATACTTCCTGGGTGAAGGAGGCGGCAGTTAGGGCAATATGACGTATTTGGCTCTGTCTGCCGCTTATGGGGAGTTATTGGTTGGGTTACCCGTGCTGTGTCTCCATCTCTAATAAATTACCAATGGAATAAGAATGAGGAGAATATGAATCGTTGCTGTTATATAAGTGCCCAAAAAAAGGTCTTTGATGGTGATGGTCTCTGTTCGTACTGTATGCATATGAATCCCGTTTTGTAGTTCTACAGGATGGGCATATGCGGTGATCGAGTAGGAAGTTGAGATAATCCCCAAGACTACATCGAAGATTGAGACAAAGTGGGAGAACGTAAATGATGGAAATTATGTGTGATATTTTCTTGTTCCCCCAATAAAATGAAGTTAAAAATAAATAAATAAATGGTTTACTTCTTTTGGACAGCCATTGAGGTTATTAATCCGGACAAGACTAGATACCTTTTGTGAACCCTCCCCAGGAGTGAAACGACAACTAGTTGTTTTCTTTCGACTCTGCACAATACGTATATGGATAAGTTAGGTAGTAGATGATAACTGTATATGCAGGTATATAGTAACTGTCTGTGGGATATTTATCTCTTGTTAGGGTTGGAATCTGTCACTTCAATTACTAGTTATCTGGCTATTAAACCACGTTCTTTCTTATTATATTATTCATGGAATACTAACTATGTTCCAAGAACTATATATATATATATATATGCCAGTCTACGCCCATATCGGCCCCCCGTATCGATAATTCGCATCCGAAGCCTTGAGCTCATCCTCGATGTCCATCAGCCGATTGTACTTGACAACCCGCTCTCCCCTGCACGGGCTGCCCGATTTGAGATGCCCCGAGCACAGCCCGACCGTGAGGTCCGCGATGAAATCGTCCGTCGTCTCTCCAGACCTGTGAGAGACGAAGACGCGCCAGCCGTAGCTGTACGCTGTCTGAGCACTATGAAACATCGTCAATTTGAAGTCCAGCATGGAGGCTTGGCTATAAAGTTTCGCCTTACGCAGCAATCGCCTGACTGATCGTCCCGATCTGGTTGATTTTCAGCAGCAGAGAGTTGCACGCCCCGTGTTCCCTCGCCATACTGATGCGGTCAACGTTTGTCGCGAGCAGATCGTCCCCGACGAGCTCGATCGAGCACGTCTTGTTGAAATCCCTCCACGAGTTCCAGTCATCCTGCGCAAAGGGGTCCTCGAGCAGCACAACGGGGTAGTCGCGCAGTAGCCTGTTGTAGAGATCGCTGAGCTCGTTGCTGGACAGCTTCTGCGGGCCCTCGCCCTTGAAGCCGAGGTTGTAGCGGCCGCACTCGAAGAACTCGGACGCCGCGGGGTCGATGGCGAATTTGACTTTGCCTTCGTGGCCGGCGCTTTTGACTGCTTCGGTCAGGAGGTCGAGTGCCTCGGAGGGCTGGTATATGGGAGGGGCGAAGCCGCCTTCATCGCCGAGTCCGATGGCTGGAGATGACCGTCTCAAGTTGTCAGTATGAGTTCATCCGTGGAAATGGCAGAAGAGGTCGGGACGTAATTGAGTCTCACCTGATCCTCCGAATTTCTTCTTGATAATGCTCCTCAGCTCCTGGTACACCTCACTTCCGATCTGAATCGCATGGGCCATTGAGTCCGCGCCAACAGGAGCAATCATGAACTCCTGGAACGCCATCGAGTTGCCCGAATGCGCACCGCCATTGAGCACGTTGAAGAACGGAACGGGGAGGACATATCCCTCCGGCGCGCGTGCCTCCTGCCTGAGAAATTCATACAACGGCACGCCCTGTCGGCAGCAATCTATAGTTAGTAGATTCTACCCGGTTGAGATCCTACTAACATCAGTAGGGATAGGAGCTGACACACTCTCGCGGCCGCCCCGGCCCTCGCACACGCCATGCTGATTCCCAAGATGGCGTTGGCGCCCAGGTTGCCCTTGTCCTTCGTCCCGTCCAGCTTGATCATGAACTCGTCGATCTTGGCCAGGTCCTTGCCGACGTCGAAGCATTTGTTGACCAGCTCGGGGCCGATGACGTGCTGCGCGTGGTACACGGCTTTTCGCACGCTGTTGCCCTTGTAGACGGATGGGTCGTTGTCCCGCATCTCGTGGGCTTCGTAGGGTCCCGTCGAGGCCCCCGAGGGGACCATGGCGTTGAATGTTCCTGCGAGGGGAATAGATCAACCTCAAGGAACAAGTTTTCTTTTCTAGGCGCATGATGGAAAAGATGGGACAAATAAGTACAGAACATGGTCCAATTACCTTTATTCGTCGTAACGAAGACCTGCACTGTTGGTTTACCGCGGGAGTCAAGCCGCTGAGCTGCTTGGACCTTCGATATCGTGCTTGGAAAGGAATTCTTCGACATCTTGTTTTAAGCTTTATCTATATCGTATCTATATAAGACTTGTCTGTACGATCTGTGCCATGTACAAGTACGACAAATATAACAGACATTATCTGGTGTGGTGTGGGGTGACAAAAAGGCAATTGCATCGTATGTTATTTGCTTCCCGTCCAGCCCTGATAGAGTTCCTCCCGTGGCGGACAATCGAATTACTACGTCATGCCTAACCCAGTCTTCTGGACATCATTATCGGAGCCTGCGTCACTCAGGATGATAAGCCTTGCATGTTTGTGGCAATGAAGAATTGAACATAATTACAGCTGAAAGTAATCACTGTAGCATTATCTGTATGAAGGAAAATAAAACCTTTTGGCAGTCTGTAGACCTATTTCCGAATATGTCATCATATATAGTCCCTTATGTAACCTCCCCAGGCCCACGCAACGCAAGCCGCTGTCCGCTTCTCTGCGCCGTAGTGACCACCGCCGGATTGAGACGCTGATGGAGCTTCCTCTTGCACCAAGCCTTAAAGCAGTTGAAAGCACTGTTATGAGGACGTTGATTCTGCTCACCTGTCCTCCCCGGCCTTGACCGTCGGGTGGTTGTCCAAAGCGGAGAGGGCGCAGGTGCCCGGGGCATGCAGACGAGTTGTGGCCTTCTCAGGTGATAAAATGTCTGTCGGCAGAGTGGACAACTGGCATCATGGCGGCGTATCCAGTCATCAATACATGGCAGATGGAAGCAGTGCTCACAGGGCAGCTGGCGATATGCTGACTTTGCGCCCAGTGACTCTAGGCAAAACACACAGGTGTCTGGGATGTAAATGTGGCCTAGAGGAGATCAATGCTTGAACCCCCAGACTTGATATGGAGAAACAGAGCTTGCGACCGGTAGGTTATATAAGGACATACCGAGAGCCCATTCAGGACTGCCTGAGAAGCACGGCATTCCCGCCAAGTCAATGTCATACTGACTCATTGCGCCCGGTTCGGTTCGAGAAGGGACGTACAAGTAGTAAGCCATTGTAGTAGAAAGAGAAACCCAGGTCTAGGATTTCGGACGACTGGAAAGTCAAGAGGGGCCAACATCCGACATCAGACCATATGGATCAATATCACAGTTACGTGCGGAGATGCTGGATGACGTGGAAGTTTTGACTCCGTCCGGACCGTCCGAGAATTCTTTGTACATGATCATCGGACAGTTTAAAAAGAGAGGATTTTGGAAGCGAGACATAGGTACCGCATCCGGACTTTTGCTGGACTCGCAACTGATATCCGCTTTGAGTCATGGGGTTGAGTAGACCCTGGTCGGCCTAAAGTTAGGGCCGTCTCTGCTACGGCTGTGGATACCATTGGCTGGGAGCAACTTGCTGGCAAGCTGGTCTCAAGATCATTCAAATAAATATTTCTCCTCTTCATTTGACGGCCTATCGTCTGCCCCTTCTCATTTAGTGTTTTTTTTAAATGCGCCGAGGTTTGTTCCTCGATTAGAGCATTTGGAGTCTTGTCTTAGCAACTGTTCAGAAAAATCAGGTCAAGGTGCTTATCTTCCAGCCTTAGTGGATCATTGGCCGAAGGAAAGAGTGGTACTTATCGCTGGTGCATGTGAACTTGCCGGGTTGCATATCGCGGCCGCCGATCAGGAAGACGGAATTGGCCAGTTGAGCGCCTGAAGTATGTAGTGAATTTTGGCTGTCAAGAGTTCTTGGCCGGGTATAAGTTACCGGAAATTCCGGAAAAGACGGGAAACACGGATATGGACTCCCTGTCTAGAAGATGGAGGCAGCACTGGCATCTGCCACTCCGTAGAAAGCGGACTTTTAGAAAACTCGGGTACATAAATGTGGAGGCAGATCACAGGGTGTGGATGATCTCTTGCAACAAGTATATCCCGTCTCCGTGCGGATATTGGTCGCAGATAGACGTGTTAGCGTACGAAGCATATGTCCTTGCGCGCTCCAATCAATGATCAGGTTAGGTGGTTTAGGTACGAAGTACCGCACATGCATTTCTCGCATTTAAGGCTGTTAATCAAGAAATTAGTGACGAAAAGGCTGACAACAATTGGAACAAGTCCCTATCCCATCCTACTTTTGGGTTTAATACCTGAATTCAACACTGAGGCCTTGATTAGTATTAAGGCACCGCATGATCACTGTTATTGACCTGGTTGGTATTTGTATGGAGATTTTGTCAAGAAACTACTATTAGCGGCGCAAGGACTTTTCTCAGCGTCTGTGGATTTTCTGACAACCGAAAAAAAAGACGATTAATTTACGTCTCTGGGAATCCACCCTTGTTGCGAAGATGCGCCATTCCCGGGTTCTATATATTCACCGTCATTATTGGCAGTCAGTGCTCCACTGGCCGCAGCTAAACTGTACGCAGGTTGAAAAAATTGAGCTGACCACTCCATCGTATTCGAAATCTTGCTCGGCCACTGCCAAGAGCTTTGCTCAAGAGCATCTATCGAGTTCGGAATGGGCAGCGTAGAATTCAGAATGGCGGTAGAAAATGATAAGGGAGAGTAATCATCATTCGCCACACTTGAAACGGCGAAGCTTGGTATGAGATTCAGACTAGGAACAGCTAGGATTATCCGTTAGAAAGAACTACTACTGAAAGATCTTATACGTACCTCCTGGTGATTTCTGAGTCTGGTAAGCCCCTTAAGCATCTCCATAGCTTTTTTTAGCGGCGGCGGAGTTGAGGCTTAGAGCTTCGAAGACCTTGAAGCACGTCTCCGCGTCTTCGTGTAAGGACTGAGGTGACAATTCCGACAGTTCTGTATTGTGATTCGAAAAAGCTTCCGCGACAAGTAGAATCGAGCTTGCACATATAAGGCAGGAGATCATCTGCCACCAGGGGAAATCATGTACAAGGCTTCTCTCGTCTGCGACATTGAGCAGTAGATGTGCTGTGTATCGCGCCTCGGATATGCAGATTCGCTCCGCACGTTCAATTCGAGAGCTGTCTCGTTGGAGCAGGTCCATAAACGGAGTATTGTTACGTTGAAGAAAGGGCAGGCACAAAAAGGGACAATGTATCAGACCCCGGAGATGATGAAACTTGACAGCAAGCATATTTCGCTAGACACGATCAGCACTCTCTGTCAACTGAAGGTGGAAATAAGGGTCCTACCTGACGTTTGAATGTAATGGACTTCTCAAATGGGTGCCCCAGATCGAACCGCAGATGTCGCGGCAGTTCTGCCTTCCATTTCAACAGTGATGTATCGAGCTAGGTAGCACTGAGCAACATCTTATCCGGGGAGGACTCTACTTGGGTTCCCTGATACAGCTCGCGAATCACCAATCCAACTATATGTGAGAATTGAATGACATGGCGAAAGTAGTCCATCTTAGAAACTTGCATAGTTTCGCTCCCCTCGTCAGACAAATCCTGATCACAATCGTCGTAAAAGGCGATCTTTTCAGATCGGGAGGGCAGCAACACGTCGAAATCTGGTCCATAGATGGCGATCGGACGACCAAGTTGGAGAGCTAGTAATCTGTCCAGGACATACATGGAATACCATGCTCGCCTTCTAAGCTCACGTTCCACTCCATTCTGGCGTTTAGCCTGCTGCAAGCTTGGCAGGGACTCGACATGGAGACCGATACTCTGGCCCATCCGTATTGCAAATCTAAGTGCGTTCCAGCATCTTGGCTGATGATGAGTTTCAGATGACATGAAAATGTTTGAGGAAACTTACCGATCTGTTTGACAGACTGCGAGGAGGTAGAAACATTGGGTAAGAAGCCAGATATTTGTGAGTATGCAGCTCGCCATAAACTGGTTAGAAAGATATAATCCTTGCTCAAAGTAGCACGAATGCGGGCTGGCTCCTCCTGTCTCATTGCGCGGGAAAGACATATAGTATGAACCGATGGCGAATATAAAGTCTACGGCAGTTAGAATCTTGCAGATAATGAAAGATGGGGTTTATACTCAGCAATGCAAGCCAGGGACGATCAAATCGTTCAGTTCATCATTCCATATTCTCTGAAAGTGACGCAGCACAGTCGACTTGCAGAGGAACGGATAGGCAACATGTATTGTGGAAAAGTAGATATCGAGAAACTGGCGCTCCTCTTCTCTCGGTGGTAGCTGTAACGGTTTTCCAAAAGCGGTACGATTTTCAAAGACGTCAGTTTGTTCATAGGTCTGAGCCTCCCTGTCCTCGGCTGCATGAAATTCTTCATGCTCGCGCATGCAATTGCGGACAGTATTGAAGAAATGGATATCACTGGCATTGCCAAAGTAAGTTGGAGAGTCTACATTTTTTTTGTTCACTTCATTTGCTGGGCTGGAGACAGGCGCCTGAGTAGCTAGTTGATCCGGCAGTTGCTGGTGGATCTTCGCCAGAGTCATGTCGAAGGCAGCACGTTCAGCGCCATCCAGCTTTGGCCTGACACTTTGTACCAGCGCTTCATATGACCTGGCAACGTTCTGGGGTATGAAGAGAACATCCTGCTTGACAGATGGAGACTTGTTTTCAGGTAAAGGAGTGCTGGGAATGGAATCCCCGTCGCTTTGTAACACTCTGCGACCATCTCTGGCCACAGGTCTTCTTCTTTCGGTCCATATACACGTGAAACCATATCCTGCACAACGGCCGCAGATAGGTCGCTGACCATCACACTGCATGTAACAGTCAGCATTCCAGGCCAATGAGCAAATGAATCTGAGAAAGACCTCGGCTCTGAGCACGCGGCACTTGTGGCAAGCAAGCTCAACACGTTGACGCTTCATATTGAGGCGTGAAAGCTACGTAATACCAATGGGAGTGAAATTATATCAATAGGAGGAAGTGCTGGTTTAAAGCAACGATCCCGGGATGTTAGGAGAGATTCATCATCACATGACTACTTGTCCATGTGGTCAGCAATAAAACCCGGGCAGCATCATTCTTGTATACTAATAATTAAGTGCCTAATACAGGACTATCTCACCCGGTATGTATTGATACAGTGCTATCCAGAATGCGTTCATATTTCTTTTCTCCAGAACAATTGAGCTACAGCGAGCTAATCTTCATTTCTCTGTGCAGGTCCACTTTAACCGAAACGATGGACGGCACTCACCTCAGGTACTTGATCCAATTCGACGTATCCTTTTTTTTCAAAACACGTACCCTTCCGGTCCACAATCCGCTATCAAGTATTATTTCATCAATTGGAAAGTCTCTTAGATCCACCTGCGTCCCATGGGGGGAGGTTCTCTCTAATCCAAATGTTAACTACTTAACCTCCGACTGCCCCGTCCAGGGCTCAGGACCGCTAATCAACATACAAACTCATAATACAAATTCTTGCCGCAATGCAATAAAGGAGATGATGTCTCCATTTTCCAATGTCAGTTTTGAGGATATGGAGCCGCGCAGGCGCCGGAGGGGCACCGATCGTCCGAGCCGGTTACGTCGCCTAAGGTACCCGGATAAGGAACCATGGAAAAGAGCTATATTTGCGAGTTTCGCGATTCCCAGTGACCATGACAGCTATATTTTTAGATAGATCTCTTTCACGTTTCTCCCCCAAGCTCTGACAGTATAGACGAGAAGCGTCGTTGGCATCTACTTCGAAGAAATCGGCCAAGCCTAGAGCAGTCATGGGAAGAATTCATTTCGAATGAACATGGCAATTCATATGCTTTATTCTAAGGCCGGCGGGAAACAGCTTCTCACATTTGTTACAGTTCTTGAGCAAACTCCTCTTTGCTCTCTTGTTGATATTTAGCGCGGCGCTCAGCGATCTCCTGGTCGATTAGGTGATCAATGGTAATAGGCTCACTTGCACTTCTATGATGACAATAAGGTGAGATGACAAAGTCTGAATTCAGGCGGGACCAATCTAATCCCACTTCGGGGGCGATGGGCGAACGGCTACACAAGTAGGAAGACGTGCCAGGCATCGACTGAGTGCTTGCCTTCCGGAGGACGAGAGGCTTTGGCCTTGGGGCAGCCTCAATATCGTCCTCCTCCGAATGAGGCTCGTCTTTGACGGGAACACCACCGGAACAGTCTGACTCGGCGACTTGGGAGGTTTCGCTAACAGATTTCTGTCGACAGAGGTCGACCCATCGCTAAGAGTCGATATCCCCAAGTCCAAGGGCTTCCAAATTCCGAAATGCCGGAATTCCGTTATTGCCGTCTTGTTCTCTCTGACATGTCTATTAGGTAACTATGGATATCCATCCCAATGAGGTAGAGCCACCTTCCTTCAAAATAATGCAAATGTGGAGGGGTTACTCGGGAAGGCCTTCCTCCATAGGAGGGGGCGCCGGGGCGCACAGAAATCGCTTTTTTGATATTTCATCGGTCCCAGGGCCGTCTGGGTCCTCTGTCCACTGTGCCAGGCAGAAAGAGTGAGGTCGCTGGACCTGCTTACAGGGCCTTACATCCCCAGCTTTAGTCAATCAAACCCATGACGGCCGGACCAGGACAGTATGGAGAGGCCTCAGCTCCTGTATCAGTTACCATAGAGCACTGGACCTACAACCTCATCAGACCTCAGACAACGAAACTGCGCCCGAGTCAGGCCCAGGACTGATTACCTTTTGCTGCTCTGGACAGAGGACCGCAGAGGTCATAGGTCTATGTCTCCCCCCAGCGCCTGGGACCTAGGCTACTGGCCATATGTCGAGTTAAATATCATACTCAGAGAACATGTATTCTCTCGTCTTAGTCTAATAGACCCTATTCCCTTACTGAACTATACTCCTCGTGTGAACTAGACGCAGCCGAGATCTTGATGCTTGTAGGTATTTATGTGATGAGTTTAGCTATTAGAGGGCAATATTTGTAGTCGCACTGTGGCAATTGAGTATAAATCTCTACCCTCCTGAGTCTACCAAAGTTATTGCCTTGGGCTTCTATTCAGAACTTAGCCTCCACTGTACGTATTGCCTCACTTTATCGTAAGATTTTTCAGGACGATGACTAATAACATAAGAAATTCAGTGTAGATAGAATCAGAGAATACATTTTACAAGTACATCAAGTGATGCGTTATCTTGGAAAATAGAGGCATCAAGAGCCAAACAGGTGCAGGAGGCAACGACAGTGCCCGAAAGACAAGCTGGAGAGAAGAAAGTGATGGCAGGCAGAAAGAGACTAGCAGAAGGTACCAGCAGAGAGTGACCAGCAGAAAGTGATTAGGAACAACGACAAGTAATGGAAGGGTCAGTGGCAGTGGCTCCCTAAAAATAGATCTGACATGTAGGTAGCCTTTCTCCAAGATGATTCGTTATTTTATAGGAGTTAAAAATGTGCGAGTTGACACCGGCTGTAACGAGCTGACAGTCAAGACTCATTTAAGCCTCCATGTCAGATGTAATATTGGCTCCATGAAGCAACAGAGACTGCCACACAGCATGTACGAAAAGCACAAATGAATTTTCACCCCTCTTCCTGAATCGCATCTCTGGGTAAGTCGTTCGCGCAGACTGAGGACCATTCCGGTCCGAGCGCTCAGTTTCTGAAATTTGGGGGTCAAGGCTCTCAGTATGATGATGTAATACAACTGGTAGACTTTTCAAAATTGATTGCTCTGGGCTCTATACTTAGCAGTGAACCACCATCAATTAGCTCATCCATTTAGCATAAGAAGTTCAGGGTCATGATTAATCTGTTGATTTGAAAGCGAAGGGGGGAGAGTTATAGGAAGGAAGGGATGAGAGTTTTGTGGGAGTGGGAATGCTCTGTATCACCGCAACTTGGTAGAATCTGGCCAGAGCTGACGGGGCGCTGTTATTCCAGTTAGGGTTGTATTCCGGTTCTATGCTCTTGTGTAAGTGTCTAACAGTATAGGTCTTTTATTATCAGACAGGAGCTCTCACTAACTACTCTCTAAATAGAGATTTCTATCTTTTTTTATCAAGCTTTTTAGTGCCTTCTGCCAATTCTCTGCTCCGCCAGGTTTCTCCATCATCTGGCCAGCCCTGGTAGGATCTTCCCATCATACTTTCCATTGTCAGGGTCGGCTCATATGCATTATGCATTACAGATTAATGTTCATACCTATGCGCTGCATATTCTCAGCATCAGCTCTGAGCCTCTTAGAGTCAGCCGTCACCTCCAAAGACCTTGGTCTCCTAGAAAAGACATGTGACCAACACCCCATGCCCGGTGCCGTGCCGACTCCAATCCCGCATCTGCGGCTCAGCCCCCGGGGTACAACCCACGGAGCCACTCACATCGCAGACTTGCGATCCTAAGTAGTATCCTACGTAGCACTAAGGTGACATTCGCATCCGCAGGTCCGGGGATTTTAGTGGCCTTGGGCTGGGGAGATCCACTAGTGAGCGGAAAGCAATTTGAATTTTGAACAAAAAAAAGTTGTTCAAGTCAGGTGCTCAATCGTCAGTCTTTAATCCAGAATTCCAGTCTAATCCAATTCCATCCGGGGTTGGGGCAGGACCACCCTCCACGGCACTCGTGCCACCCGACGACGGAGATAGGGTGCGGATTTAGTATAGTACGGAGTATTACCTCCTACTCCTATACTTACTTGTTAGAGGTGCGGGGTATGGACGTATACACTATTACTAATAAATTACGTAGTAAAAGTTTCGGTTTATGATCAGGCAAGTTGAATTGGCCAAGGGCTTTTTGTTTCATTTGTTGTGCTTACTTGCGTTCTCGACTCTCTATGTACAGAGTACTGATGTACCTAAGTCAGTAACAATGATTGATTTGATGTTGACCTGCCTTACGGAGCACCTACGAGGAAGATAGGTAGGTAAGATACTTGATGATCCCGTGACAATAATAATAATGCGGATGGACAGGCTCCGAGTTGAGGTCCCGTCATCTCGTCCACTTCCCTCGGTAGGTAAGTCCTGTATGGTACTGAGCCTGAGCCCTACTCCGTAGACGAAGGCATCGGAAAATTACCGCGCCCCGCTCTCTGTTTCAATTAAACTTAAGCCCGATCAGCTGGTCTTTAAATTTAATTATTTTAGGTTGTACCTCCGTGCTGTGCGGAAACAGTCCTCCGTAGTCAACCGTACTTCTTGGCTAAGAGCCATGGCGTCAGCCTCCCGAAAGCCTAGAACCGTGGTTTCTGGAGTCTCTACCGACTTCGGCTATGTACCGAGGCACGGGCCTTCCCTACGGCCTGGCCCGGGCGTAACGGCTTGGCTTGGGACGATGTGTCAGAGATACTTCTGTACTCTAGTCTCCGTAACGGTACAGGTGGCGGTGAGTTGTCATAGGGTGGCTTTTTTTGGTTTCTCTTGGTCCTTGCTCCATGGTCTGTCGTAATATATCTGTTCGGAGTAGTACACAGGGGTAGAGTCACGGGGACTAGTTAGCTGCTGCAGGACTGATCTAATCATCAGATATCATTCTGAGCAGATCTGGCCGGCGTGATGTGGAAACAGTTCTAGAAGGTTCTTAGGGTTGTGAGGTCTGGTTCTATGTAGAATTACAAATTAAATTAGTTTTTAATCCATCTCATCGACAGTTCCGCATCTGGTAATTGACACGAATTTTTATATTCTTTTTTTTCCCCGAATGTCAGCGTCAACGGCATCAAATTTTCAGATTCAACCTTAGATGAAGCCAAAACCAAAAACAGTTAGTTCCCCCCTTTTTATATATGCATGACACCGCACAGATCATTTTCTTTTACACGTGACTGTCTGCAGCAGTCCTCTTTCTGGACTGGAAAGGCCGGATTAGCCGCTTGAGCCCCAGCCAGGGCGTGTTCACTGGACTGTCGTTGCCAGTGTACAGGAACACGTCGTACAGCCATCCGCCAAAAGTGCATCCGAAGAAGGGGGCCACCATCGGGACCTGCATCAGGATGTTAGATCCGAGTAAAACAAATACCTTGAATCCAAACAGACATGTACTGCATACCCAGAAGTAATAGTTCCCGGCCGCCCAGACCTCATGTCCGTAGCCAAGGAAGTACGACACCAGCCGCGGTCCAAAGTCGCGCGCCAGGTTTATAGCGTAGCCAGTTTCCCAGCCGAAGCACGCTCCAATGCCGAAGATCAGGAAAAAGAGAGCCAGCGGGGTGAGCGGCCCTGCGGCGAGGTTGCCCTCGTCCTTGAGTGCGAAGATCACAAACATCAGAATCGAGCTGGCGAGAAACTCGGAGAAGAATTGGCCGGTCTTGGTCATGAATTCAGCTGGATACGTGCAGAAGATGCCTGCCGTTGCGGTATCTGAGTATCCAGGGACTGTGCGGATGTTGGGTCCTCCCTCGTATACATCGATGGCCGACTTGTAGTTCCCATATACGATGGCAGAGCCGCACATCGCACCCAGGATTTGCGCAATCATGTAAATCGGAAACTTGCGCCATGGGAATTTGCGGAAGACACAGCTGGCGAAGGTTACAGCCGGGTTGAGGTGAGCTCCAGAGATTCCGGCGACGTGAACGCCCAGCATAACTCCAAGACTGGTCATCTATTCTGTTAAAGCCATCTTCACTTCTCGTACGATGTCAAAGACTCACCCCCAGCCCCAAGAAATCGACTGATAATCCCCCTTTGTGCCCTTGCTAAGAACCACTTGGGCAACAACGCCGTCACCGAAAAGGAGCAGTATCATGGTGCCGAAGAACTCAGACAATGCCTCCCTGCAGTCGTGCCTCACCCTGCTCCAGAGCAGCTGCTCCTGCATCTCCTTGGTATCCTCTGGCTGTGAGCCGGAATCCCGGCTCGACGCTTCATGCTTATTTTCCGCATGTAGGCTGATATATTTGTCATCCAAATCGTTCACGATTTCTATCTCTTCCTTGGTAGCAGACATTATTATTGGTTAGAGATACACGTTAACCAAGAGGTAGCAATGGATGTTCATCCAGCTGAGAACTTGTTATGGTTTAGTATTTATTCACGGGAAAAGGGCCATTTCCCCGCCATGGCTAAGAGCATTGGATATAGCATCGGTAAGCAGAGAGGCGGAATGGTGACACCACCAGTATCTGTTCCCCACATGAAATGATGCAGCTGATGAGCCGCTCCAACTTGCAAGGGTATAGCGCTCAGAGCCAGAGATATCTTGGCCAGACACATGCCTCGCAGACTAAAGGAAAGACGTCCAATGGCAAAGAGCGGTGGAAGGCTCAGACACTGAAAATCCCGTCTGCTTGGAAAGAATGACTAGCGGGCCCTCATTGAAGCAGCCGCGCCTTCGAGCCCAGGCAGACCCTGTCGCTTCGCAGCCGATGCATAAGTCAAGCTTATCGGGGAAATTCGACCTCTAATACACGGCGGCTGCGCCAATCCGCTAGCAGAGGCATCTGCAGATGGTAGCATGTGGCGATTTGGGAATACGTTCGACTGTGACATGTTGGCTGACAGAGCCGCCAGCCTGTCCTATCGTTAGTAGCCTCCAATATCCCTATCCAGCTAATTCAGCTGGCACGCCTGGGCACCTAAGGAACCGGCGGGCTTGTCTGTGTGATTCTTGACGTTCTTGCTGCAGAGGAAACCGCAATGGCATGCTCAGTGTCATGATAGATGATTCTGAATATGGAGACTGTTCAATAGAAGGCGAATAAGGGAAAAAGAGGCCATGTTCAGAATGGCTTCTGTAGAGGTCCCTTCGCCCGGTGGCTTCCGTCCTTGGGCCCAGCGCTTGCAAGCACTGGAGTCAGCAGCTTCTCTCGGTGGCACAGACACCGTCAGTTTTATTTCGAATCGAAACGTTTTCCCCCAGATGTTCCACGGAGTCTGGATCGGACCATTCATCCAGCGTCCCACCGTTCTCGCGGCGTTGGATCCGCCGATCAGTAGTCTGTACAGTGGAGCAGGCGGTCACTGGTCTGGATCCATGACGGCCAGCGGCAGAAAGGCAGGCCAGACCGGTCATGAGGCCTGCAGCATGGGGCCAAAAAAAACGGCGTGGTGCCGGTGGTGGTGGTGCTGGAAGGGGGATGCATGTCGCCGGCAGTTCTTCGGGGCTCTCGCGTGGCCGGCAGCGGGGAAGCTGGGGATCTGACTAAGCGCGGCGCTGCAGGCCGAACGCCGACGGCTGGTTGAACTTCGCGTCCTCCACAGCCCCGAGCTGTACAACCCCATGGCACACGATCCCCAGACGCCAGCATCCTGTACCAGATGCTTGGGCAGGATCCTTTTTCCAGCGTGGACCCCACTGGCATCCATCAATAACGCCTCTGGATCGAACAGTCACATCCTTGATCCCAGGGGCATCGGTTCCTCGGGGAGTCTCAGCGGGTCCACCACAAGCCCCGAGCTGAGCATGAAGGCAAATGGTGCTCCGGCAGGGCATCCTCGGCAGTCTGGTCCCTCTCTCGCACTGGACGCCCGCGCAGCCGCCCCCATGGGCGGTGGCACGCCTTTCTCCGGACGCGCGCAACCCCTAGCCATGACCCCGCAGATCAGCTCCAGACGGAAAAACTGTGGCGCGGAGATTGCGAGTGCAAGGCCGAGAGGTTCAAGCCTTTAAGATGAAGCTATTCACTGCGGACAGTTCGCCTCTACTGCTGGCAGACAAGGCTTCCAACTCCCGTCGAGCCTGTTGATACCCCAAGTCGGAAGTTTGCTGACCAGCATAGGGGCTCCAGGCCATCTTCGGGGTGCATAGATCGCGGATCATGGCTTCCACAGAGGAGATATTTGTGGGCTCGATTGACCAGGGAACCACCAGTTCCAGGTTCCTGATCTTCAATCGAGACGGAGAGCCGGTAGCGTCTCATCAAGTGGAGTTTTCACAGATATACCCTAATCCTGGGTATGGCCTGCACCCGCACTCCGTCTTCTTGTCAGAGATCTATACATATAAACAACCGAGCTGACCGCTTCTCCAAAGGTGGCACGAGCACGACCCGCTGGAGATAGTCTCCTCTGTCGAAACATGTATCGACGAAGCGGTAAAACAATTCGAGGAACTTGGCTACTCCCGCAGCAGCATCAAGGGCATTGGCATCACCAACCAGCGAGAGACTACCGTCCTTTGGGATAGTGAAACAGGAGAGCCGCTATACAATGCCATCGTTTGGACCGATACCAGATCACAGTCCATCGTCCACGAGCTGAAGACCAGACCCGGAGCATCGGAGCTGCAGCAGATATGCGGTCTCCCACTCACCACATATCCTTCGTCCACAAAGCTCCTCTGGTTGCTTCAGAACGTACCACGGGTCAAGGAGGCATCCGAAAGGGGCAGGCTTGCCTTTGGTACGATCGACGCATGGCTCGTCTATCGCTTGAACGGCGGACCGCGTGCCAACGTGTTTGTGTCGGATCCTACGAATGCCTCCAGGACGATGTTTATGAACTTGGAAACTCTTCAATACGATGACAGTCTCCTAGACTTCTTCGGTATAAGGGGCAAAGTCCATCTTCCGAAGATCGTCCGTTCCTCTGACCCCAAGGCGTATGGTGCTATATCTTCCGGCTCTCTGGCCGGAGTCCCGATCATGGGCTGCCTGGGCGATCAATCCTCAGCCCTTGTCGGCCAGAAGGGATTCTCGCCAGGACTGGCAAAGAATACATACGGCACGGGATGCTTCCTGCTTTATAACGTTGGCGACAAGCCGGTCATCTCGAAGCACGGTCTGCTGGCCACTGTCGCATACGACTTCGACGGAAAGCCAGTGTATGCGCTGGAAGGGAGCATTGCGGTCGCAGGCTCCGGGGTCAAGTTCCTTCAGAACAACCTGAAGTTCTTCAACGAGTCCAAGGAGATCAATGACTTGGCGATGACCGTCGAGGACAATGGCGGATGTGTCTTCGTGACCGCCTTCAGTGGTCTCTTTGCGCCGTACTGGATTGACGACGCAAAGGGAACAATATGTGAGTGTTCTACATCAACGTCGTTACAAAGTATGTCCATCATCTCTGACAACTGCTGCAGTCGGCATCACTCAGTACACCCAAAAGGGCCACATCGCCCGAGCGACTCTCGAAGCAACATGTTTCCAGACCAAGGCTATCCTGGACGCGATGGAGAAAGACAGCGGACATGCCCTGTCTGAACTGGCCGTCGACGGCGGCATGAGCAACTCAGATCTTGCTATGCAGGTACGTCCCCCTTCCCCCCCCCCTGTTCACAAGACATCTCTGGACGGACGGGCATATGAACTAACGGCGCGCAGATCCAAGCAGACCTGATCTCCATTCCCGTCTACCGCCCCAAGATGCGCGAAACCACCGCTCTCGGCGCTGCCATCGCAGCCGGCCTCGCCGTCGGCCTCTGGCGCAACTTCGCCGAGCTGCGCAACATCAACCGCGCGGGCGGCACCGTCTTCGAGCCCAAGATCAGCAGGGAGGAGAGCGCCCGGCTGTTCGCGACCTGGGAGAAGGCGGTGCGCATGAGCAAAGGGTGGGTGGATGACGAGAAGAAGAACAAGGGCAAAGAACAGGTCAAGGCAAAGAGCAGCGACAATAAGGCTCTCAAGCCTGTGAAGAAACCTACTACCAGCACCTACTTGAACGGGAACGGCCACGCCATGAACGGCCATGCCAACGGGAATGGGAATGGATATCTGAATGGCACCGCAAACGCCAACGGAAGTGCACATGCATACAATATCTCCTTCGACGATCTCGACTCCGCAGACGAAGAGGACCTGCTCCTCGAACTGCGCAAGATCGAGATCCAGAAGCGGCTCAAGAAGCTCCGACGAGCTAGGCGTGCATCATGAGTAGTAGTGTAATAATGGGATTGGTGACGGGTTTTTTTGTATATTTAATTTATTGTATGATGGTAGCACAATCACATTTCCGAGATGTGTCAAACTGGCTGATGTTATCTGATGTTATTTATGAGGACGAACTGCCCTAATCTACCTACTCCGTACCCCGGTACAGTAGACTGGTAGAGTAGGCTCACAAACAAATCTACTCTCCAATCTGTCTTTACAGCAGAAGTGAAGGAAGATTGCAGAATGTCGCACAGACAGCCGCCTCCAGGCTACCAGCATCTCACATAGCCTTCTGGTCCCACTTAAATCAAGACGACCCGTAATCCTGTTCCGTGCACCTATATAATCGCACCAGCCGCTGTCATATTTCTTACCTTGCCCTGGCTCCAAAGAACTGTCACTTTGGTCGTTATATTCTAGAGACATTTTACCCCCGCCTAGGTACTAATGTAAAGCTCCAGAGTACGTGAGAAAAGACTGTCTCGGTCTTTAAAAGTATATTTCATATTGAACTCTTCCATTCGTCACCATAATACACGTCTGAACGTGTCATTCATTTCCGTGACATCCAGGGAAGCACTCATAAGAATAGAAGAATTTATCAGCACATGAATCCACATTAATTTCAAGGAGAAAAAGGAAGCAACGTAAAAAGAACTGTAACATCCGAAAAGTCAGTTTTCTGCCCTTTTGTTTCCTTCCCCCTCTCCCACAAACACGCAGTCAACCTCGCAGGCGGGCCGCAAAGAGCGCCCGCCGAACCTGAGCTCCAGATCCCCAACCGTCTCTTTCCCGCACGCTGGCAACGCTACAATTTGCTCGTACGCCTGCAAAATTCTCGTAATAGTATATCCCATATCGATGATCGCGAATTGCTGTCCGATACATATCCTTGGCCCGCCGCTGAATGGGATAAATTGCCACGGCTCGGGCTGCAAACCAGACAGCCACCGCTCGGGAATTCACTTCAACGGGTCAAAGTAGCCCGGATGGCCTTTAGTGGGGTATAAATCCGCCCTGCGCTGCATGAGCATAGTTGAATACATGACTTCCGTTCCCCGGGGGACGCCAACAGGCGAGAGGCCGTCGGGACAGCCACCACGTGGGAGAGTGGTGTTATGAAGGGCGACACGGCAGTTGAATGGCACGGCAGGATGCAAACGAAGGGTTTCGTTGATGACGGCGCTGAGGTAGTTCATCTCCTTGAGATCGACGTACGTTGGCTTGCGGCCATCTGATCCGATACCGAGACGTGAGCCAATCTCAGAACGTAGCTTTGCCACCACTTCTGGGTTCCGGGAAAGCTCGAACATGCAAAACGTGAGGCTTGAGGCCGTGGTGTCTGGTCCTGCAATGAGCATAGCAATAAGTTGGCCACACAAGACACGCGGATCTCGAGTGAACCGGGCTAGGGCTTCAAGAAAAGTATCTTTCCTGGACAGCTTCTGAGATAACTCTTCGGTGGTACGGGAGAGTACAACTTGAATATATAGCTGTAGAACGTCTCTCAAGTCGTCATATAAATCTCGAGACTTGCTGCGAAAGGAAAGTCAGAAGAGACATTGGTGAGTCAGCATATAAACATGTAGCATAGACAAGTATAATTTTGGTCTGATCTTGAGACTTGTTTTGCAATGATACATTGTGTCCACACTTACTCCCATGTGAAGAATCCCGATTTTCTTGTCGGATGCGCGTTCTGCCTGACTTGATTCCCCAGGCTGTCCGTGTCCTTTCCGAGCAGGTAGTCCATGAAGACATCGATAGTGTAGCGAACGAAAAGTGATTGTATATCCGCTTGTTCGCTCTGGCTTGGATATTCACTGCCGCGTAAGAGACGGATGAGCTTCTGCAGATGTTTTTCGAAAAGTTCTGTGTCCACAATATGCTCGCGCTCAAATATTGGTTGAATGAGATTACGCGTACGTGACCATAGTTCCCAGTCGCTGGCAAAGATGCAATTGCTAAGAACTTTGTTCCACGACCGGTGAAAGCTTTCGCCTTTTCCATAGTCCGCAAACTGTGTAGATAGCATTGCCTTGATATTCTCTGGATCTGTAGTGAAGATGAAGCGGTCCGATGTGCCGACGGTGAACTCTGCTGTTGTCAGTGTAGATCGCAACTCGGACGCACCGCAAGCAGGCTTCAATTTTGATTGCCAAAACCCGAGTTTGCGGATCTCTTTATCATTTATGATTTGGTAGACGATGTCGATTCCTGATGGGACGGTCAGCATCTTTCTTTTTTGTTTCTTGGATCTGGATACGACGCATATCCCGCGAAAAGTGTATCAGGTGAAAATATCCCTCATCGATTCTAACACCATTCATTTTTGAACCCATTGACAACCACACCTAGTAGCTACAAAGTGATAAAGGTACTTACCAAATGGAAGTCGATTTATGCTCGGAGCCCTTGCACCCAAGCAAGCTATGGCTCTGGAAGTCCGGATCATTCGGATGCAGTGGTAGAGAAACACGAGCCCCGAGAAGCACCAGGCTATCGTTCCAATCGTTATATGGATGCCAATCATCCTGTAAAGTTGTGAAGATGTAGAGAACAAAATGGAATATATCTGAACACCTCTGGTCGGATCTCAGGCGTCTCCTGTCGGTTCTGTCCAGAGACTGTCTTCAGTCACGGATCAGGTCTTCGAAAAGATGGAAAGTAGAATCGAAGAAATGAAGGGAAAGAAGTCACACAGAATACAATGAAGAATCAAGGGGGCAAGTGATGTGATGGGACTTGTCTACCGGTTGACAGAGATAGGAAGTTGCAGAGTCACATTCGCCAGCCTGGCGAAGTCCGAAGGGGCTGGGTGGCCGATAAGCCAGACCCTCATCGGCGGCAAGTACGAGATGGCCCCAAGGTCATACCTATCTAGGTAGGCAGGGAGGTGACCTTGGAATTTGGTCGTGCCTTCTGTTTCGGGATCCTCTCATCCGTCACCCGGTGAGTGAGTTCAATCCGAAAGATCCCATGTTCACTTCAAGAATGTGCGATGCAGGGATCTAGGAATGTCGGAAAGACCCGTGAATTAAAGACCCGAAAAGAGAATTATTTCATGATTTTAAGTACCTGCGGTTAGGTGGGTGTGTGTGCCCGGCTGCGACGGCTGATACTTGTTCAAAACCCCAGTTACCTTCGTAAGATGCTAGCGTAGTAGCTGGAGGATGTCCTCGCCATCCCTTGATGCAGCACAGCACGATCCCTCGCGCAACGCGTGACACTCTCTGCCTTTCTTAGTACTATGAAAACACAGCGTTGAAATCTTGGACAAATAAGTATAAAAGCAAGTTCCAAAGGTCGATATCAGGAGTGCATGATGAATAAGTAGAACGAGGAAGCAAACTATCTAACAGTATTATAAATCTCCATTTCTATGTATCTGGAGTGACCGTCTCTGATCAATTAAATGTGCTTAATCAGACACCCGTGAAGCAGTGCAGAAGTGAAACAGGCGGGTCAGATAGCAAAAGATAAAATGTAACTGACTTGAATTCAACACGGAGCCAAAGGAACGAAATGTGTGAGATTTTGCAGTACAAAACAGGACGTTAGAAATGATACTGGTGACTGGTCCAGGGCCACGTTAGACCACTGCACCGCTACCATATTTTCGGGGACAGCAAAACTCCCATGTTACAAAGACTTATCCTGTGTCTTTGCAGCAAAAGGTTCCTCGTGCTTGGACCGCGAGTATGTGTTAGGAACTGAGCAACCCGAGGGTACGTCGACTGGAACGTTAAGCCATCGATAAATATATCAATTCGGTAGATACCTCCTAATCAAAAATGGGGCAATGATGTCTGAAAAAGAAGACAACGACTATGAGAAAACATGATCAAAGCCAAAAATTGTCAGATCTGGAGAGACAAGCAGCGAAACCACATTGTCTTGTCTCGAAATCATTGGGGCAGTCCATAGATCTGAGGCATGATACCTAAAAGGCACCGTCAAGAAGATGGTGCCCTGGAGAGTTGCTCCACCTATAGCATTAAAGCTTGCTTGAATACAAGAGTCTGTGAACATTGAAGCTACTAGCAATAATGACGTCGGCTGTTGCTGGCCAAGCAATCATGATGCCGCAGGCTGTCCGACACAGCAAGCGGTGGACGCAGCTATGGCGGTGTTTGTCTGTTTTGTCCGAGTTGGCCTAGCGCACGTGACGCTATGTGGCTTGCACCATCGAGGCTCTAGCGCCTTTGTGCACCGCGCCCGCTGGCAAGCGTGAGCAAGCGGCTTTCATCATCTTGGGCCTCGAGCACTTCAGACTCCACTCCTTGTCCTCCGGGATTCTGACATCCAATCTCGTGTTTTGCCTTCCTTGCGTGCTTCTACCGGCACGTACCTTGCTCCTTGGGCTCCCGTCTGGAGTCTTCAGGTGGCGCGGGAAGGAATACATAGCTCCTCACGTTTGCCGTCGTTATCTCAAGTCGAGCGCTCCTGACCGCAGTCTTTCGCCACACGGCATCCCCCAAACAATATGACGACTGCGGTATCTCTGGGAACTCCTCTTGCGGAGGCCCTGAGCAATGTTGTTCAACCGAAGCTGGTGGAAATGGGATGGAGCGCCGACGGCGGCGAGGACTCCGCGTTGACGGAATACGTGATCCTGATGCTCGTCAATGGAAAGACGCAGGAGCAGATTGCGGAAGAACTGTCGAATGACCTTCTTAACCTGGGAGAGGGTGACACTCAAGCTCACGACTTCTCGAAATGGCTCTTCGAGCAGGTCGAGATACTCAACAAACAGATCAATGGTGGAGCCGCGCCATCGGATCAACCTCCGTCCGCGCAAGCCATACCTTCAGTTACCGATCAACAGCCCTCGGCCACTCAAACTGCAGGAGCCGGTGCAGGGGCGCAGGATTCGGAGATGAGTGAGGCGCCAGGGCAGCGAGATTCAATGTATGTTTTCTGGTATCCATATCTTATTGTAACGTGGAGCTAACAGTGAATACCACAGACCTACAGGGCCAAAAGCGATGCGCAATGCTAGACAAGGCGGCAGAGGAAGGATAATAGGCCAGATCAACAAGGCAATGGACCGCGGAAATGATGCGATGCTTCATCGCGTCAGGGCTCAGCCTGGTACGGGACGGATCAACACTCATGGTCGTGACCTACCAAAGGGTCCGAGGGCACAACAAGGTGGTGGGCGGATGGGTGCCGGCAGACAAATGGGAGGAATGGGCATGGGGATGCAAGGTGGACACATGCATGGCGGTTCCCCGGCTGCCAATATTATGCAGATGAGTCCAGAGAACCAGATGCAGTTGATGGCCCTCCTCGAAGAGCAGGCACGGATGATGGCACAACTCATGCCGGGAATAATGCAGCCTGCAATCAATCCAGCCTTCCAGCAGGGTGTCCAACCCCAACAACAAGGACGATCGCTTTTCGAGCGCGTTGAGCAACCGCAGCGTCCAAACGGAAGCTTCGCCAAGCGAGCGGCGCAGCATGGGATCTCAGTTCGGAGGCCCGACGAAGAGACAGCTACGGATGGTGACATGGATACGAAGCCTGACCAGACGTCAAAGGATGGAGAACAGACGGAAGTCAACACAGACGCCATCTGCCGTTACAACTTGCGTTGTACGAAAAAAGATTGCCCATATGCACATCAGTCACCTGCTGCCCCAGAGGGGACGCCGATTGATGTGACAGACCGCTGTCCATTCGGACCGGCCTGTAAAAACAAGAAGTGCGCTGGACGCCACCCGTCGCCAGCTCTGAAGGCATCTTACCAGGCGGAAGAGCTATGTAAATACTTTCCTCACTGCGCGAATCCTCATTGCCCGTTCAAGCATCCGAGCATGCCGTTATGTCGGAACGGCGCCGACTGCAGTGTCCCTGGCTGTAAGTTTACTCATCTCACGACACCGTGCAAATTCCACCCATGTCTCAACCGCAACTGCCCTTACAAGCATGTCGAGGGCCAGCAGAAGACGTTTGCAGACAAGGTGTGGACTGCAGACTCTGAGAAAAAGAGCCATCTGAGCGAAAGGAAGTTTGTTCAAGATGAAAATGCTGAGGAGGAGTTAATCAAGCCTGGCGTGGCACCCGAAGGCTCCCACAGCGAGGAGCTGGTGACCTGAGACGGTCAATATGCGGTATTCTAATTTCTATCTATGATATACTTGCGGGTAAATACCCTGTTCAGGTTTGTGTTGGGATTACATTGTCATGTACTATTTTCTTTTTGTTAAGGATGGATGGCTGGCGGGAAGGCGTTTGATCTGTACTGAGCTCGCATCAAAGGTGACGAAGAGGCATGATCGCGACTGTAAATTCGCTATAGTGATATTTAGAACCTGTAATATCATGAAGGCATTGAAGTTGGACTAGATATTTCGCTTGTTCAATCGACGCTGCTCTGTTCTACTTACGTCACAAGATTACCCGGATATTGTAATTTACGGCTTCGAACGTTGCTGTTTTCTCAACCGCCGACGGTCTTACATTCCACCATGCTTTCTTTTTCCAGGGTTGATTCACAGTTCTTGCAATGCGGCTGGCATGCTCTCACAGCCATGCGCTCAAAGCACTACGAAAGCGATTGATACTAAATCGCAATGGCCCGACACGGTTGCTCCATATCCCTACCAAGCCTTATGATGCGGCCGTCATAGGAGGCGGGATCACGGGTCTCACGACCGCGTACAGACTCGCGCAAGACCCGAGCTGCGAGAAAGTCACTCTCTATGAGCGATCTCATCGATTGGGGGGCTGGCTTCAGTCGGAGACAGTGGAGGTAGATGGCGGACAAGTTGTGTTCGAGTATGGGCCCCGCACGCTGCGGACGGTGGTGCCTTCGTCTCTGCCACTCGTAGATCTGGTAAGGAAGAGTGGGACACTCAAATATATATCGGATTCTAACTCTTGTTGGTAGCTCTTCGAGTTGGATTTACAGGATCAGATCCTCCTGACGAGCAAAGATGCACCCGCCTCGCGCAATCGCTACGTATACTACCCGGACCATCTCGTGCGCATGCCCGCGCCATATCCTGATACCGGCCGTTTTATGAACATTCTGTTGAACGGAAAGACCCTGTTAACGGAGCCGATATTCAAGGGGTTTATCGGAGCCATTTTGAACGAGCCCACAAAAGATCCCCGGGAGGATCGATATCCGAGTCAGGATGAATCCGTCGCGGAGTTCGTGGCGCGGAGGACGTCGCCGCAAGTCGCGGACAACATTGCGTCGGCGCTCTATCATGGTATCTATGCCGGGGACATCTACCGTCTCAGCGCGCAGTCGCTGATGGGCCCCTACCGTGACCTCGAGAAGACCGATAACCGAGTAATCGGGTCGCTGTTGAACATCGCTAGCAACCAGAAGATGATACTCCTGACGGACGATCTTCTGGCCATCCACTCTGTTGAGCATGAGAGGCCGCGGGATCATTGGAAGGTTCTGAACAGGTTTGTGAAGGGAGCAAGTGTCTTGACGCTGAAGAAGGGGGTAGGTCAGCTAGCTGAGAGGCTGGTGACCGCGATCAAGGACACTGGAAAGGTTGAAGTCTTGACCGATACGGAGGTCAAGGCTATGAGCCGGGATCGTGAGACGTCTGATCTAACAGTAAGTAACCTGATCGGAAGTTGACCACTCAGCCCCAGTAAACAAAAGGGCTCCTACTGATACGTGCCCCCAGGTCCGATTTGGAGAGGGTGGCTCACGCACCCACAATCGCATTATTTCCACATGTCCTCCCATGGAACTAGCAAAGATGCTTCGCTCCGGCGCCCCAGACGATCAGAGACTACCTCGCAGCACCATCAGGGCCCTTGAGCAGCACAATTATGCTGTCACCGTAATGGTCGTGAATCTATATTACGACAAACCGAACTTGATCCCCTACAAGGGATTCGGATACCTGATCCCACGCTCCATCCCGTATGACCAGAACCCGGAGTGCGCCTTGGGAGTCATCTTCGGCTCCGACTCCAGCGTCGGCCAGGACACCGCCCCTGGCACCAAGCTCACGGTCATGTTCGGAGGCCACTGGTGGGATGACTGGAAGGAGTCGGACTATCCAGACCACGAGTCCGCGGTCTCGATGGCCCGTTCCTTGCTCGAGCGTCACCTCTCCATCACAGAGGCCCCCGCCGTCGCGCGTTCTCGGCTCCAACGGAACGCCATCCCCCAGTACACCGTCGGCCACATGGCCCGCATGCAGGAGCTCTCCCACGCCGCGCGCGACGAGTTCAACCGCCGGCTCACGCTGGCGGGGAGCTGGTATGGCGGCGTCGGTGTCGTGGACTGCGTACGGCAGGCTTACCTGGCTGCGTCGTATGGGGTGAACGCGCGGCGGCTCGACGATGGGGGTGAGAAACGGCCCTGGAGTGAGTTGCCGTACAGGGACTGGGACTTGGAGGGTGGTCTGGTGACGGCGCCCAAGCGGTGGTTTGTGGGGAAGGTGGCTGATATGAGGTACATCACTGGTAAGTCCGATAAATTCAGAGGTATGTTAAATTGGCGATCTTCTCTTTTACTGACTTCATCGGTCTCAGGGCGCACGACTCTAAGCTATCAGATGGAAAACGGTGAGGAAAAATAGTAACCAAAGAACTGTACATTAGATGACTCTACTCGTTCGTAAATAGATCCGGCCTTTGGACCGTAATCGCAATCCGTTAATACAGAGTAGCATGAGCCTCGAGGCCACATGGAAGCCTAATAACCTAATAATATGCATTATATGTCTGTTCTATAGCATCTAACCTCTTTAGAACTGGCCGACTTGGCCAGGGCTAATGCCCTGGCTCAATCGAAGCTGGCGTTAATGGTCATGGCTGATTGCGATTCTAATTCTCACACCGGCATCGGTCACCAGGGACTGCGGCCTTCCCATATGCATAGGGCATGACCGCGATCAAAATACTGACGAATATGGCAGTCTTTCCCCGGACCAAGTGTTGATTTCGCGCGAGATGCCTCCGAACGGCTGCCAGATCAGCAGGTTCTATAGACCTGCTTCAATATCATCATGGAGGGCGCCCTCGGCATGTTATAAAGCGATATCTGCGTGTCGACTTTCCACATATTGAGAACCCCAAAAACAGACCCGTCGTAGCATAGGATATGCGCGTCCACCTCAAGGGGTTCCCTCTAATAGAAAGCAATTTTCCCTCACACCTTCTCTTCCTTCTTCGTCTCCTCACCCTCAGCGGGAACCTTCTTCTCCCCGTTCGCATCGAATCCCAGCGCATCCAGCTGCCGGATGATTTCCTGGATCTTGATCACCTTCTCCAGTTGCTCCGGGAGCAGGGACTCGCCCTTGTCCTTCTTGTCACGCAGCTCCCGCGCCTGCCGCAGTTTCTTCTTCAGGTTGCGGACCTTCTTCTCCTTCTCGATCTCTGGATCCACGGCGGGCTCAGCGGCGGCAGATTGTTGCTGCTCATCAGGCTTGCTCTTGTCGGAGTCGTTGTCGACCTCTGTCGCCTTCTTGCCATCTCCGCTCTCAGCCGTCCCATCGTTCTGACTCGCCGCCGCCTTGGCCCTTCTTTTCGCCTCCCTTCTCTTGGCGTTCTTGTTGCTGGATGCGCTGGCACTCTTTGCGGGCGAGTCGTCTTTTAGTCCCTCCGCGCCGGGCACGCCGCCTTTCCCCCGGTTCTTCCATGCCTCCGCGGCGCGATTCCTGTAGACCTCGATGTCTTCGGGAGGGCGATAGCCGGGGCGGATGCGGATCTCACGGCGCATAGAGCCATCTGGGCGCCTGGAGGCGGGGATGTACCTCTCGCCGGTGACAGCGTCGACTGCGATTCCAGCAGAGGAAACCTCTACCGGTTTCGACATGGCGAGTGCTCTGGCGGGGGAGACGAATATCAGCGTCCTGGGATCAAAGTGCGCACAGTGAGGGATATGCGGAAGTCTGGGTACTTTAGAGAATTCACAACCTTTATCAAAAACCAAATAAGCCCTGTGCGCGCGTCCCGACGCAGTCCTAAGCCCGTCTGTCGAGGGCAAAGCGCGAGAGGGGAGTCGAGGCGGAAACCCTAGGTGCGGCTCTTGCACTTCCAGGTTCCCGGGCGGCGCGGCTCTCGGGTGGGCCAATCAGCGGGCCGGGGATTCCCGCCGCGCTGCTTTTCGCGCTGAACCGGCGAGCGACTCCAAACTTGCAACTCTCGGACTCTCGACGAGATCAGACAATCTGCTCTATCTTCTGCCTTGCCGCCTCCGTCCCCTCTTCCCGTCTTCTGATAGACATCGGTCACAATGGCTGGCGTGAGTATCTCCTCTCCCCGGGTCTGCGGGTCCCAATGGCTAACTTTGAGCGTTTCGTCACAGATCTCCACTGCCATCTACAAGCAAGTCCCCCAACAGGCGCCTCCCGCCGTCAATTGCTTCGTCTAACATGTTAATCTCTCCTTTAGCACCTTCTTCCGGAAGAACGCTGCCTTCCTGGCCACCGTCTTCACCGGTGCCTTCTTCTTCGAGATGTGCGTTTGGCCCCGCGTGGAACCTACGGATCCGGTGCAGCTGTGACTGACGCTATTTCGCGAGGAACAGTGCCTTTGACAACATCACGAACCAGATCTGGGACAACATGAACAAGGGCGTGCGTAGTCCCCAGCGATCCCCACAACCTTGCGGTATACATGGCTGATCGGTCTGCAGCGGCAATGGAAGGACATCCGTCACAAGTACATCCAGAAGGCGCAGGAGGAGGAGGAGTAAAACAGCCCGGCCAGGATGCGGTAGCTGGCGGACCAGCGAAGGAGAGAAATACCTTGAACCTTGTTACACTACTGTCGGAGGCTGGATAGCAGTCAAATAGAGTTTCCTTTCTTGTGACTGTAATAATTGCTTTGTCCCTTACTCGTAGCTTCTGTGGCTTCGTAGAACGCGTAGAAAATATTCCCTTTCATGTCTGGCAGGGGAGATTAACTGGTCATGCCCTTGTGGCGGGGAACCCAGGGTTCCTGCGCTGTGTCGCGACAGGATCGGGTGGCGCTAAAGAAGCTCTCTGACGCTGCGGGCGCTGCCCGATGTCATAGCGAGGACACAGCATCACCACAAACGGCCTTTCTATCGCCGAGGACAGATCCGTCTCCCCCCTCTTGATGAACCTGACAGGAAGACAGTGACGGGCTTGGGCATACGACTGGATGAACTGTAATTCCCACGCTTCTTAGTTTGGTGCTTACCTGGGTCTCAACTGTCATATTTCACAGCGAGTTACATTCAAACTCTATAGCGATCCGGAACAGCTTGCTGACCAAACAAAGGATCACTGATCAGGCCGCATGGTAATTTTTTGTTATTTTCATCCACGGGACCCTTAGAATTTCCCAGTTCGCTTGACTCCGACTAAGGCACCGCACCCCGTCCGGCGAGCATTTCGATTACAAAGTCCCGCCACACCACACCCCTCCTCCACCCGCGAACCATCTCCTCCCTACGTCGACAGCCGCATGGGTCGCACGGATACCGAGATCCAGTCCTAAGCCATGCTCACGGAATGTGAGAAGAAACTCGGAGAGGGCCTGCTGCGCCTGCCGGCCAAGCACAACTACCGCTACGGGCCGCAGGCGGAGCAGGACCTTCTGGAGCTCCTCTTCCGCTCCCTCGCAGGCCACAGCGAGGAGCGCCTCAGAGTGCTTTTCCCCGAAGGACCCCCCGGCGGACGGTGGAAGTTGGCAGAGGCCCAGGGGGCCAAGGAGGGCGCAGAATACTCCGAAGCGGCGCGGGGCAAGAGATGCGGGCACATCTTCAGGACGGGCGAGGCGACGTACCGGTGTATCACCTGCGCTGCGGACGACACCTGCGTCCTGTGCAGCCGGTGTTTCGACGCGTCCGATCACACCGGTCACCAGTACCAGATTACCCTGTCGTCCGGTAACTGCGGCTGCTGTGACTGCGGTGACGAGGAGGCCTGGAAGCTCCCGCTGTTCTGCGCCATCCACACCGACAGGGGCGACTCGAAGGGGAAGGAACGCGTGCGGAACCAATTGCCTCAGGACTGGGTGGATAGCATACGGACTACGATTTCCAGGGCGCTCGATTACTTCTGTGATGTGATCTCGTGTTCGCCGGAGCAGCTGAGGCTTCCCAAGACCGAAGAGGGAATCAGACAGGACGAGCAACTGTCGCGACTGCATCCCGGTTGGTATGGTGAGGGAGATCCGCCGGACGACGACCCTGAATTTGCGCTCTGCTTGTGGAATGATGAGAAGCATACGATCCGAGATGTCTCGCATCAGGTTACCAGAGCCTGTAGAGAGCGGGACAGTTTCGGCAACGCTAAAGCCCATGAGACGAACGATATAGGGAGGAGCGTTGTCAAATATTCGAAGGATCTACAGAGATTACTGCAGGTGTCGAAAACGATCGAACAGATAAAAGTCACAGTGACCATACGATCGTCCCGGGACACCTTCAGGGAGCAGATGTGCGGGACCATTGTCGAATGGCTTGCGGATATTGCCGGCTGCAGTGTTGGCGAGGATAACCAGATTCTGCGACATGTTATCTGCGAAGAGCTCCTGAACCCGTGGCGGCGCGGCAGCGGTGCATATAACGCGGATATTGGAATGAAAGGCATCGACGATCATGAGAGGAATGAGGGTACGCCTTTCCGTGCCATCACCCTGACCGTCTCACCCCAGGGCCAAATGGTGTTGGCCTCTGATGATGAGGAGCTTGAGGAAAATGGTGATGAGCAAGGTCAGAATGAGGAAGAAGAAGGTGAGGAGGATGAAGATTATGTCGAAACACATGATGATGATGACGATGAATATGAGGACATGGATGTTGACCTCAACCGTCTACACGAAGATGATGATGACGAGGACATGGAAATGGGCAATGCTGATGATGAACTCGAAGTTGCCGAAGCGACCTTGGCCGGATATCCTCCACCACCACCACCTCCTCCACCTCCACGACCGCAACAAGAACAAGAGCAACAGAATCGCCCTGATGAATCTACGACTACGGAGCCCCCGGCTGGCGAGAACCGCGCTTACGCGACTACATCTCATGTCCACATCCCGAGGACGCCAACCGTCACCGTTAAGCCTCCTCCCGCAAAGACTCCGAGCCATTGGCAGACCAAACCGCCTGTCTATCATGCCGGCGCCGACATCCCCCCGTACGAAGATCTCTGGCAGCGTACACGTCTCGATTTTATGATTCTGTTCGATCTGAGGTTATGGAAGAAGACAAGGACTGACCTCCGGGACCTCTATATTAGCACCGTGGTCAATGTCCCTCAGTTTAAGAGAATTATGGGCCTGCGGTTGTCCGCGCTGTATACTGCTCTGGCCCAGCTGTACCTGATCGCAGACAGGGAGCCAGATCATTCCATAGTCAACCTCTCGTTGCAGCTTCTTACGACGCCATCCATCACCGAGGAGATTGTCCAACGTGGAAATTTCCTCACCAAGGTCATGGCTATCCTTTATACGTTCCTTACGACAAGGCAGGTTGGTGAACCACATGAAGTCAATCCAACCGCGACACTGGCGTTCGACGCCGGGTCGGTTACCAACAGGCGTCTCTATCACTTCTTCCTGGACTTGCGATACCTGCTGCAGTCGGAGTACGTGCAGCACCGCATACGTACTGAAGAACAATACCTTCTGCAATTCCTTGATCTCGTCAAGCTCCCTCAAGGGATCTGTCCCAATGTACGCGCAGTTGGAGAGCATGTGGAGTACGAGACAGATGCCTGGATCAGCGCCTCTATACTGATGAGGGAAATCAATCGGCTGTGCCGCCAGTTCTGTGAGGCGTTCCGCAACCCAGACGCGGACAATGGTGAGAATCTGCTGAGGGCGATCAAGGCTGCTGCGATCTCGGCCATTGTGCACTCTACGGGAGTGGAACGGAAGCGTTTCGATCAGGCTGAGATCAAGGAATATGTCCGCTTCAAATTGCTGCCATGCTTCGATTTCGAAGTCGATCAGTCTGGCCAGATCCCACGCCACCGGGTAGTGGACTTTGTGGTAGAGAAAGGATCGATCAGTTTCCACCATGCTCTCCACTACACCCTTTCGTGGTTGCTCGAATGTGGTCGAGGCATGAGCAGTGCTTTGATGCGTGATGTCTTGTTGGAAGCAGCCAAGACGGCCAATGACAAACACATTCACGATAGCCAGCTGAGCCCTGAAGATCTTCTCCTCACGATGTTTGATTATCCGCTCCGGGTCTGCGCATGGCTTGCCCAGATGAAGGCCGGCATGTGGGTGCGCAACGGTCTCAGCCTTCGTCATCAAATGTCACAATATCGCGGCGTATCGTCTCGCGACTTCGCATACTATCGTGACATCTTCCTGCTCCAGACCGCGCTCGTGACGTGTGATCAGAGCAGAGTCCTTGCCTCCATCGCCGACCGTTTCGGAATGGTGGACTGGATGAGCAAAGGTTACGTGCCTCGTCCCGGTTACGAAGACTCTCAAATCGTCGATGTGGCCGAGGAGTTCGTCCACCTTCTGATTATCTTGCTGACTGACCGGACTTCATTGACCGCAATCGACGACAACAGCATCCTGAGTAAGGAGAATATCAGTCGAGACATCGCGCACGCTCTTTGCTTCAAGCCGTTGTCTTTCTCGGATCTCTCAACGCGACTCAGCGACAAATTGCTTGAATCTGATATTTTCCAAGAGGTCCTGGATGAGGTTGCGGTCTTCCGTCCCCCAGAGGGCTTGAACGACAGCGGCACGTTTGAGCTGAAGTCTGAGTATATCGACCTCATAGATCCGTACAGTGCACACTACACAAAGAACCAGCGGGACGAGGCAGAGACCATCTACAAGGAGTGGATGGCTAAGAAGACCGGAAAGAAGCCTGCCGATATCGTTTTTGAGCCCAAGTTGCGTCCTATCACTTCTGGCGCATTTGCTGATCTCCCTCAGTTTACGAGGACTCCGCTGTTCGCTCAACTTGTTCACCACTGCCTTGATTATGCTATGTGTTCAAAGGAGCGAACTCCAGAGATTCCTGTCACTCGTGTTGAGACGTTCCTTCATGTCGTTCTCCATCTGATTCTTGTTGCCATACTCGAGGATAATACTGACGAGGAAGACATGTCTGAGTCTGCGCGCTCATTTGTTTCGTATGCATTGTCAAAGTCTAAAATAACTCAAGCGGGCAACATGACCATCATTGGTCTTCTACAGAAGATCTCAACCATGAGCGAGTATGAATCCTGCGGTCCGAAGATCCGACATATCCTGAAGAGGATGTGGCAAAAGCGTCCCAAGGAGTACGCAGCAGTAACCGCTACTCTCGAGTTCCCTTATGATAGGGTTGACGCTGGTACTCCTGCAACTACCGGGGAGAGTGAACAGGAACTCAAAAAGAAACAGGCTCTCGAGAGGCAGGCCAGGGTGATGGCTCAGTTCCAGCAGCAGCAACAAAACTTCCTGAACAGCCAGGGTGCGATAGACTGGGGAGAAGATGACTTCAGCGACCTCGAGGAAGAGGCTGAAGAACCGACGGCGGCTAAGATGTGGAAATATCCTAGTGGAACATGCATCCTGTGTCAGGAGGAGACGAACGATTCGAGGCTTTATGGCACGTTTGCATTGGTGCAAGACAGCGGGATCCTGAGGCAGACGGATCTCAATGACCCAGACTGGGTCAGAGAGGTACTCAGAACTCCATCGAGCCTGGATAAGTCCGCCGATCATCTTCGTCCATTCGGCGTGGCTGGAGAGAACCGCACTATTGTAAAGAGGCTAGACTCTACGGGTGGTGAGGTGATCAGCGAGAAGATCGGTCTGAGCAAAGGGTTCAATCCAAGGAATACCGTCCGCGGTCCTGTCACCACTGGGTGTGGTCATATCATGCACTACTCGTGTTTCGAGGTTTACTATGCGGCAACGAAGAGACGGCATAGCCAGCAGGTTGCGCGAAATCATCCCGAGCGCTTGGCTATGAAAGAGTTTGTCTGTCCTCTCTGCAAAGCGCTTGGAAATGCGTTCCTGCCGATTATCTGGAAGGGCAAGGAGGAGTCGTATCCAGGTGCTTTGCAGACCAACGATTCTTTCGATCACTTCATCAGTGAGGATTTGAAGAACGCTCTGTCTCAGCCTCGCAACTATGCGCTTCTCATGGAGGTTGACAGACTACAGTTGGCGACATACCAGGACCTCTTCATGGACTACCTTTCAAAGACCATGGTGCCGTCGTTGTCCACGAAGATCGATCAGCTCATGAACTCGTCACCTCCACCCGCGCCTCACCAATTTATGCCGTCAACCAGGATGCCCATGCCGGGTCTCTTCCCGACTGCCGAGGACATCACCGCCACCAGCCCACTCCAACAAGTTTCCACCCCTAACGACTCCCCTATGACGGAACTTGTGCAGATCTACAAGCGACTGAAACAGACTCTCCGCCTGAACCAAATCGATTCACAGTTCACGCACTCTCCGGAGGTGATCAACACGGATGAACTGCTTCATATCGATTCATTAATACGAAGCTTCGGATTCAGCATCTCTGCCCTCGAGATCGCCCAGCGTGGTGTGGAGTCCGAACCAGGTTCGACGCTGCTCGACAAGATTCCCCAGTTGCAGCTGACGCATCTGCGCATCCTTGCGGAGACCGCGTTTTCGTATGCTGCTGTAGGCGGGCTCCACAACAGCGGCGCCACTAAGAGCCGTACCGTCCAGGAATTCCAGGAATTGCATCGTCAGAAGCTAGGCCAGTTGTTCGTTGGCCATCGATGTATGAGCGGAACGGCACTCCTGGAGGATATCCGATCCATTGAACCGCTGCTCGCGACGGACATCTTCGTATCCCTGGCCGAATGCTCCCTGGTGCTGCTGCCCGTTCTCAACATCGAGGTCCGTCACTTGATCCAGATGTTCTACGTGGCGGAGATCGTCAAGGTCGCGGTTGCTTTTATCCTATGGCCGCAGGGCCTGAAGGAGGAACTGGATCAACATGGGGATGCGCATTATCTGCTGGAAGCAGAATTGTCTGACGAGCGTTATGCGATCACTAGACGTTTCTTTGAGTCCGTCGTCGCGGAGCTGAGGTCGAACTCGGTGGGTCCTTCGTTCCCGGGCGAAAGTGGCTACGTGAAGGACGGTGAGGATTCTGCCACTCCGGGTATTATCATCGCATTGAGACGTCTGATATCGAGCTATGCTCTCACATTCCTCCGTAAGACGGTCATTCTTATGCATGTGCAGCATGGCGTCGAGTTCCCCAACACCGGCTTCATGGATGTCGGTACCTCGGAGCTGGACCGTCTGACAAAACTCCTTCAACTTCCGACCCTCGACGAGATCTTCGCTTCTTTCTCGCCTGCCAAGGACGGTAACAATCCGTTCGACTCGGTTGTGTCGGGCTGGATCTCCCACTGGAACGCATCTCGCTCGGGCAGCCGGTTTGACGACCACCGACTCTGGCCTAGCCTCTCTCATCCGGCCATCTTCGAGCTCGTGGGTCTGCCTCGGTACTATGATATCCTGATTGAGGAAGCAAACCGGAGGCGTTGCCCGAACTCGAAGAAGGAACTGACCGACCCGAGCATCTGTCTGTTCTGTGGCGACATTTTCTGCTCCCAGGCCGTGTGCTGCAGTGACAAGAGGTTGGGTGGCTGTAACCAGCACGTCAAGAAGTATGTCCTTCCTTCAATCCCTGTCCCTCTTTTAGAAAGGAATTGATTGCTAACATTTTGCGTAACACAGATGCGGCAAGAACGTCGGCCTCTTCATCAACATCCGCAAATGCACCGTCCTCTACCTTCACAACCACAACGGCTCTTGGCACTACGCGCCCTACCTCGACCGCCACGGCGAGGTCGACCCGGGCCTGCGCCGCAACCGCCAGCTCATTCTCAACCAGAAGCGCTACGACAAGCTTCTCCGCGACGTGTGGCTGTCGCACGGCATCCCGGCGACGATCAGCAGGAAGCTGGAAGCGGATATTAATAATGGAGGATGGGAGACGATTTGAATGATAAGCGTTATGGCAAAACACTAGTGTAATGGAGGGCAATGGGAAGGGCGAGAGATTAACAGGGGAAAAAAGGTGAATCCCTAGGGCGCGACGGGGATGCGTGGTTTGGTGCTTGTATCTATTTTTCTTTCCTACCGGCCGGCTTGATATCTCCTTTCCACTGCGCTATGTTTTTGTTTCCTTTTGATGTCTGATATAAATTTGTGATTTTGTTGTGTTCTTTATCACGCGATGACATGACAGTTTTACGTGAGACCAAAATCATTGAGTTTTAAAATTCTTAGATTAGATGACAACGACTTATGCACTGTACTTCTGCGTAACTGCGGGTTTTTTTGAATGACGTATTGGATTTGGATGGCTGTTATCAAGCTGCCGCAAGCACACTGGAGTAGAAGGTCAGGATAATTTAAATCTGAAAAAGAATCCCGATCCGGACATTTCAATGCCTATCAGAAGTAAAAATGGTCAATACAGTGAAAAAAGGGCAAACAAAATATATGAGCAGAACGCAGTGAGATCAGTTAGAAACGCATGTCAAGTTCTCTGATGCTCTGTGTCGACGTTGACGCTGTGCAGCACCGAGGAGCCGTTGGCGGAGCGCAGCCAAGACTAAAAAAGGCATGCCGTCATTCGCTCCTGGGCTTCGCTCCGCCGAGACCGACCGCCACCAAATCCGCCTGGACAAGGAGCTGGGATGCAACGACACGCACCGTGATATCGGAGTCGCGCGATTGTCGGTGCAGAGCTTCTGATGCGCAGTTGATTCTGATAACTAATAACCTGGGCGGTTTCCCTTCTCGCTACTTCCCGCGCCGCGCAACTTACCTAAAACTGTCCGCTGAGCTCCCTCTATCCATCGAAACCGCCGCGCATGCATCCAGGCTGCGGAGCTCTCTCGAGACCATGAACAACGAGCAATTTCGGCGCCTCGTCCTCGAGAATCCCAAGCCTCTGTCGTCCAGCGCGAACGCGGCGACTCCAGCAGCAGCAGCAGGACGCAAGGATGGAGCTCCCGGTGGCGCCACTCCGGGCCCGGTGCTGGGCTCGCGCATGCGGTCCAGTATTCCTATGACGCCGTATGTTGGACCATCCATTTCTTTTTTTTCATTTTACTTTATATTTAGTTCTGAGGGCTTGGTTTTACTGACGTGTCTATCTGTTGAATAACAGGCGTTCAACCAAAGGCGTCGACTTCGCGCGCCAGCTGTTCGAGCAGCGTCGCGAGGCGCAACGACAGCAGCAACAACCGGCAACGAAGAAGTTCAAATCCTACGACCCCAAGGGCACGAAACTCGCGTCCGGATACCAGGACCGTGCGCAGCTGCGCAGGGAGGCCGGAGAATCCGACGCCGGAGACGACGACGATGATATCCAGGACAAGGAGCGGCGCGTCCGAGCGCTCGAGGAGCTGGTCAAGCAGGGCCAGATCGACCAGGCGACGTTCGAGAGGCTGCGGGCGGAGATCGGAGTCGGCGGCGATGTGCGCACCGCGGGTCTTGTCAAGGGGTTGGATTGGGAGTTGCTGAGACGGGTGAAGGCCGGGGAGGACGTGACGAAGCCTGTGGAGAGGCCGTTGCCGAAGGAGGATAGGGATAGAGGGCCTGCTCCGGCTGCGGATGTGGATGAGGAGTTTGATCGTGTGCTGGAGGAGAAGGAGAAGGAGGAAGTGGTGTCTGTGGCTCCGAAGGAGAAGGTCAAGAAGGGCAATCTGGCGCCGGCGCCGGCGGAGGAGGCAGGACCGCAGAAGAAATCGAGGGATGAGATTCTTAGACAGTTGAAGGAGAGCAGGGCCAGAGCTGCTGCTGCGGGTGCTGCGCCGGCACCGGCACCAGAACCACCAGTCTCCACTTTGGGATCGAAGTTCAAGAAGATTGGTGATGCCCGGAATGAGAAGAAGCGGTGGATTGAACAGGATGAGACCGGAAGGCGAAAAGAGGTCCTCATCACCACGGACGCGGATGGAAAGACCAAGAGGAAGGTTAGGTGGCTGGATCCTCCAAAACCTGCGCAAGAGCCGAATGGAGATAAGCCGAATGGCAATAACGACAACGGGTTATTGATGCCTAACAAAGACGTGAAGCCACTGGGGATGGAAGTACCTGCTGAGTTCGCCGCGAAAGCTGCGGCTGCGCAGGAGGAGGACGAGGACGATGATATCTTCGCGGGAGTTGGGACGGACTACAATCCTCTGGCAGATATCGCTGAGGATGATGCCTCCTCCTCTTCAGAGTCAGAGGCAGAAGAAGAAGCAAAGGCCGATAAAGCCGCAGCCGCCGCAATATCCGAAACAGAACCAGCACTCGCCGATGCTGAGAAGAAGAAAGAAACAGCCGCTCCCCAGCCCCCCAAACCGCGCAACTACTTCTCAACTTCCACTACCACTACCACTGAGACTCCAGAGCTCGACCGTTCTAACCCATTCACCAAAGACCCAACTATCATGGAAGCTTTGAAAAGAGCAGCCAAGCTACGGCAAGCCTCGCCTTCGGCTGACCTTGCGGAAGGAGGGGCGGAGGACGGCGAGGATGTGGACCCGGAGGCGCTGCTCCGCAGGAAGAAATTCCTCGAGGAGGCCCGGAGACGGGAGGCTCTGGATAACGCGGACCTCGATCTTGGATTCGGCGAGTCCCGCATCGAGGATGACGAGGACGATGAATACTATGAGGGCCGGAGCGGGCAGAAGAGGAAGCGCGGGCCGAAGAAGAGGAAGGGGAACAAGGATAGTGTTACGGATGTTATGAGGGTTCTGGAGGGACGGCGGAAAGCTGAGGCTGAAGGGAAGGGAAAGGCGTGATATGATAGTTGGATACATACATAGATACAGATACCTGTTACGGATGAGGATCGGGGTGTTCTTATTATTCTTTTTGTTTTCGGGATGGGTGTTCTCGAGGTCACGTTTCCTGATGGATCTTTGGGGGTTGTGTATGATTTATTTGGAATAATATATGGACCTGTTGTCGTCTCTCCGATGCTCTGCTGCTTTGTCAATATTTATCAAATAGTCTTCTCCTACGTCGATAGGGGTGCTATCCCTCCTTTTTTTTTTTCTCTATTTCTCCCCTTCTCTCTATACCTACATACTTGCCCTTTCAGAATTCCTATACCAGACTCTCCGAGCTTCTGGGTCTGTCCTAGGGACATCTTTCAGACCAACGTACAGTACTCTCTCTAAACGCTACTGGCTTGATGGCTCTAGTCTTGATGAGTGCCATTATTAAGCCGTCGTATGCCTTCTCTGTTCGATTGTATCGATTGGTCTCGCCATATCTCTCTTCCAATGCAGGCATTGAACAAGGTGCCAGGCCAGTGGTCTGATATCTCGACATTCGCAACGGGAACACATTGTCCAGCCTGATACTGGAATTGGAATATGTGGTCCCGAATCTTCTTGTTATGGGTGAAAATGACATGCACCTGACTCGAACCGACTTGCGTCTAAATGGTGATTATGACTGTAGTCTCTGATAGACTTGACAGAGGTTTCAGTACCAAGAGGAAAAGAAAGGATACATCATCTGCATGTTCCATTCCCTAAGTCCTTTCAGCTATCGTTATCTACGCAATACCCGTTTAGAGAGAGATGGAGACAGTTACCTTCGCTGCTTCTACAAAAACCTGATGTACCTACAACTTCTTGTCGTACTTACCAAGAGGGGACCAGAGGTGCGACAATTGTGCGAACTATCGAATTCACGGTATAGGTTCTTTATTTCTGCATTTCACATCCACCATCGAGTTTCCTTCCGACACAGATAGCTAGTGTTCTTGCACGTCATGACAATTTGAAATCTCCTCCGATATATTTTATGGAGGAATTTATACTATTGGGTGGTTGCTTTTTTTTCAAAGTGTAACTCGAACCAGGTAGAACAGGAATGATACATAATACTTACAATCACTACCGGAACAATAATATTGACAACAGGTCATTTTGTAGGATTGACATAGTCGTTCTGGCCCATCCGTCAATTCATCAATTCGCCAAGGAATGAACATGGAACGATCCTAGCATTTCCACAGGAGGAATTCCTCTATTTCAAAACCTTCTCAGCGTCGATGAGGTAGGAGATGTCCACTGGTAGCTCTTGCGATACTGTAATAAGAATAATACCGTTTAATTAGAAAAGGGCAATTACACGACATAATGCATGCTGCTGATCTCAACCGCCGGAATTGGAAATATTATTGAGAGAGCATTGTAAAGCACTATCCTCGTTCCCTTTTTTTGTCTGCAGGTCAGTTTGAACTGTTATACATAATAAGCATCCGATTCTCGTTTTAAGGCATCCCGCACGCCGGTACAGTGCACTTATGTGCTTGCTCACTTCCACCCTCGGCATAAACCGCAGTCAGTTAGCCGAGGGCGAACATCCCCTCGCAGCTTGGCGGACAGATCGGATCAACCGACTTGGCGGACCGCAGAATGCGGGGAAAGCTATTGCAACCAATGACGGCTACTTTCGAGGGCAGGCGGAGGGAAGGCTAATAATAATGGAATTGATGTGCAGAGCGAATCCCGTGATAATAGACGCGGCCGCGTCTCCCTGGATGGAGATAATATTTGTTGCGCCTGCGAGGGAAGCGAGGGGAGAACAGTATCCAAGTCTGTTACACCTGGGACATTGTCACACAGCTCGAATCTAGGAATTTCTCATGCTCCCGGCTTGATACATCTTGAACATCCTCCGAATCTGTGTTTTAGGTCGACAAAGAAATTGAACGTGTAGGGCTACAAAAACAATGCATCTAAAGTCCCCGCATCCACCGCTGGATATCCCCAAAACAAGCATCCTCGACTTTATTTACCCACCAGATGCGTCGCCGCCCGACTTTCCACTATGGATCGATGCAAAAGATCCGTCGTTTTTCCTCACTCCAAAGTCAGCGCGCCAGTGGATATGTCGGTTAGGGCAGGGTCTTGAGAGGAAAGGGATCAAGGCTGGAGATGTTTGTCTAGTCTTTACTCCGAATCATATCTTCGTTCCGGTTGCGTATCTGGGGATTGTGAGCATGGGAGCAATATTTTCGGGACTGAATCCAAGTTATACTGTTGACGGTGAGTTTCTCCAAGTAAACTGTATTCTGATATATGCAGACTCCGATCATCTGTTGTAGTGGTTGCTAAGACACGCTCTGAATCGAGACCTGAAGCCTGAAACAGAGGGGATGAACAATCTAACTCATGGAGTTGATAACAGAGGCAGCATTCCAAATATCTAACACTGGCGCCAAATTGATGCTGGTACATCCGACACTCGTTCACACTGCCATCGAAGCGGCGAAGCGAACGGTTCTGTCCACAGATATGCTGTTTCTTTTTGGAGATCAGGAAAGCGAGCCGTTGAACGGGATCCAAGACTGGAGGAGCATGTTATCCTCGCCTGCTGATGCGGATTTGTGGAAATGGAAGAGTCTCAGTCCCGAGCAAGCCGTGAAGCAGGTAGCCACACTTAATTTCTCCTCTGGGTAAGACATATACTCTTTATGTTAATATATATAAGAGATATGACTGACATTATGCTCCCCTGAAGAACAACAGGTCTTCCGAAAGGTGTCTGTATCTCTCACCACAGTCTCATTGCCAATGTCTGTCAGCTGCAGATAGCATATGACCTTTCAAAACCAAAGAGGTGGATCGACATTCTCCCTCTCTACCACGCGTACGGTCAGTGCTTCTACATTCTCATAGCAGCAAAGTATCGCATCCCGGTTTTGATAATGAAGGCCTTCGTGTTCGAGGAATTCCTCAAGACAATCGAGACCCAGCGCATCACGAGTCTACAAGTCGTCCCGCCCATAATGATAATGCTGGATAAGCGCCCAGAGGTCAGCAAATACGATCTCAGCAGCGTAACGGAGATTGTGTGTGGAGCGGCGCCGTTGTCTCGAGAGCTTCAGCAAGCCGTTGCCACAAAGCTAGGGGTACGCGTCACGCAGGCATATGGAGCGACAGAGACTACCTGTGGTCTGATGTGCAGTCCTTGGGGTCTCTTGGAAACACCCATCGGCAGCGTTGGACTGATTGTTCCCAACACTGAGATCAAGCTACTGGATGATGATGGCCGGGACGTTGCCATAGGCGAGAGAGGTGAAATTTATGCGCGCGGACCGCAGATTGCCCTTGGGTACTGGCGGAATGAGAAGAGCACTCTCGAATCATTCGACTCGGAAGGATGGTATAGAACTGGAGATGTGGGGATGGTTGACAAAAAAGGCTTCTTTTGGATCCTGGATCGGAAAAAGGAACTTATCAAAGTTAAAGGTCTTCAAGTCTCTCCAGCTGAGGTTGAGGCTGTGCTCTTGGAGAACCCTGACGTGGCCGACGCTGGTGTCGTAGGGATCAAAATGTAAGCAGAGCTCAACCCCCACTATCCAACGGTATAACTCGCCATTATTGTCTGATCAACCGCTAACACCAGCACCTCCGGTGAAAACAGTGGAAACAACGAATGGCCTCGTGCTTACGTGAAGCTCAAAGATGGGGCAGAAGGACGTGTAGGAAAGGATCAGATATTCGACTGGGTGAAATGGAAACTTTCTCGACATAAGTGGCTGATAGGAGGAGTGGTTTTCGTGGACGAAGTACCTCGACTGGCGAGCGGCAAGCTCGCACGCAAGACGCTTCGCCAGTGGGCCGAGAGGGATGCAAAAACAATAGAGGCAACAGACGGAGTGGCTACTCCCACGTCGAAGTTATAGAACATTTGGCCCTGCTTCTCGCGGTGAAGTGTTTGTATGGAGGCTCTCATTCCTAGACAAATCGTAATCTGTGGAAGATCGTACTAAATTCCCTATTTTCTCAGAGAACAGGTCGAGATCAGCGATATATAGAGCATAAACTAATGACTTATGACCAACCTCGTCAAGTTCGACTTCAGTATTTCATATTGAAACAATATCCCCATTACCAAATCACCGATTTGACTAGTAATTGCCAAATACCTCCAGAAATGTGTATACATGGTGCAGGATACGTTGCGGACAGATAGAGCGAGATGTCCTCGTAGACGCCAATTGAGCTTGTAAAACGCGACGCGGAGTGTAGACAGTGAGACCCTACATGGAGGTTGCAAACAAACATATTGGGGCGAAAACAGACGAAATAATACTCAAGAAAACAAATTAGGAAAGTAGAAAACCAAAAGGCTTGCCTCTGTACTGTCCATTATCCACAGAATTCCTTTCGCCGTATCGGACAAGATGCTCTATATACATATAGCTACTCGTTCCATCCCCTTCCATTACATCCAGAGTTTTCAACTGAGTCGTAGTAGGCGCACTGCCGACGTCTTCTGCTCACTGTAGGTAGATTTCGTAGCCAAAATCTAAGAAGATCGATCTGCATGAAACCAACGGACACACCCATAGACATTTAACATTGGCAAGCAGTAATCCATATGTAGATATCTGATAGCTTTTGCGTATTTGAGCTTCTATGATACTCGCCCGCGTGTTTGGCTTCTATGATCTGCGCGCCAAGTAGCTTGGCTTGCAGCGGAGCGGAAAGCGTCAACGCCAAGCATGTAGAGGTAAATATCTACGAATTATGTATGAAAGCATAGTTTACATCATTCTTCATGATTTCATTCTTCATAATTTTAAAAGGACTAAGAAGAGTATTCTGCATCTGGCAGCCCATTCTGGTCTTGTCTTCACTCTCTAGAGCCACAAGAGCGAGGGGCGGTAATCCCCGACTCGCAAAACACCTCCACGGGAGGACTCCCATTCACCACCTTCACCCACGACGCGAAAAAGCATTCACCAATGCACCTGTAAACAAAGAAATTGACTGGCTCAGACGCATCGAAGAAGGTCTCGCTTGATTTAGCGCGTTTTATGCAGCGTCTAGAAAGGTATAAATATCCCGTCCCTCACTCCCCTTCCCTCTTTTCTCCTTCTTCCTCCTCCATCCCACATTGCTCTCGGTCCTATCGAACTGGATCTGCTTCTTCCTTCAATATTATCCTGCCCTTTTGTCGTATTCCAGTTTATGCCTTCCTTGCTTCCTCCCTCGAGATCATGATGTCGTGGTCCTCGACGTCCTGCTGACGGTGTGTTGGGATGGCATCCTCCTTATAGGTAAGAACCCGAGCATCTTGCGAATCCAGAGCAAAGGGAGGCAGGTTATGAAGGATTGAGCTTGCTTATTCTACCCATTCGTGTATTTTCTTTTTTCTTTTTTTTCTTGTTATCTTCTCTTATCCACCCCCTCCGATCCCCGTCTTGCTGTTTGTCTTTTGGTATACAGTGGGTACATCTCCTGTATGATTCCTTTTTATCTTTCTCTTTTTGAAATCGCAAGTAGACGGTGCACCGTCTCGCTAGGCACCTAACTGCGCAGGCTGTTATGAACACTGTCCTGCACAAGCCTCGAATCATGCTGGGTGATTCCAGACTTTTCGAGCCCGTCGGTCTGCATGCTGGGTAGACCAGATCCAGCGATGGCGCGGTTGCATGACCTAGTCTCTACCCGTACGGATCAAGACTCTCGACTATAACCTGTCAAAGTGCTCCCCCCTTTGGAGTGGTTGAGATGTACGATGACGGTGGAAGACCTTACCAGGGCGAAAGTGCTGACGAGGACGGCGTGCTTCTTGTTTTCTCCTCTAGGTTCTTGATGATATCAATCGTTAGATCCTCCTCGCCGTCGTTGATCTCCGTCCTTCGATCTTGCCTCGATTCCTCGACCTCCTTCGACTGGGTTCTCGGATCGTGTTGGGTCATATTCGGTGTTAGTCCTTATATAGATAGATAATGTTTTTAACAATCCATTATATCTCTTTATACTTGCCTTATACTTGTCCACGATCTCTGTTCGTAAATTTCTCTCGATCTTCTGCAGTAATATGAGCGTTCAGTAGTCGTAGCCTGGGTCTTGACTGGCTTCGCTGAAGCAATTCCGATGATACACGATTACGCCCACTACCACTGCGAGCAGGAGCATTTACCATCTGGAATTTGAGACCACCCTTCAATGTTTGTGAAGGCATGTAACTAGCCTTGCACGTTCGTGTGCTTCCTATATGTAACCGAAGCTGAGGAGCGCAAGAGCGGACACTGGAACCTTCGTTGCCGTTATTGTCTGTACAGGCCACACAGACAGGACCGGAATCCCATCCCAGGATTTGTTTCTCGATAGAGGCTGACTTCTCACATTTTTCTCTCTTTCCTTTCCTAAAAAAAGAAAAAAAAAGCACCTGGAAGATTGTCATCCCGTTCTCATATAGCGCCGTTGCACATGCATATATTCCGAACGAAGGCAGGGACGAACAGAACTGCGGAGATACCGGGTGTCATAATACGAAATAGCATCCATACACAAAAGCGGGTCATATTGAGGATAATAATAATGACTATTTCTCGCAGACGCTGTGCCGTGCGGCGTTCGGGCATCAGTTCTCACGTGCTTGCCTGCATTGGTACAGCCGTCCAGGTATCACAGCCAAGGGAACCTGAACAAGAACCGCAACATCAAACGACATACAGCAATCGTGGAATGCATGCCATACGGTATGGACTGGATTCGAGTTGATTAGCCTCGTTTCTCGTAGGATCGGAGTCGTCGCCTAAAAGACGACTCCGATAACATTGTCTACGTTCGGAGGTCATCGACAGCGTTCTAGGACAGGTAACGGGTATCTGCTGCGGAATCTGCTATTGTTTGAGAGAGCCTGTTCGAGAGCAAGTCAATGCCCTTCTTATATTTGTGCTGTGACTGAGCTGATAGCTGTTTGAATACGCTCTTGGACCATTCACAGTGTGTTAGAATCCTGATTACTCGAGGCGATATCACAGCGCAGTCTGGGCATAAGACGTCGGCCAACAAGATGGATTGGAACGGATACGCGAGCCATATCCCTTTCACCGGCAGCAGGGAGATCCTATTGAAAACCATTTTTTTTGATTGAACGCCCGTGATAATATTGGCTGGAATCATTTGGGAAAGCCGGATAGGAACTCCTTGGCAGTTCCTTCCACCATGTCGACACGACTCTTTTCTTCCGATAGGAATCGACCGTGTTTCGGCGGCTACAGAAGAAAAAAAAGACGTTGATGATGCGAAAAAATAGACCCTGGATACTCAACGCCCGGGAACAGCGACACTACATGGCTTTTCAGGGCGAGACCGCGAAGACAAGCGAGGGTATTGCAGAGGCTACACACAGATACAGAATGCCGTCCCGCAGCGTCCGCGTGTGCTCCGACGTCAGCACAGCAACGCCGGGATCGAGATACAGGTTAGCCACATGGCTGGGCAGGACACCAGCATATCTCTACAGCATATGTTCCCCGGAGTTGGCCCGTCTTGGCCGGCATCTACTGTAGGGTACTCTCACCTGTACGGCGTCTGAAGTCGAGAGAGGCGGCACCGGCGCGGCGCTAAGATCGGGCTGCTGAAGGACAAGCTTTGCCTGGACCCGATGATCGACGCTTGGTGCGCCGATCAGCTGACTCGCAGGTTCGCCCAGTCGGCTTGGCACCACGTGACAACGCCCCGCGTGGTTGGTCAGGCCGAGTACATCTCGTCTGGCATCGGGTTATGGGAACTGAAGGACAATCCTCCGCACGTACGGAGCGGATGGTGGACGGCGAATGATACGCGTCAGGCAGTCCACCGCCTGGGCCTGGATCTCTTATCGACCGGCGAGCGTCTGCCGGGGAGCGGGCCTGCCGAGAGAGTCGAGATTCGAGAACGCGGCGAACGCCACAACAGCTGGGCGGTACCAAGGCTTTGTCCGCAGGAACACCCACAACGACAGGGCATGATTGCTGACGGACCTTGACAAGTGGGTAGGGCTGAAGCACAGTGTGGATTTCTTTTTTCACATGGGGCGGAGCCTCCCCGGTTTTCTTTGCCGTGAGCGGTGCCGTCTCCGTATCCTCGTGGCCATCTTCTCCCCGATCCGAGGTTGGCATTTCCCTTGCAGGATCTCGATACGCCAGCCAAGAAAGGAAGAACCCAAATGACCTGCTCTGACATGCAGAGCGCCGTGTGCCAAGCAAGACGACCAGGGGCAGGGACATCTCGTCGTGAGAGGTTTTGCAGCCAGGCATGCTTGGCATGATCGCACCTTTTCCTCACGCTGAACCTTGCTTGACGGGGGAACGGGACAAAGGGGAATGCCCAGCATCGCCCAGACCCCGAGTCTTGCCGGCGAATATCCTCTCCAGAGATCCCTCAGAGTTCGAGACTCCTGCCCAGAGCCTCACCCGCGCTCACGCCCTCTCGTCGTCTCCACCCGTTCCTGGCATCTCGAACTAATCAGGTGTCTGCTGGCTCCGAGTTAGGTGCAGAGTCGCCAATCGGGTGTTTAATCCCCCCTCCCGGGCCTCCCCACAGGTCCACGTGGGCGGTACGCTGTATCATCTCTTCCCATTCTCCGGACAGCAAGTGAGATATCAGCTGCTGCTGCTGCCGTGGGAAAATGTGGACATACGTAGCCTTCCAGATGTGGATGAAACGCGCCTTCCCACGGTTCCATCCCGAATCCTTCGGACTCGGCTTCCCGCGGGATGTGTCAAGTGTCGATCGGAATACGCCCTGGAGTAGCATATAAAGGGTGGCCTTTCACCTCCCTGTGTCCTGTTGGTCTGCTTTCACCCTTTAATTTGTTTCTCCCTTCTGAGTTGAGTCTTTTTTGTCGGTCCTTATTTGCCTACGTGCAAGAGATCTTGTGCGGGGTTCCTGTGCAGAGCACAGCTATCACTCCTTTTCACTCACAAAGCCACTCCTTTGAGACTGGAGAGACTTGAGTCGGTCTATCTTGTCTTCCTTCCTTTGTCGCTGTACTCCCAGATTGATTCTGGTCGAGGTTCAGTTCGATCATTGAAGACAACCTTCCTCCAGAGACAAAGCGGACATACTTCAACCCCCAACCAAACGATCTTCTCGGCAACATGATGTCTATCATCAACCTCTTTGTCACTCTCCTCGTGGCTGGGACTGCCTTCGCTGCCCCACACAGGGGGCATGCTGGGTTCCACAGGAAGCGCTCTTCTTCTGGCAAGAAGGGTGCCGCCTACAACGACATCAGCCTGGTTTCGATCGTAGCCGGAAACGGCGGTGTGACTTGGGCATACAACTGGGACATGAGACCCGGAGGCTCCCTCCCTCCCAACGTCGAGTACGTTCCGATGCTGTGGGGAGCCAAGAGTACCTCTGGCTGGTCTTCTGCAGTCGATTCTGCTCTTTCGTCTGGCAGCCAATACCTTCTCGGCTTTAACGAGCCCGACCACCCTGAGCAGGCAAACATGTCTCCTGAGGATGCTGCTTCTGCCTACAAGCAGTACATGACACCCTACGCCGACAGAGCTAAGCTTGTTTCGCCTGCGATTACGAACAGCAACAACCCCGGCCAGGGCCTCGACTGGATGAGGACTTTCTTGCAGGCTTGCACTGATTGCCAGCAGTCAGTCATGGCCATCCACTGGTACGGCGGAGCTGATGGCGCCGACGACTTCAAGCAGCATGTCACGCAGTGCATCGACCTTGCCAACCAGAACGGCATGAACGAGGTCTGGATCACCGAATTCGCCGCTACCGGAGACGCCAACTCCCAGGTTCAGTTCCTGCAAGACGTCATCCCATGGCTCGAGTCGCAGCAAGGTGTCGGACGCTACGCCTACTTCATGGTTTCCCAAGGATCGCTCGTCAGCGGCAATTCCTTGAGCTCTATTGGCCAGGCTTACCTTTCGCCATAAAAAGATGGCCACCACGGTTTCGATCTGAATTTTGATGCTTGTCCTTTCACGATTCCCTTTCATGTTGGTGAAGCAGCGGCGCCATCTTGCGTTGATGCAAGAGGCTCACCATTTCTGTTTCTTTCTTTGGAAATACTCTTTGACGTCTCTTTTCCTTCACCCCTGTACAATCTTCATGCACATATGGCTACCAACCATGGTTCACAAGATACCTTCTCTGAACACAACGGCGGGCTTTTCATCTCGCCAGCTGTACTGTACTCTGGAGGATTGGAACTTTGGGAGAGCCAATATGAGGTTTTCACGACAGCTACGACAGAATAGAATGCAAATATGAGCGGCATTTTCTGAGCCTGAAACCTGAAATTCTTACTGAGTGCAGCTGTCATTAATTATCACCTTAGCTGATGCGTAGACATTTTTAAAAAGTAGCTGAAATATTAGTAGGCATCCGGTTCAAAGGTCCTTCCTTCCTGGGAGTTTACCTCGACGAGTCGCTACTTACAGTAGCGCGGTGTATCCCAGCAGGAGATGTACAGGAATCAAATAGTAGATCACTTATTCTCATGTTCCATGCTGCTGCGCATGTATTTCTTTGTATTGAGAGAGTAGACCCCTGGTCTAAAAGTTCCTCTAGCCTAGATAGACATGGAAAGCACTACCCACTCGAGGTTCTACAAGCACCCACCTTTGCATGTACTGTACATGTATGGTACAGTATTTGAACTGGTAAAGAGCCGAGTTTTTATCCTATATTTCAGAAAATAGCACACAAGACAACCAGCTGTTAAGGACCAATCCAGACCGCTAAAGCTATTAAGCAGTACTGGTCATTTTTTGTTCCATCTGCTGCCTACCTGCTTACTTAACCTACCTAGATATGTTAGATATGTACAGTTCATGCTAGATAAAAGATATCCATGCCAACAGTACCAAGTAGATAGATAGATACCGATCTATACATAATGTGTGCATGTGCATGCATGTGTGTGTGTGTGTGTGTCCGTGTGTGTGCAGACTGAAGCGGTCTTACTTAGACCACCGCCACCCGCATAAGCATACTGTACATAGGTCTTCTGGTCCGCTGCAGGGTTTCATATGCCTGAATCCCAAATCCAATTGTCTTGTTTGTTCAGCTCCGTTATAAAGGGATGTACAGGACTGATTTCCTTTGTTAGGACTGTTCCAGGTTTGTTAAGTTTATCTTCAGAGCACGTGAGTATTCTAAATGTAAAAGCTTGAGTTTGCTTACTACGCATCGCATGCATGCAGGGGGGTCGTCTAGGCCTATTTCCTCTTCCCCAAATCCCATACTTCGTATAATCCGATCATCGTTCGATCGCTTAGGCGATCCCAAACCCCGACTGTGGCAGCGAAGTTGAGCTTCTACGCTAAATGTGACAGCCCCCCCCCCCCCCCAGGCCCGTAGAATGCAATGATATATATTGGGTGGCTAGTCTAGCGAATACTAGGCATGAGGAAAATTATGTCCGTGTGTGACGATGAGATTGAGATGGTAGGTGACAAACAGCCCTCAGCCTTACCGTCTGGTTCTGCCGGCATAACCACACCGCCTAGTCCGACCACACCCAAAGCTCCGAAGGTCAGACACCCGAATACTGTATGGTCGGAGATCGCTGGAAAGAAAGAATCCATATCAGATAGATGCTGTCCTGACTAAGATTCAGACTTGAAGCAAGAGATCTAGTCTGTATTCCTCCACATCCACAGTTGAGCAGCGCTGTAGTGTCACATCAAGCAGGTTGTTCATTCGTATGCTGTGCTGCAATTCCTGGCATATAAAACCAACGGCTAGAATCAACAGGTCCGACAGTGACCAGATGGTACAGTACATACAACCATTGCTCTCCATGAAACGTCGCAGCATGGCCGCTCCAGCATCGTCAGGGCAAGAATCTCCAGAAAATCCTAGGAATGCTTGATTCAATGCTCCAAACCCATCTCGACCTGTCATTCTCGACAAAAAGTAAAAATCCCGAAGGGAAAGATCATCACGCAGTTGATCTATTTCTTTTTCCGGAGGGAGGAACCTGGTCGGTGGCAAGACACTGAGGTAGATCTTCGGGTGATCCCGGTACAATTTCGGGAGTACGCACCCACTGAATGGAGATTTTGCTTTTGAGGATATAAGAGCACCGTCAAGCAGGCTGAAGGATTACATTGTAATATCGCTTGTGTGCAGTAATGAATATCTAAGTTAACATTCTGCCTGTCAGGTAGCGACAAGGTTCGAAATCCTCCTGTGGTGAGGCGGGCTCTCCGCGAGGCCGGACCGACGGAGGGCGGCACCGGAGTCCCCGTCGGTCGCGAGTCACGACGGGTCTGGACCCGCGTCACGTGGACAGGTTCGCACTCCCGATGCGGCCTAGACCCGGGCGCCAGGGGAGACTTGCCCACCGGGGCACGTGGTGGCTCCAACATGATTGGCTGCTGAAAGGAAACCTCTGGCATCGGAAGTGCCTAATCCGGCAGGAAAAAACCTTCGGAGATTTTTCTGCCGGCAGAATCAAGGCGGAGATAAGACAACTCATCCATCCCACGTCGATATCAAGACAGGTCTCTCCACGTCGAGCCGCAGCGGTCGTATGATATGAGAGCAACATCGGGCATGGCTGATACCACCCCGTAACCTAGTGACTCACGCGCACATTCTTCCTCTACATATCTGGGAGGATTTGAGTAGATATCTTATCGATGTGCAGAATGGAAGTTGCTTTATTTAAAGTGTTAGGCGGTGTCATGGTGGAACGGCTAGACCCGCGGTGCGAAAAGGGGCTGTGGTCACATGGCCTCTCAAACTGCTCGCCACCGGCATGTCCCATGGGATCCAGCGATGGAGTCCCAGGCCGACGATCGCATTGAAAATGCCAAAAATATTCAATTTTGCTGGACAGTTCCCTATAGCCCTCCGTACTGCTAGATTGTCTCAAATAATCAGGTTGCCCACCCATTTGGGGCTGCTGAGTGCGAAATGTCTGTCAACGGCATGGTGGTGCGACTCTCTTCCTCGGACTCGGGATACGAAGCTTCTTACTAGTACCTATTTTGGCTTACCTATTTTTGGCGTTAATACCTAATCAACCTCCCTTTGGGCAGAACCTTCTCGATAGATGCTACGTGGTGCCAGTCGAGCTAGGTTGGGCATCCGAGAAGCTGTCAAATTGAGTCTCGGCTCTCAACCTTGGTAGGTACTTCTAATGTCCCTAAGCATGACAGTGCCCCGGTGTTCCCAGGCGACGAAGCGTAATTTCTTCTGATCACACCGCAGAGAAAAGATACATAACTCCAGATGCGTAACTTCTGCGCGATATGCGGGGTACACGTTCGCTCCCTTTCTGCTGAGCCCGAACCTGGCCTGCCAGTTGAGGACCTGGAATGGCATCAGGAAATTCGAGCTGGTTGGTTCCATTCGCCCGTTCTCTGCACGATTTCATGCTCACTTTTGCTATCATTGCCCAGTACGACATGTAAATTCAAGTAATACTACAACTCTGACCGGTGTTGGATATCTTAATGTGTCTGAAATAATTATTGCGCCACCAGACCCGGAACACTCTTATCGAGATGATGGTGTATCATTGGAATCATATGTGCCATTCTATGATTCCGAAATCGATGCCTGGACTTTTCTGTTCCATGCAGCATGCTGGGAGGTTCTGCGCGAAAGGATATCCAATGATCCTTCCGATACGAGCCGTCTTGCCGCATTATTCTACAGTACTCTGCACTGTACCGCCCTGAATGAGTACAACTACCTTCGACCGGGTCATGATTTCGGAGGAGTAGCAAAATTTCAGAGACCCTATGGCAATCCCTTGCAAGAGATGATCAATGCAGGGCTCTCTGCTTTTGCAGCCGAACCTTTGAAATTCGCCGCTGTGGATGATATTCTCCATTGTCTGGAGTCTACCGCTGATATTACTGTTGAGGAGGCTACATCCCGTATCGTTGTCGCGAAGACGACTGCTGCTGCTGACATTTTCAGCAAGCTGCCTGTTGAAGTTGTCCATCTGTTGCTGTCATGGCTGCCTTCCCACGATATCCTGAACCTCCGCTTGGCCTCCAAGTCAGTCGCTTCCGTATCCCGTGCAGACTCTCTACCGCAGTCCTTCTGGCGGAGTCGCTTCGCGCCCGACTTTGAGCTTGGTTTCTCCCTACCTACAGATGTAGGCGGACATCCAGATTGGCGAGATCTGTACTTCAGAATCAGGCGTAGTCTGCAAACTCCGCACGGATCCGCGCGCCTGAGGAATCGGAAGAGGGTATGGGAAATAATAGGCAAAAACGCTGCCTTGCTTTCCCTCCACCTACGTGGCACTCAGTTGCACGGCGTACCGATTTCTTGGGATGACTTCTCGGGGTCTAAATGCGGGGAGAAGCCGTCGGGGAAGCCCCGGTCAGGCAAGATTATCGCCACAGAGTCGATAACCAGAGACTCCGAGACATTACGCTTTGGAAGCCGAGAAATCTCTGTCAGGCGTCTCCTGTTACAGCCTGGGCAACAGACTATATGCGCAGTTGGTGTTTCCACGGTCACCTTCAACTCGCGGATCTTTGTCTCAGGCCTCCGCGTGTTCTTTCGGGACAGCGTCACTGGCGTACATGGCAGTCATTCCCTAGGTTATGTGGCGCCGAACTCAGAACACCTCTTGGAGATTGCTGCGGAGGAGAGTTTTGCTGGGCTTGAGCTGGCGACTTCTGTCGATGGTATTGTTGGGGTGAGAGTCATTCTGGAGGCTGGTCCTCGCAGATACTCCTCTCCGTGGGTAGGGAATATTGGAAAAGGCGAACCGGATATTGCATTTGGACAGTTACTATGTTCTAGAAGTGAGATTCATTCTTTCGACTTCGCGGCTAGTTTTGACGTGAGTGACACTCTTGCTATCTGTGGGGCTTGTCTAACTAACTATTCGTCAAGGCCTTCAAGATGATTGCGCTGGCAGTGATTGATATAGAGTATTGCGACACTAATGAGGGCGCCTTAAACGGTCCAGAAAAGGTTGGCCCGCCGGGTCTGGTTCCGCAGCCCATCTGGACACCATGTTACCCGGAGAAGGCCACCCTCATCCCAGCCCCTCAGAATCCAAAATATCAGGCCTTCAATCCAATCCTCAATATCAATTTTGGAGGGGTCAACGGGGAAAATTTGCAAAAGTTGACACGAATAGTGGCACATATGGGAGAGAAGACGGCCCCTTTTGTGGGCATCGTGTTCGAATTCGATGGTCAGCCTTCTAGGCTATATGGAAGACAAGGTCGCACTGAGGTTTCTTTTTTCATCGACGGTGCCAGAGGTGAGAGAATATCAGCGGTTACATATGAGCAAGCCTCAACTTCCATCGGAATCTGGTCTCTTGAGGTCTGTCAATCCCATACCCTTGAACCAGACGGTTACTGGAAAAGCTGACATGACGGCTTTAGATTCATACCAACTTTGGAAGACGTGCTACATTCATACCGGACGAGCTTCGAACAGAACGTCCTGGTGAACCATTCCCTGGGCCACCGTTTCCATTTTTTGATGCAGAATATCACGATGAAGTAAACTACAGCAAAAAGACACTGAGAGCTCCCGAAGGCCAGGTAATAACCGGATTTACATCAATATTAGAGGTTTGTACAACCTTCTCTGTTACAGTGTGCATAATCTTTCTCACATTTTTTATATCTCCAGGCAAGTAGTGGCACTTTCCAGACCTTTGGTCTGCAATGTAGCTGTGTGCCGGACTCCGATACGCCCATGGCCTGTGGTCAAACCATCATTTGTGACGCTGCTCCGAGGGCCGCCGAGCTATGTTCATCAGTGGGTTGTCACCTCATCGGTGGATCGGGTTCGGGATGCACGGCCTACACACATGCTTCTCTGAATGGTATCCAGCGAATCCGCTTCTCACGCGGATCTCCAGGACGCCCTCGACAAGCAAATGAGATATCTGGACTGTGGTTGGACTACTTCGAATCCAGATCTCCAGCGATCGTAGGCCAGTGGCTTTCCGAGGCGGACTCGATGAGCTTTGAGCCTGATGAGAAGGTCATCGAAATGTCCATATGGATATCCAAACTCGACTACTATTTCAACGAAAGGTTCCACAGAGGACGGGTTATTGGAATTTCTGTTTTAACTTCCCGGATGCAACGAAAGACCGTTAAGAGCGTGGACTCTGTCTCCATGGACGATTGCATGGAGTTGAAGTTCCGAGCAAACAAACTCGAGAAGCTGGTACGTTAATAATTATCCCTTTTCTCCCGGAACACTATGACTGACCCGATGATTTCTGTCGTGGTAGGCTTCTCTTGTTTGGGCATTCAATGCTCTCTGGGACCATCCTCGGGTCCTCTCGCTGCCGAATACAGACTCGGATCGCATTCGCCTTTGGGATCCAAGGTCTTACTACTCCAAGTTTCCGTGGATGGCTCCAGAGAAGATCCTCAGGGAGGATGCCTGCTTTAATAATAAGGAAGAACCTGACCGGATCGTCGCTGTCGCGGCCTATCGAACTCTTCTCTACGGGGTTAAGTACATCACAGGCCTCGTCTTCACCTACATGTCAGGCGCCACTCGCACCGTCGGCTACACGCATGGTGAGCCCAGCCGTGAAGTGTTCCTGGGGGACAATGAGCGGATTGCTTGCCTCGAGTTGCTCTCGGGTCCTCGTGGTCTCTTCGAAATCACAGTATGTGCCTTTGAGGTCCCAGTTACTAAGTTTTAGACACACACTTACATTGCTATTCAGCTTCATTGCGAGAGCCTAGATGACGAACACACGCGCAGTGAACCTCGTAAACTTGTTGGCGAACCTATCGCAATTCCAGATTCACCGACCCTCTATCATGACTGGATATATCTCTCCGCCTCTCGATACAAAGAAGATTCCATCGATAATAATAAAGGCAGTTGCCGGGGTTTAGAATCACCGAAGTATCCGCTGAGCAATGATAAGGCAGTCGGATTGTGGGGCTTCAATGTAGCGGAAGGCAATCTGATCCTCGGTGCCATCTACGCGGAAAAGGCTTGAAGAGGATTCGGTAACTTCCGACCACTGCGCAACTGAGTGACAGTTGCGACATGTGCTCGTGCCAACCGATGCCATCGGCGTTTGGGTGTCTCAGGATCGCTGTGACGCTTTTTGTCCAGCACACCACATTATATATACTTGGCGCTGGTGGCGTGATCTGGTTTGTTATTGTACTGTGTGTAGAGTTCTGTATATACTATACTACGCTGTGAAAAGTATATAGGATGGGATTGACAGAGCAGTAAGTACTGCTTTGCGGTTTCAGCCCGCTGAAACCGAATCATGTTGATAGGTATATATTAGTAGTAATTAATAGCTGCTTGCATGATGTATTGTTGCAAGTAGTAACGATGGAGTGGACCTATGTATTCTTTTCTATGTGTTTCCAACAGCAAGCCGTACTTGGATAGTTTTCCATGCGGCATCTCTCTTTTAGATTCAGTCAATTTCCTCTTTTCCCACTTGGTATCTGGTCATCGAGTGTTGCTGTCTTCAATGTATAGTATGTACACGCATTGCGGCTTCTATAATGGACAAAGAGGATCTCCTTAGTGATTAAAGTGGTATGAGATTACCGATGGCTAAGATGACGGCACTTTGTCAGGCCCCGAAGACTTTTTTTTTTTACGACGGATTCATTGTAAGCCCTATCAACTCCAAAGAATGTTAGATCAAGGCAAAAGTGGCGCCTTCGGATGAAGGACGGACCCTTCTAAGTAAAACAAAGACAATGTGGTATTTGTCTTAAAGATCATTGCTTCTACGACATCTTGAGATCTAGTTCTCTTTGTAAGCTACATCCACAGTGAAATAACTAAGGGATACATCCCTCAAAGGACCCCTATAGCAGTACCGTAATTAGGCACTTTATGTACCTAGCCATCGTCATGCCGACAGAGTTGTCGGCCGCCACCATGACTCATGGATCTCCATACTCACCGCGAGTTCTACGGGCATAATGGTTGGCGCTTTGTTCCCACATCTTTGAACTGACCTTGAATCTCAGTCTCATTATTGAATATCACCCTAGCATTGCCTTTGTCTGTAGGCATAGAGTGGCCGCTTCCTACCAGCATGTATTAACTGCTGCGCACCGTTCATTGGCCAGTCGCCTCGGAACCTGTCGGACAATCACTTCAAAACTATGTGCTCGCTTTCACGGTCGCTGGGGAGTAACGTTTGTTTGCGTACGTGAAGTGTGTACGTGAAGTGTGCGGGGATTCGAATCAGTCCTTCCTCCCAGGGAGTCTATAAAAGGGTCATCGATCCCCCCAGTGAACCCAGTCTTCTTTCCTTCCCTCATCACACTTCCACTCGTTACAATCATCTCCCTTATATATTTCTTACACTTCGACAGGCCTTGAGCATCTGGCTCGAGGCCTGAATATTTATATACCATCATCCGGCTGGAAGGTACAATCAGCTGCCCGTGGTCCGGAAAATTTTTTTCATTATACCTTCTTTTGTTTTCTTCTTCCTTAAAGGATTGTCTTTTTTTTCTAATTTCTTTTTTCTCTTCCAATTTCGATTTCCTCGGTACTACATATATTCGTGGTCAACAACGACAACCTCGGCAGGGCCCGGAACGACTGAAATCCAGCGGCCCTCTTTTTTTTTTTTTTTTTTTTTTTTTTTTTTTTTTTTTTTTTTTTTTTTTTTTTTTTTCTCCTTTATACAAAGCAGTCATCCTCCAGGGTTCCTGGCTCATCGAAAAGAGAGACAAACAGCTCATTACTCTGGACAACCAAATCCAGAGCCTGCAGCTGCTGGTCATCCGTCGTGACGAACGGTAGCAAGCAGAGCTGCAGGCACAAGAGCTGAGCGAGAGTCAGGCTCCCAAGAAAAAGCAGATTACTTGGCAAAGGACCTTGCCAAAGAGGCCTTTATCAAGTCTGTGGGGGATGTCTGCTAATATATATATAAAAGACTTGTGCGGTGGACAGCGCTGCCCAGTCCGGTTCGAGCCCAAAGATCGGTCGGACATCAATCCGTGAGTCCATTAGTGGCTTAACTTTGGACAAGGACTTACGACAAGAACTCGTTCGGATCAAGTCCTTGGATGTCCAGACTTGCTTGATCAAGTGGGCCAACAGGAGCACCTATCCGGGATCTTTGGTGGACGCCACCACAAGGGACTCCTTGTTCAGCTGTCAGAGGCAATTCAAAAACAGATTCCGGGACGATTTGCTCATCCTGGGTGTGTTTTGAATACAATTCAAATGCTATCTGGCTGCTGTCAACTTGGAGTGCAACTATCATATTACCCGTTATTTGGTGGAATCATCGAAGGTTCCGGATTAGCCGTTGAGATATTATTATATCTCGATCGAAGCAAGGGCGATGCTGTTACACCGCACTTACTTTCTCCAAACAGGGCGGGCCCTGTAAGGATTAGATTATTGTGCCGTCTGTGATGGTCCAAAGGTCTTTAATGTCCAGCCAAAGTGCGTCATGTGCAACCAGGCCATCAAGACTCGAATGAAAACCAAACCCATTGTGCTCAGCGAACATTATGGAGAAAAGGCAGCAGATAACGCTGAATGGTGTTTTAATGTCGAGACAGGAAGCAGCGGAACAAGGGAGACGGACAAAGAGGAATCAGGATATCAGGGGGCCCAGGAGAACAGAGAACCCCCGATACGGGTAGCTCAGATCTATATAGTGGTCCGGCGAATATATATATCAACGTTTATGTTTTCTTACACCTGCCTTTCACCTACTCAAGGAGTGTTTCCATTCATCGATTATATATTATTCCAAGTGACGGACTTTGGCATATCTCGGTCGACTTGCCTGGGGCTTGAAATTACCAAGCACTGGCCTCTTGCTCTTATATACTTATTACTCTGATAATGGACGACAGATAGACCGTCCTCCAACCTCATGTGGTTGTGGGGTCTGCGGGCCATCATATATAAAGACCCGGGGAAGCCACGATCTGAGGCCGCAGAGAGAGCTGGTCCTTAGACAGGATTCGAGGCGTGATAGGAGACGCCTCGATTATGTATAACAATGGTTGGGCCATGATCAGCAAGCTCGATATATATTGTCTTTCCGTCGTCTATATAAAAACAACGAGCAACTGGCACGACAAAAAGTGCTATGAAGGGCCCGCGAACAGACAGAAAAGGACAGAATCACATACTTAAGCAATGATCCCCCATACTGGTCAAGGTTCCATTTCCACAACATCAAGACTTTTTTCTTTGGCTCCTTTATATGTCATTTTCAGCCTTATATACTTTCGAGGTACTCTTTTCCCAACTTTACTTTCAATCCGCAAAGAAGAGAGCAGCCAAGGCTGCGTATCGCCTCTCTACGGAATTATATATTTCTTCGACACCCCATTATTTTGAAAATGACCACCTACAGGCCATGGAGCATCAATAATGCCAAGTCTATGAAACAGCTTGCCAAAATCATCGTTGCTGTTACTCTTCTAGCAAGCCGCAAGGCACGAAGAGCTGTCAGCCTGACGGCTAACATCTACCTGCAGTTGGTAATGCCAATAACTGCAATCATGGTGTCTCCTGGCTGCAAAATGCCACATCAGCATTGCAGCCTAAGTTTAAAAGTTGGAATAAAATTGCCTGATTTCAATATGTCTTTGAGATCCCATTATCTGGTTCAGCTATTGAGCTTTTCTTGTCTCTTCCCCTTTTGAACTTTGTTGTACTGTACAACATCTCGCGTTTCTTCTTCAATGCAGCTTTTATGCCAAGGGAGCGAAGGCTAAAAAAAGGTACTTGTTTTATGCATCTTCTATTTCTTTGATTTACTGCGGAGCCATGGTCCATGCCCCCTGCCTCGTGGAACTCCTTCCACGACTTCTGACCAACGGTCCGGTACGCTCATTCGGCTCCTCGACTGTCGGACACATTGGTCGCTGCCGGATACTGGCATATTTTGGCCTTTCTTTCATATATACGTGTCTCCCATCCTGGTTCAACAGTGGATTGTTGCAATTTACCTATATACACACGATTCGCGGGCCAGCCATTTTTCGGCCCGGCACGGTGCTGTTTGCTACAGTAAATCCCTGCCTGGACTGCAGATTGTGGTTATTTTGCGACAAGAGTGCAAAGAGATATGCGCCAGCACCGAATATATACACTATATGTCTCATACTCTGTTCCGAAGCCGTCCCCATTTCAGGAAACACTTCACGAGGAAGTACAAATATGAATGCGGAAGGAATCTGTTTTTCATGCATATTGACAGAAACTGTCCGAGTCTTACAGGGCTGATGGCGTCGAGTACGAATGTCTCTATAATTGGGAAGGGTGCATTTGCCGGGTTTCGCATATTGGCACGCCTTTTTGTCATGGTTATCGAATCGCCAATCCACAAATCTGTTATAATTCCCTCTCTGCTCTCCAGGGCCCTGCTCAACCAGAGGCTCAATGTGGCTTTTGGCATCAACAATGTCTTCACCAGGCAGATGACGCATATGTCAAGCATTTTGTCGGCGAAGCACGCTCCATTATCAATCTCACATCGAATGAATGGAACGGTATCTCTGGAGTTGCTCGATACGCGCTTCGATCAGGGGGCTGTCAACCGACAGCATGGAAAGAAGGCCAGAGCTTAGTTCGTTTGGTGATACACTTTTTTGCTAGAAGAATCATCATCCTGGAGCTTCTCTTCTCCTTGGCAGCAGGTTCTAGCGCCCCTGCACCAGTGAAATACTAGCGCCGCATAGATACCCCCTCGTTTGATATTATAATCTACTATCGGAATATATTTGAGCCTTGTTTCTGAGCGGAAAGAAAGGAATATTTTTTTCAATGACTGTACTTGTATATAGCGATTACCTGTTCCTGGCTCTTATTCTCTATTTTTGACCACCATCGGTTGTGAGATGTTTCGCCAACCGACTTTGGAACGTCGTAGGGAAAAGGTCCTCAATTTGAGATGAATTTCTTCAAATTCCTTTACATTCTATACAACAAGATTTAGCTCTTAAAAATACTTTTAGTATTCATTATTGATTTTAGTTATCTGAAGCATGAATACTCATTATATAGTACTGTGCCTATAATAGCTATACCTTCATCTGATATTTCTTTCCTCCCTCGCGAGTTCCAAAACCTAATTCTTGGAGGTCATCCACTTCCTACATATTAGCGCTGGCGATTCAAATAATGCAGAGCTGGGTTCTTGAATAGATTACTCTATCGAGAGATAAACTAGTTCCGATTCTTCCATTCTTCTATTCTGACTACTGTCAGCCGTGAGATATATCCCAACATTGGAACTGATGAAGGATGAGGAGTCCGCATGAATTTTTCTCGGCTTCGGAATTGTGGGCACCCAGTTGTCGATGCGGTTTTTAATCCATTTACCCAATTTAAGATTGATCCATAGACTTTCTCTACTACCTACATAATAAAAGGCTTATCTTTGCCAATGACTAAAAGACTTGTTCTAATTACGGTCGACGATGAGAAATTGTTTTTTTCGCAACTGCAGGACGAGGAACTTCGAGATTGATTTCTCGAGTTTATATATTATCTTCACAACAGAGCATTCATCTGTCTTAGGGGAGAGGTTGAACTACCTTATAGACAATCTGCAAATGTCCCAAGCGCTCCTCGATTTCTTATTACTCCCTATCCAAGTATTTATTACCGGTGCCTTGTCTGTGACCAGCCATGCTTTATTCCCTGCTCTCATGATATCTGCTTTATTAATAGATAATCTAGGTCGCTAACATAACCCCAATTATTTGTTGGATTATAGATATATGAACGGGAGAGGCAGTTTTCTTCCGGAATCTTAACTCCTCTTTTCAGAATTAAAGAGATATATCTGTATATCACGTAACCAGTCTGATTTTCCCTCGTAAACCACAACTACCGGAAATAACATCCAGTTTCTGCTATATTTTTCCTTGTTTCTTGTCTTTATTCGAGTGCAGGGCCAATCGGTTTAAGGAGAAACTCCTGGGTATCCCAGCCTATCGAGGTCAGGGCATGCAAAACCTTGGCAGAATGTTGGCAGCTGGGAGCAGCGAAGATTCCAATCTTCAAGGAGGATGACCGTTGCCAACTTTGCAACTGCCGGGAACACCGCCGCTGAGGACTGCACGACCGCCGAGACTTCATCTGAGATTCTCATTACCCAGAAAATGAAACCACAAAAGGGGATAGCTTCAGAGGCAAAGAAACAGGAAAAAGAAGAAGAAGAAGAAGAAGGCCTGAACTGAGGCGAATGAGACGATAATCTTAGATTTTGGGAAAAGTGATTCAGGAGACCGCCTGCCGGTTACTCCACTGATGCCGGAGATAAAAAGGTTTTTAGTCGTGCACTTCGCAAATTCTGCGCTGAAAGGGGGTCTGTATTTTCCATGTCATTACATATTGTTCCTAAAGTTATACTGACTGGGTTTATCTAGCGTAACGCCCGACTCTAGGCCTGTCGCAGGGAACAGGCTGGCAGAACTCTACAACCTCCTGAAGTATGCGCCGCGGGGGGATATGTCTCACTCTCTTGCCCTAGAAGCTGGCACGCAGCTGGTGAGATCTCTGCGTTCACCTGGCGGGATCTCGACTGAGTTCGAGTTCGCTCCTAGCTTAGACCAAAGAGACGAGACAGAATACTGCGGTCTGACAAATTCATTTTTTTTCCTCGCTCATATAATTGTCAGTATAGTCTTTTCTTTTCTACTTCGATAGTTTAAAAGGTTCTTAACGAAGAATATAAAAGTTGTTTGCAGGCTACTACGCGCGAAGGCGTTCGAATGACTCTGGAAGCGACAGGACAATATGACGATGCCTGAAGTTGACTATATAGATAATGCCTAAAGTACCGAATGGTACCGAGAAGGACACGAAACTGTCAAGAAAATATGGCCCTCCTTCTCCGTCTAAATACCCCTCCATATTCAACAGCTTCAAAAATTTATACGTCTTTATTTGATCACCCACGGCTATATGTGGTGTCGACTGAGACACAGAGACCGGGAAATCAGATGAACAAGAAACCAAATATTATATTTATGAAGAGACCGAGTCAGATCCTGACGCCTCGCATATATATTCGCTCCTGCAGTGCGCGGCACGGGACACTTTCGAGGCGTTCAAGTGCTGCATAAACAACCCGCACGTGAGTATCCTTCTCCTGCTCCGGTTTTCTTTTTCCCTCTGTCTTTGTTGAATTACATGTCTTGTGTGCTGTGTTGTGTTCGAGGGGAGCCAACGTCTATGCAACATAAGATTCGGATCAGCAGTCATCTGTATGTAGATGTGTGCTAACAGCGGGGTGTAAAAATACAGATGCGGGCGCCCCGACTCCTCGTCTCCATGAACGCAAGCAGGATGATGCCGTATACCCTCCAGCGCCAGCGTAAATCATTCGGAGTCACCTGATTCAACACTTCGCAATCTACGCAAGCCGCAGCCAAGGGAGAATAAAACCGCATGTCGTATCACGCGTCAAAGTATTCAGATGTTAAGGATGCTCCAGGATACCGGGTTTTCATGTCTCTCCCCAAAAGACGTGAACGTCAGGGATTTGGCTCTAGTGATATTATAACAAGGAAGCTAGCCCTCCCGTCATGGGTAACTTGCGGCATGGTTATCAATGAATGAAAATCGACATATCTCTCAAAGATGTTCCTGTCTAACCAGATTTATCCGATTGCGCAATTTACTAATGTGCTTAGGAATATGTTGGAAGAGAAAAAGTTTCGAGGGCAGAGGGGTCGACATTTAGAATGCATTCTTCCAATCCTCAGAAGGCAGCTCACATCATTTGGATACAAAATCTGCATCTGGAAAAGTCTTGTTGAAATATTCTATTTTTGCACAGCCGTCCGTCGACTGGCACATGCGTTTAGCCTATTGCTATTACTCTTCTTCCATTTTAGAGAGTATTTTCCAGTCTGGGACTATGCATGCTTTACCTACTGTCTAAACAGCAGGATTTAGTCATCTAGAACTAAATACAGGCAAAGTTGAATTTGCAATGAAACTGTCTTGACATTTAATTGCTTCCAATGAGAAGTCCTATAAAGTTGGACATTTATTAAACCTTAGCAACAGTGATAAAAGGCAAAAACTAAATCGGTCTGAATGTAAAAGCCACTTCGTAGTGGCTATGTTTGGTCTTTTTTTTTAGAAATTCAATGAATTCCTGCTATCAGCCTGGAGTCATAGTCGTATTTGCAATCAAGGTTCTTACATACCCCAATTCTCAACCAGACGTAGAAGAATAATATAATAATATCTTAGAAGGTTTATCAAAACTTTTGGCGACATTCGAGGTTTGGGCGGAAGTGTGACCTCTCTTCGGACCTCTTTTCACAAGGTGCGGTCACATACATTGTCACCAGCTCGCTGGCCTCTGAAAAGCACAAAATGCAGACTCTCTGTGGTCCCTGCAATATCGATTGGCGGTAGCTGTCAACTGACGGTTTACTCTCTCTACAGTCTCTATCTCCTTGGAGAGGTAGTCATTTTCAACCTCGAGGCCTGGAAGCCAGCAAAATCGTGCCTGCTCGTAGAACGATGGTGACTACATGACCGATTCCCATTGATTCCCGGTGGGATATCATGCCTCTAACAGATCTTACATCAACTAACACTAGTTAACAGTCTAGAGTTGAAGTCGGGACCCTTCTCTAAACTTATTGGCAGATGCAATTCTTCGCATGTTCCCCATGTCTACAGGACAAGACCGACAATTATCACGTCGATCACGTCAAGAAACTAAGCATCCATTAGAGCCTGGAAGCTGTGCTATATATATTTCTCATGGATTATCCTAGTGGTCTGAACTGGTTTTCTCCTGCCACACCTGGAACATAAACGGAAGAAGAAGATTTCTACATCGAATTTCGTACTAGTACGTTTCGTGAGACATTTCCAGTTAAAAGGCAGCTGTACAGTATGTACCCACCAATTAAGGCCAGAAACTACCTGCGTAAACTATTGACCCAAAGAAGAAAGAATGCCTCGGAGTGAACCTTGTGTTGTTCGCTGGCCGACAGCAGCGGGTTACCTTGGCAAGTTGATGCGCCAATTGCAGGTAGAAGAAAAAAATATCGAGAGGATACCGATGTTCTCTACATATATATACATACAATGTCGATAGGAAATCTCCCGGAACCTGCAAAAGGTCAAGCCCACAACAACAGGCGGCTGCAACACTGCAGCGCAAATAATAATGCGCTCTGCAGACTCTGCTGTGCTCTGTTCTGTGCTCGTATGCTATTTCTTGCATTGCATTCTGTTGCATCACAGTACAGTACAACTCCGTTGCGCTGCCAAGATAGGATACATTGATAATAATAATAATAATAATAATAATAATAATAATAATAATAATAATAATAATAATAATACAATATATTTTTACAGTAAATGATAAATGTCTGTATGGATAGGTAATGACCTGTACTGTAGTAGTACTGTAGCTGTGATAAGTACCCTGGGTATCTATCCTATCCTATCCCATGCTAGGAATGATGCAAGTACTAACGTCGATAAAAGGCGGGGAAAAAAAAAGGCGGAAAAAAATAAAAGAGGGCCCTGACCCGCATGCCATGTGCATGTTATTATAACTATTGAAAAAGGAAAAAAAGAAAAGAGGGGAAAAAAATTGATCATTATTCAATCATCTCATCTCCATGCGGCTGTTGCGGCGGCTGGTGCTGCTGCTGCTCCCTGTCCATGTCCATGGCCATGTCCGTGTCCGTGTCCATCGCAGTCGGTTCCTCCTGCTCGTGCTCCTGTACGGCGGAGACATTATTATTAGTGTTGTTGTTGTTGTTGTTGTTGGTATCGTTGTTGTTCACCTCTCCCTGAGCCTCGTCGTGATTAGGATTATTGCTATCGGCTCCCTGAGCCTTGTGACCCTCATCACCCTCCTCGCCGGTTTCCTCCGGGACCTCCTCCCAGATCTTCACGGTCCGGTCCAGGCTGCAGCTGACCATGAACCGCTTGCCGCCGACCGAGCAGGTGTCGACGCCCAGGACGACGTCGGAGTGCGCCTCGATGCGCTGCAGGATCTTCTTGGAGACGACGTCCCAGCAGAGCAGGGCGCCGTCCTCGCTGCCGCTGACGGCGAAGGCCTCGGGCTTGGCGCCGGGCGCGCCGTAGACGCCGAAGCCGCCGGCGAGGCTGTACTTGCGGTTGACGTGGCCCTGGTAGGTCTTGATGCAGCGGCCCTCGACGTAGTTCCACAGGCGCACGCAGTCGTCGAGGGTCCACGCGAGCACGAACTTGCCGTTGGGCGAGAAGCGCACGGCGGTCACGGGCGGGTTGTCCTCGTGGACGAGGGTGCGCAGGCACTGGCCCGTCATCGTGTCCCAGATGCGGATCAGGCCGTCGAGCGCGCACGAGACGATCAGCGTGCCGTCGTGGACGACGTCGATGCCCGCGACGGGGTCCGAGTGCGCGGGCAGCGAGCGCATCACGCGCGCGGAGCGCACGTCCCAGAGGAAGACGGCCTCGTCGTACGAGCCGCTGACGAGCATGTTGCCCTTGGGCGAGAAGGCGATGGCGTAGACGTAGTTGTGGTGGCCGACGAAGGGGACGGGGTGTGCTTTTCCCTGCAACGGATCAGTATGCGGACGATCCAGCGGCGAGCGGAGGACATACGGTCAAGACGTTCCACAGGCGGATGGACTTGTCGTCGGAGCCCGAGGCGATGGTCTCGCCGTCCGGGCTCCAGGCCACGGTCGAGATGCCTGCCAGGTGGCCCTCGAAGGTATGGATGAGCTTGCCGGTGAGCGTGTCCCAGACCTTGACCGCGCAGTCGGCACCTATTCCGTATCAGAACCAAAATTCCAGAAATTGAAATTGAATTGCAATCCTCACCTCCACTGGCGATCATCCTCCCGTCCGGCGAGAACTTGACCTGCGACACGCCGCGCAGATGCCCCTTCAGTACAGACCGCAGCTTGTAGTTCAAGCGCTCCGGCTTCGGCGGCGGAGGGGGAGGTTGAGGCGTTGGCGTCCGTTCCGAACGGTCTGGATCTGGCGCGCTGCCGTTCTCTCTGGGCTTCTCGTCGACCTCCTGCACCTGCTGTACCTCCTGCGGTTGTACCTCTTGCTGCTGTACCTGCTCCTCCGGCCGCTGTACCTCCTGCTGCTGCTGCGTGTCTTGCACCTCCTCCTCCGCGTGGCGGCTGCTGTCGTCATTACTCCTGTCGTGATTGTCGGCATCAACATTCGCGTCCTCCACCTCTTCCTGCTCTTCCTGCTCTTCTCCCTCCCCCTCCCCGTCTGCCTCGTCCGCTTCCGCTTCCTCTTCCTCGTCGTCGTCGTCCTCCTCAGCCTGCCCGTCGTAGGATCGCCGCGGGGACTGCTCCTTCGGGCTCTGGTCGGACACTGACCTCCCCCCGCTGCTCTCCTGCGAGGGCGCGCGTGCCGCGGCACGAGTAGTCGTAGGATTAGGCGTAGTGACCTTGGTACTCGTCCTCGGTTTCGGATTCGGATTGACGTTCCTCGCGCGCATGCTCTCGCGCCAGTAGGTGTCGGCGTCTACAGCCAGCTCGTCCGGGCTGCCCGAGTCACTGGGGCTGGGCGAGCGCGTGTACTTCCTGGTGGACGGCAGGGCCTTGTGCAGCGACCAGCTGACGCGGCGGCGGTCGGGCTCGTGGTCGGAGGCCGCGGCGAGCTCGTCGGACGACGAGGACGCGTCCACGTCCCGGGCGGGGGGTTTGCCGCTGGCGAGGCCATGGCCGGAGTCGAGGCGGCGGCGCTTGGGGGGGTGGTCGGCGTCGCCCATGCTGAGGATCAAGAGTTGAGGATGTTTCTTGCGAGCAGAAAGGGAAACGGGCATGTGAGGCCTTCCGCGGACGCGCGGGAGGCGGTAGCGAGGGCGGTGAGCGAGATCATCACCACTCTCCTCTCCGCTTCCTCCGTTGTCCGTTTTTCTGTTGTCCATCACGATGTCGGAGTGAAGGTGAGCTGTCTGTTCTAGTCTCTTTTTCTCTTCTGCCTGTCCTCGATCCTTGAGCATCGTCCACGACTCGAGCCATCCGTTACAACACAACCATGACCCACGACTCCCCGCCCTCCCGCATCCGCATCCTCACCCTCAACTGCTGGGGCCTCAAGTTCCTCTCCAAGCACCGCCACGAACGACTGTCTGAAATCGCCAACCAGCTCGCGGCCGCCGACGACCCGCCCGAGATCGTCGGGCTGCAGGAGTGCTGGACGCAGCAGGACTACCGCGCCATCCGCCGCCGCACCCGGCACATCCTGCCCTACGGCAAGTTCTACTTCAGCGGCATCTTCGGCGGCGGGCTGGCCATCCTGTCCAAGTGGCCCATCGAGGAGAGCAGCATGTACGCGTACCCGCTGAACGGGCGGCCCACGGCCTTCTTCCGGGGCGACTGGTACGTTGGGAAAGGGGTCGCGTGTGCGCGCATCCGTCTGGGGCCGCGGAACGAGGACATCGCCGAGGTCTTCTGCACGCATCTCCATGCCCCGTACGAAAAGGAGCCCAACGATTCCTACATCTGCCACCGCACCGCCCAGGCGTGGGAGATCGCCAAGCTGATGCGCGGCGCCGCCGAGAGGGGCCACCTCGTCATCGGCCTGGGCGACTTCAACATGCTGCCCTCGTCCTTCGCGCACAAGCTCATCACCGCGCACGCCCCCGTCCGCGACGTCTGGCAGGCCCTGCATCCGGACTCCTCGCTCGGAGCGGCCGTCGACGCCGCGGAGCGCGCGCGCAACCGCCCCGTCCCCACGGCCGAGTTCAATCTCGTCGAAAACGGCGCGACGTGCGACGGCGCGTTCAACACGTGGCGCTGGCCCAAGGAGCAGCGCAGGCGCCTCGAGAGAGGCGAGGACGTGACGGTCGACCCGAACACGCCGGACCCCTACGCCAAGCGGCTCGACTACATCTTCGTCGGGGACGGGGGGTATCCGCCGTCGTTCCCGGCGCCCCGGTGGACGATCGAGTCGGCGCGGGTGTCGATGACACAGCGCCATCCGACGCTCAAGTGCTCGCTGAGCGACCACTTTGCCGTCGAGGCGGTCATCACCCGGTCCTCCGCCAGTCATATACCCTCTCCGCAAGCTCCTCCGTCGACCTCGGCAGAACAACAACCGGAACCCTCGATCCTCGACGCAGACCACACCCCGTACCCCATCGCCCACCGTCCCCCCTCACAGCAACACGCAACCACGACCCCAAACACGGGCCTCACCCCCGAAACCTACGACCACATCCTGGCCATGATCGCCAAATACGTCAGGCGCGAGCGCGCACAGCGCTTCTGGCGCCTCGCGCACTTCCTGCTCTCCGTGCTCGTCGCCGTCGGGTGCCTCGTCGGCGTGTGGTGGACGGGTCCAACCACCGTTGACGTCGTCGACGACAAGCACCGCTACCGGTACGGGCCCGCGTATGTCCCGTTCATCCTGACGCTGGTCAGCACGCTCGGTTTCGGCGCGGGCATCCTGGACGGGCTGATTGGGGGTCTGTTCGTGTCGAGCGAGCTGCGCGCGCTGAAGGAGCTCGAGTGGGAGGTGCGGAATGCGCGGCGGTTGGCGGTGCGGGCTGCGGGTGGTGATGGCAGTCTTGGCAAGGGTGATGGTGACGATGTCGTGGAGGATTGGGAGGAGGATGATGACGCGGATGGGAAGTAAGTAGAGGAGATGTAGAAGCCTATGCATGGTCTACACCTGATGCTTAGTGTATGTGTCTGGAGTCCGCATAGGTCGCCGTCGGGGTATATGCCTCTAGCGGGTCATAGTTGAAGGTGCATCTCTCTCGTAGATTCATGGATAGAAGAACAGGATAGGTACGTAAGTTACAGATACAGATAGTAATTTTAATTCTACACGGATATTAATGTCAACGATGGAATCAGAACTTCCCAGATCAAATGAGTGTTTTCATTCAGACAGAGCTAGGATAGACAGATCTCGCTATCAGACATGCATCCGGACCGCAGAGGACCCAGACATGGAATTCATCTTCGTGACTCCCTGACTTCCGCTCTTCTTCTTTCAACCGACGGCAAGACTACAACGTCTACTCAGCGCACTCGCGCTTGCGCTGGTCGATCACCCTGAGCGCCTCCTCGGCGGCCTTGACGCCGCTGAGCACCATGGCGCCAAAGGTCGGCCCCATGCGGTTGAAGCCGTCGATCTCCGACAGCTCCATGCCGCCGATGATCAAGCCCTTGACCACCTCGCGCGTGTTCTTGACGATCGCGTCCTCGGCCGCGTTCATGTCCAGCCCGCGCATGCCGCCCAGCTTCTCGATGCTGTTCATCGACACCAGGCGCTTGGCCGAGAAGGCGCCGAACGGGCCGTCGTGGCCCGTCGTGGAGATGACGAGCGGCGCGTTGATCGTGTTCGGGTCCATGCAGGACTGGTCGTCATGGTGCATGCTGACGAGCGTCCAGTTGGTCACGACACCGGCGATGCGCGTTTCGCCGTTCTCGCCCGGGCGGGTGATCAGGTCCTCCACGGAGGTCGCGTTGAAGAGCTTGACGTTGGGGAAGAGCAGCACCTTGGACAGCAGGGTCGAGGTGAAGAGCGCGGCGTGCTTGACGACGACGTAGTTGGGGTTGGCCGGGTCCTCCTCGTACGGGACGCCCAGGTCGTTCAGGAAATGCTCCGCGGGCCGGCGCATGACCATGGCGGAGAAGAGCTGGCCGCCGAGCCAGGCACCACCGCCTTCTCCAGTCAGTCAGAGTCGACAGAAATCTTGGGAGGATGTCCACCTACCAGGAGCGACATTGGCCTCGATGATGGCGATCTTCAGGTCCGGACGCGCCTTGGCCAGCACGTAGGCGGTGCTGAGACCGCAGGAGCCGGCGCCGATGATGACGACGTCGCTCTCGGCGTACTTGTCCAGGTCGTTGAAGTAGCGGCGGGTCATGGCGCGCGAGACCTGGCTCTCGCGGATCGGGGCGAACCTGAAGTCATCCCACTTGCCGGCGAACTGGTCCAGCAGCTTGGTCTGGGAGCCCTCCGGGGTGACGGGGACAACCAGCTTGCTCTTCAGGCCGGTGCTGACGGGGGCCGGGGCAGGCTCGTAGAGGGCAGCTGGGGGAGACATGGTGACTCAGACGGGGACTGTGTCCTGTTAGCATTCCAACAACAGGCAGGAGGCAGGGAAGAGGGAAGGCGCATGATCCTTTCGCTGGTATTATCCAGATCAAGTTATGACCGTATGATTTCAGCCCGGACCCAGAGCCGCTGGCAGACGGCATCTCTCCCTGAGGAGCGCCAGACGACCAGGAAGGTGGATGCCGCCATTGCGACCAGCGGATGGGAACGGACACCGGTTCATGCACACCCAGACTTTACCTGAGATACCTTGATCATTGCTGGATAAGGCCAGCCGCAGCGGGGCCATGGCTTCCATCTTCCACACAGCAGCGAGAAGAGGACCGGAGAGATTACATTGTGTGCGGGGGGTGTCCTGCGGAGTGGTCAGCATGGGGCATGGCAGAAGGGGGGGCATTGGTACTCTTGGAGCTTCCGTTCGACTGGCTCGATCGATGTCGACTTCTTCAGGCGAAGTACGGAGTAGCAAAAGTGGTGGGAGAAAAAAGAAAGAGAGGAGGGGCAGTGTGGGAAGTTTATAACCCCGCCGCGGCCGCTTTCGGACGCTCCAGACCCCGCCGCGGAGCCCCAACGGAGCAGAGCCATCCGAAAATCCCCGTTGACGACGCGGAAGCCTTTGCCGGTGAGCCCTCTCGAGTAACGGGCTCGCGGTGATGACGATGGCCTGAAGTCATCCATGATCCCGCAGCAGAACGCTCCCCCCTCAGGGCCGGCAGATCATACTCCTGCCAGGATTCCTCCTTGCGGAGAGAATGACAATCCAAGATTCATACGACACATGCACTGCAGTCTGCAGTATGCAAAGCAGCAAAATGACGAATTCTCATCCAAGCCCCGACACGAGTCATGAATGAAATTCTGGGGCATATAACTGTCTTCCCTTTTCGGACGGAATCACGATAAATAATACTATGTTGTCTTTTATTAAACCAATTCCGGGAACCCCTGGGAAACGATCCATGGATGGTGACTCTCGGAGAATTGAACCGAGGCCACTACCCACTTATATGACTGAGGTTTCTTTTCTTCGGGTGTAGCAAGTGCTGCTCTCGGGCCAATAATAATAACAAAAAGAAATAACATCGAATGTTGTTGATTCCTCCTAATTCATGTACATGTACATACATAGATGTACTCCGTGCGGCCGACAGTCAACTTCCATTATATTATTACATTCCTGCGTGTCTATCCAGATAGTAATAACCTTCACTGAAGATCCGGAAACACCAAGCAATGCTGTACAGTACCTTCTGAATGTAATGTCAAATGTCGATTGCCCTGGGACCAACCGATCTGATTGATTGATTGACTGATAAGACAAAAAAGATGTCCATTGTGAAGATTCTGAAGAAGCTGCCAAAGAAGGCCGGGGGGGGGGGGGGGGCGATTTACCTTGCTAGATGGAAAGGAATGGAATGGGCGCGAATAAATCCCTCTCTTGCCTTTTTTTCCATTTATTTGCTTGTGGAATCATTCTTGTCATTTTTGTTGTGGTCTTCGTGTTTGTAGCTCCTCTCCACGTAGCTAAGCCAAGACATGACATGCCATGCAAAACAAATCATAGCTTGTCTCCATCATCTCATAGCTGGAATCTTCAATGTATGTATATACAACATCACATCGTCTCAGTTCGTGATTACGGTAGCTCATTCACATCCTCGATATACCCTGCACACGCGTTCGAATTCAAGCACCCTCCACAATCTCCACCCCAACCTTGACCCCATAATCCTCCCTCGCCTTCTCACTCGCCGCATCCACCCGCTCCTCGGCCTTCACCCAATTCTTCTTCTTGCCCGCCTTCTCGACCCGCTCCGCGTCCTCCCGCAGCGACGAATCCCGCGCAAAAGCCATCGTGACGGTCGATTCACTGTTACTGTTAACCCGCACCTCGAGCAGCAGCTTGTCCTGCGTCCCCTTCTGCTTCTTCTTCGCGACCGTCTGCCAGCTTGTGCGCAGGCGGATCCGCCAGTTCTTCTCCTTTTCTTTTCCACTTTCGGAAGATGATGAGGGGGAGGAGGATTCAGGCACGACGCCCGCGGGGTACACGTCCCCGATCAGGGTGGCCACCCGCCCGAGGTACTGGCACCACCAGGCCTCGTCCGCGGAGACGAACTGGCGGAGACGCCGCTGGAAGCACTCCCCCGCGGGCGTGAGGTCGCCCGGCCAGCGCTCGGCAAGGACAAGCGCGATGAGGGCGCGGTCGAGATGGGCGAGACCGTGCGCGGACGCGAGGAGGCCCGTCGTCGTGCTGTAGAGGGCCGCCGCGGGCCGGGATTCGCGGTGCACGGGGGCGTGGGCGTAGAGGAGGTTCGCCAGAGCGGATATGAGGCGGGGGGTAAATGACGCTGGGGCTTTCAACGATGAGATGGAAGAAGGCCCGTCCGGAAGGGCGGAGCGGAGGAGATCGCCGATCGCCTTGGCGGAGGGTGGAGCGTACGGGGACGTAGCGACCAGAAGGGGGTCCTGCGCCCGTATCTCGGGGGGCAGTTGGTCGAACAGGAAGCCCTCGCGGACGCCGCCCTGGCAGAACTGGATGTCTTTGATGATGGGCAAAGCGTCCGCCAGGACGTTCACGAGGAACGCAACCGCGGGGACCTGCGCCGCCCGGCGCTTCGAGACGCGGAAGATCTTGATATCCTTCGTGTCGGACTTGGAAACGGTCTTCATCACCGCAGTGGTATCGTGGAAATCGGCCCTGCTGGCCTTGAACCCGTTGATCATGGGGATCGGGTACGGGTCAACCTTCGACTCGCTCATGAGCAGGTATCCCCAGCCCCGGAACCCTCCACCGGACAAGTAGAGATCGAACCCGCCCTGCTTCTCTGCCGCTTTCACCATGTCATCCGGAACCTCGAGCTCCTTGTACGCCTTGCGGAAATTGCTCTTCATCTCCTCCTTCAAGTCGTACTCCGCCTTCGGGCTCTTCTTCCTTGCCTCCTGCAACCGCCTCATCAGCGCAGCCGCGCCGTAGGGAAGGCTCACGGAGCCCTTGGGACTGGTGGTGACGACTCCGTCCTTCGCCCGCATCCACGTAATCTGCGTACTGCCCCCTCCAAGATCCATCACGAGCCCTTCAACGGACGCAAACCCGCTCGCGACGCCCAGCGCCCCGATCCGGCCCTCCTCCTCCTTGGAGACCACGCGGACCTCGAGCCCCGTCTTCTCCCTGATCCGGGCCAGGAACTCCTCCGCATTCGGCGCCGTCCTCGACGCCTCCGTCGCCAGGACGTGGATGTTCTCGCGCGGCACGCCAAAGTCCTGGCAGGTGAGCTTGAACCGGGCCAGCCGGGCGACGACGTCGTCGATGACGTTGGCGGGGATGGGGCCTCGTTCGCCGTGGTTGGCGCTGTTCGAATCTGCAAACTGCGCCTCGTAGAGCGAGATCCCTGCCCGGTCCTGGAAGACGGTGGGCATGATGCGGGCGGTCGGCGGGGAGAGATCGGTGATGGAGAACCGGATGCCATTGCTGGGCAGTTGTCAGCATGTATTTCCGAATAACCAGGCGTGCAGAGCATCCTTATTTGCAGTATGAATAAACTGGGTGTTGAATAACAGTTGCATAAGGTGTTTACCTTCCCATGTCCACGACGCCGTGGAGGTTCTGCTTCCCGCCCCTCACCGGCAGAGCCATTCCGACTCGAGAAAGATCAAGTAACAATGACAAATGAAATCCCAAAAGATCGGCCAACCCTTTTTTTTTCTCTAGAATACTGTGCTATCGAAATCACACACGACACATCTAAACGGGGCACCAGATAATGCTATTGAGTATCATGTCCGGCCCAGCCGGAACAAGAGGGGTTCTTCAACAAACTCCAAGATCCTTGAGACAGTAAGAAAGAGCTGGGACAAAAAGGCGATAACAAGTAAGATAGAGAGAAGAACACAAACCCCGAGTATCCCGGGATTCTGTAATCAAGAACCCGATCGTACGCTGCCCCGCCACCTGCTCGAACTTGAACTGCCCAGCAGGTTTTCAAGCCCGCTTGACGGAATGGCGGAGCAGTCCGTCCGCACGGTCCAAACCTTGAATGTCTGAACATAACTCCATCTGAGGTCCGACAGACGAGCCACCTACCGAAAAGGTGCCTGATTCGGGCGTGGCTACTAATATCAATGGAATGCCCTTCTCTCTGTTCCCCAGCAACGGACAAATACGGGACATACCTCTAGCAGAAGTGCCGGACACGCCACCAACTTCTACCTTCGGTCCTGGCCCCGTCCATGCGGGGAATTGGATTCCGCACGCCAAGACCCAAGTCCTGGACAAGCAATATGATAAAGGGAAACCCGGGATCATAAATCAATAATATGACTTTCCCAGCCAGGCACGGGGCCCTCGTCCTCTCATCGGCTCACTATTAGATCATCCATCTTCTTGGCGTTGATTCGACTCATCATTGACTAAATCATTGATACCAGGTGCCTAATCCAGCATTTGGACACTGCCTGGTGGTTCGGCGGATTCTAGCAAAGTGGTGTGCTCGACTCCTGATCCAGGCATGAAACGTGAACGTAGGTACCGACTTTCTACGGGATAAGCCAAGCGCTGAGGGTGATCTATGACATGTCCGCATTGAATAGATTCCATACCGTACCAACAAAAACAATTGCACCCAAAAACATATCATCCAAGCTGCGGCAGGCCTCTCAATTGAGGCCTTGACGCTCCAAACCAAGATCCGTTACACTCTACATCAGACGCTCATAGCCATCATCCACAAAAGTCGCCTACCATCAGTACAGGGTTATATATGCTCAGAGAACAAACCTGAAATCCGGTCCGTAGTTCTCCTCAGAAGTAACCACTCCTTCCTTCTCGCCGGCTTTGCGGGCCTCCCTCTCCGCCTTTGTGCCATACTTTTGATCCAGGCGTTTATTCTCCCAGGCAAGCAACGCTCGTAGACTGAGAGCAAGGAACGTCGTGAAGAACATAAAGGCTGCGCAGATAGCTTGGCCTTTGACATATCGAGGACCGTCTTCCGAGGGGAAGATGTTGGATCCCAGAAACGGGCCGCACTGTCCGACGACGTTGAGGATAACTATACCCATGCCGCGTCGAGAGTCGGAACCCTGGTTGTCTGTGTCATCGTTGTTAGTGTACATGTATTCCAGAACCGCAGTCACTTTTGGGATGAACATACTCAACACCCAGGGAAGGATGTTTCCGATGCACGGGAAAACACCACTAGCCGCGAGAAACACGCCGAAGTAACGGACACCAACGGACTCGCAGGTCGCAAGGAGGACGTATCCAACAGCTCCCATCGTGGAGAGGAAAGCAATCATCAGACCACGCTGTTGGAGTCGATCCGCGACCCAGGTGGTAAAGATTGTGACCAAGAAAGAAAGGAAATACGGAGGCGCCGTGAGACCCTGAGCGTTGATCGCTGTGAAACCCATGTCCTTCAGAATCGTAGGGAGGAACACTGGGAGAGAGGAGAAGCTGACGTTGCAGCTGAAGTACATGAGCTTTTTTTTGATCTGTCAGCTACAGAGTCCGTCGTAGAGCGATGAAGCGCGTACCGCTGTGAACCATGCTTTGGCATCCAGGAGGGTCAAGCCAATCTCCTTCCAGACGATGCCATTGCTCCGCTCGGCTTCGCCATGCTGTCTCAGTCCTCTTGCTCTCGCAACCTCTTTTTCCTCCTCGGTGAGAAACTTGGCCTGGGCCGGACAATCCGGCAAGAAGAACCAAGCAAGGGGGGCGGCCAAGATCGTGGGAATGCCCTCGACAAGGAACAGCAGCCGCCAGTTTGCCAACTTTGAATGGCCGGAGGTAATTCCATAGGCCAGCGCTCCGGCGAAGGTGTTGGCAAGCGGTGCCGCGGAGAGAAACAGGCCACAGCGGAGACCCAGCTCGTGGCGGCGATAGAAGAAGGACAGGAGGTAAGGCACGCCGGGCCCAAAAGCAGCCTCCGTGGCACCCAGGAGGAAACGAAGCGCCATCTCGCCGCTCCAGTTCTGGACAGCGGCCTGGCATGTGGCCACAACGCCCCTGCTGACAGTCAGCACGAGAGATAACGCTGAATTGGAGCAGAGGTACTTGCCATCCAAAAACAACCAAAGCCGCCCACCTGTGCGGGGGTAGTATCTTCCACATCAACGCCTGAAACTCGAAGACGGTGTATGATATGTAGAAGATGGTGAGGAGCCACTCATAGCGGCCTCCGCGCAGGACCAGGTCCTCCTCCATTCCCGCAATCTTTGCATTTCTGCTCAACCGTTAGGCCATGAATGACGCAGGTTGTCTCGATCGTCCTACCCAATGTTCCCTCTATCCAAAAACGCAAGCATGTCTATCTGGCTGCGTCAGTGAAATAGCATTCACCCCAGATAGGGGGTAGTCGTACATAGAAACGCCAACAGGACGGGGACCCGGGCGTCCAGTTTCCTCACAACGCGGGCCTCGAGCACGGGGTCAATGGCGGGGATGCGAGAGGCCTGCGGCGCGGGTGACTCCGAGGGCGCCATCTGCTTTTCGGCATCAACCGAGGGGGCATTGTCAATGGCATCCTCCGGAGAAGGATCCTTCTTGCCGAAGAAGCCCATCGTCGGGGGATGGGATCAGAGCGTGGTACCCAGCGCCGGAGAGGGAGGACGCAAGAGAAAAAGAGAGGGTGTTAGCGGTGTTGGCAGCCAGCAGCCAGATCGAGAAGGAGGGCGCCCTCAGGTATAAGAGCCCGGGCCCGGGGGGCGAGGGCCTGACGACCGCTGCTCAACGACGTGGTAGAATCTGTGGCCCCAGCGGGCGCCCGCAGCCAATTGCTGGCATGCCCGCGGGCGACATCAGGATGAGATAGATGCCGATTGCCGGGAATTCGGAGTAGACGGTCCTGGGTATGGAGATGCGGCTGGGCGGAGAGCTCAGCGCGCCGGCGGGGGGAGCTTGCCTGAAGCTTGACAGGTTAACGGGCCCGCACACCGCCGCTATGATGCCAGGATGATTCCCACATGGCGCCCATCTCGTAAGATGCTGCGTAATCCCGTGGAAGGGACTGGGGGGTTGGCGGCTGTCGGGCAACCTCCGTGGTCCGTCTGAACGTGGTGTCGCGGGTGCCAAGTCTGGGGTAGGCGAGACCAAACCCTTCTGGAAAAAAAAAAATCTGGAGCTGAGGAGCAGGCAGTCCAGCGTATTATCCTCTAGTCTTTTCAGTCCTCATGTCTTTATCGTGAATCGCTGATCAGATGTCTCGTGCTTTTCTCGACAGAACAGCCCATCTCGTGAGCTGTATCCGTTGATCGCTTGCCATCCCACGCCCTCCGGATCTCGTGCGGGGCACGCGTCCGGGGTTGGAGCGGCCCCGGACGCAAGTTTCCCTGTGGATGAATCTCCCTTTGCGGTCAACCGACTCGCTACGAACCCCGTTTTGCGACAAAACCACCCGTGTTGGACGGGCTGGAACGGAAGATTAATCAATCCTCTAGACAAGAAGGTTCAGACGGCCGCATACTCCTGACCCTTGTTCCTGTCATCGCTAATCACACGCAAACCCGATCTTCCCATGCCGAAGATGCAGTCATCCGAAGAAAGTGTCGCCGTGTAAGCTGAGCTCATCTCCAATATCCCGGTCCTGGAAGAATCACTGGGAGAGTGGTGGTGGGGATGCCGCAACCCCGGACACCGTCCGACCTCCGAGGTCAGAGATGATGCGGCACAATGGTTTGCCGCGGCGAGTAGGGGAGGATGACTCAAATCCCATGCAGCTTCCAGAGAGTTGGATATCATCACTCCAGCATCCGACACTCCAATTAAAATTTAGTAGTCTGATACTGCTATCATGTGTAAATAATAATGTCCTTCCCTCCATGGAACAATCTACTCCGATTGGCACATGAGTCGATATCTGCCACTCGCTGAATGGACAGTTGACAATGACATCCACAGATTCCTGGCTTGACCATGCCCTTGTCGTTCCTTGCATGTTGCCAGTAATGTATCTCTCTTATCTATCTATTGACACTATCACACTATAATCCATTAAAAAATTCTCCGAAGATCTTAGCCACCACGGTCGGGACCAGGACCCACGCCATTCAGGGTAAACAACGTCACTACACAGTCTTCCGCTGTCAAAGGGAGGCCCTTCAGAGCGGCAGTGATTAAATGCGCTAGTCCGATCGGGAGCCATAAGTCTATTTGCAGTCATTTTAGGGATAAGAATGGCAGAAAACATGGAGGTACACTATATGTGGTCCCTTCGGCAGTGCATTTGAAGTTCGAGATATATCTGGACACCATGTTCAGATTCCTGACATTTCACAGTTATCAAAACTTGCGGAATCATATCAACAGCAACACAATGTTATCCAGGCCCTCTACAAAGGCGCAAAATTTACCAACCAAAAAAAGAGGAAACCCGACCACACCATCGAAGTGGCGAGGAGGCTTGCTGGCACAGGTGAAGACATGTTTGCTGCCTCAGGCAGAAACATGCGCAGTTGGTGGCAACCGACCGCCGCAGCGCAGCCATCCTCTCAACTTCTGAAGCTCAAAAATCCGCGTCGCGTCCCAAAGGGGAGAGCTCCAACCGCAACCCGGTCGACCTCCTTCAACCGGAACCCACCAGGCCCTGATGCATCCCTTCCCTTGACGTCTCGAGATCCTCTGACATACTGCGACAGCACCTACCGACCAGTTTGCAGGCGAAAACGACGCAGTCTCTGTCAAGATGAATGACCCAGCGAGCGGTCTCCCGGCGCAGCTGGTACGTCTAATACCCTTCTATGCCTGTTTGCGCTCCTGTCTGCAGTACGAGCTGACCCAGGTCGTTTCTCCCAGCTGCCGCATATGCATCTCGTGTCCCGGTATCGGTATCCGGTGATGCATATGCTTCCGACGGAGACCGTGGTCGAGTATCTCCTCCAGGCGCCGAAGATTGTTCGCGAGCTGCAACCGATGCATTGGACCTTTCTGGATGGACCGCCAGATGGAACGGTGATGCTCACATGGCAACCCCTCAACCACCTGGGTACGAACTTTGCTAGCGATGGTTACGTCTGGGCAGACGTGGAGCAGGCGTTCACATTTGAAGCTAGAGGCTACGTACGTTTGCCGTTCTTGCGGCTGCGCTCTGGACAGGTCGCTGACTCCTAAGCTAGACTGTTGAGATGTGGCTTCACCGGAGCGGTTATCATCCTCCAAACGAGACGGTGGCTACGCATTGTCGCAAGCGCTATCGCCTCCTGCCCCCCAAAGTCCCCAATCCCAACCTTCCCCCGCCTGATCCGTCGCTATGGATCGTCCATTACTCGAAGGCCCCGCCGACCGACCATATCCCGGCGAACCGAATCCCTATTCCTCCACAAGTTCAGAATATGCTCGCGCAGCGACGCTTCCTGCAAAGCCAGGGTCAGCTAGTCCGGAAAGACTTCATGCTTCACGATCGGAGTAACTGGCCGACAATCACTTTCCCGCCCCAGATGGGGCAGCAGGGTTTTGGGCAGCCCCCTGGCGCATATCCCAATCCCATGATGGCTCGTCAGCCGCAAGGTGCTTTCTACCCGCAGCAACCGGCTCCAGGCATGCCAGGTGCCATGGGTCCAACGCCAGCTAAAGTGCCGCGCGGCCATCGCCCTTCAGCTGCGGCAATGGCGGCAGCCGCTGTCGACTTTTCCTTGGAGGACGAGGAAGTTTCTGCTGGTGATATGCTGGATCTCCTCACACCTAGAGAGATCAGTAAGATGCGATATCAGCAGCACCATGAATGGATGGAAGAGATCTTTGCTTCTCCCTATGCCATCAGCCAGATAGCACCGGTCGATCTCGGTCTTGGCCGGAAAGGGGAGCTCGAGTCGTTGACGGCAGGCTTCTTCGACGCGCCCGTCGGACCTTCAGTACCCAGCAAAGATCCTAAGGAGCCGCCACGAGCCGGAAAGATGGAGCCGGAGAAGGCTCAAGAGTTTGCGGATCGTGTCGCTAAGAAGGTGGCTGACATAACTGCCGAAATCGAGAAGCTCAAGAAGCGACACGCTCGCAGAATGGAAAAGGTCGGACGGATGTCCTTCCTCAAGGAAGCAGAGTTGCGACTGCGGGAAGCCGCTGCTGATCCTGCCGACACGGGTTCCGAGATCTGGAGACTGGAAGGCCGTGTTGTTGATGTCCCCGTTGAAGAGGGCGCATCACCAGTGGACCGTCCGCAGCCGCTGCCGAAGTATAAAGTCGATGATATCATCAAGGAGGTGGAGACAACATTGGGGAAGTCAATTGTGCCTGAACCTAAGATATCGTGCATCCAGAAGGGTGGCTTGTTGGAAAAGATCGAACATGACCAGAAACCAGAAGGCGCTGCGAATGGAGAGTTGGAAGGCGATATTGTCATGGACAACACTCACAGCCATCTTCTGGATCAGTTCGGCACCCCACCACCAGCCCCAACCCCGGGCCAGGGAGGACCATCAACGACCCAAGGGTCAGCGCCCCAGACCGGCCCGACGACAGCAGTCGGTTCATCCAATGCATCTAATGCCGATACCTCTGCGCAGCATCCGACCACAACGGATGCCGCGCAGCAAGGCACGGTCCCGTCCATCCCCGACCTGGACGTTGACATCGAGATGGCCGGGGTGGGCGATGACCAGACCGCAAACACCGCTGCTGGAGAGACGGGCGACTGGGTGATGGTCAACAACGACTCCAAGAAAGACCAAGGTGCCAACGAAGGGGGCAGCGCCGGCAGCGCCGGTGCTTCGGGCCCGGCCGCGACAGGCACGCCGGGCGGTGGCATCCAGGGCCTGACTCCCGGCAACACGGGCGGGCTCGAGACGAGCAACTTCGACGACGCGGCCGACTTTACCAACATGGACACCGCGGGGGACGCGCTCGCCGCGTACAGCGAGCAGCACGGCCTCGACCTGCCGGATCTGGAGAATTCGGCCTTTGGAGATGCATTCCACGCATCTGATAACGAGAACACTACGCATCATCAGCATGATGCGGATGAGATGTCTTGAAACAAAAAGAGGTGGCGCTATTTTATTTCTATTCCTTTATTAATGCGGATTCGGGGGCTTTTTGTTTGCTGTTTCTGGCCTGGGATGCCGGTGTTGACGGTCTTATACATGAGATAGATCTATGGGCGCGGGGTGTTGTTTTTACGATATCTGACCAACCCTTCGGCCAGGATCTACGAGGATGTGTCTGTGACGTATGTAAAGTAGGAAAATCAAACTGGTACTGTATACCTGTTCCGCAGCTTATGATGGTTGTCGTTGGAGCATCAAAAAACAGCTTCTCTGTTGCAAAGACCCCTGGAAATAGCTCCTGTCCACCAAGAATTGACCATTTTGAGAGGAGAGGATGGGGTTTATTTGTTTACCCAACCATCGTCCGAGCGTCTAACACAAATAGCTCCTCTCTCCCTTGCCCTGGCTCCTCCCCACGGCCAAGTCCACCGGGACCCCCAGGATCCCGTGCGATTCCCCCATCGTTCTCACTGATTACGCAAAACCCACAACTCCCCGCTCCTATTCTGGATCCCTTGAACCCAGAGACGGTTAGCCCGGGATCCCATTCATTCTGGGGACTCTGCTGAACAGCAGGATTGCGCCATTGACCGACAGGACTGGGAGTCCCGAGGTCCTCGACCGCCACTGCATGCCTGGATTCTGCGGTGTCCGTGCATCGGACGATGGCCATCGCTCGACGCTCCGGGCAGAGCAATGGAGCAATCAGATGGCTGAAACGGCGAACAACTCAACGCTGCATAGGTGCCCCCCGCCGAGAGCTTGATTCCGCCTGAAACCCGCAGATGTCTAGACTTCCCCGACCTGCACCTCGCGTCTCGCAGTCTCGTGACGGGTCAGGACCGGTCCACCCCGTTAGGTACGTACAGGTACATGTACATACGGTACGGTACCTGAGGTACCGCCGGTCGGGCGGCCATGGCCGATCTCGTCGGTTTCAGACCACATCGCACCACATCTTGCCCGGAAGTCCAGCTGCGTATCCCAGCGTGTACCGAAGGTCTATCTCTCACGCGCGCCCGACCCGGGAAGTACCCGGTACCCTTGTCCGATACCGTACCTTTCTTCTGGCGCGGGAGGCAGATCTTGCAGATCGCGCGGCAGATCTGGAGCAGTCGTGCCCCACCAAGTGAACTGGCGCTCTGTGCGTGTGAGACAAGCAAGTCGGTCAGCGTCCGCGTCCACCCAACCAGGCCCGTGAGGCCCCCGGAAAATAATGCACCGGCCGAGTAGCGCGTGTCGTCTATCGTTACGCGACTGGGGAGGGCAGCGGGCGAAGAGAGCAGGCGCCGAGTCCGTCCCTCACGAGCCAAGAAAAAAGATGGCTGGACACGGAGGTCGATCACGGCAACCGCCGTTGTGTTTCTTGCTCTTCCGGGCAAAGGCTGCGGAGTCGGTGGTGAGAGCTACACCTGTCGCCATCTCACCTCCACACGCGCACACACCCTGCTCCGTCAGCCGAGGCGCGTGCTGACCGATTGACCGTCATCAGCAGCAGCATCCTTTTTTTTTTTCCAGTACACCAGGGAAGAGCCCAGATGGTGTGCAGAAAGAGGGGAAAGAGGTCAGGGCCAGCGGCCGCCGTACGCAGTCGCATGCCATATCGTCTCCATGATGCTCCATGACGAGCGACGGACAGACTGCTTACCTGCCCACCGTACTGCTTGTGTACTGCTAACTGCCTGACAGACTGACGTGCATCGTCTTGCGCGGGCTGGACCTGGCCCGGTGCGGTGCGCATGCAGCTGGCTGCCCTGACCTGCTGTGGGAGTCGGACCAGGCTCCAGGTCAGCTACTTTTTGTCGTCCTCGTTCTTCAGGATCGCTCTTTTTCTTCCCTCTTTCTTCTCCCACTCTCTTTCTTTGCTTTGCCTTTGTGTCCTTGTCTCTCGTTCCCGTCTACCTACCTACCTACCTACCTACCTACCTACCTATCTAATTCTGGGACCCGAGTCTTTGAGGTCGGTCGTTCGATCGCTGCGATTATAGCCTGCTTAGTCTCCCTTCGTTTATCGCTTTATTTAATTTAATTTCTATTTGCCTGTGCGAAAGACAGGAGGGAGCTTGCTCTCTGCCCTTGTTCTATCGTTCCCACCGGCTCGTGGCTGTGGCTGTTCAAGCCCTTGGGGAACGCCTCGGCGCTTATCGTGCAGTGCCTCGTAGGGTCCTCTCCCAGCGGCGCTGCGACCGGGGTAGCGCAAACGCTGCGCTTTGACGACTTCGTGGAGAGATATACATACACCGTCTCTCCCTCTACCTGCTTACTCTCCGATTCGCGGTTGGGGTCGCGATTCAAGATAAAACCTTCTTCCACCGGGTCTCCTGGTCCATCATCATCAACATTAGCCGGGACCTGAACCCAGTACCTTACAAACCGAACCGCCGACACCCCAAAGCCACCTCGAAAAAAAAAACACAATCAACCCAAGAGAAATCCAAAGACAAAAGGAAAACCAAAATGTGCTGCATCATCGAAACCGCAACATCCGACGACTCCCCTTCCCCATCCATCCGCGTCGTCGACCGCAAGTCTCGCACCACCATGACCACCGTCCCCCGCCCCCCGAGCTTCATCTACACCAGCCGCGCCCCATCGTCGTCGCGGCACTCGCGTCACTCATCATACCACTCCTCCTACTACTCGCACCGCAACCCTTCTTTCCCGTCTTCCTCCTCCGAGCGCACGTCCTACACGACCGTGACGCGGACGCACTCGCGCACGCGCTCGCACTCCATCGCCCCCGTCGAGCGCACCAGCGTCGAGTACATCGAGCCGGGGGCGTACGAGCGGCGGAGGAAGCGCGAGTACCACTACGAGCGTGACCGCTATGGGCGGGGGAGCGGGGAGGTGAGGATCCTGAGGATCGACTAGGGCAGCAGAACTGCGGAGAAGGAAGAGTGGGGAGAGAAGCGGAGTTGCAGGGGAGGAAATGGATCGGTCTATATACCCGGGGCGTGGTTTTCGTCGTTTCTTTTGCGGTGGTTTTTGGTTCTCAAGGGAAAGGGGGAGGGATGGGACGGGAAGGGATTTCGCTACGGCTCATTGGAGTCTGAGATCTGTATATCACTCCGCTATTCACTCGGTCGGTTTTCTTCTTTCTTGGGCACGGTTGGTCGATTTGTCTGGATCGAAGCGAGCAAGCACGGCGAGGCAAGGCAAGGCGAGGCGTTTTCTTCTTTTCTTTTCATGGGCAGGTGGGAATATGGTTATGCTGTATATACTTATACTGGGGGTATAGATATATATATATATATATATAGCGACGTTGATGCCCCCTCTCTCTACTTATTCTTAGTTGGCAGATTTGTCAATTTATTTATAATTTCAACATGTTTTTTGCCCCCTCCCTTCGCTTCCTTCAACTGCCTCGTATCCTGTATCGACTTGAAGATTATAATTCGACTGCTTCCTACAACTCTCTTACCTGTTTCCGTTAGTATTGACCATTATACTGAGATGACGATGATCTGGGTATGTGTACTGTACAGTACGACTACACATGCACAGCATGCTGAACTGTATACATTGCATTTCCCAGGTTATGCTGTAATTGCTTCCATTTTTTAAAAAAAATTTTTCAGCTGCTAAGGCAGTGTTCTGTCTGTTTCCTTTTTTTCTCCTTTTTTTTCTTGGATCAGAGGTACTGTACAGTACATACCATATACCGTGGGATGCATCATGCTCGGATTTTAATTGTGATTCGAGAATGCGGGAGCATTAGTAGTAGTAGTAGTAGTAGTAGTAGTAAAGCGGCCTACTGCACAGCTAAATATGTAGGTGGGGATTTTTTGGATGTTTGATTCATAAAAAAAAAGAGGAGGTAGGTAGTGGCTCGGTGGCTATATTTATTTATGTACAGTAGATACCTAATATGCAGGCAGGTTACCTAACTGGAGATTACTATCTATAAGGTCCACATATGATGGATGCATGTATGTATGTACAGCGTGTTTTTGATCCGATGCACAGCCGATTGTACTCCGTATGTAAGCCAAGTTAGGTAGGTAGGTAGATACCTTTTGTACATACATACATACATACATACATACACAATGGCTCCCCCCCCCCCCCCCCCCCCCCCCCCCCCCCCCCCCCCCC
>Ga0207841_1000074_pt1 | contig 161932 bp, 102 predicted proteins | sample HigsolmetaGSP18D_FD_184846 | JGI IMG/M metagenome (GOLD analysis project Ga0207841, IMG submission 184846) | High solid enriched microbial communities from the Joint BioEnergy Institute, USA - SP1-8-D (SPAdes) | ecosystem: Engineered > Bioreactor > SSF (Solid state fermentation) > Aerobic >...
ACCTGTCGTATAGACATTGCTAGTAACACAGGCTATTCTCACTATTATATTGCTCACCCCCTTGTTTCTTGTCTTCAAGATAAACCAACGGCCCTATTAGGTCTAGTTATCTAGGCCTGTCGTTACAGTTTGTTCCCCTTGATGTTGCAGTACGGAGTGCACTGTCAAGCCACACAACAATCATTTTTAGTTATGTTGACAAGGAGCCCTTGCAGTCCTAAACAGACGGTGTGCAGCGGCAACGGCTACTTTAGCCGACGTTTTGAAATGTTCTTGCGATATTCTTAACCTGAAAACCGGCGGTACCGCGGTCTTTCTCCCCTCAAGGACTTGTTAGGGCTGATAGGCAAGGCCAGGCGGCGTTTTTCCTATGGACGCCGTAATTCATACCGACTGGGTGGTATTTTTTTCCTGCAAGGCTCAAGACAGACAGTGGAAATGATGAGATGTTCATCTGACTCGCAAAGTTGTGGAGCGTTATACTCCGTAGTTAGATTTGGGTCAGTCTCGGCGAGATTGAATTCTGAATCGTGTCTCGAATCTCGATCCTCGATACCAAAGGTTTGGGTCAAGAATAGTTTGTGGCTTAAGTCTATGATTCCGTGACGATCAAGGTTCCAGCTTGGCGTCACAAACCTCAGGCTTCAACTTTGCGATGTCCGCACGGGGATGGTCAGTAAATTTTTTCCTCTCACTTTCCAGAGGCCATGTAACCATTCCTCCAAGTGTGTCGAAATTGAAATTCTGATAACTGTGCACCACGCACGTAGTCCCTTTGGTGCCGTTTGGCTGCTGTATTTTGGGGATGCATCATGCCATCATCCGGACGTCCCGCACCACATGTGTCCATAATCCGCTCTAGCCTTCCTCTAATTTTTTTCTCACCGACTTGATGTAAATTTTTTTCTTTTTCCCTCTTTAGTCGCCACGTGGCATTTTAGTCCAGATTTCAAGCAAAGGGACTCTTCTCCACATGGGCGGTTGGGCTTGCTGACCAGCCTGACCGCTAGAGCTTGTTTCAGATGGGTTTTTTGCTAGAAGCCCAGAAGGCAGAAAACGGGCGTCTAGGATGGATCCCCTTGCTTTCCCTGACGCTGGCCGTTTCCGCGCTCGATCCTCGAGGCTTAAGGCTTAAGGAGATCTGAGTCTTACTCTGTGTCAGGCTGCAGGCAAAGAAGTGGTGCCTGAGTCATAAGCAAACGTAACGGAAATAGTTCTCCGCTGGATCTGACCGCCCATCCCGCATCACGGAGAAGACCCTTGTCTAGAAGGTTAACCTTCTGCATGTGCCATGTGGCGACCATAGCAGTAAGAATGTGATGGGGACTGTGAAACGAGCTGGGAGTTCTAGAATCCTGGAAGAAGGCTGTCAATAAGATCGGTATACTCCGTATTATTTGCCCTAAGGAAGTAAGGGATATGGGATACCGTATGAAGAGTTTAGGGATCGGATCGATACGAGAACCCTTGGTACAGTTCCTGAGCAGGTGTTCCTGGAGACAGGAGAGGGCATGATACGAGGCAGGAGAGCGCGGGAAAGGGAAGTGCATGAGCAGGATAAGCGAGAGCCGTGTCGACTAGGAGTGCATATACAGAGCAACAAAGAATAATGAGAATGGATGAGATGAGTTTCTATCGTCATCATTGCTGGTCGATGGGCTGTGCGCTGTACTGTATATACACATGCATGTAGTGGTGGTGTGGTGACATAGCAGGAGAGTCACGGGGCTTGCAGTCTCATGGCGTGATGCTCTCTCCATCTCCATCTCTCCATTCACGCTGATGGTGATCCTACGAGACACTTTCTCCTCGCTGAGCAACGCGTTAACGAGGTCTTGTGTCACCGGCGTGCCGTTGCCCTGTGATCCCTCACATCCTGGGCGGCCAGAGAGAAGCTCCCCTGCAAGCCACCTCGATCTCGCGAACAACGCCCAAAACGCATGGCGGCCTCGTGGCAACCCCGGCGCTTATGCTCGTGGCATGCCTGCTCAAGCATCCTTGAAGCCAATGACGCCGTTCCTACTACTGCGTAAGCCTTAACGCTGTCGTTCCAGCCTTCCCATGGCTTGTCAGTTCCTCGGACCGCGAGGGCTTCAAGGACATCGTTCGCCGCCCCCTCTCTCCAATCTACAGCCCAGTACAGTAATCTCGTGCAGAGAGTCAGAGACCCATCAATCCTGGTAAGCCGTCCTCACCAGCCATCTTACTACCCTTCTTCTTATTGAAGGAAGGGGGAAATGGTGTCATGGTTTCACATCGCATGGTCCCCTCTCGCTAACGCTGCCTGCCGCCATTGGGGCCATTGGCAGCAGATTCCCCGTTATCCCCTCTTAGGCCACTACGCGCTTTTGACTGGTCTGGTTCCTTGCGTTGCCAGATCTTTCATTTTCCTTCACCGCTTCGTCGTCGCCGTTCCCGGTCATCCATCGAGGCTGACCGCAGTGGCATGAATTGCCGTTGGGCTTTGGTCGATACAGGTCCAGATTCTGCCATTTGTTTTAGACATCTTGAAACTGCTACGTCTCCGAAGCTACTCGAGCCTGAGGAGCGTTGTTTAAAAAAAGTCTTACAAGCTGGACTGCTGGGCGATCTGAGCGTCTCAATAACCTGCGGAGCTTTGGCGCTTCCCTACGTTTCCCTATCTGCAGCTCTCGCCAGGCGGCCAGATCCGAGAAGTACGGAGTAATTGCTATGCTCGGCCTCAGTCTCCGGTGATCCATTGTTATTATTCCTTATCATTGCGCCGTTCCGCTGCGATCTAGCAAGCGAGACCGCCGAGCGCTACCGGCCGAGTCAGGAGGCTTCCCCTCAGAAGAAGGAGGCTCCACAGCGTGATTAACCCCACCAGAGTTGGCCACTGGCACGCCTACGATCTCTTGATTCTGCCGAAAAAAAAAACGGGCCAAGATTCATGGTGAGTCGCGACAAAATCTCCGAGCCTGAACGTCGAGGAGTGCGCCATCGCACCGCGTAGCGACGCCCCAAGCAAGGAGGGCAGGCGGAAACTTGGGCGCGAATCCAACCTTTCCAGCAGCTCCTCTCCACGTGTGCCCACGTGGAGCCGGGATTTAATAAACGTGGATCTGGGCTAGGGTAGGCACATCGAACGGCCAGGGAAACGCGCCGCGCCGCAGAGCAACCGCTCCCAGGACGCCATACGATTCAGCCATCTCCCTTACAGGACTGCACGCTGGATCCACCGGGTAGACTGCTCCTCAGGCGCAGATAGACACGAACACGCGCTTCCCTCTCGCTCTCAACCCTAACCCCCAAGGAACTCTTTCTCATCTTCGTTTTGTGGTGCTGTTTCGTTCTACAGAGCACATACTCGATACATCCACGGGACCAGGTCTTGTCACTGCAAACGAGCCACCAGGATTGAACTGAGACTGAAGGCGAGATTAGCACTAGATAAGCCGCAGTGTCCACCATCCCGTTCGACCTGCTCATATCCTGCCGCTCTATCCGAGCCATCATTCCCCTTACATTTTCTGTGCCGTCTCCATTTCTCCAATTCCACGTGCTCTCTGCGCCTCGTACCGTTTGCTCCAGCCACAGTCAATCCTGGCGATCCTCTCCAGGTACTCGGTTCGAGGAGAGACTTTATCTATCTGGGGTTTTGGGGAGTAACTCAAAGTGTTACCCGACTTGGAATAGAGGCGTCCAAGTCAATCCCTACATTCTACTATTTGGCGTCATACCGGGCGCTGGTTGCGGTGAATGACTCAATTGACGATCTCTGCTTACTGCCGCGCTTGACCCGATTTTGGACTTGGGGCCGGCTTACCAAATTTCCCATCGCTGCCCCTCTCACCCTCAGCCTCGCAGGCTTTTTTTTGTTTGGGCGGTAGGTTTCGCCGAAGTCTGTGGACAACTGCCGGCCCTAAAGGCCTGAACGCCACAGTCCACTACTACTATCCACCACCACGTTTCGCCCAGCCCCGACTCCCGAGAAGCTCTGGAAGGCGCAAGTCCCCAACTGTCCGGCTTCGAACTAGGACACGGCAACACTCCGGTTTAACTCCCTGCACACTTCAGCTGTCCATCTCATCTCGGAAGCTTTTCAGACCTTTCGGGATCTGCGGCCTCCCTAGCTTGCATAGTACCCGTCCTCTCCAGAGATTACACCCGATTATCTCATTACTATATTCTTTCTTTCCTGGCTCCTTGCTATTTGGTCAAACTTTGTGCGGTCTAATTCCGCTGATCATCCGACGATTTCGGTTTCGAGACCCACTGAACGAACAGGCGAAGGGGGACCCGCACTACGGAGTACTTCTCCCACACGATTTCCGATTCTTCAGTCCGTCGTTGTTTGTAGGGCAACAAGGACCAGCCCTCCCTCAGCAGATCAGTGGTTTCTCTGTCTGGCTGGCGAGCTCTTGTGTACACCGGTGTCTTCCGTATTGGAAACCCTTGTTTGTGAGCCAGCTTTGATCGCCCCTAAGGATCTTCGCGGGCCTTGGGCTTTCGCCGTTGCTATTGGCTGGTGGCGTCAGATTCCTTAGGCTATCTCCGAAAGCCACCAGGGCCCACGCAACCAAGGAAAAAAACGCCAGGCCAGCAGAAAGTCCCCCGTTGTCTCTTGCATGAGACCCCAGTCGGACTCGTGCTTTCGGGTGGGTCGTCTATGACAGGCAGACCCTAGCAGCCTGGTTCCATACTAAGAGTCTTAGAGCCGTGTACGGAGTACCCCCCCAACATTACAAGCGCAGTTTGGTTATTATTGCCCTGCAGATACTACATGACGGGTACATCATCCTCCACTGCGACGGCTCCTGGTATTATTTCTCCCGCTCCCACGGCTTCACCCTCTATTACCCCTACGCCTGGTTCGGGTTCAATGCCAACATCTCCCGAAAACCAGCCGCAAGAATCATCAGAGACACCATCCCAAGTTCCTTACGGCTCTTTACCCCCTGTAGACCTTGGCCCGGAGTTCACGTCATCCACAGCGACATCAACTACTCTTCCGAGTTCGGTTACCGGCTCTATATCTCGAGGCAACCGACGATCACTGGCCCTTCTTGCTCGGGAGAAAACATCCAACGCCCTAGCAACCCTTACCTCCATAGGTATCAATTCCAATTCCTCACTGCGTTCCTCTGTCTCTTCTGGAAGCCTATCAAAGCATTCCCGTGGTGTTTCGACTGCGACTACCTCTGGCTTGACTGGCTTTACTCTTTCTCTGTTGGACAGAAGGACAAGCAGTGAACAATTAGCCCAAACCAACAGATCACTGACGGAAAGGCCTCAAAACCTCGAGCAGTCTGGGAGAACAGGTACACCGGAACCGCAGAGTCGTTCTTCTTCACCTTCCAATCCTGCAGAACAGCAGACGGAGTCGTCTGCTAGGCGCAGGTACACAATCCAGCGCGCTTCGCGTTCATCGGACCAATTATCTTCGTCGCAGTTGTCGCAACCATCAAGCAAGATGCATCAAACATCTTCGAGATTGCTACGAATGACCGACGAGGATCGGCCGTTCACAAAGGTATGGTGTTCCCATTTCTTGGAAATAGCTTTGTGGTTCAGGCTTTTTATTTTTCTTTTTTTGTTTTCTACTTTTTCTCTTTACCTTTTGTTAAAAAAAAATCGTGTTCCACGCTTACCTGGTTACAGGATTTTAAGGATCTGTTTGCCACATTGATAGTCAGCTTGAAGTTGGAAGCTCATCGCGTGCGCTTTACAAAATTCGAGCATTCCTTCACATCAGAGGAGGCTATCACTAATCTGGGTTCGCTCAAGTTCTCACAATCCAACCGCATGCCTGACCCTAAGGACCCGTCGCGCATTGTTACCACTACAACTACGACAACCTTTTCAATGGCCAAGGATATGGCCAGGTCAGTCTGCCAGCGCTTTCTTGATGCTCGGTTTATCGAAGCTGTGGATGGCAGACAAGTGACGCAATTTCCGATGAAGGGAGGGCTCTTTCAGCTGACTCCGAAGGGAATCAACATCCTGCAACGTTTTTGTCAGAGAAATGGAATTACCGCGAGACATGTCATGGAAGTCCTGGAGTCGCCCCGAAACACAATGCAGCTGGTCAGCTTGGAGAGGGACCCTGAGACCGATAAAATATCGCATGATCGTGCCACAATCGAAGTCATCTTCCGTCGCTTTGTTGGCCAGGATGGTCCCAATGTCAAGAACAGCACGTCCAGCTCTGATTCAGATTCGGTCAGTGACTATACGAATGGTCTCGTGGGAGTGAAGATGGCGAAGGAGAGGAAGATCGGGGATAAAATCTATACAAACACTTTCACTGGGAAAGCGGCTGTCGATTGGCTGATGGACTGTTCGACAGTCATCGACCGAAAGGAGACATGCCTGATCGCAGAGCTGTTCGTCAAGTACGGGCTGATCACGGTTCTTCAGGAAGACAGGAACTACAACGAACAGACGAATGCGGTCTTCCAGCCTACAAAATATGCCATCTACGGCCTGACAGACCGGGGTAAGCAGTTATGTGGATGGATTGCTCGGGATAAGAATCCCCAACCTCCCCCCATCCATGGGAATCCACCCAAGGATTCCAGTAACGCCCGCTTGACCCACATCCTTCAGGACCCAGCTCTAAGGCTGCTGTTCCGCGAGTTTTTGCGTTACTCGCTCTGCGAAGAGAATCTCTCATTCTATGTCGACGTGTCGGAATTCACGGCGAACTATCATCGACAGGAGAAGGCGGGTGCGTTCAAGAAGATTGAGGCGGTTCGGGAGACCCTTGCAGCTGCGTATGGTTGGTGGCCTTCCTAATGCTAGTTCAGCTCGAGAGAACCTTATGTCAGTCTAGCTAACAACGACGGCAGGACTGTACAACGCCTTTTTGGCTCCAGGTTCCCCATGCGAGCTCAACATCGATCATGCTCTGCGAAACAGTCTTGCAAGTCGGATGACCAAGGCTGTTGGCGATGATGAGTCAATGCTCGAGAGCCTCAAAGAAGTCGTGAGCCTATTCGAGCAGGCACGAGACTCAGTCTTTAAGTTGATGTCGAGTGTACGTATCATACAAGCCCTTCCTTTTGCAAGGGCAGGGACGCGTAAATGCAGTCAATTAACACCTTTTCTAGGACTCTGTGCCCAAGTTCCTCCGCGATCCAAAGTATTCCGTTGTTTTGCAAGAACACGGTTTGGATACCACCGGAGCTAGTCGAGCATATTCGCCTACGCCAGCTCCGCTTCCAGAGCGGTCCATGAGTCGTTCCGCGAGATCTTGATGACGAACTTGACGCGATCTATTTCTTCCAAACTCGTCACTCGGTCAACCGTTGTCTGTCCGCTGAACTGCCTCGACAATTGTCGGTTACCTGGACTTGTGGCTGACGCGACCCGTTAATTGTCTCGATGAGACCGGAATAATGTAGTACGGATCTGTGCTAGTATCGCAGCCTTCACTATGAAATGTTCAGCCTCGATTTCTGCGTTTATTGGGCGGCTATCTGCAGGACGAACCTCGCTGTATTCTATCGATCATCGGTCTGCTGTCTCCTCCCTTGACCTTCCTGTGTTCACGGTTATGCACTCGATATACGATGTCACTATCCTCCGCTCGACCGTTCCGCACCGCTCCGTCTGCATCCCTCCACTCCGAACTTCCCTCCTACTACCATCCACAGAACCTCCTCAGCCATCACCGTTTACGTTCGCATGATACTCCTACTACTTAATACTCCACTGATTCACACCCCCTTCAGGGATGAAAGAAGTCACGAATTTTCTTATCCCTCTACTGCTCACATGATAGAAATGGCCGGAAGGGTGAATGTGTCATACCTGTTCACACCGGTGGGGATGGAAAAGGTTGAGAGGCGAACGTCTATGGAAAGCATTGGATCGGCGTTTACGTGCTTCTTGGGATTGTTGTGCATAATTCTGTTTCCTTTGTTTTGTCATGTGCATGTCTGCATCCACGATTTCCCTATCTGTACCTCAAGAATTGAAGCTTTGTCATGCAAATTGCATTTGGGACTGAGCGAGTATCGATTATTTTTTTTTTCCCCTTTTTCCCCCCTTTTTTTCAATGGTCTCGACATTGTCATGTCTTTTCGAAGAACATGTCTTTTTTAAGGTGTCCCTTGAAGTGTTTCCTCGACTGTTTCTTGATTCTATTTACTGTTAGACAAAGGACTCATGGCACCAGGGCAGTCTTGTCTCATGTTTCCTCTCATCCCATGATGTTGATTTGAGGAGAAGAAACAGGATGGCTGGTTCGATTTCTTTTCTTGTTCCTTTCCTGTGTTATTTTTTTTTCGTTTGCTGGAGTAATACAGTCGGTCATATTCTCACATGTGTCAGAAGCAAACAGGCGTTGTCAGGTGTTAGAGTGGTTAGGTAATGTAATTGGAGCATTATCTTACATTACAATTTTTTTTCTCCATTGAGTGTAACTTGGAAGCAGGGTATTATTATAATGATAATAATATTCGTATCTATCTTCCTCTCTTCGCCGCACTTTGTGCCAGGCACTTAAAAACTTATTCTTCGCCGTTGCGCCTGCCCCAGCATTCTGCCTATCTTACCTATCTATGTCCGTTGTCTAATCCTCGGTCGACTTCAGATCGGAGAGACGGACATGAGGCTACTGCTTACTTTTTTGTTTTTGACATCCACAAGGACTTAATTGCAAGTTGGCCCATATACTGTACATTAAAGGGTGACAAAAAAAAGAAGAAAAGAAAAAGAAAAAAGGAAGAAAAGAAAGAACGAGAATGAATGAATGAATGACAGAGGATAAGAAGAAACCTGGCCTGCAACTACTTACCGTACCCTACATACTTACGGACTTTCATCTTTTTGTTTCTCTAACCTCTCTCACACTCCATACTCTCTCTTCATCAGCTAGGTAAGTTGACTTAACTGGCTTGGCTCGGGTGAACGGACAGAGAAATAGAACTATGGAACTAGATGAGTAAGTATGTACACGTACATGTACATGTACATGTTCAGTAAGTAGTACCACAGACTTGATTGACCTGACTTTGACTGGACCGTCTTCTTTCTTGCTTTCTCTGCTCTCCTCTCCTCTGCTCTCTGCTCTGTTTTCTCCTCTTGCGATTTTGGTCTCCCGAAAATGGAAATTTCAGGCACGTCTACGGATGAATATGTATATGTATATGATATGGATGCTATGTACTGTATATGATATGAAACTATTGATCGATATGCGGATCATACTACTGCACTATAGGTAGATAGATGGACAGAAGCCTACCGGAGACTGTAACCCTCTGGGGATGTACATGCACTCACTGATTGACAATGTTCAGCGGTGCCTATATTATGCTATCCTGTCCTGTCCTGACCTGTATTCTATCTATACGTATGCTATGCTATGATAATGATATGCTATGTACGATGTGCTAATAAGACATACATCTGTCTCACTGCACTTTTTTTTTCTCGCAGTAATGATGGTAATATTAACAGGTCCATTTTTTTTTTCTCACAAAAATGCTTCTCTTCCAAACCGACTAAACTAACTAACGTACAGTACAGTACATACATCCATCCCATGCATCCCTGAAAACAATAACGAAAAAACGCCCGCGCTTGCTTCCTTCCCGTGCACTTTAAAAAGAAAAATTGCTTGCTTGATTGATCGATTCTCCTCTTTTTTTTTCTTTCTCCCTTGAAAAAGTAAAGACTAGAATGGTAATAGTATAGCCCCGGTGGGATGGATCTATAAGGGTCATGAATGATAGCTCGAGTGCGACTCCGGAAGAAAAGGAGAAAAGTGACGAGGTGATGTGATAGAAGATATTACAGCAGGTAGAAATTGCAAGAAAAAGAAACCGTCCTACTTAGTCGTGCCCCATCCCCGTGCTCTCATCCCCTCCTCGATCGCGGTCCAGATGCCCTCGACGACCTCGCGGTCCCGCCAGCGCCCAGCGCCGTTCACGCCACCCTTCTCATCCCACCTCTCGACTGCGAAGCTCTTGACGCCGCGGCCCCAGCCCTTGACCTCGCGCGGGATGTCCTCCCCGCGCCAGCCGACGTAGATGCCCGTGGCGTGTTTGAACAGCTCCGGCGGCGAGGACCACTTGTACGACTTGAACTGCCAGGTCTGCCCCGTCGTGAAGACGGCCACGAGGCGCTGCCAGTAGTCCGGCTTGAAGTTGGCCGTGGAGTCGACGAGGATGAAGCGCGTTGGCTTCTTCGCGCCCGTCTGCGAGCCGATGGGCCCGCCGGCATTGGCCTGCGAGGCGTCTGCGAAGATGCGGAGGGGGCGGGTGATGTGGAGGATGTTGGACGGGGTGGAGGTCGCGAGGGTCGGGTGGTCCGGGGGCACGAAGACGCCGTCCTGGAGGAACGACTTGATGTTCGACATGCGGATGAGGGAGGATGCGGAGGGGGAGAGGAGGATGATGGGGTCGGGGCGGCGGGAGGATGATGAGCCTGGCAGGCCGGGCTTCTTGGGTATGGGGAGACCCACGGACGGAGCAGGAACGCCAGGCGGCCTGGTTCCTGGTTTGACGCCTGGAGGATATTGTCCTGTACGAGAGCGATTGCGGCCGAGGAAAGCTTCTGCGGTCTTTCGAACGTGCGAGAAGTCCTGTTGCAGCTAGTTAGCATAACACAACGCAACTTTCTGAAAGGCGGATATGGACTTTTGCACGTACCGTTGGCTTTATTCCCCGTAACACAGTGTTCCGGTCGCCCATCTTTCTCTCCCCATTGTAAATCTCCTGCAATCTGGGATCAATGACCTTGGTCAACCTCCCCGCCTGCCCCGTCGCGGGCACCGCTCCTCCCGCGCCACCACTGGGGACGGAGGGAACACCGCCAGCGGCCCCGGACGCGATGTTCGCAGAGGCATCCGCAACCTGCGCGGCCGCAGCGGCGGCCGCCGCACCCTCCAGGGGCTTGATGTACTCGCTCTCATCGGAGGCGCCCTCGAGCCAGGTGATGAGGTCGAGGCGCTCGACAAAGACCAGGTTCTGCACCTGCTCCTCCTCCTCGCCCTCCTTGCGCTCCTTCTTCTTCAGGGCCTCGTTCAGCTCCTGCGCCGACGCGATGTACTCGGGGATGGCGACGTCCTTCTTCTGCCAGGCGAAGAAGATGCTGCGGAGGTCGACGCCCTTCTCGGGGTTGCTGGCGGAGAAGAAGCGCGTGGGCGTCGACAGCGGGATGGACAGCGGGATCGGGTGCGTGAAGAACAGGTGCGTCGCCTTGGCCAGGTCATCCGTGGCATGCTCGCTCGAGAGCTCTGGCGAGGTCGTCGGCGTCGGGAGGCTCGACGCCGCAATCGCGCGGCGGAGCGCGAGAAGGGGATCCTGGAGGGCGGGATCGATCGTGCTAGCCATGGTAGCGGCCGTCGAACAGTGAGGTGTCTGCGACCGGATCGGGCTCTGTCAGGTAGACAGAGCCAGCAGCAGGCCGTGCGGTGTTCGTAGTCGCAGCTGTGAGGACTTGGAGAGCGCGGCCTTTGGGACTTTGTTGGAGCTGCAGTCGAGGCCCGCGATGCTTGCACGTGACCGTGATGTCGCCGCCGTCTTAGTGACGTACCGACTTCTTCTGTACACTGTTAGAACAGATTCTTTTTGAGCGGAGAGCCACACTTACCGTCGAATATCTCTCACCGTTCAAATGGGCCAGTTTACTGCTTTACAGAGATCTTGGCTCTCATGCGGTATGCTACTAACACATACAAGACGAGGCATCAGGCAAACCAGCGACTGAGTCTCCATCCAATATCCTATTCAATGTGACCAGAACTATTGTCACCTTGAATTGTTTTCAGTTTGAATCTGCTGGAAAGAGTCCCTGCCAGGTACTTGATTCGATACTTCAACCTGAAGAGGCTTCTTTCAAGTTGACGATGGACGCTCGATGAATCGACAAATCCTCTGTCATTCCCCTCGTCGTTCACTTGACATCATCCATTTGGAAATGTTACTGCTAAACCTGACCACAACCACTCAATCGGTTATTGCGCATGTTTACAGGTATACCGAGTTTCAATGACAAAAAGAACATAACATATCAGATGTGAACCTCGTCCCTGCCCGCCTCCCTTTGCTCCGGCTGTTCCCTCTCTTACCCGAAAATGATGACAACACCAAAAAGCGAAGCCAAAAAGCTCTCTGAAAGGTGTCCGTAATCTCTCAAATATCCTATCTATGTACAGTACATAGATAGATACTTGGTTAAAACCTTGGCTCCGCCTTGCTTCCTCCGGCTGGCACCCCCAACAGATCCGCCACCCCCGGCTCCGCCCTCAACCACCGTTCCATCGCCTCATACATGGCCCGAAACGCCTGACTGCTCTCGTTCCTCATAGTCGGCAGATCGTTCCGCACTTTATACCCCAGCATCGACTGCGCGAGCCCCAGGTACTGGTACCCGACGGGGTACTTGAGCAGGTCGGTCCGGTGGAACCTGGGCACTCCGTGCCCATCTATGGGAATGATCCGGTCCTTCTCGTAGAAGAGTTTCACGTACTGGATCTTCCAGTCGCGGCGGCCGGGGAGGTCGTTGGGGGTGACGGACGTGGAGGGCTTCTTGCAGAAGAAGATGAAGCGGCAGTCGCATTCGACGTCGAAGGTGGACTCGGAGGTAGACTCAGAGTCAGACTGGGGCTTGTTGGTGTCAACGTTGGCCGTGAACCGCTGCGAGATCGTAGCCTTCATCTTGCCGACGGCGCGGTTGGTGACGGGGTCCAGGTCGACCAGGGTGCCGTTCTCGCGGTGCGTGATGAACTCGCCTTTGGCGCGTCCCTCTTTCGAGACCTGGATGAAGTCGTCGATGGGGAGGCCGCCGCTCCATGCTGTGGTCTCTCCGGTCAGCCAATTTCAGGTTAAGTACATACTATTAGTAAGTTTGTCCCGTCCCGCGTGCACCATATCATAAGTAGGTAGATAGGTAGGTACAGGTATATAGGACATACTGGTAAACACCCAAGCCCCCCCTTCCGCGAAGAGATGGCGGAAATGATCCCACTCCGCGGCATCGCGGTAGACGGGCCACCCCTTGCACAGCTCCGCGACGCAGTACCGGTCGAGGATCTCCTGGGGAGAGCCGTTGATGTGGGACCAGGCGGTCGCGGTCATGTGCTTCTGGGTCTTCTCCTCCTCCTTCTCCTCCTTGTTGTTGTCGGTGATGTTATAGGACATGTGGTTTCAGTTCAATTAGTAATAGCACCTCTTAATAATAATCTAATAGCAACGTAACCAGAGAGAGAGAGAGAGAGAAAGCAGGGCCATATATCACCGCAATTAAATTAGATTTACTTGCGAAAGCATATTGGCGATTAATTTGTTGCGATTAACTAGAACTTCCATCGTCATCATCATCGTCGTCGTCGTGAGACTTATTTTTTATCTCTGGATGCAGGTAAACACTATCCTGTCCATCCGTCCGGAAGCTTCGCTTCAGAATGTGTTCTGACGCAGCTACATCGTCATTTCCACGAATCATCCCGACCCATGTACATACAGGAGAGCCGAGAAAAAAAACCCCAAAGTTTACGAAGATCCTACTATACTAGGACTACGATACTAGATATGGGCCCGAAAAAAAGGACTTTATACTGCTGAGGCCTAGATATCTAGATAGATAGAAATAGAAACACACACGGAGCCCAGCCCGCCAGGTCGGTCTACAGTCTACAGCCTACAGTCTACAGATTACATACATGGCAAACAAAGAAGTGGAATGGAAACAACTGTACTGTACCAGAGCCCATGGAGATTGTTCAAGTTCATTAAATTGGAATACCTGTCATATCATAGCGTCCTATCCCAACCAAGGCTATCGATCAACAAGACTCCGTCTGAGCCACTAAGGTTGATTGCTGATATTCATCAACCATAAATAAGACGCGATTTAACCAGTAGAGAGATCGATAGGCGAGCCTATGTACAGGAGGCTTCTATCGGCAAGAAGCTGGAATGCGAACATGTGCAGAGCAAGGACTGGCTTTCCACCTTCCGTTGGAAACCCGCACCTGCCCATCGCACATATGATAGGCTAGGGAATGCAGAAGCCAGCTGTATCGAGAAATGGAGAGGCCGATGCTTGCAGCGTTACACTCCATGGGATTTAGACAAGTCACGGCTACTCTGCATGGTCAAAATAGAGCAGGCCACCAGCCCGGGAAAATACATAAAAGGGCGCCGCAGGGCGCAAAATCGGAAAGAAGACAAGACTCGAAAAGAAATATTCCACATCACCAGATATCCGCCCGAACCAGATCCCTCATGAAACCAGATCCCAAATTCCGTTCCCATGACCGAAATCCATAAATGGCACGTCCATTACGCCTTCGTCCGAAGGAGAAAGAACCCTTTTGGACTGAAACGCCTATTCATCAAGACAGAGACACGACAGACGAGAAAGGATGAAATCTTTTCGGCGAAATTATTGAGAGCAAAATACAGTCCCATCATCGGAATCGACGTCTGAAAGGTACATCATCTCGAAGGTGGTTGGATCTTCGGCTGCCTCGATAACGGCGAGATGGAGGAGACGGAAGGAGAAGACAGAGGCGGCTCAGCAACATCTTTCATGCGTACATCAGGAGTGCTTGGACTCTCACGCTTCTCGGCATTGGCCGTCGCGGTCGCAGGGGTCCGCGTCTCTGCCCCTTTCGCTGACAGTGTAGGACTACTGCCGGCTTGGGACTGAGAGGCAGGTGCCTTGTGCGGGGGAGGCATGGCCGTCACCTGAGCCTGAGTCTTCTCAGAGGTAGGCGTCGTCAACGTACCCCTCCGGCTCAGGTAGTCACCCAAGCTCAACTTCTTTTTGACCGGACTCGGGGCAGCGACGCCAGACCCCGGCGTTTGAATACCGGGCTGCGATAGGGAGGATTCAAAACCAGACGGAGTGGCCAATCCAGGCGTACTGGGCACAGGAAGTGGTCGCATGGGTGTTGGAGGCGGTTGGACCGTTGAATTTTTGGCATCCGGCCGGTCGAGATCGGAGTGGATACCGTTGGGGGCCTGCCCGGGGATTATGGAGTTATGCGCAGCAGTCGAGGGCCACGGATGTGGCGGTGGAGGCTTGGTGACACCGTCAGGAGTACCAGGAGACAAAGAATGTGATTCTGAGCTCACCACAGGACCTCCCGCCCCCGAGGAACCAGACTGGGACGGGTCGACATCCTTCATCTCGACATCGTTGATTTCATTCGCAGCGGGTTTCCCGGCTGTCCCATCTGAACTTGCAGCCGATGAGCTGGGAGGTCGTGAGCCGCCGGACGCTGAACTGGCGAGAGCATCGCGCTGGCGGCACATTTCCTCGAATTTGACCCGATCCTCATGGCATCGCTTCAGCAGCCGCTGTGTGAGTGGCACGAAGCTCTGCCTGCGCGGCGGCGGCGGCGTAGGAGGTACATATCGAACATCGTTCTCATCTGGATCAGTCTGAATCGCAGAATCAACGTATTGCGGACGGCCCAGAGGAGACCGCACTGCCGGAGTGTTGGACTCCGATGTCTTCCGCGGTGAAGCCTTTTGAGGAGAGCTAGGAGACAGATGCGACGGGGGAGACCGAGACTGATGCTCGGTTCCCGTATCCCAGTGCAGGGACTTGGATTGAATTCCGTGATTTGCAAAGTATCCTGCCTGTTTCTGTGACAACACGTTAGTAATGTCGAAAGAGCGAATACACAGCGAATACACGGCTCGATTGGGGGGGAAGGGGGGGGGGGAAAGCTTACCGAACTAGCAACGGTAGGTGTCGTCTGCGCAGACTGACCGCCACTACGCTTCTTCTTCCTCTGGAGCGATTGCTGATCTTGCTCGAGCTGTTCGAACTTCTTCTCGACGGCAGCAATCTTCCGCTTGTCACGAGCAGACAGCTCCGAATCGCCCAGGTCGCTTGGAGTCCGCTGCGTGGGAGTCAGATCCCGGCTGCGAGCTTGACCCCGAGCGGAACCAGAGGTGGATCGACTATCAGCCTGATCATCGTCGTCCTGATTCTTGACCCCTTCACTTCCGGCGCGACTATTGGTCGCCTGCCCAGTGCCTGGCGGTGAAGTAGTCTGTTTGCTGCTCTTGGCCTTCTTTCGCTTCCCGTTGAGCTGCTTCGTGCTCGAGTCGGTGGCCTTCGGGATGGACCGGCGGTCGAAACGGAAAAGCAGGCATTTACTTCCAAGGTCGCAAGCGCAGCCACCAAAGTTGGCCAACACATTGCTCAGGCAGATGGCCGCCGCCTCCTGGATGCCGTCACTTGATTCCGGCTTCATCAACCCATTGGCAGACCCGACGAGCTGCTGATCGAGGTACCACATGGCCGTTATCTCGGAATGGATCGGAATATCCTGCGTTGCGACGAAGCAAAAGTGATACTCGACCTCATTCGTGATGTAGGTCTTCATGGTCACATTTGGATGGCATGATCGTCGGATGTACCGAAGGATGGTGCCCTCATCGCGACTGTCAATGTAGATCGGAAGTAGAGGATGGAAGAAGACGAATGGCTCCGGATGTCGCAGCTCCTGCCACCTGTTGTTGGGATCGAGACAATAATCGCGAAGCAGCCCGATCTTCCCCTTGACCTCGCCAACAATCGTGTCCTTGCGGATGGCTTCTTCCGTTCTTAGCGTTTTGAACGTAGGATGCTTTCCATCGACTTCCACACTGGTATCGGTGAAAGAGTGTAGCGTGAGGGAAGGCCACGTGGACGGATCTAGGGATGCGTCTGAGCGGGTAAATACGTCCTGGGGCGAGCGCCCGTTGACAACCCGCGCCAGGGCGGCCGGGTCCTTGACCCAAGATGCCAGGTCGGCCGCCAAGGTGAGGTTGACAAAGAGATTGCTTTCCATGTGCACATGTTTTCGGTCCCGTTCGTAGAGATGCAGGAACTCGCTCGAGTAGAGGGGGATGAACGGGCCGGACGACTTGGTCGGACTCGTCGTGGACCCAGAACGCTTCCGGGACTCCGGCTGCAGGGCCGGAGCGCCCGAAAACGAGCTCACCGACGTAGACGGCTTGTGGCTCGTTTTCGGCTTCTTGGCGGGAGGTTGGTCCCTGGGGCTGGATTCGCTCCTGTGGTGGTAGCCGTTGACCTGGTCATGATGGTCCTTGGCCTTCTTCTTCTGACTCTTCGTCCCTGATCGCTTCGACTTCCGGTCACCGCCATCGCTCAGTTGCTCCCTGAGTCGCCTCTGCCGTTCGGTAGCGCGCTTGCCGTCCAGAGGCCGCGGCTCACAGTCGACACAGTTGTGGACCTCTGGCACCTCCTGACCGTGGTAGTAGCACTCGATGTGCTGCCAGGTCTCACATCCCTCGCAGAAGACCGTATTGCCATCGTCATCCTCGAACGCACAGATGCACTTGATGGTGTACGGTTCGTCATCCTCTGGGGGGATGGTGTCGGAGACGGCACCGTTCGGGGCGGGGGAGTTCAGAGGGGCGGTGACCGGGTACGGTTCCGTTGTTGGCTGCGTGGTTGCGACCGAGGAGGTATCTGTCATAATCTGACAGCGTACCCCCTCTCACAGAATCTCGATGACGTTCTTCCTCAGCACCGAGTCAGGTCGACCCAGCAGACAATACGCATGTCAGCTGTCAAGGATGGCGGGTGCACGTGTCCACCACTCCACAACAACGGCGCAGCGCCAGCACCAGGACGATGAACTCGGAACCCCGGGACGGATGGGAACGTGTTGTTGCAGAGACAGGCGTGGTTGTGGTGGTTGGGGACGAGGCCGGGAAACCGGAATCTGGCAGAAGCGGACCAAGGGAAGCCAAGAACGCGAAAGGAGAGCCGTGGAATTCGTGACTGCAGAGGTGGGACGCAGGGCGCGTCAGCGGTCGTAACGGTCGTCGACGGTAAGTGAGAGGCAGGTTTCGAGTGGAAGACGGAAGAAGGCCACGTCGCTCGAGTCGTCAGCCTTTCGTGCGCGTGCGACGGTCCGGAAGGGGGCGCGGATCGAAGATCGAGGGCAGCGACGAGAGTGGGATGGACGACGTAGGCCTGAAGCGCATGAGGTGAGGGAGAAGGGAGGAGGGGGAAGAGGAGGCGAAGCGGGGAGGACGGAAGGGAGGAGGAAGGATGAGAGGATTCGAGGGCGACGAGAAGGTGAAGGAGGGATTGGGGGGGGGGGGGGGGGGGGGGGGGGAGCGGGAGGGCGAGAGAAGGGAAGAGGAAGAGAGGAGGCTAAAGGAACGGATGGGCCATTCAAGCGTCGCGCAGGCCCTGGAAGCGAGAGTAGGAGAAAGAGGAAAGGCGCGGGTTGGGGGAGCAAGAGGGCGAGCTGGCGGGCAGCGCAGGCGAGGGCGGCGAGACGAGGCAACGCTGGGCCGCTTCCAGCCCGCCTAGGCCCGATGCGGCAAGGGGCCACGGGCTGCCCGGCTCCGACGCCCGGTGGGTTGTGTGTGGCCTGGGGGAGGCATCCCGACAGCCTGCCAGGCCGGTTGCGAAGCCGTGCAGGGGAGCGTCCTGTTCGGGTCAGCGTCTCCAGCTGTCGAGCTGGTCCGGAGCAGAGTCAGCAACGAGGGCCAGGCTGGTTAGCATCTGCAGAGCCGGGTCAGCCAAGAAAGCAAGAGAAGTCTGAGCAAGCCATCATGTCGTCCCTCTTCCGGTGCCGGGCAACGAGGGAGAGCGTCGCAGAAAACAAGAGAGGAGGCTGATCGAGGCAGGTTAGAGTAGACCACAGACAATAGAATGGAAAAATCTGCTGGTGTCATGGCCCTTGGCCTGGCACACCGGTCAGGCTGGGTGCTGGGCAGCACCTGTTCCCCAGCGGGAGAGGACTCCGACCATCATCTAGTATCCCCTAGACACACGGTGAAACCAGGAGGAGCGCTGTAGATGCGAGAGAGGATGTCAGTAAAGGAGAACAGCACAGAGGAGCGTCTCTTTCCCAGCCGTTGGACTTGCAACGGCAAAAGGGGGTCGTGGTGTGGTCGAAAGCAGGAGGCTGGGAGAGAGAAGAGGTTTATGACGGCGGAGGGGGAACACCGGCGGAAGGGCCAGCAGGACGGGTGGGTGGAGAGGCAGGTCACCGGATGAGGCAGAGCAAGACAAAAGTTCAGAGGAGGGAAGAGAAGGGGGGAGAAGGAGGATAAAGAGCACGGGGGAACAGACACAACGAGAAAACGAGAGAACCCGATCGTAGTCCCAGAAGCACAGGCACACCCCCCAGGAACGGTCCATGATCGTGATGGAGATGGCTGTCCCCTCGCCACTCCCACTCTAAACCGATCGAGCTCGGTGGACCGGGCTGCCAGCGACGACATGCGAGGCATGGCCGCACGGGAACGCCGTTGGGAGAGAATAATCAATTAGGCTGCTTTGGGTACTCGATCTGCAGGCCATGGGTGACGGGCAGCGACGGGCTCGTCCACTCCCGTTTCCTCGCGGTGTTGGCCAGGCAGACGTGGAATGATATTGGCGTATGGAAGAGCGCGATGCGGATGGGAAAACGAGAGCCCGCATCGTCTCTCCAGACCGTCGGAGTCGTGGCAGGCGTCCGGAGCATATAAGACTGCTGGGCTCGGGAGGACCCGCGAGGCTCGCTTCCACGGCGACGGGCCGTTTATATCCAGCGGCACCTTGGTGCCCCGGGGCCGCTGCCGAGTGCTAGCAGCATGGTCGTCGATGTTATTTGCACCTAATTTCGACCCCCATTGCACTAGCCTCTCTCGACCAGCACATATACCATGCGCTAGTGTACAAGATAATGCACGGCTTAGTTACTCATATATGTTGCACGGGACTCCTAGTCTCCCACAAGCACTGCGAAAACTTGGAGTATCAAAAAAAGAAGAAAATTACAGTCCGCAGAAGCTCGTGGGTACTCGGATCAGATGGGTGTGTTGCAAATGCAAGACACCCGCCGAGTGGATCAGAAATATCGTGTGGGGCCTGCATTCTAACAATCTGAATCCACCGTTGCGTATCCGGCGAGATGGGACAGCGTGCAGATGCAGTATAGCGGCTCGCTTAAGGGCACTTCGCGCTGCGTTCGGCTCACCGGCTCCCAAGGCCACCCTGAGTTTGGGGGGAAGCTTAACTAGATTCTAGTTAAGCCGGAGGGTGTTCTTTAACTATAAGTCAACTACCTCGCTGATGTTACCACTTCAAACAGACCACCTCGTATATCAACACCCTTTTTGCTCCTGTCCTTATGAGGTGACAACCTTCGCGATGAGATTTTTGTCTTACCTTTATTGAATTTCAGTAGTACCGTGTTTCGGATATACATAGAGTCCGTTGGAGATCTCTGAGAGTAGAGATATGTCTCTTTCAAGGGCTCTACACTACCTCTTTGTGGCCCTCTTGGCAACAAATGGAAGCATATTTTGATGTGATATTAATATCACTTTGAACTGCTATTGTCTGGCCAGAGCGATATGTATGTATTGCTTCACATATGCCTATCGCACCTAGGCGTTCGGAACCAACTACCACACAGCGAGTACTAGACCACAACTGTCCCAAGGCCCACGGAATCACAGGCATCGCCACATATATGCATTCCAACCTCGAGCCGCTACAGTCGTCTACCGTATGGAAACACAAACCATCCATCTACTCCTCGAGTGCCCTATGGTCCCGTCTCTCGATGGGTGTCGCTGAAGGCTTCCGAATTCGAATAGCCACCAGGAGTCTTTTCAGTCCCTCCCACAGCCTCTTCCACCACCAGTCCTTGACCTCAGGCGGCTTTTCTGCCGCCAGAACCTCGTCCAGACCGGTATGGAGATCCACGTCCTCCGCTCTCCAGGCCCACGGATCGCGCCGATACATCACTCGATGTCCAAAATACACGAGCATAAACATGGGAATGCCGGTGTAGGCGGCGAGGAATTCGCTCACGGACCAATTCGAAGGAAAGAACACGCTGAAGCCGTTGAGGAGACATAGCAAAGCGGAACCTGTGATACCAATGTAGGCCCCATATGGCTGTATCCAAGAGCGGTACGGTGGCTCAACACCCTGGACCCTGAGGGCCCTGCGGAAGCGCAAGAAGACGATACCGGAGCATATCCAGGAGATGAATCCTGAGGTGTTGGTAAAGTTCATCAGCCAATTGAACATGGTGGGACCAGAGAAAACCAGAGACAGATATGCAAGCGGAGCGAACAGCGCTGATAAACCAACAGCCATGTAGGGAAGACCCCATCGGTTGCGTGCTCTAAAAATCCTGGGGGCGCTGCCCGATTCTGCGAGCGAATGGAGTGAGCGCGAAGACCTGTAGAGGAACGAGACACCTGAGGTTGAGCTGAACGCCATGATCAGTGCATTCACAATAGCATCTAGGAGCTGGATCCCTGCGTTTCTGATCCCAATGATAAATGGGGAGGTTCCACCAGAGTTGGAAGACCCGGAAGACCCAGATCCAGACTGGGAGTCGCCGTTCAATAATCGTGAATCATTAGAAGGAGACATGATGCCCATCGCAAGGGCACTCATCATGTGGACGAAGGCCATTAGACCAGCATTGTTCTGAGTCTGCCTCGGAACGCTACGCCGCGGTGACTCCATTTCTGAACCTTTGATGACAACGAGCTCTGGCGCGAAATTGAAGACCACGACGCTGGAGATGAGGCATTGCAAGAACGCGAAAAAGCGACCAGCAGGACCGGATACGAGGAATTCGCTAAAGGCACCCGGATCGTTCCAGTATCGAAACCCAAGAAACTCGCCATCCGGACCACCGCCGAACAACAGGACGAACGACAGTATCACCAGTCCGATGAGCGCGGTAATCTTTACACGTGTGAACCCGGTTTCCAATCGTTCAAAAGCTCGCTCGGGCAGGCAGTTTACACCGACGATCATTGTGAGCATCGTGGTGATTGGGATTGCGACATGGAGTCCCGGATTCAGACTGCCGACGATGAGGGCGGCCGCTGTAACTTGATAGGGCACCAACAAACCAAGAGAATACCAATGAAGGAAATCCATGGAAAACCCCAGGCTCCGCGAGACATATCGGGACCCGTGGCGGCCCATCGTGACGCCGTGAAAAGGCATATAGGCTCCGAACTCCGCCATAGCGGTGCCAAGGCAGTATACAAATGCAGATAAGGATACATAAGATATAAGCAGAGAGGCCGGGCCGCCAACGGCGAGTGCCTGACCGGCACCGAGGAATAAGCCGGCTCCAAGATTGGCCCCGTGTGCCATTGCTTGCAGTAACGAATGTCAAGGCCTCTGGGCCTGTTTGTAAAGACCATCGAGGAGACCAGCCTCGGAGCTGGCGAGAACCGCGTGGTGATGCTCGTCAAGAGCTCCATTGTGACTTCCAGATTGTGTGTAGCAACAACTAGGTTCCATGTCCTGGAGAGGAAGGAGCGGTAGAGTACTTAGTCCCTAGAGCTTAGTCCTGCGGAATCGTCAGATGTATTTCTGGCGACTCTTGCTAGATAGATTTGCAAATAATGTAATGTGACTGGCAAGTTTGTGTTCCCTGAATGAAAAGTAAACACTGTGCCGGCCATTCCTGAAGAGATTTCTGAGGTGAGAGTGCCAACCTTCAGAGAGAACATCATCAACAGACACAGATGAAGTGAAGGACCACACAAGGAGTGCTTGCTCGTCAAGAATTGTTTAGAGGATGAGCCACTGCCGCATTATGCAATCGACAACATTCATCAACTCAATAACATTGAGGCCATTATTGCCCTCTCTATCTCGCATGAGCTTCTTCCTGAGGAGAGGACCCAAGGGCCAAAAATATATGCACTCCACGAACGACCAAGATAAAACAAAATACAAAGATCCTTTTTGAAAGCAAAAAGCTCACACCCCCGGCCCATCCACCTGTTGGTGGGTAGGGGGAGGGATCCTACGAAAACACCACCTTGCTTATGGCAGGCAGGATTTTCTATCCCGGAGCTCAGAGGTCATTTGGTGATCTTAGCAGGAAATATCGGTAATGACCGCACCGCTGCAACCATCCCCCCTCCGGGATTCGAACCCGGGACCTTTTCTCCTACTATTGTCAGGAGGTCAGGGGGTGAGTGCACCTCACCTTAATGACTGAGCTAGGAGGCCCCGGGTTTCGTCGAGGGGTTGTGAATGGCTAATATGGGGCCTCTTTGTTGCTTGGAGTGCTCCCAGCCCGGGGATGTGACGCGGTTAGGCTAGGAAGGTATCAACTAACCGCTGGATTTTCAGGGAATCACCCGCGTGCTGCACTTGATCCTGCTAACAATGTTAGATGAGCGCTCATGATAAAGGTGAGATTTTGATGCTGTCCTTGGACGTCGCTCTTGGCTACCTCATGGCATGGATTTCTGCATGAACCATCAATTGGCCTCGGAAGTGACATCAAAGTCATTATATCTCCGTCTAAGATAAGTCCTGATCATGTTCTTAGACCAGAAGTCCATAAAGCGCTAATCGACTTCTTGACAGAACCCAGGTTCCAACTCGATGAGGAACACTCCTACAAGAGATAGTTCATAGGCACACCACTATTGAAAATACGGCGCAGCAGCGAGTTCTAGTTCTCATTTAAATCTGGGTGTTCACACAACATATGCGAGACACATGCCGGAAAAGCGACAGATGCGTGCGTACAATACAGCGTCCAAGAGAACCACAGAAAAGAAGCCAGAAGAATATGGGTATCTTAGAACGTACACTGGAACGGTATGCAAAGAAAAGAGAAAAGAAGCCATGGAGAATACCCAACGCAGACAGTGCAGATTCGATCATCATACCCAACCTCCAGAACGCCGGTCAATTAGACAACCTGAATACCGGAACTATCTTAAAGAACATCTCTCGTATGCTCAAGAGCTGTTTTGTCTGACTGTGATTAGCTTTACTTGCTTTCAAAACAGATGTGGTTGCATGATCCATGATAGACGGAAGTTCAATGAAGGGGAACATACTCATCAGCCATGGTCGTCTCCGCAAATTCCACCCATTCACCGGATAACGATTTCTTCCAGAAGCGTACAGCACCGTCGTCTCCAGAGGAGAGGAGACAGTCACCTGTTCGCATCATTGGCATATAGCCCCTTAACTTAATCAGGGAAAAGCTATTAAAGAGTGCAATACATACCTGCATAGGAGAATTCTACTTGCCACACATCCAAATGTTTGCTGTCGATGCATGCGACCTCCTTGAACGAGTGCTTGAATTGTGTGTCACCACTTGCCTGCCGGTCCGACACAGATGCAGGGGCGCGGTGCGCGAGGGCAGACCCAATCCCCGACTGCGCCGTCGCACGGTTCGATGGGGATTGAGCAGAGGTCTGCGAGTTGCGGTTGTTCGAATTATTCGACCCGTTACCCGAGACCGAAGTGTAGACCTCGAATATACGAACAAAGCCATCCTTGCAGGCGCTCGCGATCAAGTCATACCCGCGCACGGAGCCATTTGCCCAGGAGATATCCCGGACGAGGCTCCCATGCCCGGTCAGTTCAATTGCATGGTAAAAGCGACGGTTCGCATCCGTACGATAGATCTTGACGGTGTCCATGGCTGCCACAACGAGCGAAAGACTCTTGCGGTCCCAGCTGGGTAGCAAGGTATGTGTGATATCAACAGGATCATGGTGAAACTGCACTTGGAAGCTTGTCTCTTCCCCTCGCTGCGGCGGTGCGCATACCCTGAACTGGTCCAGGGCCTGCCAGTCCGCAAGGCTGTCCGGGCTTACAGGCTCCATGACCATGAGATAGCCGTCGCGCGTGATGAGCGCAAGCCAGGTGTCCAAGTCGATGTTTCGAAAGTCGAGTGAGACAAAGGGGTGCCGATGCGGCGCCATCATGCGGAAAATGGGCCTGAAGCGCCGGCCCGAATTTGGGGGCTGCGTTACATCCTCTTGCCATATCTTGAACTTCATGTCCTCACCGACGCTGCCAATATGCTGACCGGTGAATGGACCATTCCACGTAGCCTGTCTCGTCTTAATATTAGGTTGCGAACATAACGGAGGGGTACTTACATCACGAATCTCCGCATCGTGAGCGCGCCAGGTATCTGTCAGTTGCCAGTCCCCGTCCTTCAGATCCCAGACCTTCATGCGATGATCCGACGATGCTGTAACAATGCGATTGCCATAGAAATTGAACTTTGTGACGGTGACCAGGTCGCGATGGCCCGCGTCGAAGTCAGTGAAACCAGCTGTCATTTCGGGCCGTTCCGGTATCCCCATCAATATGCGACTAGAGCGAGCCTGATCCCACTACAGGGATGCAAGAAAAAAGAGCGGGGAAGAAGGGCCGAACGGCTGTGTGAGACCCTGGGGCAGAGAGGAAGCTCCCGTCCATGCATGTATGTACTCACATGTAGGCGCATGTGAATCCGGCATAAATGGAGCGCGCGCCATGGATGATGGTGTTGCCTGCACGGATGTCGCTTGTGCCGCCGCTTATCCTCTTCGGGCATGGGCGTGTCTTGGTGCGCCCGTTGGCCTGCTCACCGCTTTGCTGGCGGTGTATTTCGTCCGGCAGAATTACCCGCAGTGCCGTCATGATGCCAGATTGCATGGAGGCCTATTCTCCATCTGATTGGCCCTGCGAAGTTCCAAGGTTCTTCAGAACACCAATATTCTGCATCTGAGTACAGATATGTTATCATCTTCTTCTTTGATATGACTCAATCTGCCACATTATCCCGAAAAGAGACCTGGAGCCTTCTGGTGCTCGTGGGGGCCTCTCTCGGGGTTATCGTCAACACTTTCCAGGGCGACGGCGAGCCCTTGATTGCTTCGATCGCGTTTAGCGGAATCGCATATGCTGCCACATTCAGCCTGATAAGATGGCTTGGGCCGGTCTTCATGAAGGCCGGGCTGAAGGGCAAGGATATGGCCAAGCCGAGGAAGCCTGAAATGTGGGAATTTCTTGAATGCGCCAAAGCACGCGGATGCCAACTAACTTCTGCCTTAGACCGGAGACTATGGGCGCGGTTTGCGCAGTTGTATATCTGCTTCTGCTTATTGTTTTTATCCCGTTTCCTTTTTATAAAGACATCGTCGCTGCCACGTCCGGGGGAGGCAACCGGGACGTGGTTCTGCAAGTGCAGCAAGTCGAGACGGGTCGGTACCTCCACCGATTTCCTCATAGCAAGGTTCGTTGTCTCTTTTGATTTTTATGCATTTGTTGTTTTGTCGTGGCTAAACGATTACCCTAGCTTGCGTCCTATCTCTCCGGCCTGCTTTCTCTGCAATCGATCGTCCTCCTGGGAATCGGGGACGACCTGCTTGACATCCGATGGCGACACAAGGTTCTGATTCCAGCGCTCGGAGCGATCCCGATGCTGATCGTCTACTTTGTGGATTTTGGGGTCACACACGTGGTGGTTCCCCTGCCGTTGCAACCCTATCTTGGGCCGATCGTTGATCTCGGATGGCTGTATTACGTCTACATGGCAGCGGTGGCCATCTTCTGCCCGAATAGCATCAATATGCTGGCTGGGATTAACGGAGTGGAGGTCGCGCAGTCTCTGGTGATCGCGCTTCTGCTGATCGCTAACGATGCGCTGTATTTGGCCCCCTTCACTCCATACCCGCATCCGGCAACGGACTCGCATCTGTTCTCGATATACTTCTTGCTACCTTTTGTCGGGGTCTCCCTGGCGCTGCTGTACCACAACTGGTACCCCTCCAAAGTGTTTGTGGGCGACACCTACTGTTACTTCGCAGGCATGGTGTTTGCCGTGGTCGGGATCCTGGGCCACTTCAGCAAGACCCTGCTGCTCCTGTTCATCCCCCAGATCTTCAATTTCCTATACTCGACGCCGCAGCTGTTTCATATCATCCCGTGCCCGCGACACCGTCTGCCCAAGTTTAATGCCTCAACGGGGTTGCTGGACGCGTCGGTCACCGAGTGGGCTGTGCCCCCTGCACGACCGGTTGCCATGGCCTTGGAGCTGCTGCACCGGCTGCGGCTGGTGCGGGTGACGAAGAACGATAAAGGAGAGATCGTGGAGTCCACGAATCTTACCATCATGAACCTGTGGTTGGTGTGGATGGGCCCGATGAGGGAGGAGAAGCTGGCGCTGAGCATGGTCGCTGTACAGACGGTGTGTGGACTGCTGGGGCTGTTTGTACGGCATCGACTGGCGCTGTTGGTGTTTCCTGCGGATAATCTGCGATTCGGGTCACATTTATAGTAGGGAGGTAGACCAGTAAATCAAAGAAGATACATTGGATCTATTCAAGCTGGCTGTCCCTTCGATACATATCTCTCGGCCGGTAGGCTGCCAATCCTAGCCTGACCAGGTGAAGAAGCACACGAAAAAGAGCAGAAAAGGGGGAAAAAAAAGCAAAAGCCATAATGGGTACCTAGTTAGCCTTTTTTGCTCTAGATCCTGCCCCTTGTTGATGTGCAATCTCCTGGCATAAAAAGCACCGTTTCCAAGAAAGTCCATCACTCGAACAACCTGCAATGCAGGAACTTGGCATTATCAGCGATGACATGTGGAAAGGGTGCCGGTTGCTGTAAAACGATACATACTTGAACCTCCATAGACTTGCCGACGGAGACGTCATCTGTGGATCAGCGGCCCGAGGCACGTGGGCCAAGACGGACGATCAATTGGAGAACCGCCTGGCATTCTGCTTACCACTCCCCACGTCCCGGTTCCTCTCCGGATGGAACACATTAATAATTATTGTGATTGCGCGGCACCTTTGGATGTTTCCTATGAAGAACCAGACCAGGGCACGTGCAGAGCTTCGCAAAAGCTTGTTTCTCTTCCTGTGTCGTTGATTCGCCCCGCGTCCTGTCAGCTCGTCCCGTCCAGTGGGGATGGAAAGGGAAAGATCTCCGAATCGATCTGATGTACCTGATATATAATAGGGACATAATATAGCCCAGCCCGGCAATGATGTCTGGCTTCGGTCTGTGACTCGGTCGACAGAGGGGACTGTCTCTCTTTCAGAGCTCCTGGTCAAGATGGGGCACTTTTCCACCTTCGTTTCTGCCGGCTTGACGGCTGCCGCTCTCTTCACCAACCCCGCCAATGCTGCGGACAATGGGACGACGCCCATGCAGCTGCGTCTGGCGTATGCCGGTCCAACCGGCATGGTTGTCAGCTGGAACACATACTCCAAGCTGGAGCGGCCGACGGTCCGCTATGGACGTACACCGTGGGCGCTGACGCATTCTGCATCGTCCAACATCTCCATCACGTACCCGACCTCGACGACCTACAACAATCACGTCAAAATCACCGGTCTGGAGCCCAATACCCTGTACTACTACCTGCCGGAGCACAGCAACTCCTCGACCCCGTACACGTTCAGGACGAGTCGTCCTGCTGGAGATGGCACCCCGTACTCGATCGCTGTGGTGGTTGATCTGGGTCTCGTCGGCCCTGACGGTCTGACCACTCACGTTGGCAAGGGTGCTGCAAACCCCCTGGGACCGCACGACAACAACACCATCCAGTCTCTGCAGGAGCAGGGCAAGGATACCGAATTCCTGTGGCACCGTAAGTCTCGATGCGCCCCTTGCATATGATGCTGCTAACGGGTACGATTGCCAGCCGGCGATATCGCCTATGCGGACTACTGGCTGAAGGAGGAAATCCAAGGCTTCCTTCCTAACACCACCATCGCAGACGGCGCCAAGGTCTATGAGTCGCTGCTCAACCAGTATTATGATGAGATGACCCCGATTACCTCGACGAAGCCGTACATGGTTGGACCTGGGAACCATGAAGCCAACTGTATGCTCTTCCTGTTCATCTGCTCGCAATCTTATTGACTGACATGAGTTCAATTCAGGCGACAACGGCGGAACCACGGACAAGGCCCACAACATCACATACACCGTGTCCATCTGCATGCCGGGCCAGACAAACTTCACCGGCTATAGGAACCACTTCCGGATGCCGAGCGAGGAATCCAACGGCCTTGGCAACTTCTGGTACTCTTTCGATCACGGAATGGTCCACTATGTCCAGATCGATACCGAGACCGACCTCGGACACGGACTCATCGGCCCTGATGAGCCCGGTGGCAGCGAGGGGGAAGACAGCGGTCCGTTCAGCAACATTCGGGATGCCCAGTTGAACTGGCTGCAGCAAGACCTGGCCTCCGTCGACAGGAGCAAGACACCCTGGGTCGTCGTCGGTAAGTGGTGTCCCGACTCCTGAGCATAGCTACTTGCAACTTGGATGCTTACATACCTACCTAATCGTCGATAGCCGGCCACCGCCCGTGGTACATCAGTGCCAAAAACGAAAGCGGCACCGTCTGTGAAGACTGCCGCAAGGTCTTCGAACCCATCTTCCTCAACTACTCGGTCGACCTGGTCCTCTCCGGCCACGTCCACGCGTACGAGCGCAACGCGCCCATCAGCTACACCAACCCCGATCCGAACGAGCTCAACAACCCCAGCGCGCCGTGGTACATCACCAACGGTGCCGCGGGACACTACGATGGGCTCGACACCCTCCTCAGACCCCTGCAGAACTACTCGCGGTTCGCGCTGGACACGACGTACGGGTGGAGCAGGCTGACCTTCCACAACTGCACGCACATGACGCACGAGTTTGTGGCCAGCGCGAACGGCACGGTCCTTGATAGGGCGACGCTGTTCAAGGACCGCAAATGCACCGTGTCCCGTCGTGGATGGTGATTGAGACTGGGCATATTCAGTCGGAGTCTTCAGCTCTCTGTATAGACAGGGAATCAAAATGGTAAACATGGCTACCCATGTCATGCTTCTAGAAAAGTGACTTGTATTAGGCTACATATAATGAAGATGTGTGTATGTGGCCTTAGTTAGTAGTATCAGTAGGCTGAGTCTGATTACCATGTTGGGAAATTCCCTGAATCAAGATAGGATTAGAATCCAATTTCTCCATCTCTGTAGGTCGTACGTAGTGCATACATAAAACGAGTATAAGAATTCTATATCTTAGAAATTCTTCATACAGAAATTTTTTAAATATTTTAAATATATTCATCATATATAAGCACCCGACAGGATTCTTTTTGATTACGGACTGGTCACTATAACTAGATCACATGTTCCCTGGTCTGAGACCTGCACTATGTCTGATGAATTAAACTCTACCTAAGCTTCACTTGACAAGCTCCTGCTCATAGAGTTGACAGCAGTATCTAGTGTACCTAAGTAGGTAAGTAGGTGGCTTCTCACTCCCCTAGCAACCGATACCTAACTTAAGACCTCCAGGTTCAGTTATACCATTATATCCACAATCATCCCTTCTCCTTTAACAGTTACAGAACCGGGTCGGGGGGGGGGGGTTGCTAAGCAGCTCAAGTAATCGACTCCTCGCCACCCCGCCCAGAAGCAGCAGGTCTGCGAATTTTCCACCTCGGCCTCGAGCAGCAGACTCTACCAAGATTCTAAGTCCAAGGCTGTGCTGTGCGTTCGTTTAATTACAGATATCTCTCCCTCCTGGACAAGATAAGTACATTTTAGTATGTTGTGCCTATGTAAAACAAAACCCTTGCCCGCCGGCAACATACTGCGGGCCCGGGGGGGGGGGGTTTCGTAGCACTCCGTGGTTACTCTCTAATGGTCCTGGTGGGCTGGAAGGTGAGAGCCTTTTTTTCTCAAGCATCTCAAAAGTAATAATAAAAATGGTATATTTTTCTGTTGCTGTTTTTCCATGATGTCTGTTTGCTCTCTCTATGTATATGGCTGGATATAGATATAGATATATAGACATACCATCACGTGACCGACGCTGCCCTAGATAGCTGTGTACTACCTACCTCGGTTGTAATTTGCTGCAACTTTGCGAGTAACACAAGATGAATCTGTATTGGCCCCAAACGCTACTTTTCTAAGAAGGAAAATGAAAAAGAAAACAATTGAAAGTTTGGAGACTTCGCCTACTAACCTAAATGATTTACCACCAAACGTTTTTGTCCGCGCCAGGGCCGTGTGGGTCAGAGCTGATGCGAAGATGCAGGACGATGGCATCATCACCTACTAACAACTACTACCACTGCCACTACTACTAGTAGAAAGTAGAAACAACACCCCGTCATACAGGGATATACTGCCTATCCTATCCATGATTTTTTTGTTCCTAACTTAAAATACGAAGTGCGATGTATTAGGTGGTAGAATCCTCGGCTATCCTGCCCTGGCTAGGTAAGGTCCTACGTGCCTGGAATTTGAGTCCTGTTACAGATAGCATTACATGTACTGTACTATACAGAGTGTGTAGAACATGCCTTGTATTTGTGCTTCGCTGCCGTTGCTGATGCTAAGAAACTACTACACAATCAATAATACTGAAAGGGGGGATTCCAGATTGACCCTCGGTGACATTCCGCGCGAGCCACACAACAGGTCGCAGATGGAATGAGGTTCCTGATACCTACCTGATACATACCTACCTCCGGCCCCCCCCCCCCCCCCCCCCCCCCCCCCCCCAATGGCCCATGCAACCGTGCAGATAAGGTTGCCACGTGTTTGTCATTATTGCAATTTGTAGTTTGCATGTGTCTACACGGAGTACCCGAGGTCAAATGGCGCTGCCATTTGCAGTGTTTGAAGGTCTTGGAGCAGGTGCCTAGGTGCCTCTCTTTGGGGGCTTTCTTGCTATATATAATACGAGTACTAGGCTTTGACTAGTATGAGATTAGGAGGTGGTTAGTTACGCAGCATCTAAAGCGAGGAAGACTGACTCGCTAAGTAGTAGTTGGAGTGAAAGACTCTCTGAGGAAAGAGATCTGGCACGAGTATCACATTGTTTCCTCCATTACCAGAGTTTAAAGAATGGGGGAGACCCTTTTCTCAAGACACTATGTTCAATCTAAGAAAGGGAGTTATTGCCCAGGGCTATTGAGGAGGGGAGACATGAAGGAGTAGAAGACGGATTTGATCGAGTAGAGTGAATTATCAGGCAGTAATAACATCTTCGATATACGCTTGATTTAGTTGACCATCGTAGCACAATAATAGAGAGAGAATAGAGGAAAAGAAAAAATCCGTCCTGCATAATGGAAGACGTCTATACAACATATTTCATCTCTACCATCGATATTTGATCTTCTGGCAACAAGCCCATCTGTCTATATACCAGTATTTCCCACATAACACAGTCATCCCACATCCATTTTTATTCTTTTTTTTTTCCATTTCCTTTTCTTTTTCCCTTTTCAGCAACACGTCTCTAAACCGATCGTCCAAATCATTCATTCGCTCTGTGCATCCGTCAACACCCGAGTCTCCCGCTCGACCTTCTTATCGCCCAGTGTCACGCCGATTTCCTTGATGACAATCCATGCCGGGGCCAGAGAAACTGCCCACAGGGCAAAGCAGAGATATACGTTTCCGATAGAGGCCATGATGGGGACGCTGCTGAGGCCGTACTGTAGGGGAATTAGCAAGGAATATGTTGACTTGGAAGGGAACAACGGGAATACTCACCGCGACGGCCTGAGCCGCAGACTCGGTGCCACGCAGCAGACCGGAAATGCGCACGACTTCGCTCTCGTCGCTGGCGAGGTTCCCGACGACGAAGTAGCTGCGAGTGAGTTAGTTGCTACCCATGTCACCTAAACATGGGTTTAAGGGGAATCGCATACAGATACAGATAGTTCAGCTGGAAGCCCATCACCCAGAACAGGAACAGGGCGAACCCCTTCCCAAACCCCTTGTCGACCCAGTCGAACACGGGCTGCGTCTTGTTGAACTGCGTCACCAGGATGGTGCCCCAGATCCACCAGCCGCCCTGCAGCCCCAGGATCGTGAAGAAGGCACCGCGGCTCCTCGCCTTGAGCGAGATCCTCTTGTTGTCCAAGAAGGCGCCCAGCACGTTCCCCGCGATCAGGGCGACGATGCCCGACAGGAATGACCCCAGCGCGCGCGCGCGCACGCTGAACCACATGCCCTGGAAGGTGAACATGATGGCCTCGGTGTACACGGCCTGCGAGATGAGCGGCACGATGAGCAAGAAGTTGCGGCTGAAGAAGAGCTTCGTCGTCGCCTTGAGCTCGTACAGCGAGCCGCCGGTGATGCGCAGCCGCACGGGGATGCCGTCCGTCCGCTGCACCTGCTCGGGCCTGTTCAGCAGCAGGCCGACGAAGGGCCCCAGCGCCTGCAGCACGATAAAGATGATGAACACCGTGTACGACACTTTCCCAGCCGTGCTCCGGTTCGCGTTGATCCCGAGGTTGATGGCGCCGCCCAGGATCTGGCCGCCCACGCGGAAGCTGAGCCAGAGACCCAGGAACTTGCCCTGGTTGTACGGCTCCGGGTACGAGAGCGCGACAGCCGCCTCGGCCATCCAGAAGATGCCCGCGGACAGGCCGCACAGGGCAGCGCCCAGCAGGGTCAGCCAGTCGAAGCCGAAGCGGTTGTGTGTGTAGAGGCCCGCGGCGAAGGGGGCGTAGCCCATGGTGCCGATGATGAAGGTCCACTTGATGCCGATCCAGCGGACGATGACGCTCGAGAAGTAGCACGAGAGCACCATGAGGCAGAAGGTGAGCGCGTTGGCGGCGTTGACGAGGTATGGCTCCTGTTCACCTCCGCCGCCGAGCGAGTTCATTGCGCCCCAGATGCCGGGGGCGAGCAGGTTGCAGAGGCCCAGGATGACGGCGTTGTAGAAGGACGAGCGGTACCATTTTACTGTGTACAGTATCAGCACTTATGCACAGGGGTTCATTTGGAGGGACATTGAAGATAGCAGAACCGACCTTTTCGCCGCTTGAGGCCCTCAGGCGCGACAGGCGACTGGGCAACCTCTTCGTCTTTCGGTTCAATGACCTTCTCAGCCATTGCAGTAGATGTAACAGATTCTCCTTGAGATCAGCAACGAATCCTGCGCAGGGTCAACAGAGAAGGAATCGACCGTCCCGTCAGACCATATATATATACATAACTCACTGAATCTGAAAACGACCGCTGGCCTGGGCTACCTGCTCAACCAACCAGGTGGACCGGCACTCGTGGGACAAGGACAAGAAATATACGAACTTGGACGACACGGAGGGTTTGCGTGGATGCCATGTGCACGAAACACTAAATCTCGTGTCATAACATGTCAAAAAACTTAATCTCTTATCATCGGCATGCAGAAACCCGCTCATCGTTATCTCTGTGAAAGGCGTGGCTGGCTGTATGCATCATGATGCGATTGTATTGGCAAAGTTCGCGATCGTCCAGATGCTGCTGTTTCCCATGCGGATTACGTGCTCGCACGGCATTTTTGGCTGCTATTACGCAGCACCCTCTTTTTTTCTGAGCAGCGCCGAGAATCCAGACCCGAAACAAAACCTGGGAATGATCATGGCGCTCGGGCTAACTTATTTTTTTTCTTTTGTTCTCGTAGAGTTGCCTTTATGAGGTGATGCTTGACGGGTCGACTTTTTGCGAGACAGGGACTATGTGCTCCATACACCAGGGCGCGAATTGGCGACGAATACCAATGTTATCGCGTTATGGCATAAATTAATCTTCTTTTCTATTTTTTTTGTTTTTTATCCTGGAGAAATTCTCCAACTTCGGGTAGGAGGATCTAGACTGTTATGTTTGCAAGGGTCTAGAATCGATTCCCCGCAACTTGTAATGCTCCAGGGTGCTTGATGGGACCTAGAACAGGTGGAGCGGAGATATAGCACGGAGTTATTGTGTGCCTCATTTGAAGAAATAGTACATTGTCAATTTGTCCTAAAGCAGACCTCTCTCTCTGCATGTTCTGCTCAAACTCAAATTAAAGAAAGGCTTTTTTTTTAAAAAAAATGCCACCATTCTCCCCGCCGCAATGACCATCCTTCCCACCTTGTCTCGGTTGCCTAACTGCTACATACCTAAGTAGGTACCTGCCTAGGTACCCAAGGTATCTCCTTCAGTCCCTATCCTCGGGATGAAACACCAACGCCCTGATCTCAATGCTCTCCCGCGGGGGAAACTCATCCCCCTCCGTCTCCGGGTTGACAAACGCCGTATGCGGCACGCGCCGCGCGCGCCCATCCGTCTTGGAATCGAAGCACTTGATCAGCGTCACCATCTCGGGCGTCTGCGCGTAACGGTAGTACCATCTGTGGTTGGGGTTCGGCCGGACGGAATACGTCTCCCCCTCGCGGTGCGGGTAGATCAGCTTGATAGGGACGAGGTCCGAGTCCGGCACGGAGTGCGCGTCGGCAACCGCGAGCGGGTCCTTGTAGATGGTCTTGATGGGCCGCCAGACGTTGATGATTTGGTAGCGGCCCTTGAGGAGGGTGTCGGCTTCGTCCGGGAGGTGGTATTTGACGCGGTTGGTGGAGGCTTGGTAGGATTGGTCGATGTGCACGCGCTTCACGGGGCCGCGGAGTTGGGATTCGGGGGACGAGCGGTTCTTGGGTTGCCGCCGGATGGTGTGGTCGAAGATGAAGATGCGGGAGGCGCCGGTTCTGTTGGTATTTCATTGCTGTTTAGTGGGTGTTTGTCTTAGGTAGTATATATATATAGTATAGTGATGTAGATCTATATGTGGTAAAACTCACGCATCCTTCAGCAACTGCTCCGTCTCCGGGTAGTACTCCCTCTTGATCCTCTCGTCATCGTCGAAATCCTTCTCCTTGCTCTCGTGATAATAAATCTGGAACCCGTGGCTGTCCAGCGTGTACTCGAGCTCGTGCCCGCTGATGTCGGTGATGGTCACGGGCAGCGTCTCGACGGGCCGGTCGTACGTCTCCGGCCGGCCGACGTAGTTGGGCGCGGGTGGGGAGCCGTCCTCGGGGTCCTTGTAGTAGTTCAGGGTCGTCTGGACGTGGTGCGGCTTGGAGTCGGATGGGGGGATGGGGAAGGTTCTTCGGTTTTGGACCTGGGTCTGGAAGGATGGGGTGTGGTCGGAAGAAGGGAGTTGGACTGCTGCAGATGCCATGGTGTTGTTTGTCTGTTTGCTTGTTTAGATGATAGAGCCTTCTATGTTTAAATCTTTAGATCCTGAGAGCTATATTATTATAAAGCTGCTACGGATGGATTTTATAATATCCAGGCCCGATATCTCTATGCTGATTTATGATCAAGGCGGGGTAGAGCTGTCCATTTGTCAGACTAGCACGCAATCTGAGTAACTGACCACGCCACGTCCTCCTGCTGAGAAATAGAAAATGATTCTATTGGACTTCGACTGCAGAGGGATCAGCTGAGGCTGAGTGATAACGTAGAAAGCTGGGGTAAGGAGGAATGATCGACCCGAGGGTTTCGGATGCGGAGCGAATCACGGCTGTACGTGTCACATAGACTAGGCGCCTATCTAGTAACAGGATTGTATATATTTATCTAGGACATTTATAAGCGTCTTCTAACAGACGAATAAACTGCTGCATAAACCGAGAAGATTCGTAATCAATGGCAATGAGATTAGGTCTTGTTGTAGCGGTGTACAAGCGTCGTGATGCTTGTTCCATCCTCAAGAACCTCAACCTGCTCCTCAATGGTATATCCCCTCCAGCGCGGTAGTAGAACAGTCCACACGTACCAGTATACGACGGCAAAGACGATTCTGCAAAGAATTAGGCCCTCTCGTTCTGTATATATGTCTGGGGATATAGGTCAAGGTAACTTACATCCCAGAACCCACTATAGCGTAGGTAGCGTAAAAGAAGTCCACATCCCCCTTCCAATCCGGGGGTGGAAAGAATGGAGCTGCCAGCAACGCCAAACAGACGACGACTCTTAGCCACACTGCCGGTAGCCACGCCTTGAACGGCCGTTTGAGGTCTGGCCGTCGGACTCGCAACAGCAACAGACCGATCGCAACTGCGAGAGCGAAAAACTGCCCAGGATATCCTTCCACATCGAGAATGAAGTTGTAGACATCACCCTGAGGTGGCAATATTATCACCAGAAGAGACGGAATGTAGTGAACGATAAGGCCGCCCAAAGGGGAGTTGAACGGGCGTGAGGAGGAGAGAATCCGGGAAAATGGTAGGAAGCCTTGTCTTGCGATTTCCTGGTTTACACGAGCCTATATGCTTTTATCAGTATTCTGCCGTCGATAGCACAAGCTCCACTTACATGTGTGAAAGTGACGACCATCACATTTCCGGCTGCTGAAATTGCGATCGCAAGTGGAAGGATGGTCCTGCCCAGATGCGACCCGAAAGCGCGCTCAAAAAATAACGCGGCAACGAGCTCTCCACTATCTTTGATTTCCTGGATGGGCACAACGAGGAAGTAGGCGACGTTTGCGAGAAGGTACAGGCCACAGGCAGTCAGAAGGGCAGCAGGGCAGACTGTTTTCAAGGTCCTAACCGGTTCCTTAACTTCATTGAGGACATTATTGACATTATTCAAGCCGGCGTACGAGTAGAACACCTTGAACAGCGCCGTCGACAGGGGGGCCCAGCTCCAGTTTGAGTCCTTCCAGAGTTCGTCCCACGAGAATACCCTGGCGCCCGCTACTCTGCTGGCACTGTCGGATTCCGACACATGCTGGGGACGGGATATGATCACGAACAGGCCTGTGATCGCCGTGACGGCGATCAGAAAGACCTTGGTCCACCCCAGCAGATTCTGAATCCAGATACCGCCTTTCAAGAAGCACCCATGCATGATGATAATGACAGTCAAGAGGCCGGCCGCAAGGGCCTTGCTCTGAAATTCTGTCGGCTGGATATTGAAGGCAAACCAGGTATACTTGGAGAAGACGATGCAGTTGCTCGCCGTGAACCCGAGCAGAACCGCCTGCACAGCAATCAACGTCGACGCGAGGAACCTCGGGCGCCGGTAGGTAAACTCCAGGTATACCTTGTCTCCGCCCGACCGGGGGAGCATGCATCCGTACTCGAGGGAGACCGCGAGGCCGCATGCAGACAGGATCGTCCCAACGATCCACAGCAAAAGAGACAATCCCACACTTCCAGCAGACTTGACTATGGCGCCTGGCGTCGCAAATATCCCGCTGCCTATGACCCGGGAGATGACCAGGATGTAGGCGCTGGACCATGTGAGGTTTCGGCCATAGGTGGCCGCCTCGAGCAGAGTATCTGCTTCCACAGCACGCAGCTCTTCTGCTCGTGGTTGTGCATCAGGGTGGTCTTCAGCGCTGGTTCGAGGAGATGAAGAGGCGGGAGCGAGGAGAGGCTGCATGAGACCTTCAACATCGTCCATCGTCGGGATCCTGTAGCCTGTTTAATCCTGCAGTTATCTCCAGTGGACAGTTTGTGCGTCTCCAGCATACCACAGATGGACGCCTTCTCCTTCGAGGATCGGGTACTGTAGATGGGCTGGGAGCATAACAGCAAGTAGGTATTTAGGTAGGTAAGTAATTATTCAACTGGATAAAGGCAAGAAAAGCAAAAGCTTCATAGAATCTAGCTAGGCATCATGGATGAAATCTCTCTGGGAGAACCAGCATTCCAAACTCCCAGAGCTCGTGGATGTGTATTTGTCACCATTGGGACGTGAGACAAGAAAGGCTGCAAGTTACAGGCTACAGCGAGGCATGCTATCGCGTGTCCGACTCGCACGCCATCTCGCCGTGCGTTGATGTAAGTGTCCGTGACTTAGGGTCATCGTTATCACGCAGGTGACAGCAAAGGAATCGTGATGGAAGAAGCTCGAGATATCCCATCATCAAGATGCACACCACAGATGATGAAGATGAATTTGGGTTATCGGGTCTGGAGCAATGAGGGATTTGACCCGCACTGGATACGAGCTGAAGCTGGCAATCCAGGGCAGGGTTGGATGTCATGACCTGATTATGTAATCAAATCCATGCATAAGCATAAAATCTGCATAACCTTGGGAAGTGGTATGCCAGTGCCGTTGAAAACTCCTGGCACTGTACTACGGAGGGGTATCTGCTCGTCCGTGGCACAGCCGGCACTTCTCGGCCCTTTAAAGCGCCGAAGAACGGACAGATGGTATAAGTTGATTCCTTTCATCGAACTCTGTGGGGTACAGTACTAGGTAAGAAGTAGCTTACTCCTTGCGCAGCATCCGCATGCCATCTACCGTTTCTGCCAAAGGAAGAACCAATACTTTCGAACTGCTAAGGGTATGAACATATCCGGTCCAGAGGATGTACCATTGGAGTAGCTGGAGGGATCTTCAAGTTAAATGTCGAAGTAGGCGGTTCACGTGGTACAGGCGGAATGGGATAGAGAAGGTATATGAGAGCATTGGCGTGCTTTCTTGGCCAGTCGAACAACAACTTCCCGCATCCTGCATTACTAACTAACGAACAGGACTAACTATAGAGCTGTTGTACGGGAAGTTCCGATGTTGAATAACCTGTTGAAGGTTGCACAGCCTTGCCAGTGCTATTTCCCACCTCCAGGTGACGACCTACCCGGGTTGGTCATTTGTCACACCGGGTTAGATAATCTGTATGCTGCTCCAGGGTACTGCACGCAATAAATTCAGACTCTTCGTCGGATCCAGAGAGTTGAACAGGATATTCTACCGTGACAAAGTCTGGAATCGAGTCTCTAGGGTGAGGGATATACTGGGAGGGATATAGGAGATTGGCGGTGGCCTCTGGGAATCGAGACATGCCTCAATACGAATGCAAGTCCAGCTGAGCGGTCGGATGCCTCATGTTTGTCCGTTGCTTTATTTTTTCCCTTCCCGGTAGATGATTATCAGATACCAAAACGGCGCGGTCTCATTGGACGTTCCAGCGGCCAAACATATGGAGTATATCGCGTGTCCTGCGTAACTTACTGTACCAGACTGGTGGGGAAGGACGAAAAGAAAAACGCCTCCATGGGACCAAGACGGACCGAACCAAGGTGCACGGCAGCAAAATTTTAGCTGACGGGGGAGGAACCGGGTCAGTGGGCGGCTAGAGATCCTTAAGCTCTTGGGTGGCACAGCTGGAGCATCCGAGGGACTGGACACTTGGGTTGCCTGCCGACAGGATCCTCCCGCCACCGCGTGAGCCTCTGACCGTCCGAGTAAGGCGTCCCTCCTGCTGTCCAGAGCCATTGACGTCGTTCTGCTTCGGATCTACGAGGAGATGTTGCGTCGTTTAGTCCTGAGGGCGCTGACCGCCATCAATTTGGACATAGAAAATGAGACAACGGTAGTGAGGCTGGCAGTACTGCTATGTACATGTACATACATACATATACTGTAATATTGACCGTCTCTGTCGCGCTTATCTTACCGGGCCCGGGCCCACAGACAAGCGCTGGCAGCGCGCTTTTGCGACAACGTCAGGGCTTCTGATATAGAAGTGTACCTCGACAGGCCTGACTGCGGTACAAGTGAAATGCTGAGGTCAGTCTGCTTCATAGGAGGTATCTCTTGATTCAGGGGGATGTAGAGACGTCGATCCTCTGGCCACACGAGCAGCACAGGGCCTTTCGCCGCCGTTCTGCGCTGTTCCCTCTGCGGTTGTTTCTTCAGGGTTCTTCCATTCTTTCCTTTTCAGGTAAAAATTTCCCGGCAGCTCTGTACCTCAGGTTAGTGTCCGAGGGGCCCCCAGATGCATGCACGACCGGACAGCCCCCTCTCTGCAGGGGCGATTCCAGCCTGACCACGCTTGCTGGCGTCCACGCGCGCTGCCCTGTCGAATAACAACGCCGTGCACATATCAATATCACCACATGTCCAGGGCAGAGGGGGGTCGTGGCTTATCGCAGGTCGGAAGAGGCTCCGCGATCCGGGGAAGCAGGGCAGGGCCGTGGCGGCCGGGCACGTGGGGCGGTGGGCTGCGCCACGAGCGCGAGGCGCCAGCGCGGCGAGTCAGCGCTCGCGCCTTGTGCCTTCGCTGCACGGGCGCTGCGCTTGCAGGCGCCGGATCATCGGTGGCCGCCGACCCCGAAGCCCATGCTGGGCGTACGTCATCGGAAAAACCATTTCACCAGCGGACGGTTCGAGAGCTTGTTGTTGCGTCTTTGCATCTCTCGCGGGGCGGACAGACCAAACCCCCTCACGCCCCGTCTTTTTCCCCGCCAGCTGAAGCAGATCAGAACGTGAGGCTGCCGAAGGAACCGGATGCCATGTTTGGAAGAGGTCTCTGGCAAGGCGTCCCCCGTGCCAAGCCCAGCGCGGCCCTTGAAACACGGACCCATCCGATCGAAAAAACAGTCCCGCCCGATAAATATTGCGCTCCGCCGGCCTTTCCTCTTTCGGACTGGCCCCCTCGGTCCCTCCGCCCGCGCCAGCAAATCTCATCACGCCATTGCGACCCCGCCATGCGCAATACGGCAAGCCGGTCCTGTCGCGATCGCTGGAGACGTACTGTGTACAGTCCTCGACGCCGCTCCACCCGCTGCGTACGGCTCAGTCCCTTTTGCTGCGCGTTCCGTGGTCGACCTGTCCCGAAGGATGGCGACTCCAGGCGTGCCTTTTGCGTCTGGGGCCTCGCTTTCCCGGGCCCTAGCCCGAAGGTAATCGCTTCAGTATATCAATCTTCTCCTCCGCGCAGCCTGCGGTCTTTCTTCTCCTCTGCGTCCCTGTGCATGGCCCTGCTTTCATCGGATACCCCATCATGGTGACGACGACTTCGACGCAGATTCAGACCCAGGTCAACGGGAAGGCCGACAGAGTCTACCCGATCTTTGTCGAGGGCAAAGATGGGAGCGCCGTGAAGACCAACGGGGTCAAACACGACAAGGACCGCAAGGGCCAGAGCGCCAAGCAGAGCACGCAGAACGTCCTGCTGCTCAAGGCCGCCCGGGAGAAGTACACGCTCGTCGAGGATCACCCGATCCCCGAGCTGCAGCACAAGGGGGAGATTCTGGTCAAGGTGAGTCTTGGGCTGCCCCGTCTCCCTGCTCTCAGGCCGTTCTGATCGCTGATGTGTGATCTGATCGGCAGGTGTCTGCAATTGGACTGAACCCTATCGACTGGAAAGCACCGTATGTCCTCGCACCATTCCACCCACTCAGCAGCTCCGTGTGTTGACGAATGCATCCCAGCGCTTTCAACTTTGGAATCCCAGCCTTGCCATGGATCAACGGCCGTGACTTTGCCGGAGAAGTCGTCAAGGTATCCGACGGGTGCTCACGCATCAAAGTGGGCGACATCGTGATGGTGCCGTCGACTGACTACCGGGATATTCGAAAAGCGGCGTTCCAGGAGTACGCTGTAGCAACCGACTACAATGCGGCCAGGATTCCCGCCAAGGCTTCGATCCACGCATCCGCATCGTTGGGAGTCGCCTTCGTGGCCGCCGCGCTGGCCCTGGGCATCTCCTTCGGCCTTGACTTTTCGACGATTCCAGGCGAATCCAAGGGCCCGAATCTCACCAAGATCCTGAAGAACGAGGACATCAGCCGCATTCCAGAGGACGTTCGGGACGAGTGCTTCTCGTGCACGTCCGACTCGGAGCGCGCAAAGCGCGGAGACTGGATTGCCATCTGGGGAGGTACGTAGCCGAACAAATGCCAGAGAGACACACCAAAGAGGGGACACCCTGCGCTAATGCAAGGCGAAGCCTCGACGACCACCGGCTATGTTGCTTTGCAGCTGGCCAAGATGTGCGGCCTGAAGGTGATCTGTGTCGTGGACGCTGCGCGTCACGGCGCAAAACTCATCGAGGCCGGAGCCGACCTGCTGGTCGACAGACACAACACCGACCGCGCGGTGGAGATCATCCGTGGCGTCACGGGCGGACGCCTGCGCTTCGGCCTGGACATTGTCGGCAAGGACACGGCCACTCTGCTCCAGAGCGCGCTCTTCCGCAGTGAGGAGGACGGTCCGCAGGCGCACCTTGTCGGCCTCACCGGTCTCCCCAAGGAGCGCGACCCGCGGATCCGCTACCACACCGTGCCCATCAAGATCTTCCACTGCTCGCCCGCCGTCGGCGAGAGCATGGTCTCGTGGCTGGAGCGCATGCTCGAGTCCGAGACCATCACGCTGCCCGAGATTGTCCGCGCTAAGGGCGGCCTGGGCGGCATCAACGACGCACTCGAAATGCTTCGGGATAATACTGTTTCGGGGAAGCGGATTGTTGTCGGTCTGGATGAAAACTAGGCGTAAATCGGTTGCATGGGATATATTTCTGTCTTCCTTTTTTCTCCCAGGCGATAGATTGATTCTTTTCGGTTATTTTCTTAAGGTACATGATTAGGGTGTTGGCGTCTGACTGTCTTGCTAAAGTTAAGCATGTCTATATACCATAGCATAGAAAATGAATCAAATGACTAGATAACAAATTTTTTTATTATTTTATTATTTTTCTTCGACAGTGTCTCAGCAGCTAGGTACCTACTAAGCAAAAATCTACGGACACCCAGTTGACTACCCTTCTTGTTTTATTAGGTGAGCATTGCCACCCTGAGCTCACCCAATCATGGGTGAGGGCAGGTGAGTGGGGTGAACATCATGCAATTGCATCCAGATAGATAGATGTATTCGGTAATGACAGACAACTAGGTAGGTACATGTACCTAGGTAGTAGACGGATAGCTAGCTTTCAAGGCGTAAACGTCAATGAAAACATCCTCCATCGTCCGTCGCCATCTTTTCAGTATCGATCGATTTACGAACCAGTCCATTGGTCGTGGTAACTATCACCTGACCTGACTGACCACTTGGACTTCCTTCGTGACCACAAGCCAGGTATTTCGACTAAGCCTTGTCTGTCCAGGCAGACTCGCCATCGTCAACACGCTTTGAAACCCAGGCTTTCTCCGAGTCTGCCCAGAGAGCCTCGCCATCTAAAATCGATGTGTCAGTCAGTCAGATTCAACAACTACACAGGTAATGAAAGTCATCTTTTTCTAGTTAGGGGGGAAAAGTCCTACCATTCTCTGCAACAGGAGCACACGCCGCGAGACAAGCGACTGCCAGAAGGGTGGTCGCAAGGAAGATCCATCTAGCCATGATGAGGGCGGAGCGACTTCCGTTGATTTGGTGGTGGTTGAAGCTTCAGACTTCTGAGGGATTGACTGACTGACTGACTGATTGTGGGATGTAGCCAGGAAGATAGTGAGGAGACCGAGACGCCTTTTATGCAATACAATACGATGCATTGTCGTTTACCTAGATACTTGACCCGTTCTCTCAGCAGAGAATATCCTGCATCGAGTAAGGAATGCCACCGTGGTACCCCTCTTAGCGGCCTCAGCTTCTGTTGAGAATGGGGCTAAGAAAAAAAAAAGAATTCGTTGATGTCAATTGTAACAAGGCAGTTGATTGTTTTCTTGACTAAAAAAGACCAGGGTATTCGACTCGACTTCTCGAAGCTGAGTATGAATAGCCCCAGACTCGTAACACCTACATTGTCACACCAACTGGCCCCCAACTCGTACCACCTGCATTATCACACCGACTGTGATACCTCAGAGAACCCCACAGATTGTAGTTCAGCGAATAAATGTAGTGCGGCTGTGAGACATAGATGCATAGAACGTGGCTAGGCCATAGTCCAACGATGCATATGTATATACATACATACTGTGCTCGAATTCTATCATTTCCAGCTGGCCATCAATATGGATGGAGACAAGATATCCCCAGGCTGACAGCGCATAGCCCCTGTATACATATGCATGTGTCCAGTCCAGACTGCAATAACTGCAATAACAAATACCAGCAACAACAACAACAGGATTCAATCCAATGAAATATGTGGTGGTGATATGGGATACTATTTTCAATTTTGCGCACTTCCACAGACTGGCTACACACACAACACGGGAAACGTCAATAAAACAAACATGAACGCGACCAAGTATCATGTATTGGGAGATGAGGACGAGAAGGAGGACTCCCCAAAGCGAGCATCTCCGACAATCTTGATGAGTCATCCTCGCACTTTCGTCGTCCTGAACTTGATCCTGCTTGCTGTGTCTTGTAGTCTTCTGCTTGCCAGAGCCCTCCTTCTCGGGGCTACTCCCGAGAGATTACCTTGTAAACAAGACCCGTTCTCTGGATGTAAGTAATTCCCCTCATCTTCCTCCTGCATTTCCCAGTTCAGTCCAGTTCGGTCAACGAGTTTAAGTTTACACCTTTCAACAGTATTTCCCGAGTCAAATTCTCCGGATCACTACCAGATACGGAGGTTCGATAACAGTCGCACGTCGATCTACCGTGGTCCTCCCAGCGATGAAGGCGACGCAGCGTGGAACCGGATCGTAAAAGGTGCGCGTGCTCAGCAGGAACTGTTTGGTTGCCGTCGTGTTTTCTGGTGGCTGATATTTAATCTCCCTGACAGTGGACCCATTCAGCATCGACGTCCACACTCTCCAGGCACTGCAAGCGCCACTAAACTCGACCAAGCTTCCTGAAAGTGTAGGAGGGGGCTATATGGCCAATCTGGCCGTATTCCATCAACTGCATTGTCTGGTTGGTTCAATCATCCATGATTAATCACTCAAGAAAAGAAAGAATTGGACTTTAGCTAACGAAAAAGTCCAGAAAACCATCTGGCAATACACGTACCTGGAATACTACAAGTCCCGAAACGAGTTATTCTCCGAACCAGAAGTCGAGATCCATCACCACCTAGGTTAGCCAGCCATCACCTTATCTACATACCACCCGGACTGTTCGTTCGTTCTCCTCGCTCAGCTCACTAATCTGATCAAAACGACCAACAGATCACTGCGCTGACCTACTGCGGCAGTCACTCATGTGCAACCCCGACACGAACATTATCACCTTCAAGTCCGTCGAGACGCAGGCATTGCCGGTGCCCGAGTACGGACTGCCGCGGAGGTGCAGGGACTTTGAGGCGATTCTGCAGTGGGGGTTGGATCATGGGGTATGGCCTGGCGAGGAGGGATTTCACCATAATATGTAATTTTTGCCGATCCGGGCCAGATCATAACTGCTGAGGGTTGATGAGAGTATGGACTGGCAGAATAGTTGCTATGCCACTTAACCGGTTCTTTGTGGCATTTCTGACTGCATATGTTAATGCTAGGATTTTCACAACTTTCGATCAAAACAAGCAAACTTCAAAACAATGATCACCACTATTCGTTCCGCATCTGAGACCAGGCCATGCAAGAGGAAAAACAAAAGAAAGATAAAGCCACCCTATCGAGTACCAATGTGAAACTTGTTGTCACATTCCATTCCGTAGTGGGATCACGGCGTTACAGTAGCAGTTAAGTAAAGGACAGTATTACTGGGACATGGAATGAAATGAAATGACCCAGTACGTGAAGTGAAGTAAAGAGGTAAATATGCTGGACAAGTTGAAATCGCCCGAGAATTTGAACGGATCCCTTTTTTTCGTTGGTTCTTCCCTCACCAACAGGGGGTTTCAATCAAAAAAAGGCGAAGTGAAATAGGGCTGTGAAAGGACCAACGGCTTATAACTATAAGGACATTAGGCAGTTACATCATGATCTACATTGGTATCTACCTTTGCAATTAGTTATGATTATTCTCCTATCTAATCTATGAATTGATTGTGTTGTCTCGTCCTGCTGGGAACGGATAACTCGGCTGCTAGCACGTCGAGTTGTCCAAACATGCGCGATGGCATCGTCTCGATCTTGAATAGGTCTCAATCACATCTTTGACTACAGCAACAGCTCTTGAAGGATGCCTATGGTAAGCTATCTAAGCGCTTTGTCTCTTCCGACAATGGTCCGGGGTAGTAAGAATTCTTTACTACGGGGATTTGACCTCCGAAGGGACCGACGTGGTGCTGACTAGGTTGACAGATTTCTTGGCATACCGTTAGGGTTATAATGGTAATATTCGATTGACATCTATCTACCAGGCTGCCAGCCCTGCCAGCCATGGAGACATGCTCAATAGAGCCTGCTATAAAATGGTCTCCAGAGTCCCCAAGCGAGCAAACAGAGAAGATAGCAAATGAAGAGTTCTAACTGAGGGCTACACGACGGTGAGGAGTCTGCGCATCGCCGGAGTCTAGCATGGCGTCAGCGTCGCCCATGACAATAGCTGTCACGGCGTTGAGTTCATGACTGTTTATGATAGAATCAGGAAGGCAGTCTAGAGGGCGGCGTGTGGTTGTACCGGCAGAATTTTGTAGACATCATCCTTGACCCTTCCACGCCATCAGGAGTCTCTTCTTAGTCTCTTATCGGAAGCATAGAATAGGATATGAGACGGTTTGATAATGAAAGGGAACAGCAGACTTAGGTAACGGTCAAGGTGGCTGCATAGGCCAACATGTGACCTGAAATAACCTAGGAAAAGAGGGGGAGAGACAGAGTGTGTGTCTTCTCTCTTCCTTTATTCCTCAGCTTTAGATCTTAGTCCAATAGCTACTAAATGGATTTATCTTATTTGTAAGAGCCATCAAAATATCTAAAGCTATCATCTGTTCATTTTTCATTCTTTCTCTCCCTAATATGATAGACACCAGTAATAAGACAACAGGCTCGTTAAGTGCGTCCAGACACATTTTGTAACATTGCAGCTCATATCGATTGTTATGCCGACGTCATGTCGACTATCATATTGACTTCCTATCATATCGCATGGGCAGTTTCCCAAATAGGCAAGGTGCCATCCGCTTGGCCACTACAAACATCTCCTCTCGCAGTCTTCATAGTTTCCTTCTCTTCATCTTCTCTCAGCCTCGAGTCTTCATCAGATAGCTGCCAATATGACTCGTTCATTTACCTGATCCGTGACATTAATGTAGCGGCCTAGTCGGATCCATGAGAATCTGATCGCACTTATACTAGTATTCATGGCCTAGGCGAGGGAAGGAAGAAACGAGAAGACTATCTACAGGATATTTGTGTGCCGGACAGGCTGCAATAACCATTCCTCCGATCACATGATCTCCAGTCCCATGATCCACGCGCCACGCCGTCACACTAGTCGTTGCCTAGTAAAACAGACAACTTAATTCCATCATCACGACCTTGGCACAGCTTAGATCATTAATATCAAAGCACAAACTTTCCCTGGAGCCTTCTATTATTGTCTAGTTTGAGGGGCACAAGTAGTAAAGATAAAGGCGAGAAATTGTTTTAGAGCCAAGTAGCGATCGCTCGAGACGCTTGTGCTCATCTAAAAACCGTTTTCCCTAGTCACGCCCTGTAGTCGTTCAAGCATGATCTTTCTCGCTCTTTCGGCCTGGTCCTTTATATCGATATCCCACAGCCACCGAAAACGTTCCGCGAACGTTCTTCTCAGTTTCTCTTCATCGTCCTCGACTCCGGCAAAGCACAGACACAGAAGATAGGCGGTCTCTTTACTACTCGTGACAACCTTCTGACTCCGCGGCCGTCGCACCTGATCATAAGCCTGGAACGCTGCAACGAGGTGCTCCGGTCGACTGACTCGAGGATCGCCCAGCAGCTCGGCCAGAACGTGGGCGTCTTCGATTGCCTGACCCGCACCGGCTCCTTGATGAGGCGTCGAGGCATGCGCTGCATCGCCGAGGATGGCAACCCGCGATCTCGTATAGCTGGATATCGGAGGAAGTTCGAAGATGGCCCATTGCGATGTATCCGGGATGCGCTGAGGAGGTTAGTCACAAGTACGTTTGGGAAATAAAGATAGATGTCAAGGATAAACTCACTTCCATGATCGCATTGATATATTCTCCCATGTGACTCATGTCTTTCCGCATCTCCATCCTGCTGGCGGGACGGACCCAGTTTTCACTATCCCAGCGGTCGTTCAGGACATACAGCCCGATATTAACTTTCTGGGCACGCGAAGTGGGATAAGAAATGGCGTAGGCGCCCTGTCCGACATACATCGTGGACACTCTCGCGCGGCGATCTCCAACAGCTTCGACCATTGTCGACATGTCTAGGACGGCACGGTACCCGTACATGCCGCTGTACTGCGGCTGCTTCCGCTCATCCTCCTCAGGGATCATCAACTCCCTGACTTTGGACCGGATGCCATCACAGCCGACGACTGCGTCCGCGGTGGCGGACGTCCCATCTTCAAAGCTTAAACAGACTCCTCCCGTCGACGTCTCAGTCAGGTCAACTAGTCGTTTCCCAAAGTGCGCTATGTCTCTTGGGACAAGGCAGGCTAACGCATCGAGGAAGTCCGCTCGTCGCACGGCAGTCTGTCCGGACGGAAGCGCCTTCAAGTCCATCAGAATCTGGCCCGACTTTGGCCCGGTCCCCCAGACGATTTCGAACCAGGTCTCGCGGAAACATTCGTACCCGGGGCTGTCGGCGTGCGTTGTAATCAGCAAGTCGTAGATCTCCCGGATTTGGGGATCGATGAGCGGCATCGCACGATGGGCTCCCGGGCCGATCGACAACCCCAGGCCAACTTCCTTGAAGGCTGAGGCGGCCTCATATATCTGGACCGACACGTTGCGGCGGATCAGACCGATTGCAAGTGTGAGTCCCCCGATCCCACCGCCAACAATCGCGACGGTAAACTGTTTCTGGGAAGGTATGGTACCGTTCATTTTTTTTTTCCCCTTTATCTTCTCTTCAAATGGGATCTGTAAGGAGAGACAGAAAATAACGAGAATGAAGACCAAGAAGGCTTCCAACTAAGGTCTTGCACCTGAGAGACAGCCATCCATCGAGTTCTTTAATGTCCCGCATGCAGCCACCGATGACAGGCAGGATGACAAGGTCTCTGCCCGGGAGACAAAGAAAGTCAAGCTCAAGCTGAAGCTGGAAGAAGGAACGCTGGACATGCTTCCCGCACGTGATTAGCTATGTCGGCGGTCCCCAGTCGTGGAGGCCATGGATATGCTGCAGCTTTAACGGTGAGTTCTGTCCGGTCAATAGGAGCAGCAACTCCTGTTCCTTGCTAGTCTCGACGTCTCCCTCGGAGGCGCATCATAGATGCATGTAGCATCCTAGTCAATGTTGAAAATCCAACGAAATTCCTGTTGGGCGCGGCTGGGTTCACAAACTGGTTGTGTAACGGAACGGCGCATGCAGACAAATTGTCGGTGTAAATATCTTAACGTAACTGTCTGAACTGCATCTCCATTATAACCAAAAGAAAACTGCCCATTTCCTATCAGTTACATCTTTGCAGATCATGCTGACGATGTTACTGTAGGGAAGCTCGTTCCAAGTTGCTATGCCCTGTCATTATGATACCGTGTGCTCATGGGATTATCTTATAGACAAGTACCACATAATATGCATGTCATTCCATTCGACCAGATGGGCCTTTTTATCTAGCGCCGGGTCCGCACCCAGCTCAGAAGGGACAGACAGACAGACGCTCACCCACAGTAATGGATCCATCGACCTCTGGCCCCGATGTCTCAAGGGCCTACACCTTGCAGGTGCCCTTGATCGTGACCACCGTCCTCGCCTTGGTCTTGACCGCCCTGCGGATATATGTACGGGTCTTCATGATTAAGATGCTATACTGGGATGACTTCTTCAACGTCTTGGCCATGGTGAGTCAGATGAACGTCCAATCGGAGCCGGTCGATTGATGAACGAACACGCAGGTCACTGTCTTGGTGGTCATGGGCCTGGTCCTGGGAGCAACCTCGAACGGACTGGGACGACATGTCTATTACCTGGACCCGGCGCGTGCGGTCTTCAGCGTGAAACTGCTGCGAATCACCGAGTTCATGCTCATCTTTTCCACCATCTTTCTGAAAATCTCCATCTGTCTTTTCCTGAAGCGATTCTTGTATGGACGCCCGCATCGCATGCTGAAAGAACCATCATCACTGATATCATCTTAGTCTCACGAGCAAGCGATGGGTTGTCTTCCTGTGGTCGTTTATTGTGTTCAACACCATTGTCAGCTTATTCGATGCGGTCGTCATCTTCCCGCAGTGTACGCCCGTGGAATTGAACTGGGACCGTTCGGTGAAGGGACATTGCTGGTCGGACACCGCCATCAATGCCATCGGAATAGTCCAAGGACGTAAGGCCGTCTCCAATCATCCGTACGCAGTAGCATCTGCTGATCGGGGCGAACAGTCGTCGCAGCCTCCACCGACATCTGCCTGTCCCTACTGCCCACGGTCTTTTTGTGGAATCTCAAGATCAATACCAAGGTCAAAGTGGGCATATGCGGGCTCATGGCCCTTGGATTGGCGTGAGAAAATACTGTACTATTTGTACATTTCACCGCGCTGACAAACAAATCTATCAACAGTAGCGGAGCATTCGCCATTGCACGCACAGTGTTGGTCCCCAGACTGACAGCAACCCGCGACGCGACCTGTAAGGATCTATCTCTCTATTTTGTCCTATTTAGAGGTTTAAGGCTAAATGTGACGCAGGGGATCTCGTCAATCTTTTCATGTGGGGAGTGCAAGTCTCCGTTCTTCAAGACTTCAGATTTTCATCATGCAAAAGCTGACCCCATTACCATCAATAACAGCCTCGAAGCCACATTTGGTGTCATCGCTGCGGCTGCCCCCTCGATACGCGCATTGTTCCGACGCAATTCTGTCCCGAATAGGTATGCTTCCCCGAACATGCCAGGATCGATACCGCTGCAGAGCACCGTCAGCGGCACGGCAGCCTCCGTGTCGAGGCGTTGCTGGTGTCCTCCCGGGGAAGACGAAGAACCAATGGCCCGCGGAGACGAGAACTACAAAGAACAGGCGGAAGGGACTCCGAACAGCGGCATGTGGTCGGCTCATGGTGGGAACAGGGGCGGAATTGTCAAGACGACCGATGTTCATGTCCTGCATTCTTCTGCCAGTCACTGTACATCCTAAGACTTGGTCTTGCGATACTTTTCTATGTCATCGTATCCAAAGTTAAGTCGAGGGCATGATTGGTAGAAATGATGGTCCTCCTTGTCCACGGAGTACAGTGTGTATAATAATGTGTTCGGTCGTGATTTTAGCCAGAGGGATCGTCGTTACCATTCATTTTCGTTTCTTTTCTTTTCCTTTCCTTTCCTTTCTTTCTATTCTTGACCCCCGCGTCCCTCCCATGCATAAGAATCGTCATGGCTAAAGGAACGACTTGGGCATTTGTCATCTTTGCCGGAGTCCCGGAATCGATTATAGAACGTACCAGCCACGGCGGGTTACACTGTTCTGCTGTTCTGTTACCATGGAAGTCGTCCATGATCCATGACTTTTCTTTTCCTGCTGTTCTTCAGGATCTCATGGCATTGGTACCGTTGGCGGATGTCGTGGTACTCACTGCACATAGGGGAATATTACAGTTATACTCCCTAGCGAAGGTCGTGATTAAAACAGCTTCCTGCAATTGCTGTGCCACATTCCTTGCATCGTTGAATAGGATTTCATACTGCTGCTGTGCCACACAAATTTTGATATTCTCAATGTTTCACTGAAGGTACCACGACATCTGTTTAGCTGTTATATTTAGCTGTTATACCTTTTCAATGTAGAGGGTGACATTTTCATTTCTGCCGCACACTAGGGATCGACCCCTCTGCAAAAAGAGGCAAGAGAAACGGATCTCTTCCCTCTCTCTTTTGTTGTTGTTGTTGTTGTTGTTGCAAGCCTTCCAAATTAATTGCAGCCATCATCTTGTCTGTGCCCCAGTACAGTACAGTTCGGCATAGCTCAATTAGGTCCGCCGCGTGATTTGTGATTTTATCGGACTCTAATTGATTGTAGTTGCAGATTTCCTGATTTAGCTACAGATACATATAATCGATTGATAAAGACTTTGTTACGTACTTTCGTGCTGATAGAGCGGCCCCTGATAATAAATCTACTCTGGAGCTGTCGTACATACTGATACTATGGAGTAAAGGCGGGGAAACAAAGATAGATCTATGGAACCAGATATGTGTAACAAGTGTAAAGTGGCCTCAGTAAAGAAATCTATCCCTGAATGCTTGAAGCGGTGCACGGAGGGTATTTCTAGCCTCGACCCCCCACCATGTTATTCAACCAGGATGATCTCTAGAGAAGAAAAGCGGTGAACCTTGCCCCATTGATATGATTGATGCTATTGATTGGCCGTCTGCAACCAAAGCACATCTCAGCAGTCCAGCCTTCGCTTAGGTTAATCCATTCCTTTCTGACAAGGTAAATCTTCAAAGCCAACACAATTCCCCTACCTCCTTTTCTCCCTGTATGTAGTACAGTGAGTGTGATCTGTACTCCGTCTTCCAACCACCTTCCCTATCTTGATCTCTCTGTTCATACTGTAGAACTTCTGTTACCATGTCTGGTTCTGGCTTGGGGAGCATCAAATCCTCGCCTAAGGTCCTGACCTCAACCTCCACGACCAAGTTTGCCAAAGTCTCACAGCAGAATACAGATGGCAAGGTGGTTGTGCTCATTCCGCACCCCGCTGCTGATGGTGAAGATCCATTGGTATGTGAGCGCAAGTGTCATTCCAAGGAACGATTCTAACTTGCGGAACCCAGAACTGGCCGTTACACAAGAAGATCCTCGTCTTTGCCTGCATCGGCTGGGCGGCCTTTGCCTGCCAGATGTCACCCAATGCCAACCAGCTCACATTTTGTCCTGCAGATGCCAACATATCATCAGACAGAAGCCGACCTGCTCAACTTGGTAGCCGCCGCACTTTCCGGCTGGGTGGCAGGGCCATCTCTCATCATTCCGCTTGTCGCTGTTGTCGGTTGCAGCGCCATCGTGTTCTGGAGTCTCATCAGCACCTTCATCTGCCAGATCTGGGCGGCTAAGATGACAGGGGTAGACGCAGGGGTAGACGACTATATCCCCTCTACCATCTCGCGGCTGTTCTGCGGCTTCTTCGGAGGCATGCCAGCCATCCTGGGAAGCGGATACATCATTGACATGTTCTTCCTGCACCGACGGGGCAAGTCTTTTGCCGTCTCCGAGAGACTGTCATCCTCGCCGTCGTCGGTGGCGGCACGCTGGGCGGCTTCATCACCCAGACCCGGCCGTGGGATTATGTCTTCCGGTGGACCTTGGGCCCCATCGGCGCGGCCATCATCGCCGTCTTCCTCTTTGTCGAGGATACCGGCTACATTCGCGACGATTAGACCGCCTGGGTGGGCATCATCTGCGCGCAGGTGTTCGGCTACCGGTTCAACGACAAGATCCCGCTCTGGGTGGCCGACCGCCGCGGGGGCACATGGCACACCGAGTACCGGCTCGCGCGTTCTGTCATATATACAATAAATGGTAGCGAGTGTGTGGATGTTCCGGGATGTGTATACATACCTACTATAAGGTATCTATACCGCTAGTTCGGATGATAGATGCCTATGTAGGCACCTGCTTCAAAGGACGACGGATCCCCGCCTCCATCTCCGCCGTGTCGACCGATCGATCCCTTGAACACCCTATCGGCTGTGCATTATCAGGATCATTTACGATTGAATCAGCGAATCCCTCATTCTGATCGATCTGGTCATGTCACTGTTGGGTCTATTTAACCGTCCAATCCAGAATCGGGGGTTTCTGTGCCCTAACTCTAACGCTTGGTACCGTAAGCTCGAGATCGGTGCACCGGTTGACTACGAGGTACTAGCCAGCATGTGTGTGTGTGCTGAAGATCCTTATTTGCATGCTGTCTGTCTTCTGGTATCATCAATTCCCTTATCAGAATGCTGACCCAGGTCTAGATCGTCGTTCGTCCTCTGTGTGGACCTTGGGTGCTGCTCCTCCAACCTACCCGAGTAGGTAACCTACACGGGCCCTGTCTTTCGCAAATAACCCGCTGCGTGAAACATTTTCATTTTACAGTTTCAGGGGAATATCCGTGTTGGAAACCTTGGCGTCTTCCTGCTTCGGCGTCACAGGGAGGATACGGATAACAACATCTTCGTGTCGCATCACGCAATCCGCACCCCGTCTTTCGCGGTGACTCGTTCCCCCCGCAGCGCCATGGCCAGACAGTCATCCGATCCCAGATGGGGAGGTCCGGTCTGGACTGGAGGGGCATGAGCTCCAAAAGAGAAAGATATGACTAAAAGTGCCTGGCAGAGGGGCTGGTCGCGGGTTCGAGATACTACATAATTCATCTCTCAACGCCGGACATATCTACATCCCACTTCTATCCATCTACCTCCTACCTACCTTTTTACCTGATAGGGGTCTCATACCGTCAGTTCAGGATTCGCGATGACACAAAAGAAACAGCTCATCGTCAACGCCTTCGCGATGCAGGCCCCGGGCCACCTCAACCCGGGCCTGTTCCGCTACCCCAAGGATAAAGGCACCTCCTACAACGACATCAGGCACTGGATCGCCCTCGCGCAGAAGCTCGAGAAGGCCAAGTTCCACGCCATCTTCTTCGCCGACGTCCTGGGCGGCTACGACGTCTACAAGGGGCCCGCCAACCTCGAGCCGACCATCCCCGCCGCCGCCCAGTTCCCCATCAACGATCCCCTCTACAGCATTGCCGCCCTGGCCGCTGCCACGGAGAGCATCGGGTTTGGCGTCACCGCGTCGACGACCTACGATGCCCCCTACGCCATGGCCAGACGCTTCTCGACCGTCGACCACCTGAGCAACGGCCGCGTCGGGTGGAATATTGTGACTTCGTACCTGGACTCTGCCGCGCGCAACTTTGGTCTGAACACCCAGATCGAGCACGACGAGCGGTACCGCATCGCGGACGAGTATCTGCACGTCACGTACAAGCTGTGGGAAGGGTCCTGGCGCGACGACGCCGTCAACAAGGACCGGTCCCAAGCGTACGCCGACCCCCGCGGCGTGCGCCAGATCCACCACGAGGGCAAGTACTTCAAGGTCCCGGGACCGCATCTGTGCGAGCCCTCCCCGCAGCGGACGCCCTTCCTCCTGCAGGCGGGCACCTCCACGGCGGGACGGACCTTCGCCGCGAAGCACGCGGAAGCCATCTTCCTCAACGGACACAAGCCGGAGCTCGTCCGCCCCTCGGTCGACAGCATCCGGCAGCAGGCGGCCCAGTTCGGGCGCGACCCGCGCGACATCAAGATCGTGGCGGGCGTGCTGGTCATCGTGGCGGAGACGGACGAGGCGGCGCGCGCCAAGTTCGAGAGGCTGGCCTCGTACGGCGACCGCGAGGGCGCGCTCGCCCTCTTCGGCGGCTGGTCCGGCTACGACCTCTCCAAGTACGCCGACGACCAGGACTTCCGCTTCGTCGAGCAGCCCGCCATCCGGAGCATGGTGAACCACTGGGCCAGCACCGTGCCCGGCACGGAGGACAAGAAGTGGGACAAGCGTACCATCGCCGAGTACCTGATCCTGGGCGGCAACGGGGCCAAGATCATCGGCAGTCCGAAGACCGTCGCGGACGAGCTGGAGCGCTGGGTCGAGGTCGCCGACATCGACGGCTTCAACTTCAGCTACGCCAGCATCCCCGAGACGTTCGACGACATCATCGAGTATCTGCTTCCCGAGCTGCGGCGGAGGGGCCTCTTCTGGGAGGACTACGCCGTCCCCGGCGGCACGTTCCGCGAGAATATGTACGGGAAGAAGGGCCGGAACCGTCTGCCGGAGACGCACCCTGGCGCCAAGTATTTCTGGAGAGCGGGGGAGGAGGTCCCGCGGTATATTATTGAGCAGGAGCGGGAGAAGGAGGAGAAGGAGAAGGCTGCTACTAATGGGGAGGAAAAGGTGAATGGGGAGGAGAAAGTCAATGGTGAAGCAAAAGCCAACGTTGGAGCAAAGGCCAACGGGACAACCGCGCCCAACGGAGCAACCGTGCAGGCTGCCTAAGTAGTGACTGATCTGTTGCAGTTAGAGAGATACCTAAGTATTTACTGTTGAGGACTGTCGGCTAGGAAATGGGTTGTATGAGATGGGCTTTGAAAGAAAGGAAACATCGAACTCGGTGTATTTTATGTTTATGTAGCAGATGAGGAATGAATGGTTTCAGACATCGTTTCAATCTCTCTCTTCTCGTTTATTCCGAGTTTCAAGGAACTACCCACATAAATAGTCCGTCAAAACAGGAAAAGAAAAAAAAAAGTCATGGTTGAGCAGAGTATCTAAACGAACAAGGATCCGAAACATCATTTCATCTACACAGTACAACATCAAACGAAAGACGTAAATACGCCCTTTCAAAACCCTTCACAAGTCCGCCCGTCTACACATCCCACCACCCCTCCTGGTACGACCGCAGATCGATCTCCTCGGGCAGGTACAGATGCGGTGTCAGATCCGCGTCCTCACGCAGCTCGCGCGACGTCCACCCGTTGCCAAAGTACGCGAACCGGTTCCCACTGGGGTTGGTGTACGTGTACTCCCAGTCCTCCCAGCGCGGGTCACGCCGCACGTAGTTGACGTGGCTCGCGCTTCCGGGAAAGAGGCCGTGGACGCGCCCGCCCGGCTGCCCGCCGTTGTACCACGAGCTGCAGTTCTTGTTGTTTGCGGACGAGTCGTCGTTGGCGGTCCACACGGTGCGCGGGTAGAACCGGTCGCTGTACTCGACGAAGTCGTCCGTCGCCTGCTTGGACGGCTGCATTGTGCGGATGCCCTGCGAGCGGAACTTGCGGATCACCTTGGCGATGTAGGTCGTCTGGTTCTCGATGCTGTTGGGCACCGTGCCGCTGTATCCGGACGAGTAGGGGCCGCCGAGCCAGAGGAGATTCGGGAACCCCGGCGTAGCGATGCCCAGGTAGGTATAGGGGAAGCCGAAGTGGCCCTCGGGCTTCCAGGCGTGTTTCAGGTCGATGCCGTTGGCGATGATGGAGAAAGGGGGCGCGAAATCGACGTTGGCGCCCGTGGCGCAGATCACGGCGTCGACTTCCCTCTCGATACCGTCGACCGTCACGATGCCCTTTTCCGTGAAGTGCGAGATGCGCGTCTGGATGTAGCTGACGTTGGGCTTGGTCAGGGCCTCGAGGTAGCCCGGCCCGGGCGTCGGACGGCGGCAGTTGGGCGGGAAGTCAGGGATGATCTTGTCGGCCAGCTCGGGCTTGTCGGTGATGCGGGACAGCATCAGCTCGGTCCATTTCTCCCGCAGGGCTTTGTTTTCCGGGGAGTCCTTGAAGATGGCGCCGAAGCGCTGGAAGTAGCCCTTCTCCACGCTCCTGCGGTACTCGAGGTACTTCTTGGGGTCCTTGAACGACTCCAGCTGCTCCGGTGTGAAGTAGTTGGGCTCCAGTCTGCGGATGCCGCTGGGGCCAAAGGAGTCTACGACCCAGGTCCGGTTGCGGGCGTAGTGGTCGACGTGGCTTGCGAGCGGCTGGATGGAAGGGAGCACCTGCAGCCCCGAGGCCCCGTTGCCGATCAGGGCGATGCGCTTGCCCTTGGGATCGAAGTCGTGGTTCCAGTTCGAGGAGTGGAACAGGACGCCTTTATACGAGTCGATGCCCGGGTAGTCGGGGAGCTTCCAGGCGTTGAAGTGGCCGATGGCGGAGATCAGGATGTCCAGTTTTTCCTCGTAGATCTGTCGAGTTCACTGTCAGCTTTGCTGGATGGATAACATGGATAGTATCTTCTCTCCGACTTACTCTCTCGTCTGGGTCCCCCAGATCCCGCAACGTGAGCTTCCATTTGGCTTCCTCCGGCAGCCATTCGGCTTTTTCCACCTTCTGCCGAAGTCTCAAGTACTTGTACACGTCGTACTTCCGCGCCAAGCCCTGCCAGTACTCCCTGATCTCATGGCCTTGCGCGAATTCCTCCGTCCATTGCGTGTTGGGCGCAAAGCCGGACTGGTAGACATGGGCGGGAATGTCGCATCTCACGCCGGGATACGTGTTTTCGTACCTTTATACAAATGCAGAGGTCAATTGACGGGTGAACTTCCTTAACTTGAATGTGAACACCTACCAGGTACCTCCCTAGAAGACGCATTAGTTTCCCATAAACTTGAAGTCTTCAGTATTTATGTATGATCTAGAACAACATACCACATCCGGATTCTTCTCATAGATCCGCAGGTCCAGGCCCGGCAGCTTGGCTGGCAGGAGGATGCCTGCTGTCACGCCGGCAAGCCCGGCTCCGATCACGCCTACTTTGATATCGCGGACCTGATCGACGGGATGCTCTTCCAGCTCGAATCGGGGCCGCGTCGTCTCCTTTTTCTCTGCTGCTGTTGCTGTCTGCCCTTCCTGTGGGAGGGACTTGACCTCTGTCGTGGTTGAGGCGCTTGCATCCTTCAGCTTCTGAGCGCCGGACACATGGTTATACCCATTGCTAGACCCGTTCAATGATGGTTCGACGGCGGTGGCGGGGACTGGATCTTCAACGAGCGGCGCCATTGTGCTGTAGCAGCCTGTTGAAGCTGATTATTATTTCGTATAGAGGAAAATTGAAGGCGGGGGAGGGGTATATAGTTTAGAAATCAAGGAGGGACGAGACAAAAAGCCCTACCGATAGGACTTTATTAAAGCAAGTTGCTCTCCGCTTCATCAGGCCGACACACGCAATCCGCAAGACTTCCTACGTAACAGAACCCCCCGACGGTCCAGATCCACGCGATTGGCCTCGGGCCATGGACATCCCGTCTGGGGAGATGCCCTGAGGTTTGTGTCCCCGCCCGCGTCGACACGAGGGTCGTGATAACAAACTCTTGGGCGATGTTGCGCCATTGCGAACTGGGATGGTGTCAACACACAACACCTCGTGGCCGCGGTGGAGCTCGGAAGGCTATCTGAGTCCGATCCACAGTCAATTGGCCCCCATTCGCGCGGGGCTGGACGTGATTGTGCTATCTCGCAAGGAAGGCTGAAGCAAGTATCCCGAGTTGAGGAAGCGTTGGTGTTGGTACTGTCCCTGGAGAGGAGGGAGGATGAAGTATGTTACGACTGGACGTCCTGACTCCGCAAACTTACGGTAACGACGATCTACAAAAACGGTGCCAAGCAGCAGCATTTGCGCTGTATTTTTCAATGGCTTTTCCCTCACTAGCACAGCAACGTCACCTTTTCCGTAAACACCTATTTGTTTATTAAAGCGATGTACGTGTTTAATTGCACAGATAGGTGCCCGTTATGATTTTTCCCCCTTTGTTCTGCTCCTAGTGTCGAGCCTTTGCGCCCGTGAAGCCTGCGATGCCTTGCTTTTCAAAATATATAAATACTTACCATCAAACTCCGCCATACCTTAACCCTAAATATCTGTTCCCGCTTTTCGAATGGTCCTCAGGCATCAGGATCATGACAAAGTCCTCAAGCATGTGCTTCCATGTATCCTCGTCCCGATAAGCTTTATGGTCGTCTAAATACACAGTCGGACTACTTTGCAATGACAAGCGCCGAAGACCGGTAAAAATGGTCATTGGTGAGAGTTTCTGGAGTCCCCCAGACTGCTATTCATTGAACTCTCGAGAGTCATTTGTCACACTAGGGTTTCCGACTCATCCCCTTGCTCCAGCTCCCACTCGTCATTCAGAGTCGCTGAACTGTCTATATTGCTATTGTCACCACCAAAGCTGCTCAGCTCCACTGAGAGCCGACACACGGTGCAAAATCCACTGCATCTCCAGCAGTGCCATGCTCGGAAGAGGCTGTTTCTCAGGGTCATCTGTGTGAAGCGTAATGATGTCCCCCGACCGTATCTTCCTCTCACTTGTACAATCGAATAGCTTTATGTTATTGGGAGCTCCATTGAGATCGGCAGGCAAAAAAGGTGTCCACAGGATATTAACTCTGTCCGTGTGCTTGTACCGACGGAGCCAGAAAAATTGAACGTCCAGGCGCTTTTTATCATCAGAGAGCTTGATCAGTCTCAACGCGAACAGCGCCCTGCTCCAGTATGCGTGGGCATGGGGCGCTAGGCATATGAGATTGGAGCAAGTTTCTGCTGCTCCTTTATCATCATCATCATCATCATCATCATCAGTGAACAGGGCGTCATTCCAGGCATTGACACGCTCGTCGGACCAGAATTGCTCTAATGCAAAAAGGCGCGTGCGAGAACGTCTGGAGTACGCCAGGTAGTATGATATCAAGTAACGTTCTCATCATCCTGGCCAAGTCGAGATTAAAAGTGATATTTGCGGAGTGGTGAGATGTACCATGCCTTTTGGGAGAGACTGTCCACTTTAGGTGCTCCCACAGTCTGTCAATTCGATCCTTCCTGTATAAGGCTAGCTAAGAATATTCAAAGGAAATGAAGGGACCCATTAACTCATACATTGGATAATACATTGATCTGGCGGTCTGAGGAGCTCACTGTAATGCTGTCAGGAATGGATCTGAAATGGATGAGATTCATATCTTTGTCATTATTTACTACTTTCTGGACGAGTCGTTTCGTCTGAAGCTCCTACCTTGCATGCACTCAGCGTCTTGTTTGAAACCTGAGGAGTGGTTTTTGGGGGGCATAAATTAGGGAGAAAATAACGTCACGTCAGCAGAGTGGACGTCTTAGGTTAATAATTCTTCTCGGCTTCGCGCTTAAGAAGGTGAAGGTAAGGCTCGAGCGAGAGCGTGCTACGCCAGTATATATACTTTTTATTTACTCTGTCGAGGCTTTTATAGCAGGATCGCAACATTTTGGGTCCGAAATAATTTCTATGAAATATTTCGAGGAGGTCCTTAGGGCAGTGCACACACTGACACTTGATTCACTCTAATGTCGGAAAAGCAAGACGAAGAGAAATTCTCCGTGTTTTAATTCCGTGATGCCCGGTCACATGCTTTACGAGCGCTGGACGCTGCACGATCATAGAAATGAAGAAGGAGAGAAGCGGTGAGCTCGACATACCCCGTTCAAGGGATGGAGCATGGAGGACTAGGGAGTAGGAGGTAGTAGTCGGGTAGAGGAGCGGCATTACCAAAATTAGTAGTTCTTAGGTGGTTAGGGCATAAGGTTGCGGGGAAGAGCTCGAAAAAAGCTTGGCTCCGCCCGACGGTCGGAGTTCTACGCAGTACATAGCACAGCTTCTGAAGCAGTGGACGTGAGCTGGAGAGACCAGAAAGAGAGACATACCAAATATAGCAGTTATACAATAGACATGGAGCGGAACACAGAGAAAAATTTGAGACGGGAAGGCCATAGATCTCTCTGTCTTCAAACAAAGGAGGGACCGGTGTGACCTCATCGAAACGCTTCGTGTGGAGAAGGATCGGACGGGCGTGGGGCCGGAGCGGCTGGCGTCGGCTCGGAGCCAACGTCTCTCCGGCCCCGGGATCGGGAGGGATACCGAGCAGGACGCCTGATCGATCACTCTCGAGAGACGAACAGAGCGTTTCCGTTGATGGACAAGCTCGCGATCTTCTATCGTGCATGGAGTGCTGCGTGGCCTCTTGAGTGTTCTCACGTTCGACCACAGCGTCAAGCTGACCACGTCCGGCACGATCCTGGCAGGTCTCGGTCTGCCGCCGTCGGAAAAACGGCCGAAAGCGCTGCTTGCTTTTTGCCTCGCCGCCAGTGGCTGACTCAGCCCCCGACGTCGGCGCCGTCTCCCCGCCGGAACTCCGCTGCCGCCGCTGCCATCGTCCCCGCGTCGCCCAATCAGCGCGCTTGTCTTTCTGCTGACCGGCCGACGTCGGCGCGGCCCCTCGAACGCTGGCCAGCGACATCGCGCAGGCAGTCAGTATATCATCTCGAGACAGGCGACCTTCTGTCCTGGGCAGCGTCTCCTTTCCATCCTTCTCTCCTCCTTTTCCTCCTCCTTCTTCCCCCAGTGGTCCCTGTTCCTGTTCCCTCTCCCGTTCCCTGATCCAATTGCATCCAGATCTTGGCCTGCCTTATCGCCCAGCATGCCGGCCCCAGATAAGAAACCCAAGACCTTGTATGACAAGGTCTTTGAGGACCACATCGTCCACGAGCAAGAGGACGGCACCATCTTGCTATACATTGGTACGGTTGAGCATCGAAAGGCGTAAGAAGTCGGCTTCTGACCTGCTTCTTCTTTTGCTTGCAGACAGACATCTCGTTCACGAGGTCACTTCGCCGGTGAGTTGTCTGCTCCCAGTCTGCGTCCCAGTTGACGGTTATCGACTTACGCCGAACAGCAAGCCTTCGAGGGCCTTAAGAATGCCGGCCGAAAAGTCCGCAGGCCGGACTGCACTCTCGCCACGGTCGACCATGTATGTCGATTCCCGCTCTCCCATGTCCCTTTTCCACGATGGTCCTAACCGACGCAGAACATCCCCACAACCCCGCGGAAAAACTTCAAGAATGTTCAAGAGTTTATCCAGGAGACGGACTCGCGTGTCCAGGTCATGACCCTCGAGGAGAACGTGAAGGAATTTGGTCTTACATACTTTGGCATGAGTGATAAGCGTCAGGGTATCGTCCACATCATCGGACCCGAGCAGGGCTTCACGCTTCCCGGAACCACCGTTGTCTGCGGTGACAGTCACACCTCCACGCATGGTGCCTTTGGTGCCCTTGCCTTCGGTATCGGAACCAGTGAAGTCGAGCACGTTCTCGCCACCCAGACGCTCCTCACCAAGAGAAGCAAGAACATGAAGATCCAGGTCGACGGCGAGCTGCCGCCGGGCGTCACCAGTAAGGATGTCATCCTTCACATCATTGGCGTCATTGGTACCGCGGGAGGCACGGGTTGTGTCATTGAATACTGCGGATCGGTCATCAGGGGCCTGAGCATGGAGGCGAGAATGTCCATCTGCAACATGTCTATCGAGGCGGGTGCACGTGCCGGTATGATCGCTCCGGACGAGACTACCATCGAATACCTCAAGGGGCGTCCTCTCGCGCCCAAGTACGACAGTCCCGAGTGGAAGAAGGCTGTCAAGTACTGGTTGAGCCTCAAGTCAGATGAGGGTGCTCATTACGACCACGAAGTCTACATCGACGCGAAGGATATCGTCCCCACCGTCTCATGGGGTACTTCTCCCCAGGATGTCGTTCCCATCACCGGTGTCGTTCCCGGTCCGGACGACTTCACCGATGAGAACAGAAAGGCCAGCTGCAGGCGTGCTCTGGAGTACATGGGCCTCAAGCCTGGTACTCGCATGCAGGATATCGAGATCGACAAGGTCTTCATTGGCTCTTGCACAAACGCTCGTATCGAGGATCTGCGCGCCGCGGCCAGGATCGTCGAGGGCAGAAAGGTTGCGCCCAATGTCAAGCGCGCTATGATCGTCCCCGGATCCGGTCTGGTCAAGCAGCAGGCCGAAGCGGAGGGGCTTGACAAGATTTTCATCGATGCTGGCTTCGAATGGCGAGAGGCCGGTTGTTCCATGTGCCTTGGCATGAACCCCGACATTCTATCGCCACGTGAGAGATGTGCCAGTACCTCGAACCGCAACTTCGAAGGTCGTCAGGGTGCTGGTGGCCGAACCCACCTCATGTCTCCGGCCATGGCCGCAGCAGCGGCGATTGCCGGCAAGCTGGCAGATGTTCGGGACTTCGCCCCCGGTCCAACTGGCAAGGCCATCGCCGCCAAGGTCGATGTCCAACCAGAAGTCGAGGACATCGACACCGACGACGACCTCGAGCGTATCCTTGACCTTCCAGAGGACAACGAGCCCCACGCCAACTCGTCACAGCAGTCTGGGGCTGCTGGTCTTCCCAAGTTCACCACCCTCAAGGGCATCGCTGCGCCCATGGACCGGGCGAACGTCGACACCGACGCCATCATTCCAAAGCAGTTCCTCAAGACCATCAAGCGTACCGGTCTGGGTAGCGCTCTCTTCTACGAGCTCCGCTACAACCCGGACGGCTCCGAGGTCCCCGACTTCGTTCTGAACCAGGGCGTCTACCGCAACGCCAAGATCCTCGTCGTGACTGGTCCCAACTTTGGCTGTGGTAGCTCGCGCGAGCACGCCCCATGGGCCCTGCTCGACTTTGGCATCAAGTGCATCATCGCCCCGTCGTTTGCGGACATCTTCTTCAACAACTGCTTCAAGAACGGCATGCTTCCGATCCCCATCCCCGACGAGGCCACGCTGCAGAAGATCGCGGCCGAGGCGCGCGCGGGCCGCGAGCTCGAGGTCGACCTGGTCAACCAGGTCATCAACGACGCGGAGGGCAACAAGCTGGCCGGCTTCGAGGTCGACGGCTTCCGGAAGCACTGCCTCATCAACGGCCTCGACGACATCGGCCTCACGCTGCAGATGGAGGACAAGATCCGCAAGTTCGAGACCAAGCGGACCCTCGACACCCCGTGGCTGGACGGCAGCGGATACCTCAAGCGCGGCAGGCGCGGACCCACAATGGTCGAGGCGGCGCCGGTCCCCAAGACCAACCGTGGCGAGGTCAAGGGTGAGCCGCTGGAGTGGTGATCTGAGCTACAGCGGCGAAACACGGCGCTAATAATGGCTTTTGCTTTCTTTCTTTCTTTCTTTCTCCGTTATTTATGGACTGTGGATTCCCATCCCGATGTGATGTGACGACGAACTTTGGTAATATCATTGTGTTTGTACGACGGCTCTGGCTACCAGGTTTGATTACTAGGTATTTATTTTGCAGCATGCGGATTTCGCATAGTTATAGTATATTATTATACGGCTAAAATACCCATACCACTCGAACGAGACGAATATCGACACTCCTCTGTTGCAAATCATGTAGATCATGAAAAAAAATGACAATAAGTGACCATGAATAAAGAAAGCATTGTCACTTGCTGTTGGTAGATTAGGACCTACATACTAGGTAGATGCCTAGATTAAGTAGAGCTGTAGGCAGGTGAGATAGAGAGATACCCAGATAGCTAGAGAGGTAGTAGGTATGTAAGTAGGTAGGTAGGCAGGCAGCTATCGCATGAATTATGTATGTATGTATGTATGTATGTACAGTATGAGCTATCTGATCCGTTTAATCCTATTATCTTATCATCTGTATCATATGTAGTGTATCCATCATACAGGATTATCTTCATCTTTGTCTTCATCTTCTGTTCAGGTCTTGTCTTTGTCTTGTCTCAGTTGAGTAAAGGAAGAAGAAAAGAAATAAGATTTCTTTCTCTTCCATATAAAAGAAAAAAAAAAAATAACTGAATCACCGATGATATGTAATCGACCAGAATCCCCAACATGAAACCTATAAGGTACAAGAAACAAGACAAAAATCCAGATCCCTTTACTTTATTCAACCCGCCGACATGAACAGTAATAACATGGTAACAAGGCAACATGTAAACAGGGACTGTACACTAAGCAGACAAAAAGAAGACAACAAATAGGTCAGGTAGGTAGGTATTCATGGTCACACTGTGATGTGATGCATCATGCCCTGCCTGCCAGGCACCGCTTTATTGCATTGCAGTGCAGTGATTCCCAACCAACAATTGACATCTCCAAATCCAATCATTTCTTCCGCCATGGAGAGAGAAAGTGTAGTACATGTTTAAATTAAAGTTGCAAAGTCGTCCGTTCCGGATCCTGTTCCGTCCCGTTCCGTTTCAAGTAATGCACTCAAGGAGAGAGAGAATTGTAGACGTGTATTCATGCAAGTGGGCAAGCAGATGGGTATTATTAAAAGGGGTTCCGCGGCGCGGCATTCCACGGAGATAAAATGACTGTCGATGTTTATGTCGATTATAAAGGGAGAGGATGGGAACTGGTTTGTGAACGAATGAAGCAAGGAATGGATGAAACGCTGCGTCAAAACAAGTGTGTAGGCGTCTACGGTTTGCTGAGCTGCTCTTTGCGGAAGAAGAGGAAGAATCCAGCACTGGTATAGATATGTTAGAAAACAGCTTCACTTTACGGTATAACGGGAGAATGACAGATACTTACCAGATGAGAATCTGGAAGAACAGAGCTATCCAGAACCACGCGGTCCAGATCGCGCTCACGCCGCCCGAGATGTCAGGTGAGATGTCTCCGGGGCCAAGTCTGTTCGGGGCGAAGGCCCTCGCGCAGATCGTGGCGATGGAGCCGAGAACCTGTGCAGCCAATAGGGTGAAGCAGATGTGCATCCGGGTGAGGGTCTGCAGGAGGATCATTCCGAAACCGACACCCTGCATGGCATCCAGAACACCGAGCCAGAGCCATAGACAGCGTGACACGAGCGCTCCAGAGGTGTAGCCGCCTGCCCAGGGGAGGTAGAGACCGATACCCGACGTTCCCCACCAGATCTGGGCCCAACGAGGAGCTCCTGTTCATGATTAGTCACTGTGTAGTTGATATGATGGACAGTTGATGCTTACCGAGACCAATGGCAAACACGGGAAGGATCCAGCTGTGGTCCTTGGACAGCATGCTCAAAATGTCTGGAGGAAAATGTCAGTAGACCACGTCAACATTTTGGAATATATATAAATAGGCTTACAGAGAAGGCCAGCCCAGACGAAGCCAAAGAACAAGATGATGAGAAGACCGATCTGCCAGGATTTGGCATGTCTAGAGCTCCACAGGACTGGAAACAGCAAAGTCAGTATATAGGCATATCAACAAGTATCGGGCAGTAGTAGCACTCACAGCTCCAGTTCCGGCCATACGGCGCGCTGAGGAAAAAGTTCTGGATTATGACAGTGACAAAGAACCACATGACGATTTTGCGACGGAATAGGGACTTGTAGAAGGATGGAACCTTTCCGGGCGCCTGGCGATAGTATTTCGGCAGACCGAAGAACAAGAGCAGCCCAACGCCCCACAGCAAAAAAGCAATTGGGAAGGTGATGGCGGTCAACTTCCAGCTGTTGGAGATAGGCTGGGCCTCGGCGACGCCCTCAGCGGTTCTCTTGGTCAGAGCGGAGCCCCAGTACCAGAGCGCGACGACATAGGCCTGCTGAGTGCCCTGGATGATACAAGCACGGAACACCCAATCCTTGACGGGAGCGCCGCTCTCGTCACCGAAGTTGAGTGCGAAGAAGATGGAGCCGCTGGACGAGGCAGCTGCGTAAAGACCGGTTCCCACATTCTGGATCCAGCCACGGCTGAACTCGTTGCGCTCCCAATGCGCGACACCGATGAAGATAAACGCCAGACCGTAGAACAACCAGGGAAGCGAGAGCACCACGAACGACTTGAACCTGCGGAACATGAACCACCAGATGATCGAGCTGATGAGGTACGTGGTCGCAATTCCATACAGTTTTTCGGCAGTCTGACCGATTTCGCCCGTAAGGAGCGTGATCTGGTACGAGTTGGCAGCGATAATCTGGCCCAGAGCCAGGAAGAGAGAGTAGACTGGCCAGTCGCCAACGCGAAGCTGCATCCACCTTCTCAGGCCAGTAGGAGGAACGTAGTCCTCTCCAAGCAGGAACTCATCCATCTCCTTATTTCCTTCGCTGCCGCTGCCACGAGACGCCGAGTCCTCGTTGTAGGTTGAGCCCGCGGGGGAGTGTCCACGCTTACCACGGAATACCGACGGGGCGGGCGAATGAGTACGGCCCAGCCTTGCGTCCCTGAACCTGTCGAACCACTTCTTTTCACTTTTGACCAGGTATTCCTCGATACACAATTGCGTTTCGGAGTTGGAGCCGTTCAAGTCCTCCAGTCGCTTCTCAAACTCCCTGTAGAACTCACCCGTGCTGTCCGTGAAGAACGGATCGACCTTTTGGAGCTTGAAGTCCTTCTTGTCGCCCACAACGGAATCCAGCGAAAGTACGGATGCACTGCTGAGACGGTTGCCAGAATCTGCAAAAGGTCTTGGCGGTGGAAGCAGGGCATCGTCGGCTCCTGGCGTGAAGGGGGTCGTGGGAGAAGCAGGGCTTCTTGCCTGGCTCGAGGGCCTGGGAGAAAGGAAGTCCCTGGTGGTGGGGGCCAATGTTCCCTGAGAGCTCTGCTGATGGCTAGCGTCCATTCTCCGTCCAGCTTCGGCTTGCTCCGGCGTCAAGGTATACTCATCGTCTCCGTAGTAACTGGGTATCATGTCGTCGTCACTGTCATCCTCTGCATCGGTCACAGCAACTCCAATGCCTTCTTCGCCCTCCGGAATAGCAGCACCCTTCCTGATCCTTTTACGACCACGACGCTCGGCATGGCCCGGACCAGATCGGACACCAAGAGAGAGCGTTCGGCTGAGTCCCGACTTTGGTTTCTCCTCACCACCGGGGCTTGGATCTCTGCTGTAGACAATCGTGTTCCTTTGTTGAGGACCGAAAGCACTCGCACGGCTAATGTTCGAGTAGCTGGCGTTCCTTGAATGGGCCAGAGGCGGTGTCTGCATGCCAGTCGGGGTCATGGTGCCAGATGCTCCAAAAGTTGGTGTCATCATGCCGGTAGGCGTGGTGTACCCAGATGGAGTAAGAGGCTGGGCGTGCGACTTGGCGGCTTCCTTGTGGTGAATGCGAATAGCAGTACTTTGCAAGATTTCCAAATCTTCGACCCATTGAGCGACAGGGAAACGTTGTTTCGCAGACCGGGCACGCATCATCGCTCTGACCTCGGGCTTCGAGTTCAAGGCACTTTCGATGGCAAGCTTGAACTGGTGCAGAAGATGGGAGGTGGTGGTGGATTCGACATTGTACCACCACCCGGGCATCTGACCCAGACCACCAACGCGAGCCCCGATACCCAGAGCTCCTTTACGACCGAATTCCACGGCGACCAGACCGAAGGGCTCATCACGGGAAGGAATCAGAGCGAACTCCGCACCAGAGAAAATGTACGGAGGCAGAGCGGTAAACTGAGGCCTGGAGTAGACACGGCCAGGGTAGAGTTTCATCATGCGCTCCAGCTTCAGGGCTGCAAATTTGCCATAAAGATCAATGACGGGACCCACGCAGATCAGCTGGACGTTAGGACGCGCCTCGAGAACAGCAGGCATCACATCGGCGATCAAATCGATACCCTTCTGCATGGACCATCTTCCGACGAACACCAGCAGATCGGCATCGGGATTCTGCTCAAGACCAGCCCATTCCTGAGCCTGACGCTTGAGCTCTGCTCTGCTAGCCTCATATTCCGGGTCAACCTTGATATCACTTTCCTTCGGAAGTTCCTTGTTCCATTCACCGGTGTCTGACGGGTCGGGGTTTGGCAGATTGCCAATCTTCTTGAGACCCCAGAAAATAGGGTAACGAGCATATGAGCGTTTACCATACTTCTTAGAGACACCAACGGCACCAAAGCCCTGCTGGTGGACACGAAGGTAGCTTGCACCAGCATGAAGCAAGTTGAAGACTTCACCAAACTGGACATACTTCGCGGCGATGTCAGGGTCGATATTGAAGACCGAACAGACCTCCTCCTTCTCCTTCTGGGTGCGCATGGGCCACAGGCCCTGAAATTCAGCGTTGTGCAAAGACAGACAGCAAGGAATAGTCTGTGGAAGAAGATAGAGAGGAGCAAGAGATCCATGGTAGTCGTTGATGTGATATAGATCGATGGGGAAACGCTTGATCGCGAGCGCAATACACTGATTCCAGGCAGAGTAGTAGATGGCACTGTCCAAGTCGTCCATACGAGCAGGGTACGGCTCATTCTTCGTCTGTTGACGGAAGACAGGAGCATCCAGAAGCACGTACGTGATGTTCCGTAGAACATGGTACTGGACCTTCACTTCATAAGTGTTCCCAAGGACTGTCACAGTCATCGGCTCAGCCGGCTGATCCTCAGGGTAGTCGACTCCACCAACACATGGAACAACCCAGATGAGGTCCTGGTGCCCGAGGTGTTTGCCCATCAATTGAGCCATGACACCAAGACCGCCGATCTTGATCTTAATTCCCCAATCCTCAATATCATACTCCATGGTGGCGATCAGGACCATGCGTCTGCGGTCACTCTTGTTCTCGGCGGCGAAGGCAGAGTTGGTCTGCAGGAATCCCGACTTGTTGGCCAGTTTCATCAGCGGATTCATCGCCTCTCCATCCTCGAGATGAGCACGCCTCTTCAACTTGCGCCTGAGAGCCAGCGGGATGATCCCCTTCTTCTCGCTGACACCAACCTGGTTGAATTTGACCTGGTAGAAAGACTTCATAAATATGTAAACGCTAGCGGCGGACGTCAAGACAGGAATGATCCAGAGCAAGAAGAAGAGGGCCATCTGGGCGTACTTCGACCCCATTGGATAAAGCTGGAATCGGAGAGTTCCGTCATCCACAGAAATCATCCAGGATAGGTAAGGAGACGGTGGATGCCGTGTGATGTTGATGAGTGTGGCGGACAAGGCAGACGGGGGAAGTCGATCCAAAACTGAATCACCGTCCACGTCTCCGTACACTCCTGATTGATCAGGCTTGCCGTCAGGGTTGATACCCCAAACATTGATCTGGCCCTCTGCAGGCCATTCGGCCATGAACCTGAATTTCCATCGTCCATCTTCCAGCTTCATTTGATTCTTAAGACCAGCGTCATATCCGAACTGGTTGTATGGGCCGTTCCAGAATAGATGCGGAAAGCGTCGAGGCTTGTCCGGGTCCCAATCGACATCACCTTCCTGCACATAATCGCTGCTACCCGCCAATTTACTCCAGTACTCGACGCGGATGTGCTTTCCTTCCCATTCTTGTTGCTTCGTGCCGGACCACGGTAGTTCCTCAATGGTATCATTGCCACCCTTGTATTCCATCCAATCCGAGAAGGAAGATCCCCAGTTGGTAGAGTAGCGGTACATATCCGCTCCGGCCGCGTGATGCTGGATGAAAAGCGTGCCGTTATCGTATTTGTGGAGCAGGCTGCTCGAGTAGTTCGCCGACGGGAAGATCATCGGGTTGTCATGCTGGCCAACACGAAAGAGAAAGTGATCGGTTGCATTGGTGTTGCTGTCACCATCCTTGTTTGTTGGGCTTTTGACTGTCAACTTGTGGATGCCGTTGTAAACGCCAGTCAAGTCAGCGGCCCAAACCCATGCGCTTGCGATCTCGCCGACGTAACGAGTCGGCTCAGTCGTAATGGCCTTGCAACTGACGCTCTCCGTGTCAACGGAAGGAACTTTCCCGCTCTCGGTAGATGAGGTCAACGATATCGACTGCGTCACCGAGTCGCAGTCCATTTCTACGTTGAAATAAAGCTCCACATGGATGGTTTCGTCCGCGTCGGGAGCGACACTCGAAAGCACGCGAGCATCATGGCCAGGCGTGAATTTCGTGATCGTGGGCCGCGGTCCGATAAATTTATCTTTTGGCACATAGGCTCTGAAATCCCACGGCTTCAATTCCAAGCTGTCTAGACAGCCGTTGAGTTCAGTGGAACCTCCAAATCCAAGTTTGACAGCACCATCCTTCAGAGTAAGTTCATCGTAAGGGTAGAAGAGATTTTTGACCGTAGTGCCAGAATCAAACGGTGCAATAAGGGTCTTGGACTGATTCTTGCTGCTGCAATCAAACTTGTAATTGACGGTCTTGTTGTCATTTTGATATACCAGCCACACGATCTGGGTGTCGTTTCCTAGATCCTGGTAGTTGTCGAATTGGCCACGAGCGATTGACCACATGCCGGTCTCAGTAGGGGTGCCGTTAGAACCAGGGTAGGTCACGTTGATTGTCTGCCACGAAAGCTTTTGCACCAACCACCCGTCGTTGAGAGCAGGGTAGTGTTCTCGCATCTGGTACATGTGTTTCATGACATTTCGAACAGGGTGGGCCGGGTCTCGGTGGTCGTAGGCGACGGTTTCATCGTGACAGCCCTCGAGAGCGGACTCAATAGGGAATTGATAATACTGGGTGGAATTCAAACTGAAACATCCATGTATTTTCCACGCAGTCGCACTCGCCATTGGCTGACGGCCATAGATATAGTTGGCAGCTGTGCTATCAAGGAGATAGAGGGCTTGCTCTTCTCCCCATAGAACCAATGGAATACCAGGAAGATGGAGCGTTGTGATATACAAGCCCAAGAGCAGCTTCTCAGTACCATTCCGAATGGCCGGCCAACGAAAGACGTCCTGGTTGGTCGCACCCCACATGTGGCGAGGATCTATCTTTCCGGTATTGGCATTGATGAAATCGTTAGATATCAACATATCGTTCCAGGCCTCAGTCCAGTCCACCGGAACGTCATATCCTGCGGCAAGGTTACCATCCATGCCCAAGAATCGAGTCATTGAACGGTAGCCTGAATAGGAGAATGCTGCAGCATCGAGGGCTTCCTGACCCTGTTCACGAATGAAGTATTGTTCGTGAGATTCATTTGTCAGGGTAAGTGCAACCGTGACGTTTGGTGGGTACATGTTGGGCTGCCGGCCACGCCCAATATAGATGGAACCGAAGGTGTTTCCACCAGTAATTTCTCCAGGCAGAAAGAAGTTGTTCTTGCCATACTTGCGGGCGCACTCACGGTATGAAGAAGACATGATACCGAGAGCGTCGACCGTGGCCTGGGTTGCTTTGTCGAACCGGAAGCCGTCAATGTCGAGAGATGCAATGATCATGCAGGAATGCCTTATCAGCTTATCTCGTACACTGGGGACCCATTCCCGTAGACGATCTTGCACGGAGGCGAATTTGGCGAGCTGACGCTTCCAATCCGGGTACACACCGAAGGCTTCAATGTCGCCATACTGGTCAAACTCACTATTGTAGCAACCCTTCAGTTGCTCCGTGACGGACGGATCCACAGGGAAGCCGGTTTCATTCCAAAATCGGGGATATTCGCAGGTCTCATTGTACGAATTACCAAAGCTAAAATCGGCATAACGACGATTTGACTTCCAGAGGACCTTGTGCTCGTGAACCGAGAATGGAGTAGTGGTGTTCAAGTAACCCTCGAAACCGATAAGGTCACCGAGCCTATGTTTTCATCAGAGCTGACCGGCAAACAGGGAGGAACGAAGGATACTCACGTGGCAAGCGTGTTATCGAAGATAACGTACATCCCCCGGTTGTGTATCTCCGTAATCGCATTTCTCCACGTCTCTAGGTCGCCAAAGTGCTGGTCGAGAAGGGTCGTGTCAAGGGCGGAATAACCATCAAAACCCCATGGCTGATTCATCAAGACGGTTCCAGCGAGATAGATGCCCTGGAAAATACTAATCAGCAACCGGACCCCAAGGACAGTGTAACAAAGCATGAAAGCCAGACCTTGATCCCCATTCCCTGGAGATAGTCCAGGGTATCGAGCAGGCCAGCAACATCTCCACCGAACCGCATCTGATTCGACTTGAGATCATGTTCGAAGAGCGTCCCGTTGATGTTATCATTTTTCGGATCGCCGTTGACAAACCTATCGAGGAAGAGCGTGTAGAACGGAAACCGCCAGTTGTCCGGGGAAGGGAAATATTCGTGATCCGGCCACTCTCCCCAGTAGTCTATTGGGTGCGTGGCCGTTTTGTTCTCATTAATGTTGTACTTGACCAGGGATTCATCATAGGGCCAGCCCGTCGAAGTTGTCGCGAAGAGCGCGAGCACGGCGCCCGCCAACCCCCACTTCATCTCGAAGAAACCGACTTATATACACAACATGTGTCACATAAAAAGTCGAGTATTTGGGGAGGTTAGGAATGGGTTTTGAAGAGTCGGTATTAGGGAAAATTATTAGCAGTTAAGAGTTATGGCTGAGACAAATCACCGTGTTCCCCAGACACCGTCTATATGTATGCTGATAACGAGAGATAGGAATGCCGCGCGGGAGAAAAGAGACCAACGAACGGCGAGAGAAAAACGCAACGAGCGTGGAGGGAGAAGAGATCCCCTGTCAGGTCCGGAGACGTCGACTTTGAGGGAAGCGACAGGTCAGATAAATTTGCGGTGTCGTGAGAAGTCAGCGAAGGACAGAGCGCATTGTTCAGATGGCGTTCTTCGTCAGGTCTTAGTAGACAAAAGGCCGGCGGCCAAGGAACCCCAGTCCGGAAAAGTCCAGCTTCAAAGTCCGCTGGAGCGCCCCTTTCGCAGGGCGAACCATGGCCGACAAGGGGCCAGTCCCGTAAATTTTGACCTTTGCGAGAAGCTGGGGGTAAGGCACACGAAGCGAGGACAGTGGGCTTAGCCCACGACTGCTATTTACAGCACTGTGGGCCTCGCACCGCCAAGGGATTACTCCGGACATGATTTTTTACAACCGCTAGTAAGCATGACAGCAGGAAACAAATATTATCAGGGAACCTCTGTCCAGGGTCAGAATCTGATTGCAGGTGGCTTGATGCGGCAGTGAACAATGCATCCAAAGGTTTGCCAGAGCTGAGAGCAGCGGAAGCAACACGCCAATAGACGATGAGCACGAAAACGCTGGACAGCACAGCAAACGGCAGCCCATGGCGGACAATACAATTGATTTGCAAACGGCACGAGACTTGCTCATGGCCCACAGTCTCTTACGCTCCCGTCACACGCAGAAGATGGGCCCTGGGCTGTCCAGAATCTGCGGTTGCCGGTGATCCATGTCTCTCCATCCACTTGGCCCTGTGGGGGTGGCAGCCACACACCTCCTCGGACCCGAAACAGACCTCCTCCGTAAAAAGCAACACTGTACGGAGTCTGTCACAACGCTGTATTAATAATTTTGTTGCAGGCCAAGGTCGCTGCAAGTCACGTCCCTGAGGCCACCCGTGCAGAAAACAGCAAACCCTGCCTCGCGTAATCGTGTAGACTATTCCCTGTGGTCACCACTGATACGGATAGTATCTCCCCGGTCCGTGAAGGGCGATATGTACCTGTGAATCCTGGTCGAGGATATGCTAAACCGTGGCACGTTCAACGCTCCCACAGAAAGGGATATTGGTGGCCGCGAGATCTCCACCCTGTCTTGTTCCTCGCAAAGCGTGAGTGGGTCCATGTCGATAAAGTCGACCGATGTTCCATCCGCGGGCTTGTCGGAAAAGCCCTGTTCGAGATCCATAATCGTCAATCCGCTGGGGGGTTCCAGGAACGATAGCTTATCCGCCAATAGCATGGCGGAGCCAAGGTTGCGCCAACACAAGGAAAAACACCGGTAACCAAAGGAGTATCTCAGTATATATATACTCCCCTTGCAATCTTACGATACTGCGGCGAGAGAGATGAGGAACTCTCAGAAGGTTTGAAATAGATCATTATAATCGTCGTCGCCTTCTTCTGCGCCCCAGCAGGGAGGCATCCTGCGCGAGTTGACATCTCGATTGTGTTGCGACTATCTTCCTGATCGATAGCTGACGCCTCCTTGCGTGATGGCCTTATGATCAAGTTCTTTTTTTTTATAGAGAACCTCGATCGGTTATCATGCGGGCTCACTGCTCCTCGAATGGGGCGCGCTCTTCAGGGTCAATTAATCCTGCCGGGTATTCCTCGAAGGAGCCCCCGTCTACCTCTTACTTGCTGTACAAAAGGCCTTGCTATGCGATGGTTTGAATCGGCAGATCAACCACTGTTTTGGCGGATTCGCTTCAGATCCACGCTGGAGGTTGCTCGGATTGATACCATGACAAGGGTTTAGTTCACTGCGCGAGGAGCAGATGCCTATCGCGCAACATGTATGGCTGCGTGACTTCATATGAGGATGTGCGGAGGATATTCGAGCTTTGATAACCCCGGGTTTCGCCGCAGATTCTATCGATAGAGACAATCACAGACATCTCAACATAGTGTGTACGCAGATGTCGACATCCTCTGTGCTGGAGGTCTGCGGCGAGCCGTGTGATCTTGCTGGCCGTGATTATTATAGTCTACATTGTATAGGCTGTTGCCAAGCCAAGTGCTCGAGGTATTAAGCCTCGAACCATACTCCGAATTGTGCATAAATTGACAGTCACTGGTAAGCAGACAAAGGTGGCCGGCGAGTGCTGTGTAGAAAAAGACGGTTCTGTACCGTAACGTTGCTGGACTGGACCCATAGGGCTGCGAACAGACCAGCGCTCCAGCCGACGATGTGCCATTCGACCCGCCAGCTTATCTGTAGGCAGCTTATCTGTGGACGTTGACGGGATGGCCTGAAGAGACCGTTCGCGGTGGCGGCGGCCTAGTGCGGCTCAAGCCGCATAGTGGTTGGCCTCTGTGGAGTCGCCCTGCAAGTCTTGGTCCATTGTCCTCAAAAAGGATCCTGCTAGTTAGCTGCAAGATATGGATACATTGCTCGAATCCGACGATATCATTGGTGCCGCCGTTCACGGTCCGTTTGGCTTTTAACTTATTTACCATCATGTTGGGCACTGTGACCTTGCAACCGGGAATTCCTGAAGAAAGGGAGACGTACCAGAGGACAAACCACAACGAAAAAACACAGACTCGGAACCCGAGAGTTGCAAAGAGGTCTCTTCGGATATCTCAGCGGCTTCCGGGACTGGATGATGGTGAAACCACAGGGGGACGTTACTTCTCGGAAGTCGGGAGTCGGGAACTCCGATAACGAGGGTCAGACAGGGCGGTGGAGCGCGAGGCAAGGGCGGAAAACGCCCAGACCCGTATCGGCAAAGGCTATACAAGTCGCTCGGGCCGCCGCGCGAGGAGGCGATTAGGCACCCGGAGAGCCCGGACAACCACAACGCCCAGATTGTTGTCTCAGGCATTACTTTGCTGCTACAGCACCGGGGTACAGTAGGCACGGAAAATCCCCTGGGTTGTCGCCCTTTTCTGGCCGGAGTGTGAGGTCGTCGTTTCATCCCTCGCGGACTTTTCCGAAGATATCCCGCTCGAGTTTCAGTCTGCTTCCGCCGCATGGGCTTGGCTGCTGTGCGCACAGTCCAAGCTTGTGAGCCTTGGGGCCTGAGGTGAGTTCCCAACGAGCTTGTCCCTCCCTCGGTCAGGTAAGGTCCGGTACCAGCGGAGCTTGGGACCCGCCGGTCTCTATCAAAAAAAGAAAATCAAAAAAGTTCAAACACGCTCGCTTTTCGATTATTATTCCCACATTCAAGAAAATGCACCAGTCACCAGTGTCGCGCTATTATATCCTCAAGAAGACGCTTACTCCGTCAGTATTCTTGGAACACTAAGGTATACGAAGTACACCGGCGTGGTCTCCTCTGTATACGAGGTCGGGTTCGTAGATCGGATGAATTCTTTCCGTAAGGAGCATCCCGTGCACATACCACAACGGCATAACCTGGCATCCTCCTTTTACCTTCTTCGGGAGATCCGCGCTTTTCCAAGCCTCACGGTAGCGGCGGAGCCGGGACGCCTGAATGGACAATACGGAGTTAAGCGAGGCTTGGCATGATAGGAACCCGATATCCTCCAGCGTCCGTGGACTCCGTCCACTGCCAGCCCTGGCTCGATTCCTCCGATCCTGATTTCTGAGTCAGTAGTGAGGCTGCTGAGGCATGACTTAGACTAAGGGACAGACTAAAATTCCCAGTCGCTCCTTATCACGCCCTATTTGGCTCGTGATTCACTGTTCTGCGGTATGGGAAGCAGCCGGTGGTTGTCCCCGAGAAGCTTCTCAGCTGTTAGTTAGAGGAAGAAGCGGGTTGGATGATCCGAATTTACCAATAATATTAAATCAAATGCTTTCGCATTATTATTATTTTCACTATTCTGTGCACTGTATGGGTATGATCATACTCATGTGCACTGCACAGCCGTAGCTGAGGTTTGGCAGCATACACCATTAGGTCAGTGGTCCACAACACGCCAGCTGTATGCACTTCTCTGTATGTAAGAGTCTGCGTACAGTACGACCACAGCCAAACATCGTCTTATTATTGACGTTAAACAGCACCTACAATAGTGTAGTGGGCACTGGTCAGAAAATCCGGCATGCCTGAGTGTGGAGGAGACCTGCGCGTGCTGGGCAGTCAGCAGCTTGACCCCAAGACGATCGAGATTTTTGTCTTGGCACCGCTTATCTGCCATGTACGGCATGCTGGCGTACGGAGGATGCCCGTTCAGCCGCCAGCCCGCAGTAAAATAGTTTTGGAGTCCTGTCACACATGTCCAATCCTGTGTCATGCCCCATAGATGAATTTGACACCTGCGAATAGCCGTCCTGCCCGGATTCCAGGAAGACGGTGCGCGCTGCTCACCTGCTCAGCTGCACGGGGGCGCTACAATCTTATATTACCTAGACTGTGGAGGAAGAGGAGTCAGCTAAGGCATGACATGATATATTGTCAGCAGGAACTTACCATCTTCCACAGCTCAGCCAGATAAGAGCCACGTGAGGATAACACCGTGGTAATAATACGCTGATGTATGAGCCAAATAAAGCACAGTCGCATTTCAGGCGACCATTTTCTGGGGCTCTCGTGGTTCTTTTCGTGCTGCCATCTCATGCGAACGGGCGGATGCTAGGAAGTTAGGAACCACGACCGATCGAGAAATCCATGGAGGGAGAGTGGAGCAACGTGGCTCCGACTCTTCTTGGCGGATACCCGTGTCGAGCGTTAGGTACAGCATCCCATCCCCACCATCACGAGCCAGCGAAGGCGACCGAAATCCCACGATGTCACCCTCCCACAGGAACAAGAAGGCGGTGTGTCGTGTGTCTATTTTTATCGCCCCACCACCGATGGAACCCTCTGCAGCCTCGAGCCTCGGATTCGATTTTATGTTACTCATCACGGTCGTGTGGATTGCCTTTTATGGCTTCTACCGGCCCCGTCTGTTTCTGAATAGGGTTTCACTTTCGTCTGATGCTGTTGCAACTCGCCACCTGTCTTCGTTCCGCTCTGTATACTACTCCGTACAGCACAGAGTACCTTTTGCACCGTGCTTTCAGCACAGTATTCTTGAGTCAAGGACTACTACCTAGGTATGTACATACGACAGGTAGTACTACGTATGCCATATGGAGCACGGAATAATACAGTTCCCCCTGTCGTGCTACTTACCAGTGTCTTGCAATAAATGATATTCCCCTTTCCTTGGGGCTGGTGCGATCATCGATACCAACTCGTGCAGCGGTGCCCCCGCAAGCCTCCACGTCCCTGGCCCTTCAATCGATAAATTGGTGAGGGTATTGACAATCGATTATTTACAATTGGCCTGGCTTTTCCCAACCATCCCCAGTACTGACGTCAGTTGGTGATCCCCCTTCCGAGGGGAAAGCTGGTTCCTGAAATTAGAACGAGGGGTGCAACCTATCTAAACTCCACGTTTTCCAAGGGGAAGACGAAGTTCCCCGGTCCCCGTCTGCGGAGTATTTTTCCTTGCGTTTAAACATCATTATTGCGCGTGTCGCTTCCTCCCTGTATCGAGGTACCTGATCTTCCTTTGTTCTCTGCGTCCCCAATACGTATACCACCGCATAAAGGGAGACGGTACGGTATCTACTGTACAACAGGATCGACGTGCATCCTTTCGAGGATATTCCTGCCCTTGAAGATAACCACTACACGCACGTATGGGACTCTTGTTATGTTAAGTAATGATAAGCATGCCCTCCCTTTGATGATTGCAGTCTTCCTTGTTTCCTCTTCTCTCCTGCCAGGAGAGCTCGAGATTTCTCCTTGTATGCCCTCACTGGAACTGTCGGTAGCTAGATGATGCCGGGCATCTATGGCAGAAAGAAAGGGACCTACCTGCTTGTCTAGGGCAAGAGGTAGTTGACTCCCTCCTGGCAATGACGCAAAGTACTCTCTCTCCTTCTTTGACCCGCTCTTTGTTCACAATGATCAACCTTACCGAAACGGTCTGCGGCGCATACCTACCTGTGTATCTACCCATGCATGATGAGTTTGTGTAGCATGCTACTCTACTCTATTCAGGTGGGAGCTACTCGAGTTGAGACTTGTCTGACCTTGTTCTTTTGATCTTGACCTACCTAGGTAGATATGTATTGAGGAGGCCAGAAAAAAAAATCTCCCCATGAATTCCTCACTGGGAACCATCCCCATTGACAGTTCTTTGTTCTTGTCTTGTCAAGCAAAGGACGTCGTTTGTTTTGACACACAGGTACCACCGCATATTGATTGATCTTTGAATTGAATCTGCAATCCCATTTATCCCTCACATATGGAGTGCATCTTGCATGTATGTACTGTACAACTTCACCTCGATGCTCCTGAACACTATCCATATACTGCTGCCAGCTTATATACGTTATCGAATGAATGCAGCGGTGCCTAGACCGCTCACTACCCGCATAGGTCCTCGCAGGGTCGTTTCTTATATGCCCGCATCCACAGTCTCGCTTGAGCTCCGTCAGAGGGATATATACTCGTTCCTTTATCAGGACTGTTTCGGGATCTCGGGTGTTAAAGGATTAGCAGAAGCTTCTCTGTGGGAAGGTCTCGGGCCATTCAAAGACGGATATCACCTATAAATCATGGCACTAGAATGCTTCTATTCCTTATCGCTATTACTCTGTATTCTTTCGTTCCAGGCAGATAGCTCAATATTAACCTCTCTGCTGCTTTCAAAGTCCCTGAGTCTATATATGCTATATAATATATAATTTTTTTCACATCTTCTAGATATAGCTGATATATGTACATACATCCACAGCTGTTTAGCTGTGAGAAAAGTTTCCCTTTCTGCTTCTCTGTTTCTGTTTTTTTCCTTCCAGTGCCAATCATTCTGAATATGATATATGATAATTCTTCATGCTCTCTCCGTTCTCAGAAGGTTGCAAAGGAGAATTTTTTCAACTCCCTGCCATAACTTTTGGCGATATATATGGGTGCATGTATTTGCTCCAGAATCAACGCATCAGTTTCAAAAGGCCGGGGAAAGGAACTCTATCCTAAAATGGGTCCGCCTGATATCGTGCTGTTTTTGCCATTACCCAGGAACTGGGACGGTGTCCAGCATCTTATCTGTGGCATTCTGCCAAACAATTCGCATGTGTCTGGATCATTCTTTTTGACCCTTACGTCTTTCCTGAAGGGATTTCATGTACACCGCCCTAATGGTATAAGGTCCAGAGGTATCAGGAGTGATGGCTCGAGTAACAACCGCGCCATGTAACATTATTTTTTTACGCATTCTTAAGTCTATAAATCCGCTGGTCTTGACGCCAGTCAGTGCCCCATTTCTATCAAACGTCTCTCTTCTATGAACGGTTAAATCAAACCTCCGTCAACCTCCAGTATCGTCAGACAAATTAAAGTCTTGGTATCATTTTTTTTCTATAAACCAAATCCTCATCTATTTATTCCGGCCAGTCGAATGTATGCCCCCCGATGTTACTCCGCCCCATAGCGCGCCCGGTACTCCTTCAGCCGTCGGAGATCGTCCTCCGAGATCTTGTCTCCCAGCTTCTCGATCAGATCCGACAAGCCAATGACGGCCCTGACAGGGACGTTCTCGCCAAGATCCCGCTGCGCGACACCGACCGCGCTCTTGGGCTCCTCGTCGCTGACTCGCTCCTCCCGATCCAGCAGGACGACAACGCCGGCGACGGTGCCGCCCTCCTTCTGGATGATGCCGACGGCCTCGCGCAGCGCCGTTCCGGCCGTGATGACGTCGTCGATGATCACGACCCGCTTGCCCTTGAGCGGTGCGCCGACGATGCCTCCGCCCTCGCCGTGATCCTTGGCCTCCTTGCGGTTGAACGAGTAGCTGACGTTGTCCCAGATGCCCTGCGGCGACGGCGATAGCGAGTCGCGCACCGCCAGCTCGTTGACCACGGCCGCGCAGAGAGGGATCCCCTTGTACGCCGGGCCGAAAAGAATGTCAAAGTTGGGTTTGGTTGTGCCGTCCGCGGCGGTCGTCACGAACGGCGGGGCGGACAGCACGCTGGCATATGCGGAGGCGGTTGCGCGCAGGAGGGGCGCGGTGTGGAGCAGGGAGGAGGTGAAAAAGTAGGGCGACTCGCGACCGGACTTCAGGATGTAGGAGCCGAAGGAGAGGACATTGTTGGAGACGAGGAGCGGGAGGAGCGTCGCCTTGTAGTCCTTATCGGCGGCGGGAGGGGGGATCGTTGCGGTCGACATGGTGACGTGATATATGGTAAAAAGAGGGGCCCAGCGGAGATGACTGAAAAGACTGTATAGAAACCGTCGATTTTAGGGACCAAACCGGCAAGGCAGATCGCACCCAAAGAGCGTATCGGGAGGTGGCAGAAGGTTACCCAGATGCAGGGGGAAAAAAGATGGACTGCGCCCTTTGAGCAACCAAACTTTTTCTCTCGTTGGGCGATGAATCATGAGGGGCGGCGGCGGACGAGCCAGCGCGAGCTTAGGGCGACATGCGCTCCCGCAAACATCCCCCCACGGTCCCTGTGCTTCCTCCCCTCACCTCCAGCGACGATTCGGCTTGCTCTGCTCTGGATGAGCGATTGCAGACCTGGCAGCCCGTCCAGATCACAGGCACCTCACGTCCACGGCCAATTCCCTCTGTCCACGGTCCTGCAGTGAACGGCCGTTGTACCCCGGACACCGCAAGTGAACGGGGCAGGGGCAGCAAGCAAACTCTAGGCGTCCCTCGCAAGCTCTCCTCTCTGCCGGCAGTTTTTTTCCACTCCCCCTCACTCTCCTGACATCTCTTCTCACAGTTCCCACAAAGCGCCAGACGAGCGGTCTCTACCCGGTCCATGTGGTGAGAGCGGGCTACCTGTCGGCTCGGAGACGGTACAAGCGGTTGAAGGGAGCGCCGGAGTCGGAGCTTCAGGTTCTCCCAGGATTCCCGCACTTGTGGAACACATTGGCCGAAGGATTGATCTGCTGAACGTTCTGGAAGCTCAGTAGGTGAGTGAACCGTTCAAGTCCCGGCATTCTGTACTGTGATCATGCCGTGAGAGCATCGCAATCGCAGTATGTCAGGCCGAGGGTGTGTGCTGACAACACTGCTTCCGCCAGGGCCATCACTCAAGATGCACGTCAAGGACAAGCTCGCCGAGGAAAAGGCCTCGGGCAGGCCGGGTATCTCATTCGAATTCTTCCCTCCGAAGACGGCCCAGGGTGTCCAGAACCTCTACGACAGGATGGACCGCATGCACGCGTTGGGTCCCTCGTTCATCGACATCACCTGGGGTGCCGGCGGGCGCCTGTCTGACTTGACCTTGGAGATGGTCAATGTTGCGCAGTCCGTCTACGGTCTGGAGACGTGTATGCATCTGACCTGCACCGACATGCCGCGCGAGAAGGTGGATGCCGCACTTGACTCCGCGTACAAGGCCGGTTGTACCAACATCCTAGCACTTCGGGGCGACCCTCCGCGTGAGAAGGAGAAGTGGGAGGCGGCGCAGGGAGGCTTCCGCTACGCGAAAGACCTGGTCAAGTACATCCGGGAGAAGTACGGGAACCATTTCGACATTGGTGTTGGCGGATACCCCGAGGGCTGTGACGACAACAGAGACGTCGACCTGCTGATCGACCACCTGAAGGAGAAGGTGGATGCGGGAAGCTCCTTCATCATCACGCAGATGTTCTATGATGTGGACAATTTCCTGAACTGGGTGAGGAAGTGCCGCGCCAAAGGTATCACGGTGCCGATCATTCCAGGGATCATGCCAATTCAGACATATGCTGCTTTCATCAGACGGTCCAACTGGACCAAGATTCGTATTCCCCCTGAGTGGCTCGAGGCTCTGGAGCCTGTCAAGAATGACGACGCTGCTGTGAGAGAGATCGGCAAGAAGCTTGTTGCGGACATGTGTAGGAAGATTCTCGAGTCCGACGTCGGAATCTACCACCTGCACTTGTAAGCTTTCTGTCAATACCTGGGAATGTATCCTTGCTGACGAGTGGACCAGCTACACGATGAACCTCGCACAAGCAACTCGAATGGTGCTCGAAGAACTCAAACTCACGCCGTCAGAAGAAATGCCGCTCCACCGGCCTCTGCCATGGCGGCAGTCACTTGGCCTCCGCAGAAGGGGAGAAGATGTCCGTCCTATCTTCTGGAGAAACAGGAATTCGTCATACGTTGCACGCACCCAGACGTGGGACGAGTTTCCGAACGGCAGATGGACCGACTCTCGATCGCCTGCTTTCGGTGAGTTGGACACCTACGGCATTGGGCTGAAGGGCACGAACGAGCAGAATATCGAGCTGTGGGGGGAGCCAAAGTCTCTCAAAGATCTTTCGGACATCTTCATCCGTTACCTGGAAGGCAAACTAGACAGACTTCCATGGAGCGAGGCGCCGATCACGGCGGAAGCGGATGCCATCAAATCGGACCTGATCGATCTGAATCGGCGTGGTTTCCTGACGATCAACTCTCAGCCTGCTGTCAACGGGGCCAAGTCTACCCATCCCGTCTATGGATGGGGTCCGAAGAACGGCTATGTCTATCAGAAGGCCTACCTCGAACTCCTCGTTCCACCGTACCTGATCGATGAGGTGATCGACCGCATCAAGCAGAACCCGGATCTCACATATTACAGCATCAACAAGAACGGCCATCTGAGGACCAACACGAGTGACAGCCCGAACGCCGTGACTTGGGGTATCTTCGCTTCGAAGGAAATCATCCAGCCGACGATCGTGGAAACGATCAGTTTCTTGGCCTGGAAGGACGAAGCGTACCGTCTGGGAGAGGACTGGGCCAAGTGCCATGCGCGCGGCAGCCCCAGCAGGAAGCTGATCCAGGGTGTCATGGACGAATATTATCTCGTCAATATCGGTGAGTTGGCTCATGGAACCCACAATCCGATAGACAACAATAATGCTGATGCCACATGCCAGTGAACAACGACTTCCACAAGACGCACGATATCTTCGACCTGTTCAAGGGATTGACTGTGAAGGACCTTGACGTTGAAGTGCCTGCCGATGAGGGCGCCACATCTGAATCACAGCCAGACGGAGTGCAGCCCGACGCGCCCAAGGACAACAACCCACAACCGGCGACATCCGACTGAGCATGAACCAAAATAACAACACTTGCTTCAACACCCTCCTCTCTACCCTCTTCATCTCCGACGATAACCTGACCACCACCCACCATCTATCTCATCTTCCGATTTCAACATCACCCGACATGAGCCGACGATGGAACGAAAATCCTCTCAACGACGTGGATCTTGCAGCACATTCCGAAAATTTACCCTTGTTTCCCCTGTTCCTTTTCTTTTTAGATGTCTTTTACCTCCATTAATTCCTTTTCTTCCGTTAACCCGTGACGTGACGACGACGAGAAAAAAAAGCAACGAATTCAACATCTCGATAGAAGCGACCAAAGAGTCGGTTATTACCCAAAAGAAAACGGAGAGACACAAAAAGCGCATTCAACACGGAGTTTGGTCTCACTATCGAATCGATCGAATGTTGGGAAATGAAAAAATAGAAGTAGTGGTAGTAGTGAGGAATGAAGGGTTTGTTTTATTCTATTTGAGGATTTTATTTCCCTGCTTTCTGCTTTAATTTAGATCAATTCAATATGGGATCTTTTCTTTTCTTCCTTTTACTTGTACTTTTTTTTCCTTCCCTAGCGTGGGCTCAGTTAGTGGTCTTGGTACATTTTTTCCTCCCTTTTTCTTTTCTTTCTTGTTTCTCACGATAAAATCCAATTCCCCCTATTTTACTACTTATCCTCGCTGCATCATTGAAACAGCGGCGACGGCAGCAGCAGCACTCTGCGCGACTGACTGCGCGGAGTGACAAATATTTTCCCCCCTTCTTGTCTTTTCTTTTCTTTCTTTTCTTGGTCCTTCCCTCCACGGACCTCAGACTTACTTGCACGCATACACGCCCCCCGGAGTCACGATACTAGCTACAGTAGCCTGCCTGGAGTGAACTGGGGTTGACCGGACTGGACTGGTGTGCCTCGACTCGATTCTACTCGACGCACGGGAGTCCTTACCTTGCCTTGCAAAGATCTCCTTTTTTAACTTCTTCTTCCGAGAAAATTTTTTTCCTCTTCTGTTTTGGCCTATGTGGATGTCAAGAGTAGATAAATAAAATGGAAAATGGACCTTTCATGTCTTATTTTATTCTGTTCTACTAAACTAAATTAAAAAAAGGCCAAAAAAAAGAAAACTTATCTACATACATATAGTAGCTGTGAGGCAGAGCAAAGTAGAGATAGAGATACACCACAGACGATGAACCACTAAATGAATGAATGAAAATCGGCCCTGTACTATCGGGATTTATTATTCCACTGTACCGTATGATCTAGGGAGAAGTAAACAAGGGAATTCTGTTTATTCCACGGGACAAATAAGAATGATCGTCGTCCCACATAAAAAGTTGATAGGTTAGAATATCCCATGGCAAAGGATCGTCAATCAATCAAGCAGTCAATCAATCCAATCCATGCATGAATCGTAGCAGCAGCTGGACCCTGAGCTGGATTGAAAATGCATAATTAAATATTTAGGTAGGGACGAAGGAATACGGAACAAGTAGGTAGGTTAGGTACGTAACTCATCTGACCTCTCTATTTCCATGGACACCTTCAATCCACCCAAGTAAAGCCTTTCCTATCCACCCAAACACCCACCCGAAAGGCTTCGCGAACCGTACAACCCAACTCCCGATCAAAACCGTGTTCCCAGCGACCCGGCCCAATATCACAACGACGAAGCCCAGTAAAATAGAGTAGGCCCCGGCCTGGCCCGGATCCCGCATCAGGAGCGCCAGCTCCCCAGTGCTCGCCTTGGGCCACGACCCCGTACGCTGGTAAACGAGGCAGGCATCCGTGACACGCTTCGGAACTTGAAAACAGTACCCTGCCATCTCGAAGATCTTTTTAGCCACTACAAAGCTGTGGTCGAAGAGCCCGTTGCGACGGAGGAATTCGTAGAGATGAGCAGCAGAGAGGAACAAAATGTCGAATAGAAGCGACAAGCTGAACAGGCTGATCCCGTCGTGTTCGTGTTCGTTTCCATTTTCGCTTTCCTTGTCATCTTTGTCGCCCTCATCGTCTTTTTTGTCTTCGTTTCCATCTGCATGTGCTTCATTCCCTCCAGCGTTGACGGTATCGATAGTTGCTGGGCTACTTTCACGAGTACCTTCCTTGCTGCTAACCTGTATCCCATCGAGTTCAGCAACTTCGGTCACTTTGCCGCTTCTGGATCTGATAAAACCTCTTGGCCTTCTTTTAGAAGGTGAAGGAGCCGACTCCAGCTTCTGGCATCGAACAGGCCCTGCAGTGCGAGAGGCATTGCCGAGCGGGTAGTGCCCATCAAGGTTCTGAACACGCCTGTTTTTATTTTCGGCGCAGGTTCGACAGAGGCAGAGACGACGCTCTTCACCCATTTCGCCTGCGGGTATAATCATTCCTGGCGTATGGGTGTACCCAGGCATACCGGAGAGACCATCGGGGCTCTGACGAACGTCGTCTCTGTGTCTCATGTCGGGCATGCCTGCCACTGGGCCGACACTCTGAGGGCCCATAAACAGCATGTCTACTCTCCCTTGGAGCGTCTGCATCTGGGACTGCTACCCGGACAGGTTGGGAGTGGTTGACCATCCGGGATTCGCTCTTGGGGATTTTGCCAGACCCCGTACCTTCGATGGATTTGGTCGCTGCGGCTTTTGGTTTTGACGAGCTAGACTGGGACACGTAGTACTCGGTGGAATGGCTGTGGGTATCATAATGCGTGTGATAGTGGGTGTGATAATGCACACATCGTCGTCGCTCCGATTCTCCTTCTTCGCGGCATTCGAGGTGGACATGTTCTGCGGTGGGCTGTTCGAGGGCGGAGTCAAAATTTGCTTTCCAGGTTCCCGTGGAAGAACCTTTTGTGGCCATCGTTGTATGAGATCGTTGCTGGCCGACCGCTTCGAGCATTGGAGCTTGTTCGAACTCTGAGAAAGTTGTGGCTCTTCCTCTTTGAGGACGGCCTTTTCTTCCGCTGACAGCCTCTTCCGGTGAGTCCCTGACCTCCATTTCTCCTTTGGTTTCTTCTTTGACGGATGAGACATCGACAGGTATGGGGAACCGTTCATAGTCGGGAATAGAAGTATTTCGTCTGGATTTTTGCCCCCGTCCACCTCCTTGCAGCCTAAAAAAGAATGATCTCCCCCATCCCATGGCTTTTCCTTTGGCATTTGGGGAGAGTCCTCCGAAATGGGACTCACCCACTCTCTCCCTACGTCATCGGCACTGTAGTATTGTCGAGGACCTGACGGAGGGGACACAGGTGGCAGTTTATCTGCTTCCACCAAAGGGTTCCTCGCCGTTCCCTTGGGAGGCACGACATTTGGCTTCTTCTCCAGCTTTTGGGGCGGAGTACTTCTCTCTTCAGGCGTGATAGCATGCGGGCTGGGCAGCGCTTCAGGATCCAGCATCATTCCGCCTTCGCGATAGACCTTCTCGACGCTCTTTTGAAACTCCTCTATTTGCTGAGCCGTCATTGTCGGCGGATTCGGTTCCCTTGCGGAAGGCATGTTGACAACGAACCTATCCTCCCAGTCATTCGGTACCGCTCCTGGCCCTGAGACCGGCGACACCGCATCTTGTGGTGACGAAGGACTATCTTTACTTTTCCCAGCGATACTGCCGTCAGATGGAGTGGATTGGTCAATGTCTAAACTTATCCATTGGTCTCCCTTCAATCTCCATTTCTTCCTTGTCACACGACACTGGGTAGCTTCATCTTGGGAGCTGTCGGCGGGATTACTTGCGCTCGAAATGCTAGGACTGATGACTCCGGTTCTGGGATTCGCGCCTCTGACCAGGAGCCTGTCGTCGTCATTGACGGTTTGGCCATGCCTCTTCTTGCGCTTGAATTTCCCTTGCTTGATCATCCCCGATAGCGAAACTTGCTTGCGGCCCTCTTCTGCCTGGTGTTCACGCTCTTGCTTCTCTTTTCTGGCCTGCGCAGCAGCCGCTTCTCGCTCGAATCTCTCCAGAAACTCTCGCCAAAATTGGTCATAAGATTCAGCAGTGGCCTGACTCCAACCATCTTCCGACGTGCGAAGAGGCGGCCTTCGTTTCGAATCGCGCCGGTATGCCAGGTGCGTATCCGCGGCTGTGATCCTCCTCGGTGATCTGCAACCCTCTGGTCTCTCGAAAATGACTCCGCATGTCGGATACCTGGTCCGCCCACCTCTTCGCAGGACAGTCCCGAAAAAACTTTCTGAACCACGCGCACTGGAATGACTCAACCTCTGAGGATTATCGTCGAAGGTGACTGACTTTTTATGCTCCCTGCTCCTGCACCAGGACGATGGCTTCACATTGCTCTTCCTCGGTAAATGGCAGTGATTGAGATCGAGCGGTTGAAAAGAAGATCGAGGTCCACCCGGCGGCTCTGCCTGAACTTCCATGCCAGCGCCTTGACGACTCTGGAAGTGACTAATAGTTCTGACACCCTGGCCAAACACAGAACCCGTCCTGGGCCATGCCGACTGTGGGGGTGGTGGCTCCGGTCTTCTGCGCCGGAGCCGGTTGCTATCCTCGCTTCGATGGAGATGTCTCAGGCGGGTGGAGGATGGAGACTCGCTAGAATCAAACGAGCGGCTTGTCAAGGAGAATAGAGGTGCCATTGAGAGGTCTACGTGTTCCTTTTCTGCAATAGTAAAGAGACTAAGGATATGACTGGTAAGTTATGCGAGATGCTAGGTTGAAGGAATGTGCTTCGCACCTTACGGGGAAGGAGGGAATGCTTGCATCTTCCAACACAGACGATGTCACAATGTAGTATATAGCAGGTGGTATATGTCATGAAGCTCTCGTGGGAGTTTGCTGTTCTAGGTTGGAAGTTACAGTCGAGCATTGAATGAGATATTGGAAGGAGCAATGGGCTATCCGTAACCAAAACCGCAAACTGAGCAACATGGGGCAACGATCTGCCTGTCCCTCCATCGAGCACGAGAATGGGAAGGACCATTGTGGATAGTTCAGCGAATAGAGGAATAGGAGTGTTGGGGAAAAGCAGAAAGCAAGCCAAAAATATATTGTACAGTAGCTATAGTACAGTACAAAAACTGGACGAAGTGGCCGGGGGCCCTTCCGCATTTCAAGCTCTATCGTCGCTCAAGGAAATAGTCAAAACTCCTAAAGACATGACTAACCGCCAACCCAAAACGCCGTACCACAGGAAGAATATAAACGCAATGTCTTTTATACATGCTGAAATCTAACTTTGCGAATGCAAGCAGAGCATTAAACGTATACACGAGCGTCGTTGAAAGTCTCAACTTCCGTGATGCAGTAGGAGACTAATAGGCCGATCCATGGATCGTATTATAGAGTCTCGCTTTCACGACGGGCGCCGTGGAGATCAGACGTGAGATGGTCTCATGTTTGGACAGCTGGAGCCGCACCAATTCCGCCAGGGACACTGCTTCTCTTCAGAGGACTTGAAGGCCTCTTCGTGGGACTTGGCGCCCGGTCTCGAAAGTTGATTTCTCCTCCGCCATACTGACCAGCAGACTTCCTCAGTGGGGAGTTGGCATGTGAGTAGACGCCCAGACTGCCACCGTCTCCCGAACCAGTTGTTGGTCTGAACTGCGGCTGGCGGATCCCGGTAACCGGTTTCTGGACTACCGGAGAAGAGTCGCGAAGGTGGCTAGGCGTCTGGAACGGACCTTTTGAGGGTGATGTCGACTGACGCCGTAGGAAGTCATAGTGAGACCTTGAATTCTTGTCGGGGTCGACGTGACTGATATAGTTCGGATTGGGACTGGTCCTGAATCCGCGATGGATGACATGGGTAGGCACAAAAGTCTCAACTTTGTTGTACTTCTCATCCGAACCGGAATAACCGGCATGTTCCTGAGAGAACTGCGTTCCCACATCTCGCATCAATGGTTGAGTTCGAGGGTGGACGAATTTGATGTCATATTCATTCATCACTTCCTTGTGCACCAAGGCCAAGTCCTTGGCTTGCTGAGAGAAGGATGACGAAAGGACTGACAGTTGCACCGACAGCAAAGTCGCTACAACAAGGGTCGTGACTATGGTGACACTTGGTCTGGGGTCGGAAGGCAGCGTGGGCAGGAAAAGCAAGTAAACGAGAACATGGCCAGGACTGAAGAGGCAAAAGAGCCGGATGGATATCGGCAAGGGATCCCAGATCGCAAGCTCCCACACATCGCGTCGCGCATCGGGATGGGCTCTCGATTCCGCGGTCTCCTTCGAGAGGACGTTGGAGAGAAAGCGTAACGGCGAGGAGGACACCGGAGACGAGTCGACTCTCACGCGGTGGGCGGAGGGCGTTGAAGGGGCCTTGTCGATGGAAGCTTCGAACAAGCGGTAGTGCCGTTTGCGCCAGAAAGTATAAAAGGTATTGAATGCCGAAAGGAGCGTCAGCATGTGAACAATAAACGAAGCCTGCCGTACCGGACATTCGTCAGTCAATTGCCTTCTTCGTAAATGGTTGCAGGGTCTTCACAACGTACAAACCAGTTCAGCCAGGAAACCTCGGGTTCCTCTCCAAAGACATCATCGATAGCTTGACTGCCATTTCCCTTGCTGTTCGCTCGAGCAACAAGGAAGACGACATTTAGCCCTATGCCCAGCGGCAGCGCCCAGTTCTTCGCCCACTGATCCCAGTCGCTGGAGTCGATTTCCTCGGACAGCCAGAGGAGGAAGTCCAAGGGGTTCAGGTACGATTTGATACGCTCCGCGAGCGGCTGGCGACGGACAAGCCTGGGCATAGTGCCGGGTGAATGGCGCACAGAGTGCCGGAGCTGCGCCTGGTGCTGCTGTTAAAAGATCATGGGCAAAGTCGTGCGCAGAAGAAGGACCAGAATTGACAAAAGGGCTTCCCGTCGCACCCGTAAACAACAAATACATCACCGCGTCACGTGATATGATGGCACTGACCCGTTCACATAAAATACGATCAACAAGTATCGTATCTTAATGAGAATTACAATTCTCTCAGCAGATAAGACGAGCTCTCTTGAAACTTATCTCATACTGCTTTTGCTTGGCTTTGTGTATCGGCTGCGTAAGTGCTACGAAGTCGAAGAGACCTAATGCTACCAATGGAAGCAAGCCCACACGCGGTAATAATGCGGGAGATTATTATATATGTTCATAGTCCGGCTCTCGTAACAAGAAACTACAGATCAATTGAATCCAATTTCAAAAATCAACCTACAATAATCCAATCAAATGGACCAGGAGCGAGCTCGGGTGGCCTTCCCCAGCGCCGCGATGCCATGCACAGATGACATAAGCAGCACCGCTATGACGACGTTATGCGCAGCTCCCCGCCGACAGCGTGGATGTCTCGACTTCACGGCAGCTCGCTGCTCGTTCCCTGATTCCCCCTCGCTGTGGCCTCGAACAAAAGGAGGAAGAAGCTGCAGGAGGCCAAGCCCACCTATATCCGAGATATATTCCTTTTCTTTTGGTGATTCGTGTTCTACAGGTCCAGCTTCATCTCACCATGGCCGCTTCGGTCGCCGCATTCAAGGTACGGTACCTCTCATTTGAGCTCTGCTGACCGACCACTGATTCTTTGGACTTTGACAGGATCGCCAATTCATTGCCGTCATTGGTGACGAAGAGTAAGAGTTTCTTTCTCTGGCCACCTACCTACATACTACTATGCAATCACCGTCGCGCGTCCATCCCGCTGACCCTTATCTCTTTCCCCTCGCTATCAATCTAGCTCGGTGACCGGACTCCTCCTCGCGGGCGTCGGGGTAAGTGTGTACCTTTCGAAGAATGATTCTCCGGGGCTATATATTATGTGGACGTGCTTCTTCTGTCTGCCACTACCTACCGAACAACAAATTGCTAATCTGGTCTATGATATATTGAAATACAGCACGTCACCGACCCGCCCGACTCGCAGCGCAACTTCCTCGTCGTCGACTCCAAGACCGAGACCTCGACCATCGAAAAGGCCTTCCACAACTTCACGCGCGAGCGGAAGGACATCGCCGTCGTGCTGATTAACCAGCATGTGCGTACCCCCTTGTCCTTGTCCATCTTGCCTTGCTTGTACATCCTCTGTGAAATACAGCCTAACTGACATATACGACTCGTAACAAACAAAACAGATCGCCGAGCGCATCCGCAACAGCGTCGACTCCTTCACCGAGGCCTTCCCCGCTGTGCTCGAGATCCCGAGCAAAGACCACCCGTACGATCCCGAGAAGGACAGCGTGCTGAAACGCGTGCGGAAGCTGTTTGGCGAGTAAGGGATGCGAATAAGGGATGTGATGTGATACTTCAACAAGGAACCGGTTTCCTCTTTTAATCTATTTATTTATTTCATGACCTCTTTTATCGTTATCGGATCTTGCTTGAATATGTGGTTTTTATGCATGCACATTCAGGCAGATCGCGTGTCCCTACTAGCAGTGTCAGGGATCGATCCTTTCCTGCCCGCGCTGGGCGATGGATTTCTGCAAGGGGACAGATGAGATGAGAGAGCGATAGGGGAAGATACCCGGCATGTGTCCAAGAAGCAAGAGTATTTTTCTACATATAGCTCATATATATTATGGATAAGGTTACGTCGAATTGATCGCTTCAATGTACAGGAAACAATGGCCGTGTCTTCTGAGTCCTGCCAGACTCTTTGCCTAGGCTCTCCGCTGAGCGCTCCCCCAAAACCCCAAAAGCCCAGGGTCTTCATGCGATGACTCTTCCTTGCCCTAGCTATAGTGATTCTCTGTCTATGAGCCTCTCTTCTTCGGTTAGCTTGCACGGGTAGAAGCATCTGTTATCGTCCTAATTCAATACTCTTGAAGAGAGTAAAGCTCAATCCCAAATGGATTAGACCAGCTCTACTGCAAGGCCATGGAAGCCTGGTAGTAAAAGCTTGCAGAGGAAAAAGTGTCAGAGAAGAAGATTGGCCTTATCCATTAGGCAATGGAGCTAGGGATCTAGCTAGGTCATGATGTACTACTAGACGCAGGCATCTCAAGACATGTTGAAATGCGTGGTCATCATCAGGGAGGGCTCAGCATAGACGCTAGACTAACAATATTAACGATAGTAACAATACCCTCCACACCGATCACATGCAGCAGCACACACCCTGGCCCTTCATAACCTCGTCCCCGGACTCCTCTCCACCATGAAATCTCACATCTATGCAATCATCCATCTCAACAACGCTCACAGGAACTCCGTAATGTCCCTCTTCGCCTTCTTCGAGATGCCGCACTTCTTCAAGCAGCTCTCAATGCCCAGCACCACGTTCGCCGGCAGCATGTCCCTGAATGTCTCGATGTCCTCGCCGTTGATGTGACTCAGCCCGCCCAGCGTCGCGCCGCTGATGTCCGGGCGCAGGTTGAAGAACGTCTGCGCCGTCTGCTGCACGCCCGGGTCGACGTTGTTGAATCCCGCCACGAACACCGCGTCCTCGCAGTCCGGGTTGAACTCGGTGTGCATGGCGCCCTGCGGGAACACCGTCATCTGGAACCTGGACAGCAGGCTGCTCCGCGAGTCAACGCCATTCTCCACCAGGAAGTTGGTGACGAGACGACCCTGCACGACCACGTTGATCTCCGTCGCTCGGTTGTGCACGTGCGGCGAGTTAAGCCCGCAGGGGGATATGAAGCCCAACGTCATGCTCACGCCGTTTCCGATCACGGCAGGGAAGGTATCGGGCGTGGCAGCCACGGTCCGGCCGCCCTTGCCTTGGACGATGGACGCGTTGGGCGGGTTGTTGAAGTCGAAGATGAAGTCTCCGGGCTGGTCGAGGAGGTTCACGCGGTCCCTCTGCGTCGGCGCCAGCTCCAGCGCGTGGATCAGGTTCACGTCCCCAGCACGCGGGTTGGGCGGTACGATGGGCGGCAGGGGAATGTCGAGCCCGTCGTCCGAGGTCTTCGACGTGGTGTCGGCCGCGGGAGCGGCGAAGACACTGGAGGCGAGGAGAAAGGTGGAGAGGAACTGTACAAAATGCATTTTGGTGGTGGTTGGTGATTAGAGATTAACAATTGGGTATCTGATACGATTGTATGAAGACTTCTTCGGGCACTTGAAGCTGCTTGTTGTTGTTGAGATCAGGATGATCTGGACGTCAAAGTATATACTCGTTGAGCTTCATAGGCAAGCCCGGTCAGATTCCCGGGCATTGGGCAGCTGAAAAAGAGCGGCGGAGTAGCACAAGGTGCGTAAGTGATCACGAGAGCAAGACATCGATGGTTAGCATATCGAGGGCTGCGCCATGATCCAGAGGAGCTCATCTTTGAAACGGAACTGATTACCCACGCATGACCATCTTATTCTCCGCTGGATCTTACAGCTTTCCTTGGATGGCTTGGATCATTAGCTGCTTATGGGCTTCAACGTTGCATCCCAGAACCGTTTCTGTGCCTCCGTGGTGTCCGCAGTATAAGCGGAGGGTTTCTCAATGTCGCGTTCCTTTTACCAATTTCTCACTTCTCTGGATCTCTCGGATTCTTTTAGTATATATATCCATGCTACATTGCCCCCTGGTTCACGGAATTAGTTGGGTTACCCAGAGGATGTGACGAATCTTAGGTACGCATGTGTAATTGTCCAAGTGGATCTTGTATATAGTTTCGTACCTAGGTAGAGTCGGTGCCTCTTTTGTTGGAGACACAGCCCCCTGTGCTGTTAGCGTGGGAAGCTTACACCTTTGATCACATAAGATATGATTGTGCTTACTCTGTCCGAGGTAATAGCCAATCAATCCTCCGGGGCTTCGCCCTGCAGGATTCCTCCGACCATGGATCCCTCTTGCTGGGATTATGTTAGGGTCCTTCGTCTCCGGGGTTTTATGGAGAAAAAAAAAGGTTGCAGAGAAAGTGAGGCTAGCGGTATGTGGGATGTACTGTACAGTAGATTAGGAAGAGGCCGCTGATAAGATAAGAGGCAGATAGAGCGGATATAAGGAGCGATGCAACCTTCCAGCGCCTTGAATATGATATCGATCTAAACCTGCAGTCCTCGCGGTGGGATTTGGATGAACTTCTTTCCCATCGTTCAAACTCTACTATATACTTCGTGCTAAATAAAATAAGCAACAGTTGCACAAGTGCGAATCAGATAACCTGACTGATAACTTAAACTACTTATAGCATTACAGAAACATTCCCTAGATGTGGTTATATGCCTGGTTAAGTAGGTGAAACCCCCAGCATGATGGGAGGTACCCATCGAGACTAAACAGCAATATACTTCTCAAGGTGTTGTGAACTAAGCGTACTTGATGCACTGTGCTAGTCCAGTTGGGCGGTCATCCTGGGTATAACTATATAGAAATACCGACAGAAAGGCAGGAAATGCTATATATGAAAATAAGCATCAAACGCCATGACATTATTTCGTGATCCTTTTTTTAACACAATCACCCAGAGTTACTTTTGGAATATGAGGTCGGAAACTCACATAGATAAATAGGTAGCATTCCTTTTTTGGCCAACAGTTGTTCTGTATTCCGTGGCAGTCGGGAGGGAAGAGCCATCGCTAAGCTTTGAACCGCCGACTTGGCGTCGCGATGACACATGCCTGCCTGCCTCAAACCCATTAAATATAAATTATCTCCCTATCATTATTGCCCAACTTTCCCAACCACTACTAATAATAGTAGTCTCAACAGCTATCCAGCCGAAGCTGGCTACGAAACGCAGGGAGGAAGAAAGAAAAGCTCGCAGCGCCAGACAGACGGATTCTCTCAGCCTGAAGAACCGGCTTTTCGGTGCCGTTCTTGTTCATCCGATATCGTCATCTACTGTACTAACGTCAACGTTTGATTACTAGGTACCTACCTAGGTAGGTACAGTACATACTTACCTAGACAGCCGCCCACGAAGGGCCGGGTTTCGAGCGTCTGCTTATGTTGTTCACGAGAAGAACCGTGTCATCTCACATCTACATCTATAGGATCGTCTGGGGTTTTTTATAACATCAAAGACTGGACCGCTCACACACTTTCATCTTTTATGGATCATAAATACTCCGCACAGTACATCCATCTCCTGCCGTTTCTACTACACTCGTCTCCATTGAAGTGCATATCATACCATATCATACCTGTTTGGCAGTCTATTTCACTACGTTCCGCAATCTCCGTCTATGTGTATCTGAGCGCCTGAATCGACTGCGCATCTGAAGAGAGAAAACGCAAGAGAAGAACAAGATGCCATCACCTCGACAGTTGAATCATGATTCCTCCATCCTCATTGTCGGCGCCGGCACCTGGGGCTGCTCGATTGCGCTCCACCTCGCCCGGCGAGGCTACAGACATGTCACCGTCCTGGACCCGTATCCCGTCCCCTCGCCCATCGCGGCGGGGAACGACATCAACAAGATCGTGGAGTACGCTGGGAACCAAGGTGGGCTTTTCATCCACCCTCCCCCCCTCTCTCTCTCTGTCTGTCTGTCTCCTTACCGTGTTTGTTTTGCAAAGACTACCGGATGGTCCCGGATCATTCGAGAAGATGAGATGATCTACTGAAGTGACCAAACCCTTCATGAAACAGACTTGAATGACAACCCCGACGCGGACCCCGTCGCATTCGCCTTCGAGGCATGCAGCAAGGCCGCCATGGACGGCTGGCGCCACGACCCCGTCTTCAAGCCGTACTTCCACGAGACGGGCTTCATCATAGCCGGCCACACGCCCGAGACAATCGAGTACATCAGGCAGCACGAGCTCTCCCCCTCCTCCGAGTCCGACTACGTGACGCTCGAGACGGCCGAGGACTTCCGCGGGACGATGCCCACGGGTGTCCTGACGGGCGAGTTTCCGGGCTGGAGGGGCTGGTGGAAGAAGAAGAAGAAGGACGGCGGTGGTGCAGGGTGGGCGCATGCCCGGAAGGCGCTTGTCGCGGCTTTTGAGGAGGCGAAAAGGCTGGGAGTGACCTTTATCACTGGATCGCCGCGTGGAGAAGTCGTGTCTCTCGTCTTCGACAAGGACAACGACGACGATGACGGCGACGGCAAGGGAGACGTCATCGGCGCAAAGACGGCAGATGGAAAGCTACACCGCGCAGCGCATACCATCCTCGCAGCGGGCGCCAACAGCGACCGCCTCCTCGACTTCGAGAAGCAGCTCCGCCCGACGGCGTGGACGCTCGCCCACATCCGGATGACGCCCGACGAGGCCAAGCGGTACCGGGACCTCCCCGTGCTGTTCAACATCGCCAAGGGCTTCTTCATGGAGCCCGACGCGGACCGGAACGAGCTCAAGATCTGCGACGAACACCCGGGATACTGCAACTGGGTCTACGACCCAGATCATCCAGGTCAGAAAAGGAGCGTCCCCTTCGCGAGGCACCAGATCCCGCGCGAGGCCGAGGCCCGCGTGCGTGACTTCCTCCGCGACACGATGCCGCACCTCGCGGACCGTCCGCTCGTGTTCGCCCGCATATGCTGGGACGCAGACACGCCCGACCGGTGCTTCCTGATCGACCGCCACCCGGACCATCCGTCGCTGCTGGTCGCGGCGGGCGCGTCGGGGCACGGCTTCATGCAGATGCCCGCCATCGGGGGATTCATCGCGGATGCGCTGGAGGGGCGGCTGCATAGAACGATCCAATATGCGTTTCGATGGCGGCCGGAAACGGCGGTGCATTGAGACTGGAGGGACACCCAGGGCCGGTTCGGCGGGCCGGACAGGGTCATGGATTTCCAGGATATCGGAGGGGACGGGTGGACGACCATCGGAGAGCATGGAGACGAGTAGCTGGACGGAACATACGTCTTTCTATCTCGACTTCGACGTGCAGTTCCGAGAAGAACACGTGAGTGTTTGACGTGGCTTATCGAATCTCGAACCAAGTGGACTGGTTCAGGAACAAGGAACTACTAGGTGGTACGCGGAATGTCTCTCGAGAGAATGAGAACAGGAATAATATGGCAATAATAATACCTTCTCAAAACGTCTGTTTGTAGGAAGATCCTCGAAGTGCTTGTCATTCAATTGATCTTGCAAAGAATAAAACAATGTAGAATACAATTGACACAGACAGTACGACTACCTGAGCGAAAGAAGAATAAAATCAGGAGTCCATTCGACAGATAGCTCGATAAGCTTTCCGCATAACTATCTGGTAAGTAGCTGCTAGCTCAAGGCAGCTCAACTTGCTCTACATCCTAGTTTAGTGTACAGAAGACTTCCCTCCTACCTCTCCGTTCTTTCCGATTCCAAGGCCGGACGTTTAGTAATAGATGTATATGGATAGAAATTTCTCATCAATCAACATGTCCAGTCCCGAAAAGGCAACCTCGAGAGAAAGCCGGGTTCCCCAAAAAAAACAGGGCCAGACCCTTCTCACGGTAGCTTATGCCATTCGTCATTATCAACTCCATACATACACGCGTTCTTTGGTTCAGTTTTAATTCCAGCTGCTCAAACGGCCGCATGACGTAGCTCAACCCCGCGTTTACGAAAAAAAACGTTTCAGGTGTTTTCCCGACATAATACTCCGTACATATATCCCCGTGTCAAACGAGACCGCATGGACGCGTCGTTTGATCAATTATCGCATGGGCCATGAATGATATGCATATGCACAGTCAGAAAAGCGTTGGAAATATGTACGTAAGGGTATATATTAGCAGACAGCACTCGAGTCACCTCCCTGCTGATGAAACAATACAGTTAAAAAAAGCTGAATATTGCTTCTAGATAGAAAATCCGTAATTGATGTGTAACACCATCAATAACCTCATTGATAAGCATAAAACACGTCAGAAACAAGCAACTAAGCATCGCCTTACGCTCACGTCACACAGGAAGAACGAGCAAAACCTGCTGGGAGAGGAAAGCAGCAACTAACACCTAAGGATAGTATAACAAATGGCGGTCATGACAACAGAAAACGCACGATCTCATATAATGAAAGCGTGTTGTGAGAGTGGAACACTGTAGAATACCATGGCCATGAGGACAGGCTAGTATCATTCGGTAGGGCAGTATTACGCCGCAAATTCACCTCATGAATCTTACTTCGTCGATGTCTCACTGGATTCGTCATAAGAAGGCAAATGGGCTAAAGCATCACTCAGGTGCATTGCGGCAAGATACTCGCAGGCGCGGACGAATCCAATGAAGGACGTTCAGAAGGCGATATTGTTGGCTTCGAGGCAGGTAACCTTCCTGTTATCCTTGGTGTAAACATCCGCAGTGACAAAGTATTTGCCCTACGAGAAATCAGTTGTCAGATCAATCGTTACAGATTGCTTGGTAATAAGAGAGGTTACGTACTGGCGGGATTTCCTTCGGCAGGTCAAATTGCTTCGTGAGAGTCATTTCGCCCTTCTCGAGAGGGCACTGCAAGTCGACATTCTCGATCTGGTCGCAGAGGTCCGCCTCCTGATTGATCAGGCGGATCAGGCCATACCTGACCTGCAGGAGAACCTTGGCGCCCTTGTCGACGGTCTCGCGGAAGGTACCCGTAGCGTGGATGGTGAGGGTTTTACCACTGCGCCGGAGGGCGAGTTAGCAGAGAGCTTGTACTTGGTAATGATTATCAAGGATTGCAAAGAAATGCCATGCTCGCGGAGAGACATACGCGACGGGCGGGTTGGGAGAAAGGTCAACCGAGTCTATCTGCAGGATGTTCTGGGACGGGTCCGAACAGTAGGTCAGAGGGTTGCTTCCATTGACCTTTAGACCGCCGTCTCCTGTCTTCAGGGAAGACTGCTCGAATTCGAAGAAGGAGAGAGACCGAGCTGCGATCTGGAGAGGAGCCAGCAGGAGGAGGCATGCAGAGACTGCTGAGGAGAGCTTCATGATTGCGGAGCTGAGCTGACTCGGCTGCTCGAAACGATGGCTAAGACAAAAGGCGATGGGTGATGCTTGACAGGAGACACAGATGTTCCCAGTGAACGATGAGTCCTCTGATTGAGCTACAGCAGCCTCAACACACCACTCCGTCAAGCAGAGGGAATCCGAAAGAGAGAGAAGGGGGAGGCTGGGGACGAAGGGGTGGAGCGGTGTTGTGATAGATCGACGGCCGACGATGACGGAAACGACGCTTGGCGCAGGTGCAGGACGCACGTGATGCATCATGGGTCAGGGACGGCGCAAGGGATTTGGGCCCATATCGTCCGGTTCCTCCGTTTTCTCGCTGAGGATTTGCCTCTATGGATCGGTCAGCTCGTGAGGGATGGCATGATTTCTTCATATGGATGCTATACGCGGACGCTTTATCCATGATATCTGACCTCCGTCTGGAGGTGGATGACGCCGTGCGGGATAAGACCCACCCACTCATCTCCCCGCTGGCTGGGCTGTGGGATGCTCTCCGCACGCGGTACCAGAATGACTTCTGGTCGTTCGAGGATGACATTTTTCTCACTGATAAAAGATGAGAAGCCTGATGGAGAGTGTTGAGAAGGGATCTCGCAGCCGGATGCCACGAGAATAGAGAAGACCGCTCGACAGTAACCGCAATGTTATTCTTGTACTTGGATGTATTCTGTACAACGCGAGCTTCTATGTTGATTAAGCGATAACCGTCAGCTGGAGCATCTGTCCAGAATGTCGGTGCATTTATCATGTGCAATATTTGAAGCTTGAGTTACATAACATTTGGTCCCTGCTGGAAGATCACCGGGATCTCTAGCACCGCGTTCGAAGCGTTGTTTTGTGGTTAGCAGTCAATGCCTGCATTTTGACATAATTACTCTGTACCATGTTCAAGTCGATATGATATGGTTCCTTTAGCAGCGGATCTCTCAACTCGCATTTCCACACCTTTCCTCAAATCATGGTCATGGGCTACAGCTCGAGAGAACGTCCATGTTTGAGGTTTCTTCAAAGGCAGAAGCTGTAATAAGCATTACCATGAACTGCCATAAATTTGCAGTAACACTGTCTAGTTCTCGGTTTCATGGATCTTACGTGTCGATATTTTCATTATTGTCCGGCAACTTTCTCTTCCCATACTAGGATCCTTGGTGTATCTACATCTTGAAGTATCAGTCAAAGGTGGGAAACCGCTTTTATTGTCCCTACATTGGTTTAGAGATCCAAATAATCAGACCGACTGTGCTTCGCTGTGGCCTATCCATAAAGTTATAAAAGCATTTAATCTAATTGATATAAGATTAGTTCAATGGCTGCAAATCCACTACAGATATTAAATATAGATAGAGCTTTATTCTTGCAGTCTTATCAATATAATTATTAATGTTTAATCATATTTACATTCAACCCTCTGATTGTATATCTTTAAAGATGAAAAGCAGCCAACAGTATGATGTAATTGCCTCAAGGACGAAAGTATTCATAAGATGTCCTATATACATCTCATCAGATGAGAAGAATGCCAGTCGTAGGCGTTGGAGAATCTCAGACCTATCTCCAAGACATGTACTAATCACCGCGGCACAAACCTTATCTTCTGATCTATGAGATATCAAAAGCATCGGGATATTGTTGACATAATGATCTTAGGCTGGTCTGCCACTGCTTTTAAGTTGCTAATGCATTATTTTGTCATGATAACTGTATCTATAAATAAGATATTCTGACAATGCTTCTTTTTATTCTCAAATGCAGTAAATACTATTCGCATCTGATCCAATAAATTTGATCCTGATTCTGCTCCACAGCTTCTCCTTTCCTAGACCTTTGATTTCTTCTTTACACTATACACTTATATACTGTACAAGTGTTTACTAAGTATTCAAACTCCCACAATTCCATACCGTACAATCATCATATAGATCTTCTGGGATTAAAAACTCCAAAGTCTTTCCGTTCTGTTGGTTGAATGCAAACAACAAGTATATGTATATATCTTTTCCAGCTGTCCTTCCCCCCCCCCCCCCCCCCTTCCATCCCGTGTTTCTCATCATCATCCACCTTATAACAAAACGAACATCGCATTGCAGAAGCAAAACAGGCTCCGTCCACACACACACACACACACACAGCTGCAAGACGCCCCTATCCTAGAAAAAAAGACCATTCCACTATCCAACCAACCAACAAATCTGTAGATAGAAATGGATAGTTGAAAAAGCTCATTTCTCTTTCTTTAGCCTCGCGGTATGGAGTACTTACCAAAGGCACTGATACCATTCTATTCTAGATTTATACCTGTCTACCTAGATAGGCAACTAATTGAATCTCCCGAGGTCCTCCTCCCCTCTTGCCCAGATGAGAATAGATATAGTGTAGCATAGCCGCACGCAGTAGTACTACAGCAAAGCACATTGGCAAGTCCATGTTTCGTTCATACCTAGGTAGCAGTGCCTAGCATGCATACTGCATACATACATATAATACTGTACCTCGGTGTCTTATCTTCTCCTCCTCCTTCCCCTTCTTTACAAAATCCAGGAAGACGAGAAGTTGAGAACGAAAGGGGAAAACATGAATAAAAGAAAAAGAAGAAAAAAAATTCAACACTGCCCAGCGCGAGCGGCCTGCCCCGCATCTGTTCCAGCCTCGCTCACACTGCGACCTCCCAGGTAAGAAAAAGAGCATGACGATCGGGCCCTTCATCCCGTCCCTCGAGCGGAGCCGCATGGGGAGGGAGGGATATTTTAGGCTTTAGGTATCGGACCCGATGACCAACCTGTCCAGCATTTTTAGCATCTGCAACCTGTCAGTAGTGTGCTTTGTGCCAGATATTATTATTATTAATAAATGCGAAGTATTCCCTGGTTGGTATCCGTAGTGGGGTGTCGATTGCTGTGGGGAAAAGGCAAGGGAGACAAATCGGTCCACTGCGGAATAGAGTGTAACTGACCTGTTGGAATTTGGAACGACTGGGCTCTTGCCGCTCTGCTAAACCCAACAAATATAATAATAATCAATGACAAGCAATCACTACTTGCTGCATGTCTGCACGGGTCCCCGGCTCGGCCCGTCCCACTCCACCCAGATAGATGGCAGAGTCGAACTATGACTTGTGGGTGCGTCTCCCCTCCCTCACGTCAGTGGGATGGAGGGGTTGGGGATTTTCTTGGCTTTTCTAGCCGGTTCTCTCGTTCCGTCTTTTATGTCTGCATCTCTGCTTCAGGATCGTCATGCATTACGGATACTTCGTGCTGACTTGCTGTTGAGAGTGGTGTTTCACATATCTCCTGCGCTCGGTTGCCATCATGCTGCATAGGTAGTTCTAGTCTACGAAGTATGTTGTGGTGGAGCCGCAGCCGAAAGTGCGGTCAAAGCCCACGGAGAGGGGAACGGGATTAAGAAAAAGTTGAAGGTAAAGTTCATGAGGGGTTTGTGGAGCTTAACTGTTATCGATTGTTGTTTCTCTCGGGGGTTCAATGATTTGAAGCAACTGCGGATCTGGTACAATGGGTAAAGGTAAGTACTACCACTAGATACTAGATATGGGGGGGGGGGGAGCTTTGTTGTCTCCTTTTGTGTTGGCACCATTGCATGAGGGAGAAGAAGGGGAGTTACAGATACTCACTACCTAGGTATTTAGTTGTTTTATACTGCGTAATGTGAGTCAAGTGTAAATGCCACGACTATAGGTGTCAATGTAGTAGTGTGATACAACCTGACGATTCCTAATCTCCCAGCCTTCTGTGATATTTTGGAATATCATCTGTACTCCGTCCTGGACAAAGTACTCCGTGCTTTACATCATAGCAAGAGAGAAAAAAAGAAGTAGCGCGCATTTCAGCTCCAGTCTCAGCCGTCGAGGCCCATAGAATAAACCTAATCCGTACCTTGTTGTACTCCGTACGTAGCAAGTCGATTTACGGAGTGTGTCGGGCCACTCGGGCCAGGTGGGTGCATCCACTCGGTGCTTTTCTCACCGGTTATCCGTCGTCGAGAGCGAGAACGGACAGAATAATAGAGTAAGGAAGGGCGAGTAAACACAAGAATCTCCTTTCTCCCGTTCCTGACCTATCCTGTCTAGAGAGACAGATCGAGCAGCCTGGGTAAGTGGAGTGTGAAAGCTCAGTTCAATCTAGATTGTGCTGTGTCGAAAGAAAGGGAGATAAGACGTACAACTTCATACTGCGGACTTCAGCATTAATTGTGCGTTTCATGTAACACGCTTTTCCATATCAGTCTCCCATCTCCCTACCTACTCCATAGTAGTACGGACTACTCTGCGCCGTCTCAATATCAGGATCTCATCTCCATATAATCTGATCCACTTAGTGTGTGCACTTAAGGCCAAAGTAAGGACTTGTTGCGTGGATCTATTTTGTGCTCGTAACAGCTGTGAATGGAAAACCCAGGGGTTTTATACTGCGTACTCCGTTGGGAGCACGAAAAGAAATATTCCGAGCGCGAGAAGTCAAATTTGGTTTGGACCAGTGGACTGTCTTTAACGATGCATTAATTCTGCAGCTGCTAACTATGGGTCTGCCTAGAACACTGGGGAAGTGTGACCGTTGACCTGTTTGATTTGGACTAATAGTGCAAGCTTGGACGTTGGAAGAAAAGTGGACTAGAAGGTGACTGCGCCACTCCCTACCTAAACTCACCTACGCAGTCTAATCTAGTCGGAGACGGGAAGCTCTGGATCTAGGTGTGCTAGATCAAGATACTACTCGCAACGGCGTGCTCCCAAGTGTTGTTTGTCGGTAACTAATCCCAAATCGCCAAATGTGTGGGCTGTACGGGGTACTCTCTGTGTCCTGTCTATGACTCTTGACGTCATCTGACATGATCACCGTCATGTCGCATTTCTGCTGGTCAAACAGCCGTCGAATCTAGTGTGCACTGTGCGCAGCTATACGGAGAATACAGAGACGAAACCGCGGGGGAAAGACTTGCCGGACATCAATGTACTCCGTACTCCAGCTTGCACCGCCATTGGCAGCCTTGCCAGTGCGAGATGTCGAGTTGGCAACTTTTAAGAGACCTTGCTGGTTTTCGGAGAAGGAAATAATTGGAGCCCCGAGTTGTCGGGCCAGTAGATAGCCTATCACCTCTCTTACCAGCTAAAAAAAAAGATCGCTGTCGCAGAGCTGGGTAGCGGCGTGCTCTCTGTCAACATGGTAGGAGCGTATTAAGTCTGCTAGGAACACTGTCCTTTGTACTCGTGAGTTCGCGACTTTGAACTGGAGAAGAGGATACCGCACCGTGCAGACCGGTGGTGCCGGTTCTGTAACGTAATGCGTAGAAACTTATGCGGCAGCTGTCTGTGCGAACCTAAGGGGGAAAACAGAATTGACGGCTGTGTCTTTTTCTCGAAGTCGATGCTCCGTCAGTGACTGGGAGATCTGATAGCTCGACGAATAAATATAGGCACTCATTTGCTCTTCGGGTCTCATAACTCAGCGTTCCGACATCTTGGTAAAGTTAAGCAGAGATATAGAGCTTCACAAACTGCGCCTGTCAAGATTAGAGCACCACTGGAAAATCATGGACACATTTTAGATATGCGAATTCACCATCATGCAACGAGCCTTGCGAATCATTGAACTGCGCATCTGATAACTCGACGTGAGTGTAAGTAATTAAAGAAAGGTATATCGGGATGAGCGTTAGGTGGCTGTCTGGCTAACCGGCATAGTATGTAGCTACAAACCTAAAATAATATTAATAACGTTAATAGAAGAAAAGTAAGGAGTGAGATCTAGGAGAGATGGCAGGCAGCAAGTATTGACTTTCAAGGGAAGGTGATTGTCAGGAGAGAGAGTCGTTGGGGCCAAGATATCATAACCGTCAGGGGAATTCCGAGGACGTTGATCAGCCGCTTCGGTCTCGGAAAAGGAGTTATTCAACGGGATGGGATGGATATCTTTCCTCTCTGTCGCTGCTATTATTGGACGCTTCGGGAAGTTCAAGGCGTGATAAAAGGCCATCATTACTGGATAGATGTTAGCTGAAGGCTAACAGGCTTCCAAGACATTGTTCCTTATTCTAATTACATGGGACTTGGTTTTCCCCGCTTACACAGCCATCATGATGACCAGAGCGAATGGTATGGCTCTGTAACAGAGTACATCGTAGTATCTGCCTGTTAGCGGAGCCCACGAGGTGGAACCTTTGCCAACCAGCGTACGGAGGACGCTCCGTTTTTACTTGGCCCCGTCTCCAGCAACTGAGATCGTTTGAGGCTTTCTCTGCGAGCAAGGGTTTACCGGCTCACAGCGAATCATGAAACCGATGGGGCCATGGCTGACATCGAGTCAGTGCTCGCATAAGTTCCTAACTTTGGTGCCTCGGGTAAACCGTGTGACTGGGTAAGCTTGATGATCATCTAACAAACCCAGGCCTCACTCCAGCCCCCTGTACGTCAAGTTTGGCCCGTGTTGTGTTGCACAGCTAGCTTTCCTTATTTTTTTGGGTGGCTTGGGCCCACAAGCCCCATCGGCAAAAGGATCATAACGCCGTATACGATCCTAAACACGGCTAAAGCGGAGCCCTCGCAGGCTCGCAGTTCGGAGGCGACAGAACCTAAACTTAATAATCTCCCATGATAGAACTCCGAACGGTTCTCAGGCTGACTCTGGTAGACTGTGAACCATAGCGCTGGGTTCGGGTCCAGCAACGATGGCCCCCTCTTGCCCATCCGGCTGTTCCAGCGGCTTTCGACACTGATGGAGAAGGACCCGACAACCCGGATTCCATGGAGTTGGCCTCCCACGTTACATGCATGTGCTCCGTCCTTACGTGCGTCGGAACATGCTGGGATTGTTGGGAAGGAGGCGGGCACTATTAATTGGCGCAACCACACCGGTGGGAATGATAAAACCACGACAAGCGAGGTATGTCCACAGACATTGAAACAAAAAGAGAATGTATAGAAATCGACCCGTCTGAATGTAGAAGCACAGAAAATGCTGTACACTTTTTTTGCGTATCGTTCAGGATTGAGCCAGGTTCCTATGGGTATCTTGATCTTGCGTGTTTCTCGTCCATCAATTCGGCGAAATCTAATTTACTCGGCACGGTAAAAGTAGAAGCCCTGTCCTTGAAGCTATTGTCACTTCGGTCGGGCAAGATCTATATTCAGATTGCTGTGGTTAATGTTAACTTCTCCCCCCTCCCCTTTTTAAATCGCTCGCCCCTGAGATGACATTCCAGGCTGCAGCGAGCGAACTTCTGTAACTGCTGTTGTAAGTGCATGATATCATACATCGTCCTTCATTAGAACCGTAATCAAACCAGCATGGAAGTGCTGTAGCAAGTGGGAAACCCGCGCATCGGAAATAGAAGGGGCAAATAGCGGTGAGCCTCGAGTCTCCAAAGACCACTCCGGAGGCGGAAGGGAGCCTGTGGGAGGAGGAGAGATGTTGCCGTTTGGTGCTGAGCGCTCGGGTCCCATGGTCCCATCCGTACTGTACGTACCCACTCAAAATGCGGCGGGAACGGCGTTGTTACCAAAAAATTTACCTGGCTTCCCGACTCTGGAGTCGGTCGGGGAAGGGAACAGGCGAAGACCCAACTCCATGTCACTGGGATCGAGAGAAAGCGGCTAGAATTCGGGTTCCGTTCCATGGCAAGGCTCGAATCACCGTATTATTGATCGCCACTGTATCATAGCGCTCTCTTTTCCACTGAAGTGACCTTTCTCGTATCCACGCCAGTTTCGGACCTTTGCGACAGGTGCTAATCGGCCTTGGCTGCAAAGGTGCGCCTGATCTGCCGTCGAGCCAAGTACTAGCAAAAAGGGCGTGGGCCCTAAGGGACGGAAAGAGCCCTTGTCTTGATCCACAGGCCGGGCTCGAGGTGGTTTTAGATCATCAACACTAAGCATTATGCTTGTAGGCAACGGGCATCGTGTGACTACGGCCCGCCCGTGCAGTTGGATTGGTTAGCCTTCGCTGAGGAGATCGATATATGCCAGCGCTGTGCTTAATATTGCCGGTACTGGTAGCCTCTCCGGGGACAGCGCCGACCCCTCCCTTGGCTGCCGGGATGCCTCGCTGGAGAAGTAACTGTCTTGAATGGACGAAGCTCGACTGTCATGCTGCGTGACTGGCTGGAGAAAGAATTGGTTTGCTTGCAATCAAGAACGATGGGCAAGAACGTGTACGGACGATTCGCATTCTAGCTGCATTCGTCATCCAATCTGGGTCCAGAGGTCCTTTCCCAGTGGTTCGCTTCTGTTCTTTTAAGGGCATGAGAAGAGTTTGCCATCGTGGCACCAGAGCCGACGGGGCGGTTTTCCTTCCCATCCATACCAATGCGTCGCGCATGATCTCGTCAAGTCAAACGTGTAGTGGTCCTAATCCTCATCACACTATCTGTGCCCGATGGTAGTTCTCGCGTCGACAAAGTCCCATGCTGCTGCAATTAGTCTGTTGCCAAACACTTGGGGCAGATACAGCCATCGGCACTAAACACCTGGCAGATGCGTTCCACGTATATAAATCCTTCTAGGGAAACCGGAAGCAACATTGTTAATGTTCTTATAATTTTTGTTAAATTCTGATACCGAGAGGCGACTGGATCAAGGAAAGCCACAGAACAAAGTCTAAAGATGACGTACCGAATCTCCTTCCTCGATCTGTTGCCTGCGTGCCTGAAGAGATGCTGACGCCCCCTTTTTTTCATCAAGGAGCCCAGACGCAGGGACAGAAGAGCTGGACAGCTCTTATCTAGAGACCGTAACCGTTCATGGACGAGAGTTCCAGCGGTATTCAATCGACCATCGGATCTATTTTGCGCCTGTTGATGACGTACGTGGATAGGTAATGTCAATGACCGTGTTCTCAGTGGTTGACCATTTCAGGACGAAGCAGAACGGCTTGAGCTTCAGCATCAAATATTCAATAGAGTCTTTGATGACCGGCTGATCTTCCCGCCCATTCCTAAGCCCAGGAGAATCCTCGATTGTGGTTATGGGGCCGGGGCGTGGGCTGTGGATGTCGCCGAACGGTATCCAAATTGCGAGGTGAGAGCCTCAGGAAACATCTGGCTGCCACTCAACCACTGACTGCACTGGCTGCGAAGGTGATAGGAGTAGACATATCTCCGCATATGAAACCGGATGAGACGCCTGAAAATCTATGGCTGCAGGTGAGTTTCCCGTTATCCTAGCTCTCTCCCTCTTTTGCCGATCCGAGAATCTTGGACGCCGCACACATTGCGCCTGTCGTCAAATCATAGTTAATGGCTTTTTGTTGACTAGCAACAAAAGCCTTAACCATGGGTGGGGGGCCTAGTGATGTTCGCTTGTCTCAAACAGGAGGCTGACACGGAGGCGCAAAACAGGTTGACGACTTGAATGCTCCGTTTACTTTCCCCCCAAATCACTTCGACCTCGTCCATTCGAGACTCGTTGCATCCGGCATTGATCGATCAAGATGGCAGTCTTATATTCGAGACATAGTCAAGTAAGACATTTCCGAATCGCGGACATTTGATTCTGCTGCGTCATCCTCGCACGTAAATCGACAATCTGGAGATACTGAGTTGCCCAAAAACAGTGTCGTGAAACGCGGCGGTTGGGTTCAAATGGTCGAGATATACTTCAATGTTCAATCAGATAACGGATCGCTCACCGACGAGCATGCCCTAAGGCAATGGAGCGCAAAATACAGAAGCGCGCTGGAAGACTTGAAGGATCTCCGCGTGGGAACGAGACTCGGAAGTCTTCTAGCAGCGGCAGGCCTGGTGGAAGTTGACACAAGAATGATTCCACTTCCATTGTCGGCATGGTCAACTGGTCAGTCAGTGTCACACGGGTGATGGCATAGGCCGTTTTCCTGACGATGTTCCAGATCCAAGGATGCGAGAAATAGGCGCATTAAACCGCGAAAACGTCCATAGACTCCTTTCTGCGACGGCGATCTATCCATTCACACAGAGACTAGGCATGTCGCGAGATGAGTTCGAGGTATTAGTGGCTCGGGCGCGACAGGAAGCAGACAATCCCTCACTGAAGGCATACTTTCCACTGTGTGTATCCAACCTCGTCCAAGCTGTGCTGCCAATGCTGACGAACTACTCAGGTATGTCTCCATCGGTCGAAAGCCTTGAGTTGAGGTGGTCTCTTTTGACGGAAAGCTTGACCGTGCTCGAACTGTTGGCACTGTTCAATCATCTGATCGCATCCATTTATGTCATTTCACGCGTTTTATTTTGAGTTGTTAGGCGCAGCATAGCATACCCATCTTGCGGTTTCTTTAGATTCCAGTCCGGCATACACTGTTTTTGTCGACTTAGGATTGAATGATCAATTCATTGACCATCATAATCGCTGTCCCTCTTTGAAAAAAATCTCAGTCCTTGACCAAGCTGTTGGACACTGGGATGATGCGGTACCATCGTCGAGCACCTGACCATTTGCATCTGGAAATGCTGTTGGACCGATTGGCCGTTATCCGACACACCAGTGTGGTCAGTGGCGGAATCCAAAGTTCCCAACTGGACATCTATTGATGACCAGGATATCGCTTGGATGGAAGGTTCAAGGGCGCAGTTCAGCATGAAAGGTAGCACAAAACATCCTGGTAGCACAAGACGTCAGTCCTGACGGTATCTTTATCGACCGTTGCAAAATCCTCGGAAGTATTTTGCTAATCTGAGCTGTGGCGTAGGTTCCCAACAATGGCACGACTGCGCAGGACTCCTGAGTCGCTCTAAGGCATGGTAGCGGGACGTAGGCCTTCCCCCTTACTGAGAGAGCAAGACGCCGGATGTCCGTGCTGCCCTGCATGGCCAGCAATGCTCCCAGTCAAGCTTAAGTCGAGCAACAGACGTGAGTCCTAGATAGATAAAAAAAAATATCGTGAGAAGTGAGAACGCTTCCGTTCCTTTGCCTGGTGCATGGAGCACGAGTCATGGCTAGTGATGACGATGGACGAACAGAGACCGAGCTAGGGACTAGAACAGCAACCGCTATCACATTAGCAACGACAAGGGGAGTGTCGAGGGCAAGGACGAGACGGAAGAATTATAGTACCACCAGTCTACGCAGGGTAGTCCAGCGTCCAAAGTCGAGACCAACGTCACAAAGCTCCGACGCGGCCATCCACGGCTCCAGCAGCCCTTCGCTTCGCTGATAGAAGCCCTCACGGAAAGACAATAGTACATACGCTCCGTCGGAGTAGAGAAGATGAAGAAAGGCTTTGACTGATACCCGACGATCCTGACCGGCATCGAAAGGCCGTCAGACGCGGACAATGTGACGGAAGAAACCTCGGGAGGCCGAACCTTGGGAAAGTGGAGCGGTGGACGAGAAGGAAGCCTTGAAGGAATCCTGACAACACAGCAACAGGCCACGCTCTGGACGGACAGACGTATTCCCATGCAGCCGTGGGAGACACTTTGAGGTTCATTGAAGGCTTACGAGTCCGGATCCGGGGCAGATTCCAGTCGACGGGGTTTCCAACTCGCACGGTTGGCCCCTTCGCTCGTCGACTCTGGTCGCTGGATGCGCAGATGCCCAACGGAACGCGATCGTCTGCCCGGCATCCTCGTGTTTTTTCGATGCACATCGTCTTCTCTGCGTCCTCAGGGCGTCTAACCACGAGGCAGAGGTGGATCCATTACGGTAGATCTGAGATGGGGAGCTATTGCTACTGCTATGAGTCTATGGCTACTTATTGGATCGTATTACTTTTTCTAGCGGACAGTACGTAGATTCCCCAAGAATCCTCTCGTTATCGATGTAGCAAGCCCATCCATGCTCCCTGCCTTCTCTCCCACGCCTGACACTCCGTACAATTGATCAGATCGAGAGCGAACGCGCCTCCAGAGCCAGGCTCTCGCGGAAGCGGGAGCGCAGCCGCCGTCTCGCCCCACGCGTCCTGGACAACATATCAGAGTTCCCACACCCGAAGCCACGGGCCTGAACGATCGGGGCCAAACCGAGATGCTAGGGGTGCAATTCAATGATCATAATGCGCAGCAGAGAGCCCCTTGTGCCCACATAGCTGTTCAGTCACCAGCAGATGTCTGCCCTGGCGCCTGGCGAGGTGCTTCCGCGCAGTCTCGTCAGCAAGGATTGCACGAGATGGCAGGCCGGAGAGGATGCGCCAGTGGGCGGTCTAGACTTCCTCGTGTGCCATGCAGCACCCCGGGAACGCGTCCGGCGATCAAGGGGCAGCAGATCGTCCAGATCCAGATCCTGGTCTCGATATCCACGGGGTTTTTGCTTGACGAGCGCTTGCGAGCCTTGGCGCCGGGTGGTTCGCGGCCTCGGCGCCTGAGGCTGCGGCGCGCGGGTCGGGTAAGCTACCGCTTTTGGCGGGGAAAAAAGTCGGCCGCCTCCGAGCGGCTATCAGCATGTTCTCTGTCGAAGATCTTCTCCTCCGCATTGGAGAACACCACAGGCAGCCAAGATGCCCTCCACGCACAAGAAGGATAAGCCATGGGATACAGATGACATCGACAAGTGGAAGGTGCGCCGCTGCTGAAAACGCTGGTCCGCCGCTTGCGTCGCTAACGGTACGCCGCAGATCGAACCGTTCAAGCCCGAGGACAATCTCGGAGGTACCTTCGCGGAGGAGTCGTCCTTTGCCACTCTTTTCCCCAAGTATCGGGAACTATATCTGAAGGAAGCATGGCCCGTGGTCACCAAGGCGCTGGAGAAGCACGGAATTGCGTGCACCCTGGACTTGGTGGAAGGTTGCATGACCGTGAAGACGACCCGGAAGACCTATGACCCGGCGGCCATCCTCAAAGCGCGCGACCTGATCAAGCTGCTCGCGAGAAGTGTCCCAGTACAGCAGGTTTGTCCCGTTGGAAATCCCTGGTTTTTCACGTCGAGTTTCCCAAGCTTACGGTTTTCGTACCTATAGGCGTTAAAAATCCTCGAAGATGGCATGGCTTGCGATATCATCAAGATTCGTGGCCTCGTGCGCAACAAGGAGCGCTTCGTCAAGCGACGTCAGCGCATCCTCGGCCCCAACGGAACAACTCTCAAGGCCCTCGAGCTCCTCACGGGCACCTATATCCTCGTCCAGGGGAACACGGTTTCGGTGATGGGGGGTTACAAGGGCCTCAAGGAGGTCCGGCGCGTGGTCGTGGACTGCATGAACAACATCCACCCCATCTACCACATCAAGGAGCTGATGATCAAGCGGGAGCTGGCCAAGGACCCGTCGCTGGCCAACGAGTCCTGGGACCGCTTCCTGCCGAACTTCAAGAAGCGCAGCCTTTCCAAGCGCCGCAAGCCGTTCAAGATCAACGAAAAGAAGCCCTACACGCCGTTTCCGCCGCCGCCGGAGAAGAGCAAGGTCGACCTGCAGATCGAGTCGGGCGAGTACTTCCTCAGCAAGGAGGCCAAGGAGAGGGCGCGCAAGGAGGAGATCATGGAGCGCCAGCGCGAGAAGCGCGAGGAGAAGCTGAAGGAGCGGGCAAAGGACTTTGTCCCGCCGAAGGAGAAGGACGAGATCGAGGCCGAGGCCAAGGAGAAGAAGGAAAAGAAGGAAAAGAAGAAGCACAAGAAACGCAAGCGGGAGGAGGCGGAGGGAGAAACAGACGCGGATGGCGCAGAGAGGAAGGAGAAGAAGAAAAAGAAGAAGAGCAAGAAGGAGAGTTCGGACGAAGAGTGATCTTGATATCTATGAGGTTTGTTTCTTGGTTCTTCCATTCGTTGTACGGCACTGGCATCGCATGGGTTGGAGTTTTGCTTGTTTGACTTTCTTCATGGAAGCGTCGCGTTTGTTACGTTACATTCCACATCGTGTACAAGCACCAGGATACCACAAATCGATCACGCTCGATTTTCTTAATTTTCTTAGCTGGCACCCGATTCTCGCTATACTTGTCCAAACCGGCTGTGATCCATCAGCATTATTCCTGCCGCAAGGTCTCTTCGCTCAAAATACGTAGCCGCTTAGAAGATCACATGCCCGACTTCTTGCTCCTACCAGGAAGAAACGATGAGACTCCTGAGAATCTATAAGCACTCTTGATGACTCTGGCTGGGCAAATGCATTCCAGAGATCTAAGATATCAGTCAATGTATCAGGATCTCCTTCTTCTCCTCCTTTTTTCTCAGGTTGGAAGGTACAGCATGGAAACTGCTTGGTCGGTACGAAGGCAGGAGCGATCCACGGGCCTCTTTCCATAGCACGCCGCCCAATTGCTCCTGCCAAATACGGTATCTTTCGTGACAGCCGGGACAGTGTGGATCTCACGTGGCTGCCTAAGTTACGTGCTGTACGGAGTATATCAAGCACGATTAACACCTGTCCCGCATCGACCTACCTAGCCTCCTCCTCGGTAGAATCTTCCACCACCCCAAGGTTGAACACATCCAGCAGACTGAGACCGACAAACAACACCATGGATCACCAGATTCAACGTGCGGTCGATGAGTCCAGGCAGGAGCAGAAGAGAGGCACCAGGTTGCAGTTGTGAGATCTGCACGAGATCGTGGATCGTCGCTTCACGATACGACGGGAGTATATAGATGCTCACGTCGAATATACGTGTGCTTGCTTCGGATATGTGGATACTCATTTTGAATATATGGAAGCTCGTTTCAGACTTATGGATGCTCATCTTGCAGCCGGTTCTAGTTCTACATACCTGCACAGAAGACGAAAAAGACACTCGGATATCGCGTCCCGCGGTGGACCACCACCGGACCTAGATATGAAGAGCAGCAGCAGTAATAACAACAACAATAATAACAATAAGCCCTCCAGTCCTTGTCCCACTAAACAACAACAACAACTACTACTACTACTACTACTACTACTGAACACGGGTCGGGTCGTCGAGGTTCAGAGTGACGATTGCTGGCGAGGGTTTTTCTTCTATGCGCAGAGCGCGGAGCAGGTGAATGTGAGATCCGGTCCAGTTTTGTCTCTCTAGGGTATGGGTTCGGTTCGATAGGTGAGATCCGTGCATTCATTTTTCTTTCTTTCATCCATTCTTTCTTTTGTTCAATTAGCTGTATATATTATACATCTTTATTCATCCAACCTTGGTCTCAACACCCGCCCAATCAATCAATGCTCCGAGACGAAGATCCCAGCCATTCCCATGCCCTGCTCGACGTCAGTGTCAGGTTCATCTGATACAAATACAGCAAAAGCATGCACTGCCATCGAATGTAGGTGTATAGGGGGCACACTCACCGTCCCAACACACATCGACGTCACGGCGACGCGCTTGTTCTGTCTGCGCAGCTCGGACAGCGCGGTGACGACCTGCCGGGTGCCGGTGCAGCCCAGGGGGTGGCCGATGGCGCTGGCAGCGATGTCAGTCTCTTCTTCATGCTTCACTGTTTCCAGAGAGGGCACGTACATGGCGCCGCCGCGCGGGTTGACCTTGCTCTCGTCGAGGCCGAGCTTGTTGACGCAGTACACGCCCTATTTACAGTCAGATAGGCTTCTTTCCAGACTTTCTTTCTTTTTGTAAGGAAGACAGACCATGGACGCAAACGCCTCGTTGATCTCGAAGATGTCGACCTCCTCCTTGCGCAGGCCGGACTTGGCCAGGATCTTGGGGATGGCGAGCGAGGGCCCGATGCCCATGATGCGCGGCTCGAGCCCGACGACGGTGGCGCCGCAGAACTTGCCCAGGATGGGCTGGCCCAGCTGCTGCGCGCGCGAGCGCTTCATCAGCACGACGGCCGCGGCGCCGTCGGTGATCTGGCTGGCGTTGCCCCCCGTGGTCGTAGCGGGCGGCCACTGGGGGAAGGCCGGGCGGATCCTGCTCAGCGCCTCGACGGTGGTGCCGTAGCGGATGCCGTCGTCGCGGTTGACGACGACCTCCCTGACCTCGCCGGTCTGGGGGTCCTTGACGGTGGTGCGCACGGGGACGATCTCGTCGTCGAACCAGCCGGCCTTCTGGGCGCGCTCGGCCTTCTGGAAGCTCCGGGCGGCGAACTCGTCCTGCATGCGGCGGGAGACGTGGAACTGGGCGGCGACGTTCTCGGACGTCTGGCCCATGGGCTGCTCGTTCTGCGCGGCCAGCGGGTGCGCCATGATGCGCGGCGACATGGCGGGCGCGCCGGGGTCGGGGTTGGTGCTCATGCTCTCGGCGCCGACGGCGATGCCGACCTCGATGGCGCCGGCGGCGATCTGGTTGGCGATGTGCTGGATGGCCAGCAGGCCGGACGAGCAGAAGCGGTTGGCGACGCTGGCGGCGGTGGTCGCGGGGAAGCCGGCGGCCAGCACGGCGGAGCGCACGATGTACGCGGCGGAGGGGTGCAGGACGTTGCCCAGGCAGACGTCCTCCACGAGCGACGGGTCGAGCTTGGATCTCTCGCGGACGGTCTGGCAGATCAGTATACATATCCAAGGATGTATATGGATGGGATGTATGGACGCACGGTCAACAGCGAGATCAGCAGATCCTCCAGCGGCGTGTCCTTCAGGGCGCCCTTCTTGGCCTTGGTGAGCGGCGTCCGGACGGCGAGCGTGATGACCTGGTCCGTCAGCTCAATCCGTAGACAGGAAGGTATCTGTACGCACCACATCATCGGGGTTCTTCTCCAGGAGCTTCCGCCGCGCGGGCGACTCGGCGGAGAGGTGGTTCGCGATGGACGACAGCCGCTGCTGCGCGGAAGACATTGTGCGAGCTCTATATAACCGCGATTATTCTGCAGGGGATCCTTCGGACTGTCAGCAGGGTATGCGATTGAGGTATGGACGTACTCACAGGTGTGTTCGTCGAGGCTTATATGCGAGGATCACCGAAGACGTCACGTCGGACATGGGCGAGGTCTCCCCCGCAACCTTCGAGCTTCGAACACGAAGCTGCCATGTCGAGAACATGGAGCTGCTCTAGCCGAGTGACGGTGCCGTGGCCGAGCGTATCATACCGTCACGTCGGCAACCTCGGCTGTGATCGAGTCTCTGGAGATCGGCGGGGCCCCACAGGGAGATGGCGATGAGAAGACAAACAAGAAGAAAAGAGGAAGCAGAGAAGACGAGGAAGAAAGGGGGTAGAAAGAAAGGAGAAAAGAGGCATGTTTATCGGGATGATTGGTGTATATCACGGATGCAGACCCCTTTCCCTCCTCTCCCCATGATCCAACATCATACAGAACATCCATCGAGCATCAAGACCGCCATGTGGGGCCGGACGACAAGATAACGCCGGCCATGGTCCGTGGGGAAGCTGGAGCTATCTGATACAGCTCCTCCATGACATGCTGAAGCTGGACCAAGACTATATCAACGTCTCCCTGGGGAGCGATCTGGGGTGATCTGACGGGCTGTCTGCATGCCAGCGGCTATTGTTATCAAGAACTGAGGACCTTGCCGGGTCAAAGGCGTCCCGATCGATTTTCAACAGCAGGGCTTCTTCAGAATGGACCTCCTCTCCATCACCGCGCTCTCGCTCGCGGCGGGCGCCTATCTCAACGCCAGACTCGGCCTCTCCGCCGACCTGACGAACCTCGCCCACGACCGCGCCTTTGCCCGGCGCCTGGAGCAGCGCCTCGCCGCGCTGGGCGACGCCCCGACGTGGTACGGCATGCTGCGGCGCATCGTCGACGTCGAGGCCAAGGGGGACGCCGAGGCTCTGTGGTTTGAGGACAGGACCTGGACGTACGCCCAGCTGAAGGAGTGTGAGTACCTTGATATATAGCATAATCAAAATATATCCCCTATTGCATGACATCCACAGAAATATGTGTATACAGGATGATTCTGACTGCGCAGTGGCCGACCGGCTGGCGGCGCTCCTCCACGCCCGCGACATCAAGCCGGGAGACTTTGTCGCCGTCTTCGCGACCAACTCGCCCGAGATGGTCGTCTGCATCCATGCGCTGTCGAAGCTGGGCGCCGTCGCCGCCCTGATCAACACCAACCTGCGCGGTAGGCCTTTTCCCAGAGACATGCCTTGAACTCAAGCTGACAGCAACAGATGAAACCTTCCGGCACTGTCTGGAGCTGTCCACGGCCAGGCTGATCATCTCGAGCCCGGACCTGGCAGACCATGTCTGCTCGGACCTGCCGCACTTCTCCATCAACCTGTCGTCCTTCGACGGCGTCACCACAAACGCCCCCGTCGAGGTCGTCACGCTGGAAACGCTCCAGCAGTTCTCAGCATTGAATCTCTCCGCAGCACAGCGAGGCGTCGCAGACCTCGCCGCCCTCATCTACACGTCCGGCACGACGGGCAGGCCCAAGGCGTGCGCCATCCGCAACATGATGGTGTGCGTCACCTCGAACCCCGTCAGCCGCGACGTCGACAACCCCTCCAGGTACTTCCCGCTGCGCGTCTACTCGGCGCTGCCGCTGTTCCACGGCACGGGGCTGTTCGGCGGCATGTGCTACTGCCTGGGGACGGCGAGCACGCTGTGCCTGCGGCGCAAATTCTCCGCGTCGCAGTTCTGGCGCGACGTCCACGCCAGCCGGGCCACGCGCATGATGTACATCGGCGAGCTGTGCCGCTACCTGCTCGCGACGCCGCCGTCCCCCTTCGACCGCGGCCACCGCTGCATCGTGGCCCACGGCAACGGCCTGCGCGGCGAGATCTGGGACCGCTTCCGCCAGCGCTTCGGCGTGCCCGAGATCCGCGAGTTCTACCGGTCGACCGAGGGCGTCGCCAAGTTCGACAACTTCGGCGTGGGATCCTTTGGCGCGGGCAAGATCGGCTTCGCGGGCCCCCTGCGCCGGCTGCTGGAGGACGACACCTTCATCGTGCGCTACGACCCCGAGACAGAGATGCCGTACCGCGACCCCAGGACGGGCTTCTGCGTGCGGGCCCGGCTAGGCGAGGAAGGCGAGGTCATCGCGCGCGTCCGCAACCGCGGCCTGCTCACCGAGTACCTGAACGACGCGGCCGCGACGGAGAAGAAGCTGCTGCGCGACGTCTTCCGCAAGGGCGACCTGTTCCAGCGCATGGGCGACCTGGTCGTCATGGACTGCGACGGCTGGGTCCGCTTCCAGGACCGCGTCGGCGACACCTTCCGCTGGAAGGGCGAGAACGTGAGCGCGGGCGAGATCCGAGACCACATCTGCCGCATCCCGGGGGTGCAGGATGCGGTGGTCTATGGCGTGAAGTTGAGCAGGTAGGTCATATATATATATATACATCTATATGTATATACATGCAGAACACTAACAAAACAACCTCCAGCTACGACGGCCAAGCCGGCGCCGCCGGCATCACCCTCGAACCCGACAAACGCACCCCGACCTTCGAAGCCGAGTTCATGGGCGGACTGTACAAGGCACTCAAGTCCAAAGGCGTGCCATCATACGCCCTACCGCGACTCGTCCGGATCACGAAGCAGTAAGATCCATCTCCAACAGGATACCTCCCGTATATCCTAAAAAATCTAACCATGGATGAATATAGAGTCGCAACAGGCGTCACATTCAAGCAAGCCAAAGGCGAACTGGCCAAGCGCGGGTGGGACCCGCGCGTCGACTGGGACGGGGACTCGCTGTACTGGCTGAACATGGAGGGCCGTCCGCCGCGGTACGAGAAGCTGGACGAGCAGAGCTGGGCGGGGATCGAGAGGGGGGTGGCGAAGTTGTAGGAGTAGTTTTTTAGGGGGGGGGGGGGAGATGAAGGATGCTTTTTTTTTAAAAAAAAAAAGGATTTCGTGTTTTTATTTCCTTGTTCTGGGTTTTTTTTAAAACCCTTGGTAGATGAGATAACGACAAGATGTAGAATATACCATTACAGTATGTACATTGTGTGGATAATTCAGCCAGCGAATGGTGTGCATGTCAAAAGTTAAGAACAAAATCTTGGATGATCAAAACGACATCACACTGCTACTTTAGCTAAAGAGTGGCCTGAAAAAAACCTAAACCTAAATCAGTCAGGACATATATGTTGTATGCTATGCCCTCATCTGAATGACAGTACCAGTATACACAATAAATAGAAACCATCTACCGATCCCCCCCTCGAGGACCAAACTAGGACATCATCCTTCCTATAAAATATCCCCAGAATTGGAGGACTCCATTTAGTGACTAATGGTCAGTAGAAGAAGAAGGGAACAAACATACACCATAACCCCCTACATTAAACTATGATTTCTGGTACCGTACACCTAGAAGAGTCACTTTACTACTGATCTTAGGGTTCGTTTACTCTAAGATTTTAACTACTAAACCCCAGTTAGAACCAAAGGCCTTTCATCCTTTTATGCACAGTACAGTGCAGAACCCTTATTATTATAATTCACAAATAGAATAGAATAGAGACCGTGGTTACTGTAGATAAAAAGAGCGTACAGTACCTTGGGTACGTAAGTAGTAGTTACAGCTACTACCGAGAAGTTGAAAGTTTGACAGTTGAGGGGGGTGTGTGTGTGTGCTTTTTCTACATACATGTACAGTACATGTACTTGGGTACTGTATGTACATATATACAAGGTGGCCCAGCCACAAGCTGCTATAAATCCCTAACAACATTCATAAAAAAAACATGTACATTCACTCAGAACTTCAATCACCTCTTTTCTTTTTCTCTAGTAGGTGGTAGTAAGTACTACGCCGGCCGTCTGCGCCGACGCTCCCACCCGGTCCGGAACTTGCCCGGCTTGATCCGAGGAAAGACGTGCGCCTCCGTGTTGAAGACGACTTCGTGGAGCGGGAGGAAGTCCGTCGGGGAGAACAGGAGATAGAGGTACTTCAGTGTCTCGGCCTGTTTTGGATTGAATTGAAGCTGTAAGTAAAGTTGGTTCTTAAGCTTTTTTAGGCTTTTTTTAGGGTTTAAACTTTACCAGCCAGAAGCTCTCCATATTGTCTCGCCGGGTCGGCGGGTTCGCGTTCACGTTATCAAGGGACGTGTAGCCCTCCCTGTCGTCGAGGATGGCGTGCCTCTGAAACGCCTGGAATATCTCCCAACCCCATTCCCGGTAGATGGGATCCCTCGTGATGCGCCACATCAGGAACAGGCTCTCCACGGTCTCCGGGCGCTGCAGATTGTGCGCGTCTAGGGGCTTGACGATGTAGTCTTTCCTCCAGGCGGCTTTGGAGTTTTTGCTGGGATGTTTCGACAGGAGTGGTGGTGAAGCTCCTGGCGTGGGTTGCAGGGCGTCATCGTCAGCCTCGAACCAGGCGATCTCGGGCGCGAGTCCGGTTTCCGTGACCTGGTACATTCCCCAGCAGGTCTTCATGAGCTCTCGGGCCAGCTGCATCTGCTGCTCCTGCTCGGCGCCCCAGCCAGGCGCTCTTCGCGCTTCGGCCTCGGTCAGGCCGCCGGTGGCACCTAGGGCGATGGAGCCGGGCAGGAAGCAGACAAGGTGGTCCATCTTGGGGGACAAGCGGCCGCCGATGCCGTTTGGCAGCTCGGCGATGAACTTGAGATGTGAGTGTTTCGTCGAGGTGACCAGATGCTTTTGGATCCCGGCCAGCGCCTCGGACCACATCTCGAGATAGATGGGTTCCTGCCCGGAGGTCTGCAGATACTGCTTGATGAGGTACTCTGCCAGATGTTAGCCATCGTAACAAATTGCCCATGCCATTGCAATTGGCTTTAAAGCTGGACGCACCATAGTACGAATCACCACGGCTTCCAAGACGGATTTCCCGGGACATGAATCTGCCCGAGTTCGGGTCCACGAAGATCGGGAGCAGACCGCCTTCCATACCATTGCTATCAAGAACTTCCATCACCCTTTCTGCTTTCCCGTGAGATGCGCAAGGTACTTCATCTCCATCTGCACGGTGCTGGCTTCCGCGGTCGATGAAGCCCCGCCGTCTGTATGCCAGGGGATCCCTCTCCCCGTCCGCCAATGGACACTTGCGTAAGGGATCCCCGACCTGGATTCGTAGGCGCCGAGAAGTCGGTCAGCCAGGTCCACGGCCTTGTTCAGATAGACATGGTCCCTTCGAGAAGAGACATCGGGCAGCTGGGACGCAAGATAGTGCGCGGAGAGGAGGCCCCCGAGCATGTGGATGGTCATCTCGAACGTGTTGACGTCCTGGTCTTGGTCGTAGGTCAACTTCCTGCTGATCCATTTGCGCGCGTCGGACAGACGAGACGTCAAGTTCATGATCATCAGAGTGTCGAGGCTGTCGACGATGATCCATCCCAGGCCATTGGGGCTCATCTGCGAGCCCGTCTTCGAGATTGGGTGGAAACGATCCTGGCCTAATCTCACGACCATATTCGGTATATAATATAAACAAATTAGGGACCAGAATCGAAAGCCTTAGGGGGATATATATATATATATCTGTGTATATAGACTATATATGTCAACAACTAACCCCATGCGTATTTTGAGTAGGCATCCCAACTCGAAATAAAGGCTTCCTTCACCTTCTCCCTGCGGGCATCCCAGTCCACGACTCTTGACCTATGGCGGCCCAGTTCGACGTGAGAACCGTTCAGCCAAAAGATCAAGCCCGCAACGAGAGCAACGACACCGGCGATCAACACGGTGGGCGTCGAGAACAGAGAAGACAAGAGAGACAAAGTGGTGCTTCGCCGTACTGCTTTTCGATGTACATTATTATTATTAGGGCGATCGCGCCTCCGGTAACCTGATGCCCTTGCATCTGTCCTGTCCGAGGGAGCCATTTTTTTTTCCTGCAGGCCGATGATGCTTTGAGATTATGATCGAGAGCTCCTCAGGACATGTGGGCTAGTTGATCAGGCAAGGGAAGGAGTAGGAAGGAGTACTGCCAGTGTCGATGATTTGGATTCTCTCCTTGTCATGACACTTGAGAGGGGGAATCGATTGCTTATATCACCCCCCTGCGCCGACGGCGGTTAAATGTTAAACCCAGCTTGACATGGCACAGCTATGGACAGGGATGCTGGTAGCCGGCGCTAATTGTGACCGCCACAGTCGTTCAACTTGTGAAACGTCTTGCTTACGCTTTTATTATTATTGCCAGGGGTTTAATGATCAGGTAGTATTCGCGTATGGCGCCAGAAACACAGCCTGAGGGCTCCGGCGCTCCATCATGAATAAATAAATAGGCGCCGTTTACCGTGGCATGGTGTCCTTTTCTTACCACGTCTGTTTTCTTTGAATTTCCACTTCTCACTCACTCCAGGCCTGCAACGCTGTCTATGAGCTGCTGGGATCCAGCCGGAAGTCAGAAAATCGATAAAAAAAGCAGCAATCCCTCTGCAGAAGAAGGTTGTGCGCCGACGCAATCTTGCCAAATCGAGACATTACCAGCATTGTCAATCAATGTCAGACTTCTATCCAGCAGAGACTAATGATAGAGAAGTGACATCCTGGATACCCCTCACCAGCGTCTGGCCCACGTCCCCCGGCTGTGAGAGCATCTATCGCCTCGACGGACCCAGTCTGGTCGCGTTCGATCCGGGATACGGCCTCGCATCGACACAGCAGTGACCTGCCAGCCTCCCGCTGTGACAACATGGTGGGAGCAGGCTCGTCTCGGAGGCAAGGGTCATTCGGGCCATACGGCCGTGAGCATACTGCCTTTGACATGCCCGGAGGACTTTTCAACCGTGGCGACGTCTATGAAGAATAAGTCCAGCACGCTGGCCATGTGCTGTCCTTCGTGAGTCTCAAGGACATCTCCAAATACATTTCTGTATATCTAACAGATTCGGTAAATAAAAGAGGCTATTACCTAGCACATGGGCAACCTGGTGAAGTCATCGGAGACTGCTTATCAAAGGTGTCCTCCGGAATGACTCTGAATTATGCCTCGACTCCGTTCATGCAGTCGACCGCGTGGACGACCGTGACCACCACCTTGACTCAGTCCTCCACCGTTGGAGCAATTGCAGTCGTAGGCTGGAACGTCAGACGCGCAATCCCAGCTGAAACAACAACATCATCATCATCCGTCTCAGCTTCTTCCGACACCTCTGGTGCAACTCCAGCATCGGCCTCAGCGTCTGCCACGAGCTCTGGACAATTGCTAGTCAAATTTCATCGCCAACGACCTTCTCAACAGGTACTGCCCTACATACAGCATCCTCTGCTACATCACCAGGGAACAGTGATCTACCAGCCGGAGTAAAGGCAGGAATCGGCGTAGGTGTTTCCCTGGCGACGATCGGTCTGATCACCCTACTGTTGGCCATATTTCTGCTTCGTCGCCGAAAACAAACGGCTACTGCAGCTAATAATGGAGGAAGCAACGTTTATAATAATAATAATAATAATAATAATGCACAAATAGCACCTGACACTTCAAAAATAGAGCGTCCTGCGTATGAGCTTCCGCCGGGGTGGTGGGCCCCTGAATTGTCCGGCAGTCAGGTCCAGGTCCAGGTCCAGAGGTCGCCGGTCGAGCTGGACGGGAGTCGCTACTACTAGGCATGCAAATGTCTTCATGAGCAGGACGATGTTCAGTGCGTACTAGGTATATTCAGTATATGATTCTGTTAATCATGCACACAGGCATGGAACTTTTTTTGGCATAAAGTTCTGTGGTTTTATTTATTTCTCAGTTTATAGTTACCTGTGGTCAATGTGATTGATAAAGCAGTCTTCAAACTGCTTGCTTGCTATACGGGAAGCCCTTTATCAAAGCCTTGTTTTCCTCTCAACCATGTCTTGGCATAGGCAACTAGATATTCTTATCAGCCAGAAATAAATCGCCCACCTTGAGCTGTCCCGGTTTTTGGATGGATAGTTAGCATCATAAATAGCAGGTGGGTGGTCGGGTGTAACGACAGGCCTAGGCGACTAGACCAAAGGGGTCGTTTGGTTTATCTTGAAGACAGAAAACAAGGGGGTGAGCAATATAATAGTAAGAACAAGCCTGTGTTACTAGCAATGCCTATATGACCGGTTGCTGTGTGAGTCGACCACGAGGGTCGGAATCTGTCTGAAAGGAGCGTCTTTATATACATGCTGTCTTCCTGGGTCTTGGTGATCGAGGTGATCATGGTCGGTCACGTGCCGATCAGTTCCCTCCCTCGGTCCTATAATTATCCGGCCTTTGTATGGCAAGGTCCATAACACTTTATGCCAACTCCGGTTATAACATTTACTAATTTTTACCCAATTTTTAAGTTATTATAAGAAACTTTTTTCGCTAAAGAAATTTAATTTTCTTAGTAGTTTAATATTATTTAACTAAAGTTTTATAAAAGATTCTTATTTAATACAAAAATTACAATTGTTGTGGTTGTCTATTTCATGGTCAAAGTTGGCTAGTTTTGGTGTAAGACTAGCCCCGTTCAATGACTTCCTGTGACCACTGTACTGTGGTAGGTCCTTAGTTATGTCACTAAATTAAGCGAAAAGCGCCGGCGCAGATAAGGCGGCAAGCCAACTCCACCTTGGCCATGAAAGCAATTTTTGACTACTCAGTGCCTGGGGGTATCATACCCAGGAACCATTGACAAACATTGACAAACATGGAGTATTCCATCATTCTATGTCAGATGCTATTCCGTGTATGTTCACATTTATTCACTGCCTAGTATGGCGCCTCCTCGTGCTCGTCCTGCCCTGCCCTTATCCCGTTCCGCCCCGCCTTATCTACCTTTTTATCTGTGGATAGATATCAGCGATCGACAAAAGACGGCTCGAGCCGCCTCTTGGGAGCTGGAAAAACCCCACCGTGGGGGTCAGCGTCCTATCCCGTCCCGTCTGCTGTCGGCGTATTAAGCTGCTGGAAATGCGATGAATTTTTCAGAAGCAATTGACATTGTGATCTTTCGTCACCTCCTCCATCGCGATGGCGACCTCCGGTCCAGAGGTGGTCGTCGCGCCGCCGGTGGTCATCGACCCTGAGAAAGACAAGGACAAGGACAAGGTCGAGGACAAGAGCATCAGTCAAGCTGCGGTCGACAGTGACAATCGGTATCGCACGTCGCGTTGGGAGATCTGGGCCTATTATGCGTGCGTCTTCTAAGATACTCCATGGCTGCGCGGGGAAACGGGCTAAACGTTTGTCTAGCTACTATATCGGCAACAATGGGCTGTCGCTGTTCAGTAAGCATGCTTTTAACCTCGAACAAAATGTGTGCAATACATCATGAGCTCACACGACCAGACTTCGCCCCCACGGCTTTCCAGAATCTGCTCGCCCAGGCCGCCGGCAACGACGGCACGCTCATGTTCGCCGGCCGACGACGCTCCGTCAACAGCATCGTGCTGCTCAGCAATGGTATCTCCTTCGCCATCCAGGTCGCCGTCTTCCTGGCCCTTGGCAGCTTCGCGGACTTCGGCACCTGGCGGCCCAACATCCTGATCGTGCTCTCCATCATTGCGTACGCAATCGGTTTCGGCTGGCTGGGTGTCCACACTCCCGACCGATGGCACGCCGGCGTCGGGCTGTACATCGTTGGGCTGATCGCGTATCAGACGACGCTGACTTTCTGGACGGCGGCCTTCCCGGGCCTGGCGCGCAGCACCCCGGACATGGAGCGCGCCGCGGCAGCCCGTGCGGCCGGGGAGATGTCGCAGGACGAGTACGACCGGGCCGATGTGATGAAGCGGAGTCAGCTGGCGAATATGGCCTTCTATGCTCAGTCTGTCGGGGAGATCTTCATCCTGGCCATCATTGTCGGCGTCATGTTCGGTCTGGATGTCAACGCCAGCGAGGCCAATAACAACTGGGGTCTGAGCGTGCTTATCGCTTTCGCAAGTGGTGTGTGGCTGCTGCTGTCGCTACCGTGGTTTATCCTCGAAAAGAGACGGCCAGGGCAGGACCCCGGGGGCAGGAACATCATTATGGCCGGGCTGTGGCAGCTGTATCACGCGGTGACCCAGGTGTGGAAGCTGAAGCAGAGTCTGCTGTACCTGATCGGTGAGCCCGCCAAGTTTTCTGTGAGGGTGCCCCGATCTCAACTGATATCTTATCATCAAGGTTATTTCCTCCTGGGTGACTCCCTGAACACGACCGTCACAGTCATCGCAACGTTGCAGAACAGCGTCGTCGCGTACAACTCCTTGCAGTTGACCTATCTCCTGATCGTTGGTATAGCGGCCCAGGTATGCTATTGTCCAATTCCAACCCCCCCCCCTGAAACGAAAAATTGTAGATAGACTGACTTCCCAGGCCGTTGGCATTTATGCCTTCTGGTTCATCCAGCGCCGCTACAAACTCGGCACCAAGACCATGTTCAACGCCATCGCCGTTGCCATCATCCTCCTCGACGGCTGGGGCATGATCGGCATCTGGACGCCGAAGTTTGGTTTCCACCACGCCTGGGAAGTTTGGGTATGTTGGCCCGTTTCACGCCCCCAACCTAACTCCAATTCATTCCAGTGGGTGCTGACAGAAACAGGTATACCAAGCCTACTACGGCCTGTTCGTCTGCCCCTGGTACAGTTACTCGCAGATCATGATCTCAGAGGTGACGCCGCGAGGCAAGGAGTTCCTTTTCTTCAGCCTGTTCAGCATTATCGGCAAGACGTCCTCGTTCATAGGGCCCATCGTGTCAAGCGCCATCATCGACGCGACACCCTCGGGTAACGTGTCCACGCCGTTCTATTTCCTGTTCGCGCTGAGCGTGGTCAGTTTTGCGCTGCTGGCTATATATGTCGACTTGAAGAAGAGCTGGAGGGAACAGGAGAGGTTTTTGGAGGAGGAGAAGAGTGCGCTGAGGGAGAAGGGGTTTGGCGGGGAGCGCAGGGAGAAAATATGAACTATGAACTTAGTAGGTTCGGTTCCCCCCCCCCCCCCCAATTTAAAAGGATGAAATTATGTTAAATTTCAAAATTTAAAATCGTAATTCCTCTTTCCAGTTACAGTTATCTGCAACGGCACGTACCTGCTACATCACTGGCATGTTCCGCAAGCGCTCCTAGAGCGATACTCATGGGAGGCACTATGCCGGAATTATAGAGCCTCAATTTCTTGAAAACGCTCTTGTTAGTCGGTCTTGGGCAGTGGCAAGATTATCAGAGTAAGCAATATACAATTCTTCCTATCTTGAAGACGCCAAAGTCTCAGAAGTCTTCAGGAGTCGGTAGACGCTCGTTAGAGGTATCATACATTGGCACTGGACGAATTGCATCGTGTGAGTAAGACTTCACGGTGCAACTTTTGGATAGTAGATGTAGGCATTCAATGTCACGATATGAGCCTCGAGTTTGTTGACCCTGACGTCCAGAATGTCAATCTTGTCGTCCAATGTGTCGTTTCTAGAGTCTGCAGTACTAGTTTCTGCCTCTGGAGTGGTGGTGGTAGTAGTAGTAGCCCTCTGCGGGCGTGCTTCCGGTCTGGGGGGTGTATCGCCATGATGTGACGGGCGGCGGTTCCAAACACACCCGAATCAAACATTGACGGCGTATCTTCCACGCATGACGGAGACGCGAAATCAGCTGATGTCATAACTTCAATCACTATCAGGAACTTAAGTAGTCTATCAAGCTCAACTGGCAGTAGTGGGTAGGGGGTTCTACCTTTATATCTATATATATCTATCATCCCGCACATGGCTGCACTGTATAATGTAATGTAATGTACATTACATGTCTCTCGAGGCTGTGTGTGTGTGCTTGGCTGTCGCAGTATCTACCTGTATATAGGTATTTACTGTAGATAGCTAGCTACGACCTAGTCAGCCAGTGGCATGCCAGGATCCATAAAACTACAAGGGCAACAATGCCTATTCGTTCGTTCGTTCGTTCGGGTTCCTGACCTTGATAATAGTCTTCTATCCAACATTTGTTTCTTGTGCATGCATGCATGCTTGCTTGCTTGCACGCTTTAGTAAGGGCCATCTCTCAGGCAAGCTCTTTTATTTTATTCTATATATTCTATATATATATATATAATCCATGATCTCTTAAACCTAACAGACCCCCAGAGCCCCCCTCCCCCCACCCAAACCTTACTATTAACTAGGTCTACATAGGACAGGTTGGTTAGTCAGTCAGAGCCCAGCCAGCCGAGGGCATTTCTATTCTTCTACCACTGCACTACACCCCACCCTGTCTGCTGGCAGTGAATGTCGTGCTATACTACTGGCTTCTCGGAAGAAAGAAGCGACAGAGACAGAAATGACGGTTCCTTATCCTTACTAACTAGTGAGTGAGAAACCCGCCCCCTCCTTTTCGTAAAGAGAATCAATCACATTTTCAGGTGGGGGGTTCCAGCGTTGACGGATTTTTTTTCAACATCTGGGACAAAAGTGGCAGGAAGAAAAAGGGAGAAAAGAACGACATGTTTCTGGCTATGTATGGGATGGGATGCGGGAAATCGACTCTTCCTCAGTCCCGAATTCTGGCAATGACAATGAATTTTCTATGTCATCATATTCAAGGATACAGATACATACATGTACTGCACATACATACACAAGCAAAGAAAAAAAAGCAATTGAATTAATGAGACGCAAGCGATCCTCATTCCATCAATCCGGCATACTCCGTATCTTACCTGTGGGTATCATTTCCGCTTCCGCTTCCTGTTAATAAAAGCAAAACAAACGACTTTTATTAGATTACACGGTGTCTGCTACGTATGCATCGCATCGTATTCAGCCCCCTCTTTTCCGAGCCGTTATCTCCATGCATGCGCGTGAATCGAACCCGTCACTCGTTCTGGCCTCGTCTCGTCAACATAATGCCTCGTATAGCTTCGAAGATCCTGTACATAGACGCGGAGCACGTCATGGGGCAGCACATGCGGTGTTGGTATTCCTGTCTAGAGATGGTGTCTGGCTAGGGTTGGGCTTTCGCGCTTTGTATCATATGAGTCTTCCAGAGGGAACAGCTCAGGTGCGTCCGTCAGTGCGCAACGTGGTTGATAGCAGGATCAATATTGTAGGAGAGATCGTGGCCTTAGGAGCCAGCCGTCTGGCACCGGACTCGAAGGAGGGGAGGCCATGGACTTGAGAGCCATGTTCGCTCGCTCCAGTCCCAGCTCCTCTGCTCTACTGAGAGATGAATCACGATAGATCTTGATCTCCCCAGGCACTGGAGGTTAGCGGTATGCATGGCCATATGGCAGTGGCCCTGCGATCGGACCTGCTGTCTGGTGGTATTTGAGTGATTGGCTTTACCGAGCGGCCAGCTTATTGAGCTCGTCCTCTAGCCGTGACGAATGTGCCATCAATCCTCTTTGCTGATGGAACTCAACGAGTGTGCAAGCTTCAACAGGACGACGCTCTCGGTGGCAGCGAAGTAATTCAAGCTGGAAGCTAGTCAGCATAATCGTGGACGCATTCGAGAGTCAGAAACAAACCTGTCCATCAATATCCGGAGGTGCCGTGAAAAATGGTCCTCGTATCTCTTCAGCGTATCCTCCAGCTTGGCCAGCCGCGTAGGGTCGTAAGCCCGGGGCTCTGCGTTTGAGCCCTGTCTCGAGCCGGTCGATGGCTGAGCAGGCGCGTTTGGTCCGGAGAGGTCAGGATCAGCGGACGCCAGGCTGCGTGCAAGGGACGAGGCGGTCCACGATGCAAACATGGTGCAGCAAGTCATCAATTTGGAGTGGATCTAGGGATCATCTATCAGTGTCGAGCTGCCGATGCGAATGACCAATTGAACTTACCTTCAACAGCTTCGCCTGCGTCAACATGCACTCCTTCAGGCAGGTGTCCAGGAAATCGACGTGATCCTGCATCAGCTCATCCACTGTGCGGTTGACCTGCTTGGTGCCGTTGACAGTCACCTCCATGCCATCCGCATCGGTCCCATTGACCCGCTCCATGAGGTTCTGCCAGTTCGGTTCGATGACTTCGGCGGTGCAAAAGTAGAGCAGCTGCTGGACGAAGACGAGCATTTTCGCGCGCAGAGTCCAGGCCCTCCTCTTCCACATTTCAAGTCTTCGGTCCGATGACTTGTGCCTCCAGCTCAAGACTTTATTCTGGTCCTGCCATGAATTGACAAGAAGGGTCTCCAGGTGGCGGAGCGACAGAAGATGGCGGAAGATGAGCTGGTAGCGGAGGACCGTCTTGCGACTGATGACAAGCGACAGAGGGAACGGGACCATGTAATCAAGCTCGAGAGCGTCGTATCCGAGAATATCCTTTTCGTCTTCGGTCGTTTGCGGGGCCGGAGTCTGGTATTTCTCGATCCCACCGTCGGGGTTGTCCTGATCGATACCAGAAACGCTGACGACCTGCATCAGCCACTTCGTGAGCCCGATCTTGTTCATGCGGACCTTGACGTCCTCTTTGAACGGGTCCTGTGCGGCTATGCTGCCAGGCTGCCGAAGAACCAGGTCCAGAAGGGATTGCAGTTTCCCTTCATTGACGTTCTTGGCCGGTTTCCGCAGTTCAGACGCGCTGAGTTCGAGAAAGTAGGAGAAGAAATCCGAGCGATCAAGGAAGAAATAATGTTTGAGCGAGCGGAAGCGCGTGGTAAGCGAGTTCTTCGTCAGAAGCAGGTTCAGCAGCGAAGCATTCGCGTATGTATAGGCTGCGTTGACATTCTCGAGGAACCGTGGGTCGTCGAACGTCTTGGGGACATCCTTGACCTCCTTGCTGATATCGACACCTCCACACTCTCGAACGACATTGAGATACTTTCCGGCCAGGAGGACCTTCTCTTTGACGCTCTCCAACTGCGGAGGGACCTCGTTCTCACGGATGGTATATCGCTTTTCCCAGTACTCGTCCGTGTAGTCTTCTTCGAGTTTGTCCCGTTTGATCCACTTTTGCTCCTTCACGAGGAACTCTGCATGTGGATCCTTGATCCCGCCACGGTGCAGCCACTCGTTTAGCATGGCCATGTACGGGCGACTGGCCTCCCGGAGCAGTGTCTCGAGCAGGGCTTTGGTCGCCGGGTCACCCGAAAACGTGGTAAGCCTCTCCGTCAAGAGTCCGAGAACATTTCCTCCTTTGCAGATCTTCTTGCTGCTTCCGGGAACTAGCTCTCCGCCCTCTTTCAACTGTTCCAGAATGTTGTCAACGTCGTCGAAGTCGTCAATCGATTCATCCAGGTCCTGGTCTAGAAGACCGTTTCGCCTCAGGAGCTCCTGACCGAGCGAATACAGCTGCGCTAGACTCTGGCTCGTGGGCATCGTGTGGAGATGGAGAACGTGCAGCGTAAAGTTCGGATTGTTGAGCAACTGGTTCTCCAACTGCGCGATGAGGATCAGATAGTCCTTCAGTATCTTTCTGATGGCGGCGCACAGAGCGTGGCTGACTGCGCCGTATTCGGCACGACTCTGGACCTCGACGAAGGCCTCAAGGGCACTGTAGTGGGTTGCCATCTTCAGCATGGAGAGGGTCAAGTCCTTCAGAGTCGGATCCAGCCCGGGCGCAATCTGGAACGAGGGGCCGACCAAGCGGTCCTTCTCGACAGTCGGGTCATAGGAGCTGTGGTAATGGATGTACTGTCCCTCGTAGCCCATGAACACGAACAGGAGGTCTTCCAGAATGGCCGCCTCCTGTTGGTCCAAGGAGAGCTCGCGGAGAGGCTTAGGATTCAGCGATTGCGGTGCGGCCGAAGCTAGGGGAGGCACAGAGACTCGACAGGCCAGGGGCGCAGATGAGTGAGGAATCAACGAGGCTTGAGGGTTCCATGGCACTGTATATACAAACAAGCCGTCGCGGTCAGTTTCAGCATTGCGCGAGTTCAATCGGCAGACCGTCCTCACCTTCCGGCTGCTCCTTTTCCTTCCTCCGAACAATTGGGGTAGAAGCATCTGGCTGGCTGGCCCTCTTGGCCCGCGTCTTCTCCAATTCGCCTCTGTTTCCCGCGGTGGCAGACTCCTTGACCGAGTTCCGGCTGCGGACCTGGACCTTGTCGCGCGTCGTGGTTGCGCGCTCGGAGCGCTTCTCGCTGGAATTGCTGTACTCCTTCTGCAGCCTGCTCTTCGGACTGGCCATGCCGCCGCGCAGGGGTTCCATGTTCTCGGACAGCCGCGGAGAGTGTAGGGCGCGTGGAGTCGCCTTGTCGGCCTCCCCGACGCGGATGGACGCAACGCGGGGCCTGGGGGCGGTCACGTAGCTCGCCCGGCGTTCATGGGCAGACATGGTCCAGTGGTCTCGCCTGCCTCAGGCGCGATAACAGGCGACGGACAGGATGCAGGCAGGACGCGCGGGAGTCGACACGTCGGACGCAGATACAGGTGTTGATCGAGGCGAGGCGGCGGAGGAGAGAGTCGCGCTCCTTCGGGCTAGCGCCATCTCCGCCAGGCACGCCGCTTTGCGTAGGCGAGCGGGAGCTTCGTCGAGCTGTCCGCTCCCCAGACCTCACCCCTCCGCTCCACGCCTCTGCCTCTCTTCCCCAGATACAATCCTCTTTTACCTCTTCTTTTTTCCTTTCTCTTCTTCCGCAGATATAGACCACCATGTTCATTGCGCGATCGGAATATGGTAAGTTCGCACCACCACCCCTCCCCGCTGCGGTGACCTAACAGCTGTCTGCAGACCGTGGAATCAAGTACGGATGCCTTGGATATTCCTCTGTCTCGAGGGAACTACTGTCTAATGGATCCTCAACAGCACCTTCTCGCCGGAAGGCCGTCTCTTCCAGGTCGAATACTCCCTTGAGGCCATCAAGCTCGGATCCACAGCAATCGGCGTATGTCCCATGTCCAGACCTTGAAGCTCCGCCCTGCACGTCCCTCCAGACTTCTATTTCACCGGAGCTACAGACCTGAACTGCATGCCTGACACACGACCAGGTAGCAACCTCCGAGGGCGTGGTCCTGGGCGTCGAGAAGCGCGTCACCTCGCCGCTCCTCGAGGCCTCGTCCGTCGAGAAGATCGTCGAGATCGACCAGCACATCGGCTGCGCCATGTCCGGGCTGCAGGCCGACGCCCGCTCCATGATCGAGCACGCCCGCGTCGAGTGCCAGAACCACTCGTTCCACTACGCGGAGCCGCTGCGCGTCGAGAGCTGCACGCAGGCCATCTGCGACCTGGCGCTGCGGTTCGGCGAGGGCGCCGACGGCGAGGAGAGCGTCATGAGCAGGCCGTTTGGCGTCGCGCTGCTGATCGCGGGGTATGATGAGGATGGGCCGCAGCTGTATGTACCTTCTCTATATTTATTTGTATCCTCCTCCTCAGAGGAGAGGCCATATCTATTGATTAATTGAACCTTGACAACTGACACAGGCATGAAACAGATACCACGCCGAACCCTCGGGCACCTTCTACCGCTACGACGCCAAGGCCATCGGCTCCGGCAGCGAAGGCGCCCAGGCCGAGCTGCAGAACGAGTACCACCGCTCCCTGACGCTGGCCGAGGCCGAGACGCTCGTCCTCAAGACGCTCAAGCAGGTAATGGAGGAGAAGCTGGACGCCAAGAACGTCCAGCTCGCCAGTGTCACCAAGGAAAGGGGGTTCCGGATCTACACCGACGAGGAGATGGCCAGGGCGGTGGCGACGCTGGGTTCGAATTGATGAAATGAAATGAATTTATATGTCTAGTTCTAGGTAGTCAGGATTCTTATGCACGCAACGAGATTTTTTACTTTTCTAGCCAATACCGTGTGGGACGGTTCTGTTGTCGTTGGCAGGAACGAAAATAGAAAAGAAAGTTAATATTTGATAGACTTTTCCAGGTGCTTCTGCATTTGCAAGTCATGGCGATGGTATCACTCTATTCTGTGTAATCCACTTTTAATAAAAGCGAGTATGTTGGGGAATATGCATATATCGACATATCATACATATTCATGGATATGGAGGGCGTACTATCCATGCAGGTATCCTTTTTGAAGTCCGAAATCTCTACCTAGTTTTATACACACACGGCTTCAACACCCTCGCCTCCTCCTCAGGCGTCAGCCCATCATCCGGATCATCGATGAACTTGAGCTTCTTTCCACCCGCACCAGCACCAGCTGCAGAAGCATGCTTCCCCCTGGTGGGTGCACCGAGCTTCACAAACTCCATCTTCACGAACATCTTGTTCGACTTGTCAACGGATTCCTGCTTGAGGACGAACCCGCGCGTCCGGAACACCTCGACGAAGGCGGAGATGTCGGTCTCGTCGGAGCCGCTGCCATCGCGGGCGTCTTCGGCGAAGATCTCGTCCTCAGAGTCGACGTCCGGACCGGCATCATCATTGGCGTCGGCTTTCTGCTTCTTCTTCATCTTCTTCAGTTTCTTCTTCTCTGCTTTGGTGAGGGGCTTCTGCGGCCCCTTCTTGTCTTTGTTCCGCGTCACCTTGCCGAACCGGCTCTTCACCTCCGCGACCCAGCACTCGCCCTTGTCGCGGAGCACGCGCCACGCCTCCTCGACGAAGTCAATCCAGTTCGTGCCCATCAGGCTGAGGCAGAAGATGGCAACGTCGACGGAGCCGTCCGCGAGCGGGAGGTTGGCGATGTCCGCCTTGGTGACGAGCGCGTTGGGCGAGTGCAGGTCGAAGCTGAGGAACTTGAGGTTGAGCTTCTTCGCGACGGGCGTCAGCGTGCTCGCGAGCCGCGCGTCGCCGCAGCCCAGGTCGGCGATCGTGCAGAGACCGTCCGGTCGCCGCGGGAGGGGAGGTGTCAGCCCCTCCGCCTTCTGCTGCTTCTTGGACGCCGGGGCGGCCGTCGCGCGGGTCTTGATCGTCTGGATGTAGCCGTCCACCGGGTTGGAGGGCCATGACTCCTTCACCTGGCGGGCGAATCCGGCGTGGTATTCGTTGAAGAGTTCAGGGTTGGCGCTAAAGAGTTCGAGGGCCTTGCTGGACGGGGTCGTGTAGAGGGTCTCGTTGAGATGGCGGAATCGAGCGCCGAGCAGCTTCTGGCGCATGGACTGCTGGAGGGGCGTAAGCTTTGTTTCGTTCGAAGGTGGTGGTGGGGGAGGAAGGAGCTCCGTCGGTGCCGAGGCTTCTTCTTTCGAGGCATTATCATTCGGGGTATTATCATTCGATCTCTGGTGGTCCTTGTTCTTCTTGCGCTTCTTATTTTTCCTGTGATTCTCATCTCCATCGGGTTGATCTTTTTGAGCCTTGTCAGATTGTTGTTCTCCCGAGCTGGGTTCCTTGGACCCAGCTCCGTTTGTTAAGCCATCATGCTGTTTAGTCTTCTTCCTCTTCTTTTTCTTTTCAGAGCTCGTAGCACCTCCCGGTCCATCCTCCCGCCCTTCGATATGCCGCCGGAACATCTCATCCAGATTGGCCGTGGTGACATTGCTGCTGCGATCTGAGCCGTGTCCACGCTTCCTCTTCTTCGATTTCGAGCCGGACTCTGAACTCACAGCATCGCCTGAACTCTGAGGCGGGTTTTGAGAACTGGACGCCGGCTCTGTCTGCCGCTTCAGCTCAGAAGCGGACACCGACCAGCCCGGGACCGCGAACATGGTTGCAATATTTTTATCGCGATTGAGACTTCAAGATAACCCCATTCCCATCAGCGGCAGGTGGAAACCTTGCTTGCGACCGGGCTGTCGCGAAAGCAAAGCTGATGCGGCACACAGCTCCGTCCAGACGCACCGCGAAATTTGCGCTGGAGCCCCAGAAACGGCTGCGCCGCTTAACTCCGAGCTGGGGCCTGTGGCTGGGCTTGGGCGGTGCTGCCCGCTCTTGGCGGCAGCTCCCAGCCCCCTCACAACGACCACCAAGAGATTCCTCGTCTGTATTTCTGTGATGCAATCATGCTCCGTCCTACGCAATGAGGCATCACCTGGCGGGACCCAGACGCCCCAGGCCATGTGATCAGGTAACGATAATCCCAGTGTTACAAGTCCGTGCGTCTGGTGGACCAGTCTAAGATGGCGTCTGAAGTCTGCAGCAGTGCAGCTGCTAACGCCAAATTTACCTGCGTCGCTCTATCAAGAGGCTCAGGCTGGGTCGAGGAAAAAGATGAACTCGATGATAACACAGGTGTGAGCCACATTGTTGCCTTGCATTCCAGAGGCAACGAGAACACAGATAAAACTGAATCCGATGGTGAGGAGACAACACCATCACTGCCACCACGTTTCACGGCAAAAGAGCTGGATTCGCGGATGCAGAGATCTGTCACTCAGATATGATTTACCGCCGTTGCAAACAGAATTCGGACCGTTGAATGTTATTATGCTGACCAATCATATCGCCCCGTCCCATATGGAAGATCATAACCGTATTAGGAGATCGCAGCGCTCGATGAGGATAGTAAACCCGAAGGACATGGAGATCGGACAGTTTATTCGGACCGTCGCCTAAATTTGTCCAACCTATACTGCCTAGTCAGTCATGATGCGCACACAGAATGTATATATAAATATGGCTAATTGGGTAGATAGATCAAGAACCAGACCTCTCCGCCCATCACTAAGAAGCTCTCAATCTCGCAAATAAATTTGCGTGGAAGGATCGATTCGGCTTAAAGACAATGACATCATGTTAGTCGGGCTCGCTCCGCTTGACCGGCACCTCTGCTGCAGCTAGTTCCCGAATAGTCTTATCATGCCTCTTCCTGTGCTTTTTTTTCCGTTACTCTTTCTAACACCATATGCCTTGCAGACCCTAAACACAGTCGGCCCACCAGAAGGCCGTTCGAGGTCTTGTTCGAGCACCCAGAGTGCCTCCACATTGCGGCCTTGGTCGCCGCCGAAAACTTGGGGGCAGAAGGGTTATCGTCACGGTATATTCGCAGTCCCGGATGTACTCCGTACTCCGTGTAGTAAATGCAACGCCTCGTTGCGCGGTTGTTGCGTCCAGCCACCGGAGGCCGAACAGCTCTGCCTGTCAAAATTCTTGAGCCTTGAGAAATTCTTGCAGCTCCTGCAAGAATGGCGCGAGCTCGTCCTTGAGTAAGCCGGGGTTAGCGGATCCACCGTCTCTGCGCAGCTGGACTCGTTGCGGTGCGATACCGCCTTGCCCTAGTGAGGCGCCATGATGTAGGAGGGTAAACATTGCGCGCAACCCCGCTGGATGCAGCGTCTAGAGCCCGTGGATATGCGACGGGGCCACAGCTGACCCTCTTATCGCCATGGTCCAGAGAGAAGCGCTTGTGGGGGAACGTGCTCCCCATAGTAGATTGGACGCCCAGTGAGGGAGGAAGAGGGCGGAGGAGAGTGTCGAGTATGTCGCTGGCTGCTCGCCGACTGCGTGGACATGTGTATGCTGCGTCACAGTCTGGAGGTTGTGGCTGGCGGATTCGCGTGATTGGCCGAGTCACGACGATACTACTGTCGATGTCGATCCCCAGGTCGCCAGGTTGCCCCTCACCACGATGCTGTTACCATGAGCTACCAGGTGGGCACCAGCAGGGCGAGTCCAGTCATGACTGGGACCAGGCGTGCAGCTCGCATTACGCTTAATGGGAAAATCTGCCCTGATATGCTCGCAGTTTCTTTGATGATTGGTCTTTGTGGATCCCATCGATGATGTGGTCGTTGCCCCGCAATGTCGGTGGCGGACGGCCGAATGTCGAGGGACACCATGAGTGCCTGCGAGACTCGTGTTTTGCCGGCAGTGATAAGGGGAGGCCAGAGACTTCTTCTTGATAGACAGGCAGCAGTCCATATTTTCAGCTCGCGAGGTCAAGTGAAAAAGGAATCCGACCAAGGGAGTCCCATGTTTCTGCCATCTGCTTCAGGAATCACTGGAGGCAATCGAATCAAAAGAACATTAATCAAACCTTGAACCTCCCCGTGCTTCAACCATGGCGACAAAGTCTGGGGGAATTTTACCCGTCAACTTGCCGCTTGACAAGGGTACGAATACTCACAGCGTTGTTGATGGGTTAAGGCTAACACTCCGTGTCATCAAGAGAAACCTACGACTACGCCAGGATCTATTCGACGTAAACTGAGGCTGTTTCGTCCGAAAGACAACGGTACTTTGGTACGAAGGGAATCCAAAGCAAGGTATACCATTTCCGTGGCATAGCTTTCTAAATTTATATCACTAAGAATATCAGGGACTATGCCGCGGAAGCCAGGTTTGATGCGGATCGTTCACTGCGCTGGTTCGACGTGTCCGATTGCTCTGGGGGCGATGATGGCGACGATTCGACGACTAGCCAATATGTTCTCAGAAGTCACGAAGATACGAATGAATTCGTTCGCGGCATTGCTGGACCTCTGAACCTCGTCAGTGTTGCAGGGCCAGCGCGGAGCGGCAAGTCAACTCTGATCAACCTCCTTGCTGGCTGCAAAACAAAGGAGCTGTTTCCCACTTCCCCTGGAGGGGATCCGTTGACGAAAGGTATCTTCCCCTTCCTGGATCCTTGAGAATAACTGTATACTAAGACTAGGGAACTCAAAGGAACCGATCTCGGAAACAGGGTTATGACGGTCGAGGAATTTTCCACTATCGATGGTGGGGAAAAGGTGACGCCGGAAGTTGAGGGCCAGAAAGTTGCATTCGTCGATACTGAAGGCCAAGGCGACCAAGGTGATATTTACGAGTATGGAATGCCCCCATACGCTATCTAGATATCGGACAGTGCGCTAAAATTATCTAGCACCGTTCTCTTCACTCCAGCTCTTCTTTGCTCCCGCATCACTATCTTCAACACGACCGAAGTGGGCAAAGACAAGATTTTAACAAGCCTGGCGCTTCTGACCCTTGTCGCGAATAAGATTGACCTCGGTGAGGCCCAAGATGCTTCGGGTCCGAAGTTTGGTGATCTCATCATTGTCATTAATAGGTGAGTTTACACCGACATGATAGATGCACTTAGGATGGGAGTTCTGACGACCTGGATAGATACACTCTCGGCGATGATGGTAGTCATCTTCTTACCAAACAACACCATTCTGAGAGTTATACTGACATAGCAAAAGAGGAAACTCTCAGGAAGAATATTCTGCAGAAAGAAATTGGTTTCACGAAAGCCATAAAGAGGCGTAACGAGATCCGCGACCGCTTGTTTGCTCAATTCAATAGCATTTCGGTACGTGGCATTCCCCATTTGATAGCGCTTCTCATGGCTAACCATGTCCAACTTGCGCTGTAGCTACATATTCTCAAGGGGAACTCACTCAAAGAGGGTGTGCAAGATAAAATCAATAGCGGCGAGAAAAAGTTTCTGATTCTCGAGGACTTCACGGATTCCTTTATCGAGGACTTCATGAGTTTCCGTGCCACCTTTTCCGAGAAGCTCAAAGCTCCGCGCGTTGTAGCTGGGAAATCATTGACTGGTCAATCGACTGCAGACTTTGTTCCTGCTATTGTCAAAGCAGTGAATGATGGCGACCTGCTCCACATCCCAAACATCTGGAGAGAGGCAGAGAATGAGGCTATCAACAAGGCGTGCATACAATTCCGTCAAGATTTCAGAAAAGAATGCGACAAGTTGCACGACGATCCCACAGTTCTCCCAACCAGCAAGTGCACTCAGGTGAGTGCTCCAGCACTAGCTGCCCTGGGTTCATGGACTGACACAAAAGCCTTTTTAGACACTCGATGATATCGAACAGTATCTCCTGAAAACTGTTCAGGACTCCCTGAGCTACATCTCTCCACGGAAAATAAGGTTAGGATCGTAACTCAAAAATCACCGAACCGAATCTGACACTGATCATAGTGACACATGCAATCTCCTTTCGACGGAGGCGAAGGTCTGGAAAGACGTAGTCTCTGTTGCAAATCTTCACAAAATCAAAACTTTTGCCCAGACTGAACTCCACAGCCTTATAGAATCGTTGGACCAGCGCGTCTCTGAGGCATTCCCGGACAAGTTGGTGTCGCCTAAAGTTGCGGCACATAGATTGAACCAGCTCGAAAGAAGCCTCCTCGATGATTACGAATCCAAAATTACCGAATACGACGGGAATGCGTTTCCGGATGACTACAAGCAAAGCTACATCGTTGCGTTTTCCGCAGCGGAGGCGAACACGCGGGAGTCGATATCAAAAGAATGGAGAGCGTGGGTTGTCCGAAAGGATAACGAACAACTAAAGTCGCTCTCTGAATCTCTTGAAAAACTCAACGAATCCACTGAGGTTGACGATAGTCTAAAGTGGGATAATGGCGCTAGTGACATCAAACTTCGCAACATCTCCGAATACAACGACTCAATCGACGTCAGCTACCGATGGGAACAAGCAGGCACCGTCAAAGAAAACTACGCGGACAAGGTCAAAAATGCTATCGATGTGGCGAAGAGTCAATTCGAGAGAAATAAAGAAGACGTCAAGAAGAGCATTGATCAGGAGCTCGGTAAGTCTAACGACTGGGACAAGTGATGACGACGGGCTAACGAGACACCACGCATTTAGCCAAGCAAATTTCGACCTACCAAAACAAACTCAATGATTCCCTGAAGCCAAAGAAAGAGCCTGGCAGCTTTGACGAAATTACCGACACAAGTCAATTTCGGAGTCTATTTAAGGAGTATATGGAACGGAAGAGGATCACCTATAGTCTTCTCAGGGATTATCTTCACGAGTTTGACACTCGGGCCTCAACCATCAAGAAAGATTTCAAGAGCGAGTATCAAACAGGTTTGTCTCACCACCTACTTCTTATTTCGGTATCTCGATATTGGAAAAGGAGCAATTGCTGACGATCTTTGACAAATAAAGCGCTCGATAACTTCCTCGACTATCTCGACAACGAGCTCAAACGAATTGTTCCACTGCTACTGAGTGACTTTAAACTTGCAGCGGATTCTATCCCGATCTCCAGCGCTCTTCTCAGGAGTGAACTCGATTCCAAACTCGCGTCGTACGAGAATGGAACTTTGGGTAAATTTGACGACATCATCAAGGGCTTCAGGATCACCCAGCAATCCGGCAAAAACCGTGTTGAGGCGGCGAAACGCGATCTCAATTCGAGCATCGCGACATTCAAACGCTCAAAGTTTATTCTTCTTCAAGCTGCGGTGCGGGACTGGAACAGGGAGATTTTGAACAAGTACGCAAACGTTGTCCTGGAAGGTGTCGTTGACTACACAATCAACACCACCGCAAAACTTGCCGATGCGATAAGCACCGCCAAGAAGAGTTACTTTGCGGACGCTCGTGGAGAGGAGGATGAAAAGAAGGAGGTATGTATATGATGTCTGCCAACACTTGCCATTGTCAAACAGTGACTGATCCATCAATAGGCTTGGGCCGTTTTCGAGGAACAGGAGGACCGCTTATATGAAAACATACGGTTAGTACATTGCACCTCCGTCTCTCATGCCGACCTTGGAAGCTTACGACCATTCCCTACTAGACGCTGCCAGGACCTGTTTATTATAAAGGTATTAAAGCAAATGGTATATCATATGCCTACCCGGAACATCTTCTGACCGGACAATTAGGATATCGACAGTGCAACGATTACTTCCGACATGGAAAAGAAAATCATAGGGAACATACGTTCCGATGTTGCTTCTCTAGCCAAGTGCGTTAACCAGCTTTATCCTCAGGCAGTTGCTTCTTGGTGTGGTCTAACGATGATCTTGCTGTCTAGTTGCCTTGGCATGTCTTGGATATGTGGCACTACTCCATTTTCCATTGAGACCAAGTCACAAGGGAAGGGAAGGTCCTACCTTCTCAAGAACGAGGAGCAGCCCAGCGGATACGATGTATGGATCCGGCGCTTCGGGTTAACAGCTATCACTTCCGCTAACATCAACTTAAAGAGCAAGCACCGCACTAACTTGAGGTTCGACAACTGGAAAGCGGAATTTTCCGACTTCGTGTTTGATAAACCTATCATACGGGAGCTGCAGCCGTTTGAGGTATTTGCCTCTGAGAGCCTGGCAATTATTATAGCGACTTGCTGACACGTTTTAGATTCAATACCTGGAAGGCCCGCGGCAAGACAACGAGTATGACATGGCAAATTTATGCACCCTTTATATGTGCTCGCGCTAATCCGTTCCTTAGTGCCGAGGTCCGAGTCACTGTGCAGAAGAAAGTGACCGAGACCATCTCAAACTCCAACACTTTCATGTCTAAAGTGGAAGCAGAGTATGAAACCCCTTCACTTGCTTGGCCATCGCAAGATTTTAACTTTCTCCCTTTTTTCAAGGTACGAGAAAACGGCTGGAATCGAAGGCGTGGCGTCAGCGTCTGTTAAGGTTTGTCTACCAGGCGATATTTTTCAAAGATACACTGCTAACTATCCGTGACAGGCGGCTTTCCAAGCCTCGAATTCATTTTCAAACACGAAGGAGAATGAGATTTCCTTTGATGTCGACTTCGACTATCCCGTCGTGTGTCCAGCGAATAGGAAGTGAGTGTCCCTGTGCATTTCACATATTTCAGCGTCCACGGATAGGCTAACATACCTTTTAGGACTACAATCCGCTGCCTTGGTTACAAGCAATTGGTGTCTGTGACATACACCGCCAAAGTGAGGTATGCATAGCTCTACCGGACATGATGCGTCAACATTCGAATCGTACGACATGGGCTGACAACGGGAATTTTGTGACGAGCAGACTTATTCCGATGGTGACATTTACCGGAGGTAGGTCCCAGTTACGCTGTATTTACACCAAGCTTTGCCATATGTAATGGATGGATAACTGACGACAAATTCTCTTAGGCTTCACGAGATGGGGCGGCAAGCACAACGAGAACCCGAACTTCCTGAAGGGACACTCCAGGAAGCGGGTGTACTCGGATATCGAAAACGGATACACCAATGAGTTCCGGGTACGTAGTCACCAAGTTTACTTATCAAATAAAGCATCAAAGACTAATCTGTAATTCGAAATATACAGGAAAAAGCTGCCACGAACGCAGACCCTTGGTCCTGGAGTGAGTGTATCGAGAAGTACCCTTACGTCCAGACTCTGGTGGACAATATCAGCAGAGGCGAGAAGTGAGTTCTTTTTCCATGATCTTAAAAACATTGCGAAAGACTAACTGGACTAGCTACGAGCTATACATTCGAGGCAAATGGGAAGGCGTGGTTGGATGGAGACATGTAAGTCTTTCCAACCATATCCGGAACAATCTGATTGGAAGAAAAAAAAAATCAAACTCACATTCCTCGTTTCATTTAGGTCATCCAAACCGATATCTCAGTGTGATCTAATGAGGGCGGTATCGATGTCGCTGTCACGATTCTAGCAAGCAAGATCTATTTCTATATACCCTCGACGTGCCAGATTATGATTGTTGATTGATTGATCAATTTTTTCTTATGCGGATTATGACGACAACAGAATGAAGTGATGAAGGGAACCCCAGATCGATGAATGAAGGAAAGTCACGCTCTTTTTACGATACGCGTTTGCTATTTTTTGTTGATGTTGATATGATGTTTTTACGAATAAATTGAATACCCGCTCCGACATTTTTTTTCCAAGGGGAATGAGCCCTGTTAACATCTAGCACAAGTACCGGTACTGCTTACGTACCTCCATTATATCTATATAGAGAGGTCCAGTAGGGTGCCAAGTATGTCTACTACTGTACAGAGGTGGGATGGGAGCATGGTCTAGAGTCTATCTAGTATGGCACTGACATAGACCTACCCAGAAGTTGATAGAATTGACCCTCACATTTATCAATTGCTGACTTCTACGCTGAATCATGAAGGGATTGCTATGTCGACAGCTAACATTCATGTTCTGGGACTGTGCACTGTTCCCTCTAGAACCAACCAGCGATATTCAATCCGGGAGCTACTACAATCGCAACGATTCTCACTGACCCCTTGTCATGGCATGTCTCGGCGGGATAAACTTGGCCTCCGCCATGCGATCGAATGAGATACAGTGGCCCTGGCCAACGGGTAGTTTGTCGGTGAAGCCGAGTTTCCGGATCTTGTCCAGGCTCAGCTCCCGGTTGCGATCGAGCAGTGTGAACCCGGCCTTTACGAAGACCCATGTGGTTGCTGGGATCTCCGCCGCCTGAGTCCATATTCCTCACATTCTTCTGTAGTCTTCCTGGTGCCCGTTCCACCAGACGTCGATGTCTTCCCAGCCCTTGCCACCCGGTCCGGTGCCTTTCAGCCCGAAATACTCGGTCAGGATAGGCCACTTCATGGACCATGGCCCCGGCGTGGCGGTGTCGGTGATGTTGAAAGCCTCGCCGTTGGCCTCCTCCGGCTTCACGACGGAAATGTAGATCTCCGCCTTTGCGATCATGTCTTGGGACGAGTCCGTGTACGTGTACGTGAAGTTCTTCTTGGTTCCAGGGAATGTGACGCTTGCACCGGGGCCGTTGATGTATCGGTAGAGCGAGAGGTAGAGCGCTAGGGGTTCGACGTAGGTCATGCTCGTAACACTGGGGATAAATCCTGGAAACATGTATCGTGTTCAGCCCTAAATAAGCTAGTTCTTTGTCATGGATCGATCATACCTACGATCTGGTCGGGGCGAACCTCGCACCATCCCCACGACTTTCCCTTTGCGGCCTCTTTGATCAGGTCCACTTGGTCATAGTAGAAGATCTCGTCGCCGTACGGTGAGGGAATCTGGAGGTTTTCCTTCTTCAAAGGGGGCGTGATGTCTATTTTGTCCAGGTGTTGGAACACGGCAACACCGTAGTGCTGGCGTTCCAAATCCAACCTTAAGCATAGGCTGCTGCAAACTTCGAACAGCAAAATGCAATGCACGGAGGCTAGACGGTATTCCGACAAAGAAAGAAAAACTTACGTTCGTCCCAGTTTGCAGCACCAAGAACTTGAGGGTCGTGTATAGTTCGTCAGTGGCGTTGTATGTCATGACGGTGTTGATCCTCTTGATCTCCATGATATGTTCTGTGTACGCCGTGGCGTTCGAATAGGCTGTTCTCGACTCGGTGACCGTTAGCAGATCCAATTGAACGAGAAATGACAATCTCCACCATCTTCTTTCCATCCATCCTGGAGGAAAAGAGAAATTACAAACCACAGTAATACATGTGCGTGACCTCCTTCAGCCTTGGGATCTTCTCCCGCATCTGCGCCTTGACCTGATCCAGATCCCCGCGCAGATCGATGCCCGAATGCAGCTCCAGCCTCGGATCTGGGGGCAGCCCGCTGTCTGCGAGCGACCTTGGTCGGTTCGTGAGGCCGATGACGCGGGAAAAGGTCGTTGCTGAGGGATACGACAGCAGGTTCTTGGTCACTGCCCATCCTGAGATGCCGCTGGCCCCGAAGACGAGAGCAACCCTCTTGCTGTCGGTCATGTTTGTTTGTCGATTTCCTTTTTTTTGTATGCCAAATGATTGCAATGGTACTTGCGATAGCTCTCGTGTTGGGTAGGTATCTGATATCGAACGAGCTGCTTTTGCTTTGGTCTCCGGATCCAGAGACTCGCTTATATGAGCTCTACGGTGCAGACATTAATATTTATCAATTTCGCTAAAGTTGCCGTGGACCTTGTTTCAGTAGGGCCTTGGTTTGTCTACATGCCCTTCCGGATTGCGCCAGGTTAGTAGTAGTAGTAGTAGTGCGCCTTATCTGTGAAAATACCTATCAGGGTAATACGACTGCTATCAGTCCGGAGTCCAGACCTTGAAGGACATCCAAAAAAAGCCTCTTTTCTCCAAAGTGAGTTCAGATCGCAATTATCGATGAACGTTACATGTAGGCATTCGTCACGACTCGTGCTCCTGCGGCTCAGTCCTGCAAGACATGCTTCAGAGGTCTTGGCTTTTTGCCTATTGGCCTCATGGGGCGCTAATCACGAGCTACAGTCTGCATAACTGATGACGGCTCGAGCTCTCAAGAACATTAATACTACGGAGCAAGAATAAACTGAAAATTGAGTCTATTCCTGTTCGGAACGAGGGTCAAAAACGGCAAGTTTTGTCGATGAAGATGTTGGAAAAGTAGGCACGATTCACAACGAAAGTCGAGCGGCCCTGAAACAGGAGGATTTATCCCTGTCTTTTTTTGAAATATCAATGGCACTATTCTATCATGCTCCGATCTCGTCAAGATATACTGTATATGGACATTCAAAAATCCCGGTCATGATCAGCAAAAGAACGCGTGCTGTACGCCTTTGGCCCGGTGGCGCGATGGCAGTAACCTGGATGTTCGACATTGATATAAGTAAGAAATTCGATTCTGAGACTTTTCAACTAAACAACAGAAAAAAAAATAAATCAGCTTAACGATATCCATTCGAACACACAGTCTCCCCCGATATGACCAATTCTTCGGGCTTCTCCACAGCCAACCCATGGACGGTATCCCGGGTTTTCAGTGTCGACACCTGCAAATCCGGGCCAACGAGCACGGAACGAGACAGGAACCAGTGTTTGGCGTCGGCATCAGCTTCATAATCTTCATCTCCATCGTGATCGCCTTGTGGATGTATGTGAAGCGGTTCTCGTACACGCAGTCGGAATAAACGACAGTAGGATACCTGCCCTGATTCTCTGTGTGTGTTTTGACGACGGCAACAAGTGATTGACTGACAAGATCGGTATCTAGTCCTGATGGTAATAGGCGCGGTAAGTGCCACGAATATGCAGCTCATCTGCGACTTTGACATTAGTTAACGATGATATCCATCATCTAGGTCTTGACATTCCGTCTTTCTATTGCATCAATGATAGGTAGGCAAAACTACCTAACCTACTAAAGCTGAGAACACAATGTTCCTTGTATTGGATAGCAACAATACTGACTGTGTGTAGTGGCCTATTACGGTACTGGGAAGCATGGTGTGTGATCCATACCTGTTAAGTGCTCAAAACACATGTCAATTGGGGAGAGGGCCCCTGCTGACGTCAACACAATTACCTGCTTCAGACAATGATATTCAAGAACAGGACTATACGCCCATGATAAAGGTAAGTTCAAAGAATTAGCCTACAGAGGTAAAATTGAAAATGACCTCCAGGGAGACATGTCTCTCACATAGGGTCCCCACAGGCCGTGTATTCAACACGACTCCTCTACGTCCTTGCGATGATGTTCGTCAAGCTATCCCTGCTGGTCTTCTACCTCCGTCTCGACCAAGGTCGGCGCATGAGATGGAGCGTCTACAGTCTCATGTTCATCGTGCTGGGTCTATCAATCGCCAGCCTCTTCATCCTTGCATTCTCGTGCTTCCCACCGGCAAAGTTCTGGGACATGACGGGCACGGTCGAGGGACATTGCATCGCAGCGGGTGCCCAACAGGCGTTTTATGACGCGAACGGCATTCTCAACATCGTGACGGACCTTTTCATTTATGTCACTCCGATACCCATGCTATGGCGTGTTCGAATATCAAGGGTACTGTACATCCCTCATCTTAAAACGCGTCTCTTGCCTCGGTTGCACATAGTTGACGTCCAGAAGCGTAAGAAAGAGGCCCTGTCTGGTATTTTCGCCCTAGGAATTCTGTCTATCGTTAATGAGTCTCGCGCCATTCGCGTATGTACAGTATATTATATTGAGGAACTCAGGAAGAGAAAATTGACACGCCGGTCTAGCCGGCTGCGTGAGATACGCCTATGTGCGAACGCTCACAAACACCCAAGACATGTATTACTCTCTTGCCGACCCTCTTAACTGGCGCAGTCTCGAGATCTATGTCGGTAAGACGGATGGGGATCCCGAGTCCGCATGCTGCGACCACGACAGTCCCATATGTATATGCACTGACAATGACATCCCTAACCAGCGATCTTCTGCGGATCGGCTCCGGCCTTTTCAGTCTTGATCAAGATATACTTACCCCGCATTTTCGGCAGTTCACGCGGTGAAAATGGATACAACAACAGCCATGGCCTAGTAGCAGCTAGCCAGCTCCAACTGCATCACCTCACTGTTCGCTCCAAGGATGCGTGGCAGAATACCTCCAGGATCAGGAGCGGCCGTCGTGGAATCCATGATGCAATTTCCACTGGCAGCGGGGAGGCAATGATTCCCAGTAGCGGCATCGTAATGGGAACCGAGGTTCACATGGAGATCTCCAAGAGCGATTCAGACGAGAACAGATCGCACACGGTCAGGACACGCCCCGGCTCTGACAACAGTTGACCTACAGTAGTTGCCAGCCCGCTCGCCGTACTATGTATGTGGCATCGACAATCAATTATAAGCCAGCTCATCGCTTGTCCAGCCAGTTTCTGGATACATCTTGTTCTTATGCAATGGAGCTCGAGCATTGACTTTGAAATTATGAGCTTTTCGATTTCGTAAAATATATAGAAAAAAACAACGCTGGAGAAAAAAAAAAGTAGGTGACAATGAGTGGAGGGAAAGTATGAAAACCAGTGCACTCTTCTCACCTGGGGGTAGATCCACATCTTCATCTCTCCAGCTCCGTTGTGTGCACTAGAAACACTGTTGCTGTGAGAATTTTACCTGAAAGGTCCAAGCAATATCCGAAAGAATTCCGATAGATCTGTCACATTTTTCTTTTTGCCGCCCAGCTTGGATCCTGTCCCGAAGACTGCGGTTTGATCTTTCTTTAAGAAGCCGGAGGGAGATTTGCCCGATCTGGGACCCTGAGACTTATCAGATAAACAGGGACCACGGGACTTGGCCCATGTCAGGACTCGCGTGAGATCCGCAGGACGGAAGTATTCTCCGCGCTGGTTCGGTGTTGCGCGCTCCAGCTCTTCGGAAACGCGATTTAGCCTCCGCTAGCCTAGTAGTGCACGACATACAGAGCACACGGAGTGCGGATGAATTTTATGTGACCTCGCGCCTCATTTATCCTCCGTGCTCCAAGCCTCCAATGGCCGCTTCGGAGACCTCTCGAGGCTAGACCATGGATCCTGCAGGTCAATAGGAGATGTCGCGGAACCGGGCAGAGTGTATGTATGGTTCAATGATTCCCTCAGTCGTCCGCTGTTCGATGATATCCTCGACCCAGTCCTATCCATGCAAGTAAATGTGATTTTCCCGCACTTGACAGGGAGATCAACGCAGCTCCTCGTGACATGATCCACACTGATCGCCCAATAACCGTACTTGCAGACAAAAACTATCAGTTAGACGCCGCGGAAGCCAACCCGCCAGGGGATTTGCGCGCGCATACCTTGGTTAGTCTGTCCGAGCGACTCTGGCCTCTCAACGGTCGTCAGTCACCGGTCTAGTTCTCTGTACAACAATTGCTCAGCTGCTCCTCCTGACCTCGTATTATCATACTCCTGCGTCTGGCGCAACGGATCAAGCTATTGACCTTGTGCGAACCGACATACTAACTCCATGACCGTTGTGGCTGCATCCTCTGCGGGGGAATTTGCCCTGGGTCCACCTAGTTGACTGCTAATCAGCATCTCTCGACATCATGGAGGTGAAGGAGACAAGCTTGAGATCTCAGGGAGAACCTGCTTCCACTGAACCCGCCCCCAAATCAGCAGACAGTGCACCCGTGAAAGCAGCGTCGGACGCGGCGAAGGACCCTGCGCCCAAGAACGTGCCGGCCCCAAAAGGCCCCAAGAAACGGACCAAGACGGGATGTTTGAGTATGTGACGTTCGTTGCATTCGTCTGTGAAGCAGCCTGGTTAACCTGCTCATAGCTTGTCGGAAACGTCGCATCAAGTGTGGCGAAGAGAAGCCGATATGCAAGAATTGCATGAAGTCCAAACGGGAGTGCGAAGGATACATCCAGCGTGTTGTCTTCAAACATCCGCTGGGAACGATGGGGACCTTTCAGCCCAGACTGGTAGCTCCTCCACCGCTGCAGCAGCTCGCGATGAGGATGCCGCTTTCCAGCGGGCAGCAGAGCCGCGTGCCTCTTGCGCAGTCGTCGGGAAGCCAACCGCCCATCCTCGCCCCGCGGCCCCTCGATCTTTCGGCGGCAGCACCTCTAGGCTTGGATGCCAGCGGGTCATCTCAGTTGCACAGTAGCCAAACAGTCAGCGTTGGACCGTTTTATTGTCAACAAACACCTGTCTCTGCGCAGATATGTCCGTCTGCGCAGCTGTCCAGCACGATCGAGCATGAGCGCGTCCTGTCGTCCAATGCGGTTCAAAACCAGGTTTATCAGGACAGTGGCGTCTCGACTCAGGGCCTACTCCCTAGGGGTCACGACGGAAAAGGATTATCCCAAGCAAGAGATTCATTCCAGCAAAAGCCCGGCCCTACATTGCATCAAGGGCATGGAGCAGGTTCAGCGGAAACAGTCAATTGGAACATGACCACTCCTCAGGTACGATACCTGCCCATGCGCCTGGAGCGTACATTTGCTGAAGAGATACCGAATATAGAGTCAACTTCTATGGACCACGCAAAGAGCAACCCGTGAGTCGACCGCAATCCTCTTTTTCCAGATCAATAGGTTAATTTTCTCTTGTATGGACAGCTTCACAGCAATACAGCTTTGACGCTTTAGTTCAGTCGAACATGAAAGGCGTCTCCCACATGATATCTTCTCATACTAAATATTACGATGATGAGGGCGATGACTATTACGATGTTGAGTCGGATGAGGAGATGGTAGATCAGACGCAAGCTGAAGACCCCAACCAACTGAACTTTATCATGGCTTCTGCCAGCAAGGATGAACACCAGCTCAGATCGTTTACCACTCCTCTGAACGAGCCAAACGTTTTAGCTTCGTATCGCCCAACAATAGGATCATCACCTCTCAACAATCCCAAAACTGCTCGCATCTTTGTGCACTTCATCCACGCCACAGCACCTGCATTATCTATCTGGGAGCGACATCCCACGGACTCTTCGATCATGCTGGGAGCCCCAGTGCCAACTGCCCAGCAAGGGCTGTGGACCTACTCTCTGCCCTTGAAAGCACTGGAGCATCCGGCATTGCTGCAGGCCATACTTGCGATCAGCAGCCTGCACATCGCCAAGCTCCATCAGGCCCCGATAACGGTATCGTTGAAGCATTATCATTACGCTCTGAGAAAGGTCGGCGTTGCAGTGGGCCTGCCTTTGCGACGCAAGCAGATAGAGACTGTGGCAGCTACACTGCTGCTCGGATTTTACGAAGTCATGGCGGCCGAACACTCCAGGTGGAATAGTCACGTTGCGGGATCGGCTCAATTGATCAAAGAGATAGATTTCACTCGGTTGACTCGAGACCTTCGAGCGCACCGACGGAGGGTGAAGGCGCAGAGGGAGCAGATGGCCCGTTCCGGCCTTTGGCCCGGATATTCCCAAGCTTTCAGCAGTGGGATGTCGGAGGACGATCCGTTTGGGGAGATGGAGAGCGACATCAACGTGGACTTAATTGGAACACTGATGGGCAGGGCTGTCAACTACGATGAATTTGGACAGGTTGAGGACGAAAATCGCCGAACCCGGCCGAAGAAGTATTTCACCAGGCAGGACATCGAGAACTATAGGATCCGGAGCGATCTCTATTGGTGGTACAGCAAGCAGGATGTCTTTCAAAGCATGATCAGCGGGAATCCGCTCTTGTCAGTTGTCCCCTTGACTTAGATGTACAATTTCTGGAGCTAATGTCGACGCAGTACGCCTTACGACCAATGGGGTCAATGCCCTCCACGCGCGGGGATGGGGCAGCTGGACGCCATATATGGATCTTGGGACCACTTGGTTCTGTTGCTTGCCCGGTTGGCAGACTTCGGTTATAGGGACCGGAAGAGAAAGATCAAATTTTGGAAAAGGATGGGAGGTGAATGGAGGCCTCATCCTGGATTTTTCCACTTCCTAGCCCGCTTCGGAGGTCGGAACCGGCAAGGTCGAGGAACAATGGGAGGTCCTTCTGGATCTCCTTCAGGCTACGCAGGCAACACATTTCCTCCAGATGGTCCCCTCGGAAGCTACCCAGAGGGGGCGCCACTGGGGGCAGCGTCTCACCCATCGGGCAAGGTGAGACATCCTCAACAGAGGAAGGAAAGCCCCCCAATGTATGGCATGGTGCCCTCAAGAGGTCCTGTTCGTCTCCCCTCTGCTTTCGCCAATACGGCATGCTCCCGCGGCTCCTCATCTGACAGCGTTGAAGGGGACGACGTTGAAACTTCGGTGAGCGAGGCGGAGGCTGAATGGGAAAGGATATTGACGGCTTTCGATGTCTTCGCCAACGCCCTTGGCCCTGACTTTGCGCCACTGCCACCAGACACTACCACTCCCATCTCAACTCCGTTTGGGCCGGCGCTGCAGTATCGCACACATACCATCGCCGTCCTATGGGCTTACTACTACGCCGGGCGCATACTGTTGCACCGACTGCATCCATCGATGCCACCGGCGATGATGGTCGCTGCGGGAGTCGCTGCATCGATAACCGCGAACTACACTCAGATCATCGGTAAGATCACTGCTGGAGTCTATTATCCGCAGCAGTGCAACTTCCGGGCGGGCAGTCTGAGCCCGACGCTGAGCGGGGCCCTGATGGAGATCACTGTTCCCGTGTTCTTTGCGGCTGTCCAATATACCGATCCCGGCCAGCGGGGCTGGACCATCGCCAAGCTCCGTGACATTTCCCGTCTGACGGGGTGGGAGTCGTCTTCAGCTATCGCGAGAGGATGCGAAACTGCGTGGGTGACGGCTGCTAAGAAGGGGCAGGGGCCGCCCTACGAGTATACCACGAAGAGGGACGATAACGACACAGTAAGTTCTTCAAATTTACTGTGCTGTTGTTCGAGGTATTCTAACAATTGTATAGAGAGGCACAGGATGCCCGCCTCCCTCCCAGAAGACCGCCGGGCCGGTCCAATCGACGGTCAACACGGACCGACGGTTCGTCACCGTCAGTCGATCTGCTCGGACGCATTGGGCCATGGGTCTGCTGGCTTTGGAGGAGGATCTCCTTAATCTGGAGTTGGAAGATAAAATTCCGCGATAAAAAAAGTAAGAATTTTCTGTGGACATGTCTTTAACGACCGTTCCGCAGGCCGACGCGAGGGTATACTCTCTTCCAGTGCACGGAGCCATCATACGGATGGGCCGTATGCCATTCATGGGGACAGGCCATGCTGGCAGACAGTGCTGTCCTTTTTGCCTGGTAGCCTTGCTGAAAGAAAGAAGCTGCATACCAGGATGCGGACGCTGCAGCGCCTCCGCGAAGGAACGGGGATGGATACGGCGCTTTAAGTCGACCGGGGTAGGCCTGGACTGTCAGCGGCCTTACAGAACGAGATTTACTTATCCTTACGGAGGTATATAACAACCTGACAAGAAATGGAGCCTTCCTCGTGGAGAGGATGGCACCCGACCTGCAGGCGAGAGCTTCGTATCCGAATGCGGGGAGCTGCAGGCAAGTGAGCATCGTCAATGAAGAAACTGACGACAACAGATTCGGGAAGAAGTATTATGAAAGCACTTCAAGCTCGACTGGAGTTATCGACTCTTCCAGCCCAGCAACCATCCCAATCAGGACACCGTAGGAAAAAGGACCCCTGAACATAGATGGCAAGGAAAGCCATCAGCTGGCCCTGGCACCGACATCTACATGCACATATACATGCAACATTCAAGCGTCTATGCATTTGCATGCGTATCTGTTTATCTCTCCATTTTGAGCATTGGTCATGACAGCCCCGCACTTGTTGGATCTAGTAAACATAAATAGAACCGCCTCTTGATGACGCAAAGCGGAGAGATAACCCTCTGCCAAGGTCGATGATACCAATTGGTAGAACGTACGCGTGGTGCAGTGCCTATGCCTACGTACAGCCAAGGGAAATGGACGTGTATGTACATGGACGCTAGGTACATGGACTGGCCGCGGGTCCGTCCTGGTGAACGAATCGGGTTCTTGGTTAAGAGGAGGGGTACAGAGCACTTAGGTATGCTTACTAAGCACTGCACCGCACCGCGCAGCACATGGAGTGATGCCAGGAGTCGTGTCCACCTGAGCGCTTCCTTGTCTTTTCTTTTTTGTTTTCTTTTCCTTTTTTTTCTTTTCTTTTCATCTCGAGTGCCTGACTGATGAGATGCGAGCACCGTCCAGGCTGAAACAATTTGCATGTATGGTATCTCTGACCCTGTCGATAGGTTGAGACAGCACATCCGTCCGCCAGGGTCCTCCAGGCACCCGCAGCTCTCGAGCGACTCGAGTCGACGCAGCGTCGCGCCGATCGACCAGAAGCCTGCAACAGCTCGACAGGAAACGAAACAGGGGCCCGACGCGCTGGTTGGGCACGCCGGGGGCCAGCATTGGGTGTGAGTGCTGGCGAGCGGTGGAGGAGCGACTCGGGCAGCCAGGGGAGCGGCGGCCGCGAGTGGCTGCCCTAGAGACTCACGGGCGGGCGGAGCGTGCGGAGACGGGGCGAGGCGTGGCGCAGGAGGCGTGGCTGGCATCCTGTGCTTCTGCTCCAGCTGCACATCGCACAAGGCTGGCGATCGCTCGTCAGGCGCGAGCGCTGGCTGACCCGTGGCCAGATATCTATCCGCCGTCCCGCTGTTTTCTCTTTCTGTCCGGAGATTCTCTGTAAGAGCATCTCTCCACCAGCCCGTCGATCTCTCTCTCCACGGGTCTTGTCCCGCGGCCCGCCCGTCAGCCGCACCCGTCATCCCCGCGCCCCAGCCATCCCCCCATCTCTCCATCTCTGGAAAAAGCAGACACAAACCTGACATCTCCCGACACCCACATGGCTCGACACCACGAATTCCGCGCCTCCACCGGCAGCCTCGACAGCATCGGCGGCCGCTGGGACTCCGAGCGCTTCACCCGCGAGCGCCAGGAACGCACCTACCGCTCCACCACCGTCACCGAGCGCCCGGGCTCCTACGATGAGGACCGCTTCGAGCGCCGCCTGTACGAGCAGGAGCGCTACGGGCCGCCCGCCAGACGCCCCGAGCGCTATTACGAGGACGACCACCTCGAGCGTGACCGGTCCTCTCCCACTCTCTCCTCCTCCCCCTCGGGGCCCCTGGTCTCGTATGAGCGCCCTCACGCGGAGCGGGAGAGGGAGTGGGAGAAGCGGAGGTCTTCTCCGTCCCCGCCCCCGCGTCTGCTGAGACGCCAGTCCTCGCTGGACATCTTCGACCGCATCCCGTCCTGCAAGCGGCGCGACCATCACTACTACCACGATGACGACGATGACGATTATGCCAGTGACTACTATAGGTCCAGCAGGGCGCCGCCGGTGGTGTCCCCCCGGCGGGCTTCACCACCCCTGGGCCGCTACGAGAGTGACTACTACGAGGACATCCGCATCGCGGAGCCCGACTACTACGGCGACGACGAGTACCGCAACTTCCGCGAGCGCGAACGCAGGCGCCCCCGCAGCCGCGAGTCGATGCGCGAGATGGGTGTCCGTCCTGTCGAGGAGAAGCCGTACCCCCGCAAGGGCAAGACGCGCATGCCCAGGCGGCTGGCGAATGCGCGTGCCATCATGGAGCTGGGGTATCCGTTTGAGGAGGAGGCAAGTCATCCATGGTTCCCTCTCTCGGAGGCATGCGCAGACTGACCTTCTTCTTCTGTTTGCAGGAAGATGTGATCGTCATCCAGAAGGCCCTCTCCAAGGAGCAAATCGACGAAGTGGTCCGCCTGAGCCGGGAGATCAGACGGCGGACCAAGGAGAGTAAGTGTGGCCACGTGCTGATATCCCGGGGACAGTATTTGTAGATCTGACCGTGCTGACCCGCCGCAGCTCGAGCTATACATACCGTCGAACCGCCGTCCCCGGTCCGGGAACGGACCCGAGAGAAAACGGTCGAGCGACTCGTGGATTCCCACTCTCCGCGTGCAAGCCGCGACACGCTCATCGTGGAGAGGTCGCCCTCGCGACACCGGTCCCGCTCGCGCATCCGCGGTGAGCATCTTGAGGTCCGAGGCATCTCCCGCCCGCGGTCCGCCTCGATCAACCGCCACAACCGTCGCCGGTCGTCCCCCGTCCGCGTTGCCGGGCGCCAGTCGGAGGAGTCCCACGTCGGTCCGCTCATCCTGCAGGAGCGGCCGCGTCGCACGGACCGGGAGATCCGCGCGGAGATCCGGGCCCTGGAGGACGAGCGGAGGGCGCTGCAGCTGGTGCGGCGGGAAGAGTCTCCCCGCGGCCCGGACTTTCCCGATCGGAACCGGGACCGGGAGGAGATCATCGAGGTGAGGAGAGACCGGAAAGGTAGACAGCCTGCTCATAAATCTTATGGGTCTAAGCAGACCTGAGCTGACCGAATATAGCGCCTGGTTCACGGCTGATTCGCGCGATGTTGGCGACTCTCACTTGATTTCTTCCTCTGTCCGAGTGCTACGGCCTTCTCGAGTTCCAACCGCTGTGCTCTCCCAAGCTCAGCAGACCTTGCTATGTCACGACTCACGACCGTATCCTTCACGTTCGACACGATGATCTCCGACGTTCCGCCCTCGCCCGACATGATCGACGACTAGATGTTCCTTATCCTGGTTTTGCTTGTTCGTCATGATCTGCTTCATGGTTATGTGCACGTGTAGTATTTGTGCGATGATAGACGGTAAATTGCGAGTATGCGGTGGAGTTTCTGAGGAACCTGTATAGTACGAGCATGAGTACGAGTTAGTATGAGTTATGATGTATGTCTGCAGTGATACTCGAAGTTTTCAACGTCCCGTCCGATGTGGATTACGGAGTAGATATAGTGAAGCGCCGGCCAGGCGCTGATCCTAGCACCTCTACCGTGACGCGGCTGTGGAGAAAGTGGTTAAAACTTAGGGGGCGCGGGCTGCCTCAGGCCGGGCGGGCTGCAGACGGATCTGGACAGTTTGGCCGATGGGCACGAGGCGAGGCTCCCGCGCCCGCTACAGCTGCTTCAGACCCATCGCCAGGCATCTCTCCCGGCACATCTCGACAGGGTTGCATTCTCGACTCGCAGCGACATTCAGTTGGAAAAGCCCGTCCTGCAGCTTCTCTAACTGACCTTCATCATGGACAAGGTGCAAGCCTTTGGGAAGAACTTGAGGTGAGGCTGAGCTCCCAGCTGTACCCCTCGCCATCCCCTCCGCGCTGCCTTACCGCTTGCGTGAGGAGTCTGTGGTTGCATGCACACTATACAAATATTGGAAGCATTTTTACTGACACGCTCTGCTCTGTTTCTCTCGGATAGTGCGACCCTCACCCCGTTCGCTGCGCGGACGCAGCAGTATTTCAAGGAGCAGCTGGGCGCCGCCGATGAGAAGACCCAGCTGCCAGACGAGTACCTCGAGCTGGAGAGGCGGGTGGATGCGCTGAAGCAGGTTCACCAGAAGCTCCTGCAGGTTACGTACGTTCATCCTGTGATCGCTATCTTTGCTATCTTATCCTCCATGCTGACCTGCTCCAGCTCGCAATACTCCAACGAGTCCTACGACTATCCCCCCAACATCCGCGAGTCCATCAATGACCTGGGCCGCACCATCAGCGAGAAGGTCCAGCTCCTCTCCCACGCCACGACGCCCGCGGAGGCCCAGGCCGCCCTGACCGCGCCCCCCTCGGCCAAGCCGCAGCCCAAGACGTTCAGCCATGCCATCGCGCGCGCCGCGCTGGCCGGCTCGCAGCTGATCGCGCAGAACACGCACGGCGAGGACCCGCTCGCCACGGCGCTCGAGAAGTACGCGCTGGCGCTGGAGAAAGTGGGCGAGGCGCGCCTGGCGCAGGACGCGCAGATCCAATCGCGCTTCCTGGCCGGCTGGACCACGACGCTCAACACCAACATCATGTTCGCCACCAAGGCGCGTAAGAACGTCGAGAACGCCCGGCTCATGCTCGACTCGATCAAGGCCAGCAAGAAGGCGGCCGCCCGGGGGAACCTGGACAACCTGAGCGACGAGGCGCGCGCCGAGATCGAGCAGGCCGAGGACGAGTTCGTCGGCCAGACGGAGGAGGCTGTTAGTGTGATGAAGAACGTGCGTACCAGCCTGCTGTGATGTGCTTGGCGGGTTTGCTGATGATGTTAGGTGCTGGACACGCCCGAGCCTCTACGGAATCTGGCGGACCTGATCGCCGCCCAGCTGGAGTACCACAAGAAGGCGTACGAGATCCTCAGCGAGCTGGCTCCTGTGGTCGACGGGCTGCAGGTTGAGCAAGAAGTATACTGATCCTGTATCCTCGTTCTGAGCGTGGACTAACAGGTACACAGGCTAGCTACCGCAAGAGCCGCGAGAACGCATAAACTGAGCAGTGGTGCCAGCTGTCCCATCCCGGTGATTGTGGCTGTCCTCAAGGTCGATATCTTTGCCTCGTCATGTGTCCTTGAATATGTGGTTCTATGAGGTCTTCTGTCTCTGGTTCCATGGAATCGTTAAACACTGTTTTTCCCCTTGAAAGTCCATTCCTGCTATCTGATTTTGCGTCCCGCTTTTATAGCCATCTATCTGTAAATGGAGATGCTTCCCTGTGACTCTGACCCTGGCCCTGACCCTGGTTCGCTGCAGGTTCCCTGCGATCTGCGTAGCGCGTATCGGGTTGCGTTGCTTCTGAAGTTCAAGACCTTACTTGGGAAGACAGGTCTGATCTTATCTGCTCCCCACGTTGGCTTACTTCTGTCTTTTGTTGTTGTCTACGATGTATCCTTTGCTTTGCGTATCCCGAGTTGAGACAATCGCGTATCGCTAGATGGTGTCGATAGGTCCTGAGTTTGCAGGTGGTGCGGTACCTGTCTAGGCAGATACGTGCCTGATGATGGGTCAGGGAGCTGCGTAGGATGAATTTCGTAGCGTAGCCTAGTCGTGTGTAGGTCTGTGGTCGTAATGTTCGTAGATGAGTCGTCGGTGGTTATTAGAACGGTGTATCTATTATCTCTATCTACATCACATCCTATACATATACATGACGTGTATGGCGTTATATCCATGAATTCCCGCATCCTTCATCCTGCACAATAGATATATTATTACCTTCGGTAGGCAGCAGACTTCATCTGAATATGATGAACTTGAGATGAGAGATGAAACGTGCCGCACGGACCAATCCCTCTCCTCTCTCTTCCTCCGCCGCCGCCCGCCCGGGCGCGTCTAAAAGTCGGCGCCGCTACAGTAGTGCTGCCGCGCGCCTTACCGCCTGCCGCCTGAGCCGCATCTTGGCAGTAGTACGGACTCCGTGCAGCGCAGCGCAAGCAAGCTCGCGTCCGGCCAGGACAGCTCGGAAGGGCCCCGACAGCGTCAGATATCAGCGTCCCCTTCCGCTGGCGGTCTACTTGTTCTTGCCTCGACTCGACTAGACTCGACTTCGACGTGTTTGATTTGTTTTGTTGGTTCATTTCGGGGAGCTCTTTCTTTACGGGGGCCTTGCGACGCATTACCCTACCTCACTTGCTTTACTGGACAGACGGGTGCGGTGTGCCGCCGCCTTCGCCCTTTACATTCCTGTGCCTTGACATCTCGGACCCTTTTACGAATTTTCTTCGATTCGAATTCGAATCCAATTCGACGTTGCTTCCACGGAGCCCCCGACGGACCGACCGGCGCAGCCGTCGACAAAGAGATTAGAGAGAGATACGGTACAGCTAGCTAGCTAGCTAGCTAGCCGCGGAGGACTTGCTCGGCTTGATTCGATTCGATCGATTGGACGGACGGACGGACTTGAGTCGGCCTGACTTGGTTTAACGTGCGACGCGACGGTGGTCATAGGTTCGATTCCTACACTGCAGTAGACCGGACTAGACTACACGAGGAGACGAGACGAGGAGATTATACGAACGGGAATATAGAGGACGAGAGGAGAGGAGATAAAGTTCAAAGGAAAAGAAAGGAAAGGGAGATAGCAAAACCCATAGCAAAACGATAGCGAGTGAACATGGCGAACGGGTACGGCTTCTCCTTGCCTCATTTTTCCCTTTTCCCTTTTCCCTGTCCCAGGGGATCAGACCGGACAAGACCAGACCAGATCGAATAGAGAGGGATAGTGGGTGAATATGATACTGACGGTACTGGTTGTGGAAATAACAGCTCCAGCATCATCGTCGGTCTCGTCTTCGTCGTCCTGGCCAGCCTCGCCGCGTGGGTCTTTGCGCCCAAGGGGGAGAATCAGACGTTAGTGACCCCATACCTTTCCGAGTCCCTTCTTTGTTGTTTTGGTTATTTGTTTTGTTCGAAGAACTTCCCGAAGCTGACGCGAATGGATGACATCCAGACTCTGGCGCAGCTCGCTCATCCTCGCGTTCGCGGCGTGTTATTTGATGTGGGGTATGTGTATCCCTCCTTCCTGTATATATGCATGCATGAATGCAGAGCAGGTTGCTGATTACTCTCGTGTGTACATAGCGATCACGTTCCTCGCGCAGTGGCATCCCCTGATCGCGCCTAAGAGGGCGGATATTCGGCCGGGGAGGGTGCCTGAGTAGGTATCTAGCTTCGGTACCTAGCTTAGGTAGATGGGTAGATGATGGGTTACATGGACTGGGTTTTCTCTATTGTATTGTGATGTATGTCGCTTGACTAGTATCTGTTATCGGTTGACTGTGCTGCGTGTCTTGTTTTCACGTCTAGTAATTTTATGCGGACGCCTTTCTTCCCCCATATCCTTTTTCACAGTTTTGGGAAATAGTCTATTCTGTCCTTCTCCATCATGTTGTGTCATGTGTTAGACGCCTGTTTCGCTGGCATTACTTCTTACTCGCGGAAATGAGTTTTGTTCAAGCAAACAGCATAGGTACTAACCCGGTCAGCTAGCTAGCTGGGTTGGGTTAGAGATTGGATGAATGGATGTTGGGAAGAGTAGAGAAGAGTGGAGATGGGACAGGACTAACTGTTACAAGGGCATCTCTAGATCCTAGTCGGAAGAAGGAATTACTTATTTCCGGACAGTCATGTGACTGGATCAGTGCGATCAATTCTTGGCATACTGATCCAACTGATCCGGGGATCAGAGGATCAGTTCAAAGTCCTACTGATCCAAATGATCCAAGACTATGAGCTATTCCACAAG